>Ga0272444_10004525_pt1 | contig 12273 bp, 5 predicted proteins | sample SSMForm13_FD_201033 | JGI IMG/M metagenome (GOLD analysis project Ga0272444, IMG submission 201033) | Marine sediment archaeal communities from Little Sippewissett salt marsh, Falmouth, MA, United States - SSM-Form-13 | ecosystem: Environmental > Aquatic > Marine > Wetlands > Sediment ... | reverse complement strand
CCCCGGCTCGAATGCGCCCAGCAGCACCGTGTATTCCCCGGCCCTCGGCTGACCCAACAGATACTCCGGAATCGGCATATCAAAGAGCGTCGCCTCGATGCTCAGATCAGCGGCCAGGAAAGCCCCCGGCAGCCACGCGACGATGCCTTCTTGCCAATTGTCAAATCCGACGGCCGACCAGAAGACGCTCTCGGGGCCTCCAAAATCGTTGGCGAGCGCAAGATAGACGTCCGCTGCGATACCGTCCCCGTCGTTCTCCGCCGCGACCGTTACGGCGACAGTTTCATCAAACCCATAAGTGCCCGCATCCGTAGCTATCGCAAGCGCAAGGCCGGTCGGCTCCCTGCCAGTAGCCTCCATGTCAATCGTCACCTGTGGAATCTCTGGGTCGTTGGATTCAATCTCTAACTCGCCTGTATAGCGCCTCGCCGAGGCAGGTTTGAAGTCAACGTTGAATGCGACGGAGTCCTCCGGGGCGACCGTCAGCGGCAGGTCAAGCTCTCCGAGATCGAGAGAGAAGCCGACAGCCTGCTCGCGAATGGCCGTGACCTCAAGGTCTGCGTCGCCCACGTTTCTGATCACTACCTCTTCCGAGATAGTGCGACCGACCCTAACCTCGCCCAAATCGAGGCTCGCAGGCTCGACCTGAATGGCCGGCGCGGAGAACAGCACGTCAACCGTGCAGTCGGGCGACTCCGGCAGAGACTCTGTATTACCAGCAACGTCCCGGCACCTCGTTGCGAAGCCATACGTGCCCTCCTGCTGGCTGTCAGGCGTGAAGTCGAATGCGCCACTTGATGAACTCGAGCTGAGGCCCGTGTCCGTCCACTCGTCGCCATTGAACTGATACCAGAGCGCAGCCGAGGCGAGGCCGCTCGACTCATCGCTCGCTGTGTAGGTCACCTCAATCGGAAAAGTGCGCGACTCGGACGGACACGAACAGGACGAGACCGGTGGCACGGTATCCACCAGCGTCTGGCTGTCCCCAGGGCCCGGCAGCGCCTCAATGTTGCCCGCCCGGTCCAAAGCGCGCGTGGCGAATTCATAGACCCCGTCCGGGTGCGTTTCTGGGGCGAACTCGAACGACCCGCTCGTCTCTTCGGATTCGAGCTCGCTGTCCGCCCACGACCCGCCATCGATCATATACCAGAGCGAGACCGATGAGACACCGCTCGTTACATCGCTCGCGGAAAACGTCACCGTGATGGGGAATGCTCGCTTCAGCTCGGGCGAATCGCACGACGAGGCCGGCGCGACGGTATCGACCACCGTGCTGCTGTCCGCCTCGTCCGGGAGCGCCTCGGCGTTCCCGGCAGAATCTAGCCCGAGTGTAGCGAAGCCGTAGGACCCGTCAGATGGCGCCTCGAATGTGAACTCTTCTGTCTCGGCCGATTCTGTTAGGCCGGAGTTGACCCACGCGCCGCCATTGTGCTGATACCAGAGGGCGACAGAGGCTATCCCGCTCGTTACGTCCGAGGCTGTGTATGAGACCTGCACGGATACTGTCCTGGAATACGTGGGCGACGAGGCGCCTGACGCTGGGGCCACGGTGTCGAAGATGGTCGCCGAGTGGGGCTCCGTCGGCAGTTCGCTCGTGTTCCCCGCTAGGTCGTCAGCCGCGACCGCGAAATCGTATTCGCCCTGCCCGTCAGCCGGCTCGTAATCGAAGGTTCCGTCCGGCGCTGCGGAGGAAATGCCTGCTTGGGTCCACTCATCCGCGCCCGGCGGGCGGTGGTAGAGAGTAACCTCCGCCACACCCGCCAGCCCATCAGTGGCCTCGTAATCGAGTGTGATTGGGCTCGCGGTGGCGTATTGAGGCGCTGATACGGACGCTGATGGGGCGGTCCAATCGACGATCGTCTGCGTGTCCGCCACTTCACGCATCGCCTCGTCGTGGCCGGCCAAATCTGTCGCCACTGAGACAAAGCCATAGGCTCCTTCGAGCGACTCGTCGGGCGTGAATGCGAGTGTCCCGCGGGAAGCGTCAATCTCACCCGCAAGGGCCCAGTCGCTCCCGTCGAATGAATAGTACACCGATACCCCGATTACTTCAGTTATGGCGTCCGTCGCGATGGCGGAGACCATGATAGGGAACGACTGCGAGTATGCAGGCGCCGAGACCAACGAGGCAGGCGGCGTGAGATCAACCGCCAGCTGCATATCCGGGTCCAGCGGCGTGGGCTCCCGATTGCCAAACGCGTCGGTTGCGGTTGCCCACAGCTCGTATATGCCCGCCCCATAGGGCGCAAACTCCACCGAGCCGCTTGCGATTGTCGCGGGCGTGCAATAGAAGGCCTCATAGAGGAAAGAGCTGCCCTCAAAGGAATACCAGACCTCGACAGACTCGACGCCCGAGAAGAAGCGCCCCTCCTGGCTCTCATCGCCCGACTGGTATGATACCGTAACGGGCAGGGAAGGCGCTACGTTGGGGCCAATCAACGACGACGATGGCACTGTCGCATCGACCGCAACCTCGCAGTCATGGACACTGGGAAACGGCTCCTCGAGAAGGTCATCGTTGAGGGCGATCGTGCAGAAGCGATAGTGGCCGTCACCGTGCGGCGTGTCGAAAACGAGCGTGCCGTCAGTCGCATCCGATGTTAACCCGCTGTCCGCCCACTCATCCGGCCAGTCGGCGCCGCCGGCCGAGAACGCATACCAGAGCTCCACATGGTCAAGCCCCGCCTCGCCAACATCGCCTGCATAGACGATCGCCAGCGTCGCGGATGACGCCTCTTCTGGCCCCCAACAGGTCGAAAGCGCATAGTCCTCATTGTAGTCGCAAGCGCAGTCCGCCGTGTCCTTCATCGTCTCGAAGTTACCCGCACGGTCGCGCCCAATCGTGAAGAACTGATATGTCCCGGCCCCATAAGGAGGCTCATAGTCGATCGTCCCCGCCGCTCCATACTCATAATCACCGGTGTATTCCCAATCCTGCGCAAGGGCGCTCGTCGCGCTGCCATCAGCAGTGAAGCAGACGTAAAGCATGACGCCCCTTCCCCCGGCGAGCGGGTCCGAGACCTCGTAGTCGATGGAAAGGGTCGGATCGTTGCTTACCTCGGGCGTCGTGCAGATCGAGGTCGGGAGCGCCGTGTCGTAAATGACCGTGCACGCACGCGCGGCCAAGATTGCTTCAACGTTTCCAGCCCCATCCGTGGCGACCGTAACGAGGCGGTATGTGCCATCAAGGCCGGCGAAATCATAGACGAACTCGCCCGACGCCTCGTCGCTCTCGAGGCCAGTCTCGTCCCACGCGCTGCCATCTCTCGATACGAAGAGGCGCACGAGTGCGACATCGGTCAACGCATCGCTCGCGGAATAATGCACCGCAATCGTTGCCGCCGAAGTGTGTTCAAAGTCAACTTCACAAGATGATACAGGCGCCGTCGTGTCGAGGACCGTCTCACAGTCCGGCTCAGCTGGGAAATCCTGCTGGTTGCCGGCGTTGTCGAGCGCCACCGTCGCGAAGTAATACATCCCATCGCCGAGATAGGCAATAAACTCGAACTGGCCGGAGGTCCCGGTCAACGGGTCGAGACCGCTCGTGGCCCAGCCGCCGTCCTCATATTTGTAGAGAAGCGAGGTCGAGGCGACGCCGCTTCTGTCGTCCGAGGCCGTGAAATCAACGGGTATGATAGCCTCGTTCGTCAATGCGGGGGATGAGCAGCCGGAGTTGGGCTTGACGCCGTCGTAGCCCATAACGCAGTCCGCCTCAGCAGGCGCAGACTCGACATTCCCAACGTTGTCCGTCGCTATCGTGTAGAACTCAACGTCGTCAACCTCTCCCGGCAGGTCGAAGCTGAAGCTGCCGCTCGCCTCGCCGGCCGTCGTATCGTATTCCGTCCATGAGCCTGAAGGAAGCGGACGATACCACAGCGTGACGCTGTCCAGCCCGGCGAGATTGTCGCTGGCGCTGAACCAGACGCTTATCCACTGACGCACGCTCACCCAGGGCGAGCAGTCGCAAGATGACTCGGGCGCCGTGCAGTCATAGAAGACCGAGCAATCAGCGCTGCCGGGGGCCGACTCAATGTTGCCCGCAACGTCCGTCGATACGGTGTAGAACTGGTATGTGCCCTCACCGGCCGCGAGATTGAACGAGAACGCCCCCGCGTCGCCCACCAGCGTCTGGCCGCTGTCAGTCCAGGCGCCGCCCTCATAGCGATACCAAAGCGCCGTCTCGTCAACGCCGGCGAGGGCGTCGCTTGCCGTAAACTCGACGTCTATTGGGCTGGTGTTGGACGAATCCTGGCAGCTCGCGCTCGACGTTGCTGGCGTGCTGTCGAGGATGATCGAGGCGTCCGGAGTCCCGGGCGCATCCTCCTCGTTCGTCGCCCGGTCGGTCGCTATCGTGTAGAAGTCGTATGTCCCATCGCCGCTTCCGAGCGTAAGCGTGAAGCTGCCGCTCCCATCGGTCGAAGAATGGCCGGAATCGTAGTAACCGTGGCCATCAAACTGCATCCAGAGCACGACGTTAGCCACGCCCGAGTTGTCGTCCGACGACGTGTAATCGACATCTATTGTGCTGCTGTTGGTCAATGCGGGGGATGAGCAGCTCGACTCGGGCTTCACGTCGTCGTCCCAGACCATCGGCCCGTCAAGCTCGCCCGAGGCCGGAAACCGCACGTCCATGCCTGAAGCACTGGCGGCCTGGAAGTGATACTGAGCGACGCCTTGATCGGGGATGGTTCCGCACCAGCTGTAGGACCCATCGCCGGCGCTGCCGCCCGAAAGCGTCATGTCGTGCGGCATCCCGTTGATCACCACATAGATCTCGGATGGCGCATCACCCGAAGGACATGTATAATGGACGGTGAATGTGAAGTCCGTGTCAACTGTCCCCTCGTCAGGGCTGTAAGTGGGGTCCGAGAGTGTGGGCATGATCGGATAGTGGTATCCCATATCCACCGTGCCCGTGTCCGGCCGACCGTCCGTGCACGTCGTGTAGTCGTCGAGGTCCAAATCGGACGAAGGCCGATCGCCTGCGTCTATGCAGGGGCTATCCTCGCCCTGGGTCTCGTAATGCGAGAGATACTCCTCGCCCTGCGGCCCACTTACGAACAGCGGGTTCTCCGAGATGTTGTCGTTCTCGCCGCCGCATTCTATTGGTGAATCACAATGCGACATATAGTGACACCCGAACTCGGTGTCGTTGTCCCAGATGACCGTGTTGTGGAAGCGGGTCTGACCAACCAACCAATTGTCAGTGCTGACGCCGTCCGGCGTGTTGTCGGCGATCGTGCAATTGACGAATTCGGGATTCGACATGTAGTCAATCTGCGCGCCACCACCGGAAACCGCAGCCTGATTCGCGTCAAAAAGGCAGTTACTCAGCTTTGGAATTGAGAACGGCCAGTCCATTTCGCTCGAGACGTAGAAGTAGGAGCCTCCACCGGATATTGAGGCATTATTCTGACGGAAAATACAGTCCTGAACGTCAATGGACCCCCACCATTCACAGGCGAGGCCCCCTCCGTATTCGGCCTCGTTATCCGCTATCAGGCATCCTTTTATTCTGGTGTACGGCCAATAATTGTCCTTGCAGTAAATGCCGCCGCCCTTGATCGCTCGATTGCCCGTTATGGTGCAGTCGCGTACTTCACCTCGTGAGGTGTAATGAGCAAGCACCCCGCCACCATAACCGTCTAGTCCGGACGTCCCGTTTGCATTGCCGCCGGTTATTGTGAATCTACGCACGACACTCGGATCATCTTGGAGGGAGTCTCCATAAAATCTGATAACGTGATAGGCGGCGCCCTCCGCGTCCAGAATCGTCGTCTCGCGGTCCACGCCAATGAGCTCGTTGGGAAGGCCATCTACCCCTAACCGGAGCGGGTACATCTCGCCATTGGTTGAGGGTGCGTAGACTCCTGGCGCGACGAAAACACGTTCTGGATTCTGGTCAAGCGCATACGTGATCGTCTTGTAGGCGTCATCCCAGCTGGTTCCGCCGTTGCTGTCGCTACCGTTCTCGCCATCAACGTAGGAATCTGCCGCCATTGCGTCCATGGGGCGTGCGACGAAGGCCAGACTCAGCACTATAAATGCGAATGTGATCTTTACCATTTCATAATCCTCTCATTGGTTTCGACTATAGATGCCCCAGAATACTATCCGGTTGTAGTTTATAGTAGTCGTTAACTCAGGATAAAGCAGGTTGCGGGCCAAATGGTCTCGTTATATTTGCGGCTTCCTGCTGAGAGAGGCTATATAGCCGCGTTCGCAACGTCGCAACCTAAGAAACAGCCGTTTTGCCGATCTTAGCAAGGTGGATCAATTTTGATCCACTTCTCGAGCAGCAGATTCCCGAATGAGGCTAAACAGCCGTGCTCAGGGGTGGGTCAGAAATTGACCCACCCTGTACAGCCCTATCTAGGTGAGCAATAGACGAATCTGGCGCGCAAGATCGACGTTAGATAGCCCCAAGATCTGGAATTGGTGGCTTGATATGCATGGGTCAGTTCTTGACCTACCCCTTTGACAGGAATTGGCTCAGCTAATGGCTGTCGATGTAATGAGGCCAGATGAGGACGGCCACTTGGCCGTTGCAGTTCCCGGGCTAAAGAACTGCTATACCCAGGCTAGCGACAGAATGCGTCTGAGCGCTCGTCGATCACGATCGTGATCAGAGGGCGGGGCAAGCGCCATCGTATCCGTGCGCACGTATCTGATGCGGGCCGTTGTTGAAAAACGGGAAGAAAGACTCTATGTTCTAACGGCGGATAGGACATCTAAGATCGAGAAGTATCGGGAAGATGAATGCTACAAGCACATAACGCAATTGCTGACCGGTTGTCTGCTGGCGAGGACAGTTTCGCCGAGTTCAAGGAAGTCCGCATTGGAGCAACTACTGTGCTCTCGCCAAACGCTGACGAGCTGGCCTCGGAGATCGTGGCTTTTGCCAACGCGGAAGGAGGGACGATATTCCTCGGTGTGGCCGATGACGGCTCGCTGCAGGGCATTTCCGATGGTTCATTTCGCAAGGTTGAGGAATGGGCGGTCAATGTTGCGACGAACAACTGCGACCCGCCTGTCAGGCCAGTCATCCGGAGTGTCATGCTGTCTTCTGAAGAGGGCCAAGCGAAGCGCATCATGCTCATTGAGGTGAAGAAAGGCCTTTACGTCCACCGTACGCAGCGAGGTAGGTGGTATGTTCGGGTCGGCTCCACGAAGCGCGACCTGACGCAGGCCGAGCTTTCGCGGCTATTCCAAGAAAGGGGACGGACGTTTGTCTTCGACGAAACGCCTGTTTTCACCGCGTCAGCTGATGACCTCGACAACGAGCTTCTTGAGTCGCTCTTGGGCACTCCAAAGGTCATCGGCCGGACACAGCTCTTGCTCAACCGTAGGGTTGTCGTGGAGGACGACGAGAACGTGCTTCGACCGACAGTCGCCGGACTGCTCTGCTTCTGCCGAGACCCTTCCGAATACCTGCCCGGGGCTCACATCCACTCGGCAGTATATCGCGGGACGAGGTGCCACTCGGACGACTTGGTTCACTCCGAGGAGATACGGGGGCCGGTCAACTACCAGCTGGAGGAGTCGCTGCGGTTTGTAGATCGCTTCATGCTCAAACCAGCTCGCAAGTCTGTCGGGCGGCAAGACCATCCACAATACGCCCTAGGCACCATCCTCGAGGCAATTGTCAACGCCGTGGCACATCGCGACTATTCCATCGCCGGTGCGAAAACACGCCTTTTTCTCTATGCGGACCGCCTCGAGCTGAGAAGCCCCGGCGGACTGCCGAACACTCTGACACTTGAGACAATGCGCTATCGGCAGTTCACGCGGAATCAGCTACTTGTTTCATTTTTGTCAAAGATGCGGGGTCAACGAGACGAACGCCTATTCATTGAGGAACGAGGCGAGGGCGTGGCCCGCATCATCGAGGAGAGCACAGCGCACTCCGGGCGAGCGCCTGTTTATGCGCTTCACGGCAACCAACTCCAACTCACCATCTGGGCAAAGCCCTCACCGCACGATGGATAAACCGCAGAACGGACGGTAGGCCTTCTTCGGTTTCAGTCCTGATCAGAGGGCGGGGCAAGCGCCCCCCCTACGGCAGCGACACCAGTATCCCATTCTTGCCGCAGGCGTAGCCCGATTTCGTGTTGAGCATGAATATCGAGTAGAGCCATGTGTCCCTGTCGATTAGGATCTCTTTTTGCCAGGTGTTGCCGCCGTCGGTCGTCCGCAAGAATATCGATTCTTGACCCACGATGAAGCCCACATCCTTGTCGGCGAAATACACACCGTTGAGCTCGTGCTTTGCCCCACTTAGCTGCCTCACCCACTTCTTGCCGCCGTCGGTGGTGTGCAGAATGACGCCTGCCATGCCGACAGCCCAACCGTTGCTCGCGTCCACAAAATACACGTCAAGAAGGATCGATGCGGTCCCTGAATCCTGCAACGCCCATGTCCTGCCGCCGTCGGATGTGTGCAGAATCGTCCCGCCCAGCCCGACTGCCCAGGCGAGCTTCTCACCCACGCAAGCCACCCCGAGCAAGAGCCGCGATGTTCTCGGCTTCGCCTCATTCCAGCTCGCGCCACCGTGGTGCGTCCAGATGACCCGCCCAGAGAGACCGACGGCGTAGCCAATCTTCTTGCCGCAGAAGGCGATGTCCTGAAGCTCGACCCCGAATGCTGGAATCCTGCTCCACGTCTTGCCACCGTCAGCAGTCGAATAGAGCGTGCCGAGCTCCCCGCAGACCACGCCATTGGCCTCGTCGAAGAACCACACGCCGGTCAGTCGAACGTCGCTCGATATGCCGCTTTTCAGCTCGATCCAGGTCTTGCCGCCATCGTCGGTCCTCTGCATCCGAGCGCCATCACCGACCAGAAAGCCCGTCTTGGCATCAACGAAGAACAGGCCGTGCCAGCTGTGCGCCGAATCGCCTCTTTGCATGACCTCCGCGCCAAGAGCGCAGCCAATTAGAATCGCGGCAGCACCTAAAACGAGCAGAATACGCCGAAGAGAATGTCTCATCGCCCAGTTGTCCATCAGTTGGTTCTCGCCGCAGCGCCGATCAAAAAAGGCCACCTTGCGGCCGAGAAGAAGAATACCCGGTTATCCGGACCGTGCAAGCGGTGTGTGAGGTGAGTTGCCAAGCGCCTGCAACAGAGGCTCAATTCTAATGCGACGAAGCGTATGAAGGACGGGGCAAGCACCGTTCGTACAATCCAGGGTCAGACCCTCATTCGCGGGCTTGACATCGCAGGGAGCAATGGCCTAGCATTTGTAGTTGCCGTTCTTCCTTTTCATAAGCGCCTGTAGCCCAGTGGATAGAGCACTGGCCTCCGGAGCCAGGGGTCGTGCGTTCGAATCGCACCAGGCGCGCCACTCTACAGTGAGCTTCCCGGCGATTCGTCGTCAACCACCCACAACAGCGAGAAGATCTGTTTGGGCCGGCTTATGCCTGTTTCCCGGCAGAAAGGGGACACGGCGATTCTCGCAACAGGCGTGGCGGAAGCAATCACCGGTTCCGGTGAATCCTGGCGGCGGCTTTCGCGTCGAAGTGTGGGTCTCTGTGGCACAGGATGCAGATGCGAGTGTGCTGGCACTCAGCGCAGTTGACGTTGCCGTATTCAGGCTCGTCCCCCAGGTTGCGTTCTTGCGCCTCGACATGACGGGAGCCTGGGCCGTGACAGGCCTCGCAAGTTACCGCCGCCATCAGGGGCGTGCTGTCAGCGTCAACGAAACCGCTCGCCTCGCCGAAGCCCGTAGTGTGGCATCTGAGGCATTCGGGCCTATGCTGCTTTCCCGTATCGACTAGTATCTCAAGCGAGCGATTGTGTGCGCTATTCTGCCAGCTCTCATATTGCTCAACGTGGCATTTGCGGCACGCATCGGCGCCGACGTACGAGGCGTCTCCTGGAGGAGCGAGAGGAGACTTGCTGCTTCTTAACGTCGCTGGCGCAGTCTCGCCGGTTGTCTCATCAAGGCCTTGCTGCGGCTTAATGCAGCCGATGAGGACTAGCAGCGAGAAAGAGAAAACGGCAAGTGGACTTGACGAGGCTTTTCTCATGGGGCTTGAAGCGCTTTGACCATCACTAGTCCGTCCTCTCCGTCGGGATAGTACGCTTTCTGGACATGGTGGTGGGCGAATCCGTGCTTTTCGTAGAGCCGTATTGCGCCGCTGTTGCTTGCCCGCACTTCCAGGACAGCGGTTGAGAGCTCTTTCTCGATGAATCTGTCTATTGCGGCGAGCAAGAGGCTCTCGCCGAGTTTTCTGCCCCTGAAAGCTCTCTCTACTGCGAGGTTCAAAAGATGGCCAATCCCTTTCTCCCACATCAGACAGGCATAGCCGACCATTTTCGGCTTCAAATCGGCCTCAACGCGCTCCAAGACGAGTATCTCACCGCGGGTTCCCCAGCCCGATTTGGCGATGTAGAGGAACGCTGACCGAGGCCAGGGTGGGGTGAATACCGACTGCTCGATCTGATACACAGCTGGCAGGTCGTGGTCGCGGAACTTGCGGATCGAGAACTCCTTCGATAAGCCGCGCGCCACGTCCCTACCTCTCTAACTCGGAACTTGCAGCTTAGGGGGCGATACTCTCTCTTTTGCCAATTCAGCGTTCGATCTTCTGAGATATCGTGGCCTGATCTCGGCAGGATCGATGCCCTCGCCGCGGGTCGCGCAAGCGAGGCGCGCCATGCTGACACCGCGCGGATGTGAGAGATGTTCGGGCGCGATGACGTATTCTGCGCTCATACCGCTTTTGATGGCGTCCGCGTAGGCGCGTGCGCCGTCTCCAACGAAGACCGTTTTCTCGCTCGAGTCGAGCTTGACGATCTCGGATGCCGGTACAGCCTGCTCGGGGACTTCTTGCAGCAGTACTGCGCCGTCGAATCTGAAGAGGCCGGTGAAGACCTCTCCCCTTCTGGCGTCGATCATCGGGCAGACAGGATGGGAGCAGCCAGCGTAGTTTTGGGCGAGCGCCGCAAGCGACGAGAAGGGAGTGAGGCCTTTCTCTTCAGCGAGCGCAAGCCCCTGCATAATGCTTATGCCTATCCTAAGGCCGGTGAATGAGCCGGGGCCGATCGATACGGCCAGGACATCGACGTTAGCTAGGGGGCATTCGATCGAGCGAAGGAGGTAGTCGATACTCCCTAGGAGTCGCTGCGAGTGGGTCTGTCCAATCGAGATGTTGATCTCGGCGAACGCTCCGGATGCAGTGTCCAGAAAGCCGACGGCTCCTACTCGAGTTGATGTGTCAACGGCCAGGACTTTCATCGCGTCCCGAAGGTCCCGTCACAAGGCTGAGTCATAGGTCCCCGTCTCTTAGGGGCGGCTCAAGAGCCGCCCTCATGGATTCGCCAAATTAGGGATGGGGGCTCGTGAGCCGCCCCCAAAGGCCTCGCGCTCAAATCAGTGCTTAGCGTCTATTGCGGACTACGCCTCAAAATCGTCTATCTGCGCCCGCTGGAGTTTGCCGCTGAAGTCGATATAGACGGACTTCCATTCGCAGAACACATCGAGTGCGGCGGTTCCTGCTTCTCGATGGCCATTGCCGGTGCCCTTGGTGCCGCCGAACGGGAGCTGTATCTCGGCCCCGATGGTGGGCGCGTTGACGTAGAATATGCCCGTGTGGACACCGCGCATGGCGGCGAATGCCCTGTTGACGTCCTGCGTGTATATGGCGCCGGAGAGGCCGTAATCTGTATCGTTGCAGATGTCGATCGCCTCGTCCAGGTCGTCAACGACGATTATGGAGACGACCGGCCCGAATATCTCTTCCCTGGCGATTCTCATGTCGCGTTTGACGTTGAAAAAGATCGTCGGCTCGTAGAAGCAGCCCTTCTCGCAGCCGGGCCCAGTGTATCGCTTGCCGCCCAGCAGTAGCTCTGCGCCCTCGGCCTTGCCGATCTCAGCGTAGGAGTGGACGGTCTCGAGCTGCCCTTCGCTGACCGTTGGGCCAACCTGCACATTTGGGTCGAGGCCATCGCCCAGCTTCAGTTTTTTGGCCGCCGCAACGAATCTGTCCGCAAACTCCTGAGCTACGTCCCTGTGGACTATGACCCTGCTGGTCGCGGTGCAGCGCTGCCCTGTTGTGCCGAAACCTCCCCACAGGGCACCCTCGAGTGCCAAATCGAGCTTCGCGTCATCCATTACCATGATTGCGTTCTTGCCGCCCATCTCAAGGCAGACTCGCTTCATGCGCTTGGCCGCAGTGACGCTAATGTCAGTTCCTATCTTGGTCGAGCCGGTGAATGAGATGAGATTCACCTCTTTATGCGTAACCATGTCGTCGCCGATCTCCGCGCCGGAGC
>Ga0272444_10004523_pt1 | contig 12274 bp, 10 predicted proteins | sample SSMForm13_FD_201033 | JGI IMG/M metagenome (GOLD analysis project Ga0272444, IMG submission 201033) | Marine sediment archaeal communities from Little Sippewissett salt marsh, Falmouth, MA, United States - SSM-Form-13 | ecosystem: Environmental > Aquatic > Marine > Wetlands > Sediment ... | reverse complement strand
GATCAACCGCTTCGGGACCACGGTCCTGCTGGCCACCCATGATACCAATTTAGTTCGGGAGCTTCCCCACCGGCGCATCGAGCTGGCCGCCGGCTGCCTGTCCTGAGGATGATAGCGGATGGCCTATACCCTGACAGAAGCCCTGCTGGCCATACGACGGTCCAAGCTTACGGCTCTGGCCACCGTCGGCAGCCTGACGATCTTCATGTTCCTGCTGGGATTATTCCTGGCCGTTCACGCGAATCTGACGGCGGTGGCGGACGGGATTCGTCAGCGCGTTCAGATCGAGGCCTTTCTGGCCGATACCGTCAGCCCCGGGGAGGCTCAGGACCTCACGGCCCGCATCGGCGCCCTGGAGACGGTCGAGGCGGTCTCCTATGTGGACAAAGATTCGGCTCTGGCCGTATTCCGGGAACATTTCGGAGAGGAGACCCTGCAGGCTCTGGAAAAAAACCCCCTGCCGGCCTCTCTGAAGATCACCCTGCGTCGCGAACAGCGCACCTTTGACCGGGTGGAGGAAACGGCCCGGCAGGTGGCCCAACTGGCCGGCGTGATCGAGGTGGAATACGGGCGCCGCTGGCTATCCCGGCTCGACGCCCTGTTGTCGGCCGTGAGCCTGGCCACGCTGGCCATGAGCCTGATCCTGGCCGTCTGTACCGTCCTGCTGGTGGCCACCACCATCCGGCTGGCCTTTCATGCCCGCCGCGAGGCGGTGGAGATCATGCATCTGGTCGGCGCCGACCGCCGTTTGATCACGGCCCCATTCCTGATCGAGGGCGCGCTGTACGGGCTGGCTGGCGGTCTTCTCGGCACCGTCCTGTTGAGCTTCCTGTTCCTGGCGGTTTCCCGGCATCTCGCCGGCCTGCAGTTCATCCCGGCGCCCTTGCTGTTGGGGCTGTTGATCTTCGGGACCTTGCTGGGCGCCCTGGGCAGCCTGTTATCGCTGCGGCACGCCGGATGGAGATGAGGTCCGGTTGACAACCCCGCCGGTATGAGGTATTTTATTAGCGCGCATCATTGATGCCTGGAGACCAAACAGGAGAGGTCGGCCCTGACGATGGAACATCGTCACCAAATATTTATCGCCGATTCGCGAGCCATGCCGGAGATCCCCGACCGATCGGTGCATCTGGTGGTCACCTCCCCACCCTACTGGCAGCTGAAGGATTACGGGAACGAGAACCAGATCGGGTTTCACCACAGCTACGAGGACTATATCAACAACCTCAACCTGGTCTGGAACGAGTGCCGCCGCGTCCTGCACGACGGCTGCCGGCTGTGCATCAATATCGGGGATCAGTTCGCCCGCTCGGCCTATTACGGACGGTATAAGGTCATCCCGATCCGGACCGAGATCATCAAGTTCTGCGAGTCGGCCGGGTTCGACTACATGGGGGCCGTCATCTGGCGCAAGGTGACCACCTGCCACACCACCGGGGGGGCCACCGTGATGGGCTCCTTTCCCTATCCCCGCAACGGGATCCTGAAGCTGGATTATGAGTTCATCCTGATATTGAAGAAGCCCGGACAGGCACCCAAGGCGGATCGGGAGCGTAAAGAGGGCTCCAAGATGGAGACCCGGGAGTGGAACGAGTACTTCTCGGGGCACTGGAGCTTCCCGGGGGAGAAACAGAAGGGCCACCTGGCCATGTTTCCCGTGGAGCTGCCCCGGCGATTGATCAGGATGTTCACCTTCCGGGACGATACCGTGCTGGACCCCTTCCTGGGCAGCGGAACCACCGCCCTGGCGGCCCGGCAGGAGGGACGGTCGTCCATCAGCTACGAGATCAACGGGGATTATCTGCCCTTCATCAGGGAAAAACTGTCTCTGGATGAGAGTGAGCTGTCCGCATCGGGCCGGGTCGAGATCGTCACCACGACGGAAAAACGGGGGCCTCCGGGCGAACACATCCGGCAGCTGCCGTACATCTTCCATGACCCCGTCAAATTCGACAAAAAGGCCGATCCCAGAAAACGTCCCTTCGGGTCCAACATCGACGGAACCCGCCGGGAACGGGAGAAATACTACTCCGTCCGGGAGATCATCAGCCCCTCCCTTTTGAAATTGCACACCGGCCAGACCGTCCGCCTGCTGGGCATCCGGGAGGACCCCGCGCGGTCCGACGAGGCCGTTCGCTTTCTCCGTCAGAAGACCCGGGGACAGAAGGTCTATTTGCGGTTCGACGGACAGCAGCGGAGAGGGGAAACTCACCCACCCTGTCGTGTCTATTTGAAGAACCGAACCTTTCTCAATGCCCATCTCATCAAGAACGGACTGGCCCTGCCGCATCCGGAGGAAGAAGGGGTCTTCGGCCGATAGTCTCGGCTAGGCGGATCCGGTTCCGGGGCCCTGCGGGAAGGATGAAGACTCCACGGCTATGAGCATGACAGACCGAACCTGCCGCCTGTTTCGAAAGATCGTTCCCGTTCTCCTGATCCTGTCGCTGTTCTCCGGGCCGGCCCGGGCCGGCGTCGACGATCAGATCCTCGACAAGGAGCAGGATCTGGAAGCCCTGCGAACGGAGCTATCTCAGAAACGGGCTCAAAAAGAGGCCCTGGAGGGCCGCGAAAAGGGCGTTCTGGCGGAGATCCAGAACCTGGAGGAACGAATCCACCTGGCGGAGAAGCTCCTCACCCGCCTCAAAGGTCAGCAGACATCCTGCCAGCAGCAGATCGGCGCCCTGCGCTCCGATCTGGAGCAGGCCCGGCACCGGGCCGCCGGCCGCCGCCAGGTGCTGGCCCAGCGGGCCCGCCAGCTCTACATGCACGGCCGGCTGGATGAGGCGGAGGTTTTTCTGTCGGCCCGTTCCCTGCCCGATCTGGCCGGCCGGATCCATCAATACCGGCACATCGCCGAGGACGACCGGCGCCTGATCGAGGCGGCCCTGGACGACCAGCGCATCATCACCGAGAACACCGCCGAGCTGGAAAAACAGCTCGATGAAACGCGCCGTCTGGAGGAGGAAAAACGGCGCGAGGAACAGAAGCTGCACACCGAAAAGAACGGACGCGGCAGTCTGCTCCGCGATATCCGGGATCAGAAGGCGGCCTATGAACAGGCCATCCGCGAGATGGAGGAGAGCGCCCGGCAGATCCAATCGATCATCGATCTGCTGGAAAGGGAGCGGCAGGCGCCGCCGACGGCCCAGGGGCGGGTCGATTTCTTCGAACAGACAGGGCCGTTCGAGGACCTGAAAGGCTCTCTGCCATGGCCGGTCAGGGGCAAGGTTATCAAAACGTTCGGCCGCCAGATCCATCCCAAGTATAAGACGGTCACCTTCAATAAGGGCATCGACATCCAGGCCGCTCCGGGGACCGAGATCCGGGCTGCGGCCGATGGAAAGGTGCTCTACCGCAGCTGGCTGCGGGGATACGGCCAGTTCCTGATCTTGAGCCATTCGCGGGGTTATTACACCCTCTATGCGCATGCCTCCGAAATTCTGGTGGAAGAGGGCGCGCTGGTCCGGGCCGGAGATGTCATCGCCCGGGTTGGAGAAACGGGATCCCTGGATGGCCCCAAATTGCATTTTGAGGTCCGCCACAGCAAGGAACAGCTGGACCCCCTGACCTGGCTGAAATGACCGCCGGAAACGACCTGTGAGAAACCCGGCATCGTATAGAACCACAACGTCTATAAATATATCGCTGGAAGCTTTTCGTCTGAAAACAACCGGTCGGGCGGGCTGTCGTCTGTCAGACCCTCACCGATGCATCTTTCTCTGGAAATATATCGCCCATGAAACCGTCTCCTCAAGAGCCGTCGCCTCAGAAATCGCCGTCCGGAGAGCTTTCTTTGCTTGAGAGTGCGCCTGAACAGAACGCGTCTGAACCGCCGGCGCTTGAACGGCATTTCTCAGATCAGGACCCGTTCAACGATATCCTGGGACAATCTCGTCCCAGGAGCGTTTTGCGGGGCGCCCTGCAGAGAGACACGCTGGCCTCATCCTACCTCTTCTTCGGCCCGCCGGGCAGCGGCAAGCTGGCTCTGGCGATGGCTCTGGCCCGAGCCGTGAACTGCCTCGGCGAGGGACCTCGGCCCTGCGGCGCGTGCTCCGCGTGCCGGAAAATCGATCAGTTGCGGCACCCCGACGTCACGGTGATCTTTCCCTGTCCGAAGGACATCAAGAACGAGGACCTCCGCCGTACGCTGGACAGATTGGCGGCCAATCCTTACGCCCACATCTCCTTTTCGGAACGATCCGATATCCGCATCGGAACCATCCGGGAGATCCGCTCCCAGACCGTTCTCCGGCCATACGAGGGGCGGAAAAAGGTCTTCATCCTGGTCGAGGCCGACCGGATGAGATTGGATGCGGCCAACGCGCTCTTGAAAACACTGGAGGAGCCTCCCAAACACGTCCTGCTGGTGCTGATCTCCGCCCGGTTCGGCAGGATGCCGGCCACGGTCCTATCTCGCTGTCAGCAGGTCCGGTTCACCCCGCTGTCCCGGGATGAGATGGCCGAGGGCCTGGAACGGCTGTCCCTGGGCGACCCTGAAAGCCGCCGGCTGGCCGGCCGGCTGGCGCAGGGCGACCTGCGGCGGGCCGTGGAGCTGCTGAAAGAGGATGTTCAGAAGGGGCGCCGGGAGATGCTGCAGGCGCTGTCGGAGGCTCTGCATCAGGATTTCGCCGCCGTCCTTCGCTGGGGTCAGCGGCTGGGTAAACCGAAAAACCGGGCCGATAGCCTCCGGCGTCTACAGGCCCTGGAGGTGTGGTACCGGGATCTGATGCTGTTTGGGGAGGGAAACGAAACGGAGCTGGTCAACACCGATCTGATCCCCAAACTGTCCGAGATGTCGGCACAGTATGACTGGCTGGGAATCCAGCGCTGTCTGGGGGACGTCCGCGAGTCCGTTCGCGCCCTGGATGCCAACGTCAATCAGGAACTGTTGTGGATCGCACTCTTGTCACGATTGAGACGGCGCAGAAGAAAAACCGTTTAATTCTGGAGATAAACCATGCATGAACTTTATGAGATCGCCTTCAAGGGAAATCGCCGGGCCATCTATTCCAATTCCCAGTCCCTGCCCCTGAGAGGGGGCGATTATGTCGTCGTGGGTATCGAGCGCGGAGAGCATATCGGCGAGGTTCACCAGAAGGTGGACCCTAAAAGGATGGATCAAAAAAATCCCGCTTTACAGATCATCCGGCGGGCCAACGACGAAGACCTGTCCCGCCTGGCGGAGCTCCGCAAGAAGGAGACGGCGGCCTTCGACATCTGTCTGCAGAAGATTGCCGAACGCGATCTGGTCATGAAGCTGGTGGACGTGGAATACCAGTTCGATGAAAACAAGATCACCTTTTATTTCACCGCCGAGAAACGCGTCGATTTCCGGGAGCTGGTCAAGGATCTGGCCGCCCTGTACCGCACCCGCATCGAGCTCCGTCAGATCGGCGTTCGTGACGAAGCCCGCCGCATCGGAGGATTCGGCATCTGCGGCCGGGAGCTGTGCTGCTGCACGTTCATCAGCGATTTCGAACCCATCACCACCCAGCTGGCCAAGGATCAGCACCTGTCGCTGAGCCCCACGAAGATATCGGGGGCCTGCGGCCGCCTGATGTGCTGCCTGCTCTATGAAGAGGATTTTTACAAAGACGCCCTGCGGAAGTTCCCCGAGGCGGGAGCAAAGGTCGATACCGAATCGGGGCCGGGCGTGGTCGACCGGGTGGACATCTTCGAGGAATTGATCTATGTCTCCTATGAAGACGGTCATGAGGAGAAGCTGCACCTCTCCGAGATCACCCGGGGAGGCAAACCCCGGCGGAGACTGATACCCAAGAGGGAAAAGAAAGAATCCTCTTGAAAGACATTCGGGAGAACACGCCCGAGAGAACACCTTTCAAATATGACCGTACAAAACCGGGACCGAACGGTTTGATCCTGAAGCGCACAAGAAAGGGGAAGCAGCCGTGCCGAACGTTAAACGAACCCTGGTGACCAGCGCCCTGCCCTATGCCAACGGTCCCATTCATCTGGGCCACCTGGCCGGCTGTTATCTGCCCGCCGATATTTATACCCGCTATGGCCGTCACCGCGGATGGGATATCATCCACATCTGCGGAACCGATGAAAACGGCGTCCCCATCACCGTCCGGGCGGACCAGGAGGGCATCAGCCCACAGGAGGTGGTCGATCGCTACCACGCCAATATCGCCGACAGTTTCGCACGCTTCGGCATCAGCTTCGACAACTTCTCCCGGACCTCTCTGCCCGTTCACCATCACATGGCCCAGGATTTCTTCACCCGTATCCACCAACAGGGATATATCAAGCCGGAGACGATCGAACAGCTTTTTTGCGAGCACTGCCAGCGGTTTCTGGCCGACCGCTACATCGAGGGCACCTGCCCCAACTGCGGAGCGCCCGGTGCCCATGGGGACCAGTGCGAGCGGTGCGGCCACATGCTGGATCCCATGCTGCTGAAAGATCCCGTCTGCAAGATCTGCGGCGGAGCACCTGTGGCGCGGGAGACGAAGCACTGGTTCTTCCAGCTCAACGAATTTCAGGAACGGCTGAGCGACTGGCTGGAGAGCAAAACCGGCTGGAAGCCGAACGTCAAACAGTTCACCCGCCGATGGCTGGAGGAGGGGCTCCAGCCCCGGGCCATCACCCGTGACCTCTCGTGGGGCATCCCGGTGCCCCTGAAGGAGGCCGCCGGCAAGGTCCTGTATGTCTGGTTCGACGCTCCCATCGGCTATATCTCCTCTACCATCGAGTGGGCCAATAAACGCGGCCAGCCGGAGCTTTGGAAGGACTACTGGCTGAATGAGAACACCCGGCTGATCCACTTCATCGGCAAGGACAACATCGTTTTTCACGCCATGGTCTGGCCGGCCACCCTGATGGCTTACGGCGATTACATCCTTCCGGCGGAGATCCCGGCCAACGAGTTTCTCAACCTGGAGGGCCAGAAGCTGTCCTCCAGCCGCAACTGGGCCATCTGGCTTCCCGACTATCTCGAGCGTTTCCCGCCCGACCCGCTGCGGTACTGCCTGACGGTCGGCGCGCCCGAGAACCGGGACGCCGATTTCACCTGGAAGGATTTTCAGGCCAAAAACAACGCCGACCTGGCCGACGTGCTGGGCAACTTCATCAACCGGACGATGACCTTTCTGAAAAAATATTTCGACGGTAAGGTTCCTGAGCCGGCCGCCTTCGAAGGCCAGGACCACGAGGTCATCTCGGCCATCGAAAAAGCCCCCCGGGAGATTGGCGGTTTCATCGAGACTTTTCAGATGAAACGAGCCAGCCAGGCAGCCATCAATCTGGCCCGCCTGGGCAATAAGTACTTCAACGATCAGGAGCCCTGGAAAACCCGCAAGGACGACACACCACGCTGCGCCACCAGCCTGTACCTGTGCGCTCAGATGCTCTCGTCCCTGTGCATCATCCTGGATCCCCTGCTGCCGTTCTCCATGGAAAAGCTGCACGGCATGCTCAATCAGACCGAGCCCCTGTCCACCCTCCCCTGGGAGGAAGGCGGAAAACTCCGTCTCGATCCGGGACATCCTCTCGCCGAACCGAACATCCTGTTTGCCAAGATCGAGGACGACGCCATCGCAGAGCAGATCGAACGACTCCAGCAGGGATCTGTCTGAGCCCTGTCACAACGCTTTCCTCCGAACCCCGAGCTCATGCTGATCGATTCCCACGCCCATCTGGACTTCTCCCAATTTCGCGACGACCGGGACGCGGTCGTCCGCCGGGCCAGCGAGGCGGACGTGACGGCCATCATCAACGTCGGCACCGATCCGGCCTCCAGTGAGCAGTCCGTCGAGCTGGCGGCTCGCTATTCGATGATCTACGCCACCGTCGGCGTCCATCCTCACGATGCCGGCACCCTGTCTGGCGACGTTCTGGAGCGGCTTGCCGAGCTGGCCGCCGGAGAGAAGGTGGTGGCCATCGGTGAGATCGGCCTGGATTTCTACCGCGACCTCTCTCCCCGTGACCAGCAGCGGCAGGCCTTCCGGCAGCAGATCCGCCTGGCCCTCGAGCTGGACCTGCCCCTGGTGATCCACGATCGCGACGCTCACGCCGAGACCCTCCAGATCCTGCGCCAGGAGGAGGCCGGCCGGGTGGGCGGGGTGCTGCACTGCTTCTCCGGCGATCTGGACATGGCCTGGGAGGGCATCGCCCTTGGTTTTCTGATCGCCTTCGGCGGCCCCATCACTTACGGCGGCAAAAAAAAGCAGGACATCGCCGGCCGCATCCCGCTGGAGAAAATCCTCATCGAGACCGACTGTCCCTTCCTGACACCCGTACCTCATCGCGGCCAACGCAACGAGCCGGCCTACGTCCGTCATGTGGCCGAGAGGCTGGCCCGCCTGCGGGGAATTTCCTTTGAGGAAGTGGCCGCAGCGACGACCGGCAATGCGGCAGAGCTGTTCGGCTTGAGCATAGACTGATTTCTCTGTTCGCAAAAAACATCGCCCCCGTTTTCACTTTTTCAATTCTTTTTATATCCATGGATCTGAAAACGACCAAAGATCTTCTTAAGCAGCACCTGGTGCGTCCGAATAAACTGCGCGGGCAGAGCTTTCTGGTGAACGACCGGGCCTGCGAACGGATCGTGGCGGCCGCCGGCATAGGGCCCGACGAGACCGTGCTGGAAATCGGGCCCGGGCTGGGGGCGCTGACGGCCGGGCTTCTGGAGCAAGCCCGGCGGGTGGTGGCGGTAGAGATCGACCGGCGGCTGTGCCAGATCCTCCGGGAAAGGCTGGCGGGCGAGAACCGCCTGGAGCTGATCAACGAGGATTTCCTGAAGACGGACCTGGCGGCTCTGATCCGGCGGGCCGGGCCCGGCGGGCTGAGGATCGTCAGCAACCTGCCCTATCAGATCACCGGGGCGGCCGTTCGAACGATCCTGAACCATCTCCGGCAATTGCCGGGCGCCACCCTGACCGTGCAGCGGGAGGTGGCCGACCGCATGGCGGCCGAACCGGGTGTCAAAGCCTTCGGGGCCCTGTCGGTAGCGGTGCAGTACTTTTCCATCGTGCGCCGGCATTTCCGGCTTCCCAAAGAGGCTTTTCACCCCCGCCCGCGGGTGGATTCGGTGGTTCTATCCCTGGAGCCGCGGACCCGGCCGCCCGTCGAGGTGCGCGACGAAACCCTGTTCTTTCAAACCGTGGGGGCTCTGTTCGGTCACCGCCGAAAGACGGCCCGTAACGCCCTGCGCCATCACCCCCGGCTGGGGCCGGGATCCGGCCGGCTGGATGATCTGGCCCTCGAAACGGGTATCGACCTGGGCCGCCGGGGGGAAACCATGAGCCTCACGGAGATGGCGACCATCGCCAACGTTCTTGGAGAATGGCAGCATGCCGGTCCGTCACAGTAGATTCTTCCTCACGTTGGGCTTCCTCTCGCTGATGCTGGCCGTTTCGGCCCGGGCTTCTGAGTTTGGCCTGAGCTTCGACCGCGACAACCGCACCTACCGGTGGAACAACTTTTTAGAGTATGCTTCGGCGGCGGGCCCGCGGTTGCAAGTGCGGGCCCGGGGAGATCTGGCCAAGATCCTGATCAAGAAGGCCCCCGGATCGTCCGGAAGCGACCGCTGGCAGGACAACCTGGACCTGTCGACCGCTTTCGATGTGCGCCTCAATGACTGGTCGGCCGTAGGGATGAACCTCGGCGCCCAAAGGTCCTCCGTGAACCGGGGGGAAATCATCACGCAGGGAGGCCTGTTCTCCTCCTCCCTGACCGTCACCCCCCTCGAGCGGGTCTCTCTGAAGGCGAGCCTGGGCGGCAAGCTGGACCAGAAGGAGCAATCCGACCTGGACAGCCGGGAGAGCGGGCTCAGCTACGGCCTGTCGGGATCCTTTCAGCCCGAGATCTCCGGCACGCAGTCCGCCTTCGAGGCGGCCTTCTCCGGCGACCGGCTCAATGCCGGCCACAATGCCTCGCGGACGCTGGCCGCCTCGATCCACCGTCCGCTGGTGGGCGGCTCTCAGGTCATGGTGTCCTTCAACGACCGCCTGGACACCCGCACCAACCTGTTCGGCCCCGCCGATGAGACGGTGCTGAAACGCCAGGACCGCATCTACCGGTCCGTCGATATGTCGGTGGAGACGCCCCTGCCCCTGGATCACCATCTTCTCCTGACCCTGTCCTCGTCCGACCGCCGTATCGAGTACAGCCTGCCCGAGGGTCCGGACGAGGATGTGGCCCGGCAGAACAGCCGCAAGACCACCCGGGGGGTGGCGGCCAGCCTGCAGGGACGGCCCTTCGGCAAATGGTTCCTGTCGGGCGACTTCTCCCTGGAACAGGGCCGGCACGATTTCGGACGGGACATCAACGATGAGGATGTGGAGGAGATCTTTCTGGGCGCCCGGGTGGGCACCGGCCTTTCGCCTCGGGATTCCCTGGAGGTCAGCGGCCAGGTGGCCCGCAGCTCGTTCGATCCGCCCCATCCAGACAATTTCAACGATCGGGACAGCTTCACCAGCGCCCTGAAACTGACCTACACGCACCGCTTCAGCGAGGCCCTCCGGCTGACCACCGAGACCGTGACCAACCTGACCCATCTGGTCTATCTGCGAAGCCAGCGATCGGCCAACAACAACTGGACCCGGAATTACGGCCTCTATCCAACGGTCAGCATCCGTCCCTGGAGGTTCTTGTCCATCGATCAGGCTTTTGGCATCTCGGCCAATTACACCGAGTACGATTTCGAGGATCTGTTCACGGACATCAAGAGCAACATCTTCCGTCAAGCCAGAACCACCAGCGATGTGAGCTACCATCCTGGCGAGGAGCTTGATCTGACCCTCAGCTACACCCACCGGGTGGAGGATTTCGGCCGCCTGATCAGAGAAAACGGCTGGGTGGAGATCCTGTCCTGGGATAAATCCTATCAGAATTTCGAGCTGTCGCTGTCCTACCCCCTTTTCTCCGGCCTGGTGATCGTCCCCAATTTAGGATACAGCCACCGCCGGGAATACGAGCACCGTCAGGGCGGGCGGCATTTCAAATCGCGCCTGATCTCAAAACGCATCGGCCTGGCAGGACGATGCCGGCTGCATCCGAATAACGGCATCACCTTCTCGGTGAGCCGCTCGGTGGAGGATGCCACCGATATCCCCGAGCGGACCTTCGACCGTCTGCAACTGAGCGTCCAACAGGTATTCTGAGGAACGAACCGGTGAGACCTATCGTTTTCCCGCTGCGGCTGCTGCTGATGTTATTGCTGATGTCGGGTTGCGACAATCCCTTCGCCACCCGGTCGGCCGAGGAACCCAGTGTCCGCCGGGGCACCTGGGAAGATCCCGTCTTCTATGACGCGGTGCTGCGGAACCTGAAGAACTCGTACAACGAGCAGATCATCGACAACTTCACCGATTCCATCTCGGAGGACTTTCGCTTCATCCCGGATCCCGTGGATGAGGCCCAGAACCCGGGCATTTTCGACGATTGGGGCTTCGAGCAGGAACGAGACGTGACCCGCTCCATCTTCTCCTCCGGCAGCGGCTCGTTCATCGGCCTGACCCTGGCGGACACCACCATGGAGGTGACCTTTTATCCCTCGGGAGACACCGTCAGGGCCGAGGTGATCTATGACCTCTCGGTGGATCAGGACACCGTCAGCGCGCCCCGTCATTCGATGGGGCGGGCCATCTTTTTCGTCTCGGAGGGTTCCGGGGGCTTCTGGAAGCTCTATCGGTGGGAGGATTCCAGGTCGGACTATCCCGACAGCAGCAGCTGGGGAGAGCTGAAGGCAAGTTTTGCGGGGGGATGAAGGCGGCGGCCGCAATTCATCAACCGGTGCTCTGGCCTTTGAGTCGGCGCAGCGTCCGGCGCACCTCGTTCAGAAAGAGATAATCCGGATAGTCGGAAAGCAACCGCTCATAGGCCTGCCGGGCTGCCGGCAGGTCTTTGATATGATATTCATAGATCTCGCCGATGCGCCTCAGCGCCTGAGGACAGAAGCGGCTCTCGGGATATTGCGCCATGAGGGCCTGCAGGTCGGCCAGGGCCTCATCGTGGAGCCCGATGTGATCCCTGACAAGCGCCGTCTGCATGAGAACATCATCCATCAGCGGGCCCTCCGGAAGCTGCTGTTCAATGCTCCTGAAGGACTCCAGCGCCTCCCGGTAGCGCCGCTGCCGGGCCAGGAACATCGCGCCGGCATACATCTGCAGCGCCGACTCATTGTCGGCCGAGACCTCATCGATCAATAGGGACAGCAGCAGGGCGTCATTGACGGAAAAACCCTGCGGATAAGCGTTCACCAGCTCGTCCAGGGCGGCCCTGGATTCCTCGATACGGCCCTCCAGAAAGA
>Ga0272444_10004520_pt1 | contig 12277 bp, 14 predicted proteins | sample SSMForm13_FD_201033 | JGI IMG/M metagenome (GOLD analysis project Ga0272444, IMG submission 201033) | Marine sediment archaeal communities from Little Sippewissett salt marsh, Falmouth, MA, United States - SSM-Form-13 | ecosystem: Environmental > Aquatic > Marine > Wetlands > Sediment ... | reverse complement strand
CGGGTTAACAAGCGCGTCGTCGAAAGTTTGGTCAAGTGCGGCGCCTTCGACAGCCTCAACGATAACCGCGCCGCTTTGCTGGCCGCCGTCGAACCGGCGATGGAACAGGCCGCTCGCGAACAGTCGGACCGCGAGGCGGGACAAACCAGCATGTTCGGCATGCTCGGCTCGGCCGCCGACGAAACCGCCGAACCACCGCTGCCCGACGTCCAACCCTGGACGAAAGACGAAAACCTGCGCAATGAAAAAGAAGCGCTGGGCTTTTTCATCACCGGCCATCCGCTCGACCAGTTCCGCAGCTACGCCGAACGTTTCGCCACCTGCGATTCCGAACGCCTCAAGCTGATCGAACAACCCGAAGACGTGCGCCTGGCCGCGGTGATTACCACGTTGGACAAGCGCACCACGCGCACCGGCAAGCCGATGGCGATGGGCATCGCCGAAGATCAGTTAGCGCCCTTTAAAATCACCGCCTTTTCTGAAGCGCTCGAACGCAGCCGCGAAGCGCTGGAAAATCCCGATCAGCCGGTGCTGTTGTTCGGCAAGGTCGACGTGCGCGACGGCGGCAACGGGTTAATCGTCGATAAAATCATCCCGCTTGTACAAGCGGCCAAAGTATGTAGTAATGAAGTGCATTTTCGCATTCGGACTACGGGGTTGGCCAAAGGCCAAATCGAACGATTGAAAGCGTGCATCGAACGGCATCCCGGCAGTTGCCGGGCGTTCATACATATTCAAGTGCCGGACCGCAGCGAAGCGACATTCGCCTTACCGGTACGGCAGGGGTTGCAACCGTCTGACGATCTGGTCGATGAGGTGAAAGCCATTTTCGGCGGGAGCGTCGTGACCTTTCAATAATGCGGGGTCTTTTTTCACCCGCGAATGGATGGTGAACAATGGGGGAACCGATGAAAAAGGTTCGCATCAATGTGCAGGACCAGTTTATTAACTCCATGCGCAAGGACCGGGTTCAGGTGCAGATCGACTTGCTGACCGGCAAATCGCTGGAAGGCTACATCAAAAGTTTCGACAACTACTGCATTGTCGTTGAAGCCGACCGACTCTACTTGATTTACAAGCACGCCATTGCCGATATCCACATCGATAAAACGGTCAAGGTCAGCTTCATGGCGGGCTGATATCGCCGGCCGCGAAACCACCGAAGCCGCCGATTTCCAAACGCACGCCGTTCTTGTCGGCTGTCGTCTGAAAGGACTGGTACGCGAAGAAGTCGACGAATCCCTCAACGAATTGGCGCGATTGCTCGACACCGCGGGGGGCGTCGAAGCCTGGCGTGAAATCTGCGACGTGCAGCGTCCGACACCGGCGACTTTCATCGGTCGCGGTACGCTGACGCGCCTGGCCGAGCACGTCGCTGAGGCCGAGCAGCCGCTGCGTTGCGCCGTGTTTGACGTCGACCTCTCCCCCGTGCAGCAACGCAACCTCGAAGCAGCGCTCGACGTGATGGTGATGGACCGCACCGGGCTGATCCTCGACATCTTCGCTCGCCGCGCGCAAACCTCCGAAGGCAAGCTGCAGGTCGAGCTGGCGCAACTTCAATACCTGCTGCCGCGTTTGCGCGGTATGTGGACGCATTTGTCGCGACAGGGAGCGGGCATCGGCACCCGCGGTCCGGGCGAAACGGTACTGGAAATCGACCGCCGCCGCATCCGCCAGCGCATCGCCACGATTAAAAAAAGGCTGAAAAAGGTACGCCGCACCCGTGATCTGCACCGCCGCGCCCGTCGCAAAAACGCCGTGCCCACCGTCGCGTTGATCGGCTACACCAACGCCGGCAAGTCGACTCTGTTACGTGCCCTCACCGGCGCCGACGTGCTGATCGAAGACCGCCTGTTTGCCACGCTCGATCCCACCGCGCGCGAGTTGCGTCTGCCCGGCAACATCCGCGTCATGCTTTCCGACACCGTCGGTTTCATCCACAAGCTGCCGCACCATCTGGTCGAAAGCTTCAAAGCGACCTTCGAGGAAGTCGCGCTTGCCGACGTGCTGGTGCACGTGGTTGACGCTTCGCACCCGCGCATGGAAGAGCAGATCAAGGCGGTACACACGGTGTTGCACGAGATGGACATCGAAGATCACCTGCTGGTCACCGCGTTCAACAAGACCGACCAGGTGGAATCGACGCCCTGGTTGCGGCGTTTGGTGGCCAATAACCCGCCCGCCGTCGCCCTTTCTGCGAAGACCGGAGAGGGGTTGAATTCGTTGGCCTCGTTGCTGGCCACGGTGCTGGGTCGACGCCGTGAACGGATGACCTTGCGCATCCCCTTTTCGCGAACCGATTTGTGCCATAAGATACGCAGCGAAACGGAAGTACTGAGCGAGCAACCCGATCAAGACCACGTGATTTTCCAGGTCATGTTGGAACAACGTCTGGCCGGGGCGCTGGCGGCGTACCGTTTGGAGGAGGAAGACGAGTGAGGCGCATCGCGCTGTTGTTGTTGATTCTCGCATTGGCGGCATGGTTCGCCGGCGCGGAGGAATTGTTGTTGTTCACCGGCGAAGCCGAGGTTTCCCTGGAAGACATGAACATCGAAGCGGCCAAGCGCAAGGCGACGGAGATCGCTTTGGCCCAGGCCATTGAAAAAGCGTTGGAACACGTCGCACCGCCGGAAGAGTTGGCACTGAAAAAAGATGAAATCAAAGCACGCATTCTAAAATCGCCGAAGCGATACATCGCCAGCTTCACCATTTTGATTGCCGACGAGCGCGAGACCAATTACGAACTGGCTTTGGAAGCGCGCATCCGCATTGAGGAATTGCGTAAGGCGGTGCGTGAGATCGTTGTCGTCCCGCCGCGCGAACGCGATAAAAAACCGGAGTTGGTGATCATCAGCTACCGCAAGCAGGGCACCGGCTACGCGCTCGACACCGAATTCAACGAGCAACTGCGCGAGCGCTTCGACCTGGCCAACCGCAATCCGGCCCCGCATGAAACGGCCGAGCAATTGCTGGGCTCGCCCACTTTCGCCGAAGCAGCCGAGCAAAAGAAAGTGGCCGGTCTGGCTCGCGCCGCCGCGGTGCAGAATCTGCGCCTGCTGTTGTTGGTCGACTTGATCGACGAGACCGATCCCGAGCAGGTCGACGAAGCTTGCGACCAGACCGCACGGATCACTATCGTCGACACCGGCGAAGAAGTGATTGTCGAATCCTTCGGCTATCAATTTCCCACCGAAGGCGCCTGTGAGCAGCACCGGGAGGTCGGCGCGCGCAACTTGTTCGGGCGCGTGCTCGATTCGTTGACCAGCCACGGGTTGGTCGGCCAATCCGGCGATGCGGAACTGATCGTAGAGGCCGTGGGAATTACCGATTACGCCCATTTGCAGGAATTGCAGGCGTTGTTGCGCAACCGCAGCTACGTGGAGTCGGCGACCCTGCGTTCCTTCGAGCCCGGCGGCCGCGTGCAGTTCAAAGTGGTTTACGGCGGGCCGGTCAAGCAATTCATCTCCGAGCTGGAAAAAAGCGAAGCCACCAGCTTCAAGTTGAAATTTTCCGGACGGCGGGGCAATTTCCTGCAATACACCGTGGAGTACCGATGAAACGTTTGTTGCTTACGCTGTTGGTTCTGTTGTTGGTCGCCGGCTGCGCCGCGCCGTTGGCGCGGGTCAACGGCAATCGACCGACGGTTAAGGTTTTTCTCGACATCGAGCCGGATACGGCCAAGGTCTTTCTCGACGATGTCTATGTCGGCCGGGCGAAGCAGTTTGCGCTCACCGCCGGCGGAATGGACGTTACCGTCGGCGTGCATCGCTTGCGACTGGAAGAAGAAGGATTCATTACCGAACGGCTGGAGTTGATCGGAGCCGAAGGCATGGCGCCGATCGAAGTAAGGATGCTGCCCCGACCGGGAGAGTAATTCATGTCCCTCGATTTCTTGCGTGAAATCTGGACCAACCGCTGGGTGAAGCTGGCCGCGCTGATCGCCGGTATTTTGTTGTTCGTTTACCTGATCGTTGTTCTACGCTCGATTCTGACCGCGCTGGCCATCGCCTGGGTGTTGGCCTACATCTGCGACCCGCTGGTCGACCGCCTGGAGGCGCGCCGTATTCCGCGCACCGCCGGCGTGATCATCTTTACCGTCGTATTGGTGTTGGTGATCGTGCTGGCCGGGTTGATTCTGCTGCCGACCATCGCCAACGAATTCGAACGTCTGGGCAAAGACATGCCCGATTACGGCACGCAGATCGGAAGCATGATCGAAAATTTCGAACAGCGGTATGACATTAATCTGCCGCATACCGCCGAAGACCTGTCGGTCTGGTTTTCGGTTAACCAGGAAACGGTGAAGCAGGTCGCAGAGCAGATTTACACGCCGATCGTCAGCCTGATAAAAAATTCACTGAACAGCATTATGGCCTGGGTCACGTTCCTGCTGACCCTGATCGTCGTGCCGGTCGCCTGGTTCTTCCTGCTGCGCGACATCGACCGCATCAATGAAAAAATCGTCAACCTGGTGCCGCCGCGGCGTCGCGACAGTTTTTTGGAATTCATGCACCAGGTCGATGAAATCATCAGCAACTTCCTCCGCGGCCAGATCGTCGTCGCCATGATTCTGGCGGTGTTGTACGCGATCGGTCTCTGGTTGATTCTCGATATCCCGCTGGGCCTGCTGATCGCTCTGTTTGCCGGGGTGGCGTCGATTGTGCCGTATCTCGGCGTCGTCCTGGGCATTCTGCCGGCGATGGCGATGGCCTTTTTGCAATACCAGGATTGGCAGCATCCGTTGGGTGTGATCCTCGTGTTCGCCGTCGCCCAAGCGCTGGAAGGCAACCTGATTACGCCGAAAATCGTTGGCGACAAACTGGGTCTGCATCCGGTGACGGTGATCTTCGCGTTGTTGATCTGGGCGCAACTGCTTGGCTTTTTCGGAATGTTGATTGCCGTGCCGCTGACCGCCGTGTTGCAGGTCGTGCTGATGCGGCTGATTGATCGCTATCAAGCCGGCGAACTTTACCTCGGCAAGGATTGATCGTGGGCAAAAAACGTAAACGGTCGTTGATTGCGACGTTTGCGGTTTTGTTCCTTTTGCTGGCCGCGGTTGTCCTGTTTTTTGCCCTGCAGATTCACCGCCGGATTCCCGATCTCCTTTTTCAATATGTGGACGAGCGCCAGCATGATTCCCGCCCGCTCAAGTTGACCGACGCCGGCGAATGGGAAACCCTGGAAGAGGGGCTGGAGTTGCGCGAAATTTCTTTTCGACGCGCGGGCCGCATCCTTTCCGGTTTTAAATTGATCGCTCTACGGATCGATCCGCAGCACCTGAATCTGCGCATGATCCACATTCCGGCCGATAAACTGGCGGCGGTCGATATGGAAACGCTGGCCGGGCAGACCGGGGCGCTGGCCTTGATGAACACCAGCTATTTCGAACCCGAATACAAGGTGATGGGGTTGCTGATCGTCAACGGCGAACAGCTTTCGCCGCTGCGCAAAGGCGGCAGTTTGCATCACGGCGTCTGGTTATTGCGCGAAAAACACGCTTTTTTACTGCACCGAACCAACATCGACCTGCAAGGCGTCGAGCAGGCGTTCCAAGCCGGCCCCTGGTTGGTCACCGACGGCGAAATTCAGCACCGCGCAAGTAAAACCGCTTTGGTTACAAGACGTTCGGCGATTGCCGTCGACAAGCGGGGCAGGGTGCTGATGATGGCGACCGATACCCTGCTGGGTGGCTTTTCGCTGGCCGAATTGTCGCAATGGCTGGCGCGACCGGAGGATGAAGGCGGCTTGGATGCCTGGCGGGCGATCAACTGCGACGGCGGTACCAGTACGCAATTGCTGCTGAATCATCCGCGTGAACATCGGGTCATCCGCTCCAACACGCACGTGCCGGTTTACCTGGGCGTCTTCCGCCCGGCGAATATTTGAAGAGAGGAAAAGGCGTTGGCGGATCAATCGCCGGCGTGATAACATTATGTGTGTATGTGAAATTTTGTCTTGACATGTTAGGGGTTTCGATAGTAAACACCTAAATCTTGCTGTTTGGCTCTGCAGGCACGTAGCTCAGGGGCTAGAGCACTACCTTGACGCGGTAGGGGCCGTGGGTTCGATTCCCACCGTGCCTAAGCAATAGATGACGCGGTCGCCGAGGCGGCCGGCGTTGAAAGTGGACAAGGGTTCGCCGAAGGGCGCGGTCCCGCACAAGGCGGGATCTAAGACGGTCCGAGTGACCGCACCCCGATCCCGGAAAGACATTTCCGAGAAATCTCCGTACCGGGAGAGGGGCGTCTGTCGGTTGTATACCCAGACGCTCTTTCACTTTAAAGGAAACTACCCATTTCGGACCGTAGGTTGCGGGCCGCCAACCTGCATATACACCGGTCGACAACCGCCCGTTTCCGGTGCGAAATGGCAGCTATAAGGAGGTTATGTTATAGCCAGACGGAGACATTTCGGGCCCCCGCAACAGCCCTCGCATAGGGTCAACGAGCGGATTTTAGCCCGACAGGTAATGGTGATCGATGATGAAGGAACTTCCATCGGTATTCTCGACACGCGCGAAGCGATTGAGATCGCCGAGGAACGAGGCTTGGACCTGGTCGAGGTGGCGCCGAACAATACGCCGCCGGTCTGCAAGATCATGGACTTCGGGCGCTTCAAGTATCAGCAGGAGAAAAAAGCGCACGAATCCAAGAAACATCAGGCCATTGTGCAGGTCAAGGAAATCAAAATGCGTCCGAAAACGGGCGAGCATGATTTCCAATTCAAGCTGAAACACATACGCACGTTTTTAGAGAAGGGGATGAAAGTCAAGGCGACCATCATGTTTCGCGGTCGCGAGGTAGTGCATGCGGAACTCGGGAGAAAGATTCTCGATCGTATCGCCGAAAGCACCGAAGACCTCGCCGTGGTCGAGCGTGAGGCTCGCATGGAAGGGCGCAACATGTTCATGTTTCTCGCCCCCCTGAAGAAATAACGAGAGTAGACAAGACGCGCTTGAATAGCCCCGTTCGGCGGGGTAAGGCGTCGTAGATTTTGTCGGAAAGGAGAGGTGGCTGTTATGCCCAAAGTCAAAATGAAAACAAACCGAGGTGCCGCCAAACGATTTAAGGTCACCGGAAGCGGTCGGGTCAAGCGTTCGCATTCGATGAAAAGTCATATTCTGACTAAAAAAACAACCAAACGTAAGCGCAAGCTGCGTGACGGCGGGATGGTCGACAAAGCCGACCAGCGCAACGTCAAACGGTTGTTGAACAAATAGTCGACCGATTCCGGTTTAAAAAAGGAGAAAGAAAATGCCACGCGCAAAAGGTGGATTCAAGACGCGGAGACGTCATAAGAAGGTTTTGTCTCAGGCACGCGGATACCGCGGCGGGCGACGCAAGCTGTACAAATCGGCCAAAGAAACGGTCAACCGGGCGATGGTCTATCAGTATCGCGATCGCCGGACCAAGAAACGCGAATTCCGCAAGTTGTGGATTGTTCGCATCAACGCCGCTGCGCACGCCCACGGCCTGAGCTATTCCCGCTTGATTCACGGGATGAAGAAAGCCGGTATCGAGATCGACCGTAAGGTGCTGTCCGATATGGCCGTGTTCGATCCGGAAGGCTTCGGCAAAATCGTGGAAGCGGCGAAAAACGCGTAAACGATGAAGGAACGTATCGAACAAATTCAACAGGAAGCATTGGCTGCCCTGCAGGCGGCGACCGACTTGCCCGCCCTCGATCAGGTGCGCGTCGGCGTCGTCGGTAAAAAGGGCAGCCTGACCGCTTTGCTGCGCGGTATGAAAGATGTGCCGGCGGATCAACGCCCGCTCGTCGGACAGATGGTCAACCAGGCCAAGCAGGCGATCGACGAGGCCGTCGAAGCCCACAAAACGCGCATCGTGCGAGAGCAGCGGGAAAAAGTGGCGGCCACCGAGCGCGTCGATATCTCGCTGCCCGGACGGCGACCGCCCCGCGGCAATACTCATCCGCTGACCGAAACGCTGGATGAAATCTCCGCCATTTTCGAACGGATGGGATTTGTCTGGGAAGACGGGCCGGAAGTGGAAACCGACTGGCACAACTTCGGCGCGCTCAATTTCCCGCCCGATCACCCGGCGCGCGATGAGCAGGATACCTTTTTCATGGAAAACGGCCTACTGCTGCGTACACACACCAGCCCGGTGCAGGTGCGGGTGATGCAGCGCCACGCGCCGCCGGTGCGGATGATCGCACCCGGCTGGACCTATCGCAAGGACGCGATCGACGCGACCCACTACCCGATGTTCAGCCAGGTCGAGGGCTTGTTGGTCGACGAGCACGTCACGCTCGGTGATCTCAAAGGCGTGCTGCAGGCGTTTGTCCACGAGTTTTACGGACCGCAAACGAAAATCCGCCTGCGCCCCAGCTTCTTCCCGTTCACCGAGCCGTCGGCGGAGATGGACATCAGTTGTTTCCACTGCGACGGCGTCGGCACGCGCGACGGTGCGATGTGCCCGGTTTGCAAGGGCACCGGCTGGAAGGAACTGCTCGGCGCGGGGATGGTCGACCCGGCGGTGTTCAAGGCTGTCGGTTACGACCCGGAAAAGTACACCGGCTACGCGTTCGGCATGGGCATCGAGCGCATCGCCCAGGCCCGCTACGGTGTAGATGAGTTGCGTTTGTTTTTTGAAGGCGATTTACGATTCTTTCGCCAGTTCTAGGGGATCACGTTGCAACTGACATATCGTTGGCTGAAAGATTACGTCGAGTTTGACCTCTCGCCGCAGGATCTGGCCGCGAAGCTGACTATGGCCGGCTTCGAGGTCGCGGTACTGGAACGTGTAGGCGCCGAGTTTACCGGCGTGATCACGGCGAAAATCGAAAAGGTCGAACAGCATCCCGACGCGGATAAACTCACCGTCTGCACCGTGTTCGACGGCAGCGAGCACCTGCAGGTCGTCTGCGGCGCGCCCAACACCGAAGCGGGGAAGGTTGGCGCCTTCGCCGCCGTCGGCGCGAAACTGCCCGAAGGCAAGGTCAAGAAGATCAAAATGCGCGGCGTGGAAAGCTACGGCATGCTCTGCAGCCGCCGCGAATTGGGCATGGGCGACGATCACAGCGGTCTGTGGTACCTGCCCGACGATGCGCCCCTCGGCAAACCCGTGCAGGAAGTCGTCGCGCTCGACGATTGGATGATGGAGCTCGAAATCACGCCCAACCGTCCCGACGCCCTCGGCGTCATCGGCGTGGCCCGCGAGGTCGCGGCGATCACCGGCGGCAAGTTGAAGCTGCCGGACGTGAAATTTGAAGACATCGGCGGCGAAATCGACCGGCACATGCAGGTCGTCATCGAAGACGCCGACAAATGCCCGCGATACACCGGCATTCTGGTCAAGGGCGTTACCATCGCCCCGTCGCCCGATTGGATGGTCCAGCGCCTGGAAGCATCGGGCGTCCGCGCGATCAACAATATCGTCGACATCACCAACTTCGTGCTGCTCGAATGCAACCAGCCGTTGCACGCCTTCGACTACCATTTCCTCGATCAGCGCAAAATAGTCGTGCGCCGAGCGGAAAAAGACGAGATCATCACCACCCTCGATGAGCAAGACCGCAAGCTTACCGACGAAGACCTGCTGATCTGCGACGGCCCCAAGCCGGTGGCCCTGGCCGGGGTGATGGGCGGCCTGAACAGCCTGGTGACCGACGAGACGACCGACGTGTTCATCGAGTCGGCTTATTTCGAGCCGACCGGCATCCGCCGCACAAGCAAGCGCCTCGGGCTGTCGTCCGAGTCGAGCTACCGTTTCGAGCGCGGCATCGACCCCGAAGCGGTCGTTTACGGCTTGCACCGCGCCGCACGGTTGATGGAAGAATTGGGCGGCGGCAAAGTCGTGCCCGGCTACATCGACAACTATCCGAAAAAGTGGCAGGCCCCGGTCATCGAAGTGCGCCCGAACAAGGTCACCGAACTGATCGGCGTCGACATCGATACCCCGCGCATGGTCGAGATCCTGCGCAGTCTGGAACTCGGCGTCGAGGAAAGCGGCGACAAGTTGAGTGTCACCGTGCCGGCCTTCCGTGTTGATCTCGAGCGCGAGGTCGATATCACCGAGGAAGTCGCCCGCATTTACAATTACGACGACATTCCCGCCACGCTGCACAAGGGCGTCGACGGGGAAGGGCGCCCGTGGCGTCTGCGCGCGTTTCTGCGCAAGCTACGGCAGATTCTGGTCGGACTCGGCCTGGTCGAGCACAACACGCTGTCGTTCATGTCGCCGGAGGAGTTGGCCAACGTTGACGCGCCGGAAGGCTTGCGCATTACCAATCCGCTGAGCAAAGACCTTTCGGTCATGCGCACCAGCCTGCTGCCGCATCTGCTCAAGGCGGCGGCCAACAATCGCGCTCGCTTCGTGCCTGACGTCAAAATCTTCGAGGCCCGCAGTGTTTATTTGCCGCGTGAGGGCGAGCAGCTTCCCGAAGAGCCTTACCGCCTCGGTTTGCTGCTGTGCGGGCGGCGTTATGAACTGGGTTGGAACGTCGATGAGCAGAAAGTCGACTTTTACGATCTCAAAGGCGTAGTCGAGGCCCTGCTCGACGCTCTCGGCATCGAAGGCGTCACCTGGCGGCGACCGGAAAAGACCGCGCCCTATCTGCCCGGCGTCTGCGCCGAGGCGATGGCCGGCAAGCGCTCGTTGGGGCGCATCGGCAAGCTCGACGCCGCGCCGCTCGATTTCTACGAGTTGGACGGTGACGTCTTCGCCGGCGAGTTGGATCTGGAAGCCATCGCCGATCTGGCGGTGGAGATTCCAATATACCGCCCGGTTAGCAAATTTCCGCCGATTTTCCGCGATATCGCCGTGGTGGCCGACGATGAGGCCCCCGTCGATCAGATGCTGGAGGCGATAAAACAGGTGAATCCGAAGCGAATCGCCGAGGTAAAAGTCTTTGATATCTACACCGGAAAAGGCGTTCCTGATGGGAAGAAAAGCGTAGCCTTTTCAATGAGATATCAAGACATCCTTAAGAGTCTTTCTGATGGTGATGCGGACAAGTTAACCGCCAAGATTTTGAGGGTTTTGCAGCAGCGTTACGACGCAACCTTAAGAGAATAGTTGAACGACGTTAGCCAACCGTATGATTAGGCGAAAAAAAGCTTGATCTGGGTTTGATTATTTGGTACAAACTAACCAGCGTTTTCTACAAGGAGTTGGATCCATGACCAAAGCAGATCTCGTGAACACGATTTACGAGCGTGTAGGGTTCTCGAAAAAAGAATCTGCCAGAATCGTGGAATTGGTTTTCGACATCATCAAGGAAACACTCGAAAAAGGCGAGAAAATCAAGATTTCCGGTTTCGGCAACTTTGTCGTGCGCGAAAAGAAAGCGCGTATCGGCCGTAATCCGCAAACGGGGGAAGAGATCGAAATTTCCGCTCGTCGCGTCTTGACCTTCAAGCCGAGTCAGGTGTTGCGTAACGCCTTGAAGGATGCCGACTAGCGTGACAACCGGAGGGTGGTTTGGCGATGCCGGTAAGGGATCCGAGCGAGATCCCCAACAAGCTCTACTTCAAGATCGGTGAGGTAAGCGAGCTTACCGGGATTAAACCGTACGTGTTGCGCTATTGGGAAACCGAGTTCAACATCGTCAAACCTTCTAAAACCCGTTCCAACCAGCGGTTGTACAAGCGAAAGGAAGTCGAGTTGATCATCGAGATCAAACGACTTCTCTACGAGGAAAAGTTTACCATCGCCGGCGCGAAGAAGGTGCTCACCGAGCGCAGCCGCTCGAAGAGCAAGGGGTCGCAGATGGCGATGAGCTTTTCCGAGAAGGAACACATCGAGATCTTGAAAAAGATCAAAAAGGACCTGCTCGACCTCAAGAAAATAGTTGAAACCGAGCTATAGGTCGGTTATAACATGGCGGCTTCGGAACGCGATTTCGAAGGCCGTTCTTTTTTTATCGGGGCGTAGCGCAGTCTGGTAGCGCACCTGAATGGGGTTCAGGGGGTCGAAGGTTCAAATCCTTTCGCCCCGACATCGGCCGATTCCTACACGGGGTCGGCCGTTTTCTTTTAAGACGAACCACAAAGACGCAGAGAGCACAGAGGTAAGAATTTGTATAAACAATTTACCATATAGAGTCCCGCCTTGTGCGGGACGACAGACATTAGCCTGGGGCGTGAGCCCCAGGAATGCAGGTATAAAAAAGAAGGTAGTCCTGAAGGGGCGACAGAAAAAGTTTACGGTTGTTGGCGCGGTGAGCCCGGCGCTTACGGGCCGGGCTAACACCTTTCGTCCCGCTCCGAGCGGGACTTAGCGGTAAGAATTTGTATAAACAATTTACCATATAG
>Ga0272444_10004516_pt1 | contig 12289 bp, 13 predicted proteins | sample SSMForm13_FD_201033 | JGI IMG/M metagenome (GOLD analysis project Ga0272444, IMG submission 201033) | Marine sediment archaeal communities from Little Sippewissett salt marsh, Falmouth, MA, United States - SSM-Form-13 | ecosystem: Environmental > Aquatic > Marine > Wetlands > Sediment ... | reverse complement strand
GTACATAATAAACAGATAAATGATAATTATCCCGGGCCGTCGGGTTGTGCCTGCGCCGGGATGCCATAAACTGTACCGGGGATGATAATATGAAGGCTGATGCAAAACCGATCCTGGTAATCGGCGGGGGGATAGCCGGGATGACGACGGCGGTCGAAGCCGCCGAGGTCGGCTACCGGGTTATCCTGGTGGAGAAAGAGGCCTATCTCGGCGGGCGGGTGATGCGAACATTTCGCTATTTCCCAAAAATGTGCCCGCCCACCTGCGGCTTTGAGATAAATACCCGCAGGATACGCCAGAACCCGAGGATTACCGTCCACACTCTGGCCACGGTCGAACGGATTACCGGGGTGGCGGGAGCATTCAGGGCCCGCGTTCGTATCCAGCCGAGGTACGTAACGGGCCGGCAGCCGGTGGATCAAGCTGTTATCGAGCGGTTGTCATCGGAGCGGCCCAACGATTTCAACCTGGGGCTCGATAAAACCAAGGCCCTTTACCTGCCCCATGACATGGCCTACCCGGCGGTGGCCGTCCTTGACCGCGATGCCCTGTCGGAGGCCGATGCCGCCCTCCTGAAAGAGGCCTGTCCGGCCGGGGCCATCGACCTGGACATGCCCGAAGAGGAGATCGAAATCGACGTCGGGGCCGTTGTCGTGGCGACCGGCTGGCGGCCGTACGATGCCGCCCTGATCGACAACCTCGGTTTCGGGCGTTTCCCGAATGTTATCACCAATGTCATGATGGAACGCTATGCATCCCCGGGCGGACCCACCGGCGGCCGGATTATCCGGCCGTCCGACGGAAAAAAACCGGAAAATATCGCCTTCGTGCAATGCGCCGGTTCCCGGGATGAAAATCACCTCCCGTACTGTTCGGCGGTCTGCTGTATGGCATCTTTGAAACAGGCCCGTTATATACGCGAGCAAAACGAAACCGCCCGGGTCACCGTGTTCTATATCGATATCCGTACCCTCGGCCGCCTGGAAAAATTCTACTACGACATGCTGGAAGACGAAGGCGTTACCTTTATCAAGGGCAAGGTGGCCGAAATCGGCGAGGACACAGGCAGCGGCGATCTGGTCCTGGATGTCGAAGACACCATCTCGCGCGAAAATCTGCACCGGAATTTCGACCTGGTCGTCCTGGCGACCGGGATCGTTCCCAACACCGTCGATGCCCCAATACCCATCGAGCTTAAATACGATGAGTACGGTTTTATCGACGGCACCACCGAAATCGACGGTATCTACGCGGCCGGCTGCGCCCGGTATCCGTGCGATGTGTCCCGGACGACCAAAGATGCCACCGGGGCGGCGTTGAAGGCGATTCAGTGTCTCAACCGAGGAGATTGATCTGATGGAAGATAAAATCGGCGTTTTTATTTGTACCGGCTACGGTATATCCGAAGCTCTCGATATCGATGCCCTCACCAAGGTGGCCACCGAGGAATACCATGTCCCGTTCTGCAAGACGGTAGCCTCATGCGAATCGGTCGACCTGGAGGCTATCGGCGATGACATTAAGACCGAAGGCCTGAACAAGGTGGTCATCGCCGGCGTTTCGCCCCGTCGCTATGTCGAGGGCGCCTTTCCCGAGGGTGTGATTGTCGAGAAAATAGCCCTGCGGGAACATGTCGTCTGGTCTCAGCCGCCGAACGAAGAAGATACCCAGATGATGGCCGAAGATTATCTGCGCATGTATATCACCAAGGTGCAGAAAATGCAGGGGCTGGAGCCGTTTCAGTCCAATGAGGCGATCGACAAGAGTATCCTGGTTGTCGGCGGCGGTGTCACCGGCCTGACAGCGGCCCTGGAGGCGGCCCGTACCGGCTACGAGGTCCGCCTGGTCGAAAAATCCGATACCCTCGGCGGCTGGTTGGCCAGACAGCATAAATCGATCCCGACCAAACCCCCCTTCCGCGATCTGGAGGAGACCGGGCTCGAACGCCTTATCGCCGATGTCACCGAAAATTCTCTGATTACCGTCTATACTTCGGCGACCACCGGCAAGATTACCGGTTCTCCGGGGCTGTTCGATGTTACCCTGGTATCATCCGGAAACGGTAAACCCGCCGGCGAGACCGCGGATACGTTCCGGACCGGGGCTATTATCCAGGCGACCGGCTGGAGCCCGACCGATCCCCGGGACCGTTTGCCGTACGGGAAAATAGACGATGTCATACTGAATGTCGATCTGGAAGAGATGGTCAAAAATCAGGGGCGTATCACCCGGCCGTCGGACGGCCGCGAGGTGAAAAATATCGCCTTTATCCAGTGCGGCGGCTCCCGCGACAAGGAACATCATTCGTACTGTTCGTCGATCTGCTGCCTGAACTCTCTCAAGCAGGCCCTGTACCTGAGGGAACTTCACGATGACGCCAAAGCGTACATTTTCTACGAGTTCATGCGGACCCCGGGGCAGTACGAAGACTTTTACCGCCGGGTCCAGGAAGATCCGGGGATTTTCCCGACCCGGGGGGATGTTACCGAAATCGGTCGCGACGATTCGGGCGATCTCGTTATTACGGTTCGCGACGCCATGCCGGCCGAGAATATTCAGGTACACGTCGATCTGGTCGTCCTCGCGGCCGGAATGAAACCCAATTCCGCCGACGGCGAAGCGATACGGATCCTGGCCGATGCCAGGGTCGCCGCGGTCGAGGGAGAATCCGAAACCCAGCGCCAGAAAGCCGCCGAAAAGGTCGAGCAGCTTAAGGCTCATGAGGACACCGAAATCCTTCACCTGGATTATCGCCAGGGGCCCGACCTGCCGACCCTGCAGTACGGTTTCCCCGATTCGCATTTCATCTGTTTTCCGTATGAGAGCCGGCGGACCGGCATCTATCCGGCCGGCACCGTGCGCCAGCCCATGGATGGTCGGGGCAGCCGGGCCGATGCCGCCGGGGCGGCCCTGAAGGCGATTCAGTGTGTCGAGATGACCTCCCGGGGCGAAGCCGTGCATCCCCGCGCGGGCGATAAATCGTACCCCGATTTTTTCATGCAAAAATGCACCCAGTGCAAGCGCTGTACCGAGGAATGCCCGTTCGGCGTGCTCAACGAGGATGCCAAAGGGACGCCGCTTCTTCAGGCTACCCGCTGCCGCCGTTGCGGGGTTTGCATGGGCGCCTGTCCCGAGCGGATTATCTCCTTCAAGGATTACTCGGTCGACATGGTGGCCTCGATGATAAAGGCCGTCAATGTGCCGGAAGAATTCGATGAAAAACCGCGCGTCCTGGCCCTGATGTGCGAAAACGACGCCATTCCGGCGCTGGAGCTGGCCGGTCAGCACGGTATGCATTACAGTCCCTTTATCCGTGTGATTCCGCTCCGGTGCCTGGGGTCGGTCAATACCGTCTGGGTAACCGAGGCGATCTCGGCCGGGTACGACGGGGTTATCCTGATCGGCTGTAAGTACGGTGATGATTACCAGTGTCACTTTATAAAGGGCAGCGAACTGACCGTGGCCCGGGGCGAAAACATCCGGGAAAAGCTGGAACAGATGGCCATGGAGAATGAACGGGTGGAACTCCATCAGTTACAGATCTCCGATTACGATAAACTCCCGGCGATCTTCGATGACTTCATGGGAATAATCGACAAGTACGGGATGAATCCCTTTAAGGGAATGTAACGGTTATCCGGCCGTTAACCACCCTTTACCGGTTGGGGATAATATGACAGTAGAGACCGATCACAAAGCGTTGGCCGATGAGGCGGGGGCGAGGCCCGGAGCGCCGTTAACGATGGTACCGTCGGGCGGTAAAAATAAGCGCCCCATTCGGATCGAACCGGACCTGGATTTTATCCGCGTTCTCGGTAAACGGGCCGGCGACACCTTTATCAGGTGTTTTCAGTGCGGTACCTGTTCGGCAACCTGTGCCATTTCGCCGGATGTCGAACCGTTTCCCCGCAAGGAGATGTCCTGGGCATCATGGGGGCTGAAGGATCTTCTGCTGAAGGACCCGGATGTCTGGTTGTGCTACCAGTGTCACGATTGCTCGACCCGGTGCCCGCGAGGGGCCCGTCCGGGCGATGTCCTGGCGGCGGTCCGGCAGGAGTGTATCCAGGATTACTCTTTTCCCCGGTTTCTGGCCCGGTGGGTCGGTCAACCGCAGTACATTCCGTTATTGCTGGGTATACCGGCCCTGCTTCTGTACCTGGCCCTGATATTCAAAACCCCGATTGAAAATGCCCTGGGCCTGGCGCCGGAGATCGGTCCCCGGATCAGTTTCGCCTACTCCAGTGTTTTTCCGCACTGGCTTTTAAACAGCTTCTTTTTCTTTTTTACGGGCCTGATGTTTTTGGCGGCGGTGGTCGGAATTATCCGTTTCTGGCGGGCCATGAAAACCTCGGTTGCGGCGACTGTCGCCACGGCGGCACCGCGAAGTCTGCCATCGAGCCTGGTGACGGTGTTTCGAAGCATAATAACGCACGATAAATTTTCCCTGTGTACCGCCATGAGTTCGCGTCTCTGGTCGCACGTGAGTATCCTGTTCGGCTTCCTGGCTCTCGCGGTAGTGACCTTCTGGGTGATCACATCCGGCCTGAATCCGGTGATCCGGGGCGATTTTGTGTACCCCTTCAGTTTCTGGAGTCCCTGGAAAATGCTGGCCAATATCGGGGGAGTGGCGGTTCTGGGCGGTTGCCTCTTGATGATCTATGATCGTTTCAGGGACCGGGACCGGTTCAGCTCCGGCAATTATTTCGACTGGTCGCTATTGGCGGCGCTGCTTCTGGTGATTCTCACCGGCTTTATTACCGAAATTTTGCACTATGTCAGGCTGGAGCCGCATCGGCATATCGCCTACTTCGTGCACCTGGTTTTTGTCTGCGGGCTCCTGTTTTATCTGCCGTACTCGAAACTGGCACATCTGATCTACCGCACCACCGCCCTTGTTTTTGCCGAGTATACCGGTCGGGGCGGCCCGGCCGGAGAAATGCCGGAAACGACGGGAACTGCCGTCAGCCGGGAGCCGACCGCGGCCGACGGTGTGGCGGTCGAAGAGGCTTCGTCATAAACCGCGATGATGGAGATTATACATGAGTGATAAAAAATTGGCGACCGGCGGGCGCAGGACGATCGCGGTGGCCATCGCCGTTCTGATCATAGCTTTCCCGCTCGGGTACAGTATCGCCGGTTATCTTTTTGCTCCGGGTGACCCGGACGGACCGCCGTTTCTGGAACGTCCGGACCCGAAATATGACAGTTGTGTGCGGGAAACCGTTTTTATGCGCTACCATCACTGGGAATTGCTGAGAAGTGTCCGGGAGGAAGTCGTTCGCTACGGCAAAAGGGGGGACGTCGGGCTGAGTAAATGCCGCGACTGTCATACCAGCCGGGAACGATTTTGCGATAAATGCCATCATGCCACGAGCCTGACGCCCGATTGCTTCGATTGTCATTACTATCCGTAAGCGGGCCGGGCGCGGGCCGGGAAGGTAGGTAAAGGGTGGACCGAAGAGATTTTTTGAAAGTTGCCGGGGGAACGGTGCTGGCGGGGTCATCGTGTGCTTACGCTGTCCGGTTCCTGATTGCCTCCGGCGCCCACGGTGCCGGGGTGGATGATATTTCCGCCCGGAAGTGGGGCATGGTCGTCGATCTCAGCCAATGCCCGGCCGACTGTACCGCCTGCCTCGATGCCTGCCGGGAGGAAAACAACGTGGCCTATCATGGCGATCCCCGGTACGACATCCACTGGATCAGGAAGGTTCGGCTGGAGGACGAGTCGGGAACGGAGGGCATGGGGAAGTCGGTTGTCCTGCTGTGTAATCACTGCGAAAATCCGCCCTGCGCCCAGGTTTGCCCGGTGCAGGCGACATACAAGCGCGACGACGGTATTGTCATCGTGGATCATCACCGGTGCATCGGTTGCCGCTACTGCATGATTGCCTGTCCGTACAACGCCCGGCAGTTCAATTTCAAGGACAACGAGGACTGGCCCAACAAAGACCACCCCAGGCGCTCGCACGGGGTGGCCGAGGCCTGCAACCTGTGCGCCCATCGCCTGGATGAAGGCCTGCTGCCGGCCTGTGTCGAGGCCTGCCGAAATGCCGGCGCCGGGGCCCTGACGGTGGGTGATATGAACGATCCCGACAGCGATATATCCCGGCTGATCGCCGGCAGCGCCGTTAAACGTCTCAAGGAAGACCTGGGGACCGAGCCGAAAGTTTTCTATATCGGCCTGTGAGCCGCAAGCGGGTGAGGATGCGACATGGATATTAAATTCGATAGTATCGACGGTAATTCGACGGCTTATCGCCTGGCCATGGCGTCTCTGGCGGTCGCCGCCCTGGCGGGACTGGGTGCCACCTGGTATGTCATTGAGAAGGGTCTCTGGGTGACCGGGATGACCAACCGCGTTCCGTGGGGACTGCAGATCGTAATGGCCGTTTATTATATCGGTTTGTCGGCCGGGTCGCTGGTCATCTCCGGTCTGTACGGTGTGTTTGGCAAGCAGGAATACAAGCCCTTTGCCCGGATTGCGGTCTATGTTGCCATGCTCTTTCTGATTGCCGGGCTGCTGTCGATTCTTACCGACCAGGGCCGGATGGACCGGGTTTTCGTGGAACCGTTCGTGTATTTTAATCTCCAGTCGATGTTTTCGATCAACCCGATCCTGTATATCGGGCATATTTTGATCTGCGTGGTCTACCTCTGGGCGCTTTTCACCGAACGACGGCGCCTGACCAGGGTGGTCGCCACGACCGCCTTCGGCTGGGCCTTCTGCGTCCATAGCGGAACCGGGGCGATCTTCGGTTTCGGGGCGCGGGTACTCTACGAGTCGCCGCTTTTGCCGGCCAGTTTCGTGGCCGCGGCCATGGCCTCGGGGACGGCGCTGATGATTCTCGTTATCGTCGGTTTGTTCCGGGTAACCAAACGACATGTGGATGACAGGCTGGTGCTGTGGCTGGGACGGTTTCTGGCCGTGTGCATTCTGGTGGTGGTCTATTTTCTAATGGTGGAAAACGCCTACCGGGCCTACGTGGTGGAATTGCGCGAGGCGGCCATGTACTATCTTTTCGGCGGCTTTCACAGCGTGCTGTTCTGGGGCGGGCTGATGTTAATCGGCTGCTTCATTCCCATGTTTATTCTCTTCTATCGCAGGACCGGGAAAAAGATTCGGTGGGTTGTTATTGCCTCCTGCCTGGTAATCTTAGGCGTCCTGTGCGAACGGTATGTTATTGTCCTGCCGGGATTGACTCACCCGGCGGAGTTGTTCCCGGGGTTGACGATTACCGAATCGGTCATCGAGGAAGGTATCGCCAGCTATTCGATCAGCTTTCTCGAGGTGCTCCAGGCACTGGGGGTGCTGGGTATCATTGGCTTCCTGTTCGGCTGGGGTTTAAAATATCTGAAACTGCTTCCCGACGAGGCCAGGTATTTCCGGCCGTCGGCTTAAACCGTATCACCCGGCGATTCTCGGTGTCAGGGAGTAGGCGTAACGGTTCGTTCCAGAGGCCGGGGGGATCGACCCGGAACGGGAAACAAATTACGGCAGGCGGCACATGTTGAAGCGCATTAACATCTTCTGGAAGCTGAACGTTACATTCATTGTCGCTATCCTGCTTATCCTGATAACTCTGAACCTCGCCAACGATTTGATCGGTACGCGTTATAACGCCGATGAAATACTCTCCGGCGGAGTGCTGCCGTCGCTGACGGCTTTCGCGATTATTGTCGTTATGAGCTGTCTGTTTACCTGGCTGTTTGTCCGTTTTTATATCAGGCCGCCGGTGCGGAGGCTGGTCGGCGGTATGCATAGGCTGGCTGAAAAGGAGTTTGATTTCCGCCTCGAAGAAGATGACCGTCACGAATTCGGAGAGCTGGCGGCCGCGTTCAACGATATGGCCGCCATGCTTACCTCCTCGCTTCATGAACTTAAAAAGAACCGCGACTACCTCAGCAATATCCTGGAAAGCTCGGCCGATATCATTGTCACTGTCAACGCCTCCGGTAAAATCCAGACGATCAACTCCGGCGCGGAGAAAGTCCTGGGCTACCGGCAGCTGGAGGTCATGGGGCAGCCGGTCGAAATTTTGTTCGCCGATCCCCGCGAGCGGGAAATCGCGGTCGAAAAACTCGAGGACAGCGACAACGTGGTGAATTTTGAAACCCGGTTTGTAACCGCGAACGGCCGGGTCAAGGATGTCCTGCTCACCCTGTCGCGGCTTCGCAATCCGGCCGGGGCGATTATCGGGACGATCGGCATCAGCAAGGATATCACCGAGGAGAAGCGCCTGCAACATCAGCTGATACAGTCTCAGCGCTATGCGGCCATCGGGCAGGTTTTTACCGGGATTCAGCATTCCATGAAAAACATGCTCAACGCCTGCCAGGGCGGAGCCTACATGGTCAGAACCGGCCTGGCCAAGGATAACCAAAAAATGCTCGAGGAAGGCTGGACCATCGTCCAGGAGGGCATCTCGAGCCTGACCCGTATGTCGCTGGATATGCTCAAATATGTCAAGGAGTGGAAACCCCGGTTCGATCGAACCGACTTATGCCGCCCCCTGAACGAAATATACCGGGTTATCGGACAGACGGCGAAAGACAAGGGCGTCACCATGTGCCTGGATATCGCGCCGGAACTGCCCCGGGTCGACTGCGATGCCGGAATGATCCAGTCGGCGGTCATGGACATCGTTTCCAACGCCCTCGATGCCTGCCTGTGGAAAGACTATGCCGACGGGGAAATCCCGCAGGTTGCGATTCGCGCCTACCCGTCGGATGACGGCGAGCGGGCGGTCATTGAGGTTCGGGACAACGGATGCGGGATGACCGATGAGGTTAAGGAAAATATTTTCGCCCCCTTCTTCAGTACCAAGAGTCGGGCCGGAACGGGGCTCGGCCTGTCGATAACATCGCGAATGATAAGTGTTCACGGCGGGACTATCGATGTGGATTCGGAACCCAATTGCGGGACAGTCTTTCGCATCGGATTGCCCATAGATGGAACCAATCGAAACAAGGAGAAAGACAATGGCAAAAAAGGTTCTGGTGGTTGACGACGATGAAAACACGCGGAAATTTCTTTCGGCCGCCCTCGAGGAAAACGGCTATGAGCCGGTGGGTGCGTGCAACGGCAAGGAAGGGCTGGAAAAAATAGAAAGCGAGAATCCGGACCTCGTTGTTCTGGATGTCATGATGCCGAAAAAGACCGGTTTCGTGCTTTTCAAACAACTCCGCCGCGACGACCGATATAAGAATCTCCCGGTGATCATGCTGACCGGCGTGGCCGAGGTCCTCGAGGACCTCGATGCCCAGAGCGACGACACCCACGAGCGGCCGTACGACAGCCTGCGCGAAATGATGCGGAAAACCATCAAGGAAATGAAAGAGGAGGGACTGGTCAAGCCCGACATGTTCATCGACAAGCCGATCGATCCCGAACTTGTCATCAGTAAGATCCGGGAACTTATCGGCGCCTGAGAATACCGGCGGTCAGCGGAGCGCCCCGCGTGATCGGGCTGTCTCCGGGGTCAGCTTCAGGCCGGGTTCATGACCGGCGGAGGCGGTGGCCGGTTCGGTCATCTGCCAGTTGCGCGGGTCGGCCGGGTCGCCCCCGGTGTAAACCACGCGCCAGTAAAATTCCAGGCCGTAAAATCCCGACCAGTCGGGCGTCCAGTAGTCGATATAGCCGGCGATATCGTAGATACTTGATGACGCCTGGCTCAGCTGGAGTTGATATGCGGAAAGGTAGTATATCCACCCTTCACTGAGGCCGAATTCGGCGGATACGAATTCGAGAACGAGCGGGTCGGTATAGTACTGCAGGGCGGCGACGGCCATACACTCGTTGGGATTGCATTGCACGGTCAGCACCGTGTCGACCACGATCGTGGTGTCGTAGTGATGCTGCACGATCTCAACCGTGTCGTGAACAAGCACGGTGTCGTAAATATTGTTTACCTGGACAATCGTGTCGAAGGTCAGCAACGTGTCGGTTATGTAGATAGTCACCGAATCGCTGCCGAAAACGCTGTCGATCTGAAATACCGTGTCGGTGATATAGATGGTCGTCGAATCGTTGTTGTAGACGCTGTCGATTTGATACACGGTGTCGCCGGGTAACTGGACATATTCGATGTCGTGAATATATTCGGTACTTTCGACAATCTTTTCTTTTTCACATCCGCCCGCGAGTAGAAACAGCCCGAAAATTATCAGCGACGTTGTTAAAAAGACGGCTCTGGTCATAGTATCTCCTTGCGGTTAAGATGCTTATTTACACTTATTCGCAGCAAAACCCGCGCCGGGGCCGAACGAAACGCCGATAAAACGGTAACCGTCTGTTTCCCAGTTACTTGTATGATAAGTAAAGGCCCCGTTAAAACGCCTTTCCGCAGATGGGATGACAATCGGATGCATATATTTATGCGTCTGGTATTCCGGAGATTGGTGTGGTGATTATAGGGAACAACCGACACCGCGTAACGTATGCGATAATAATGACCGGTGCCGGCATGCGTCATCATATGTACAGAAGTATTTAAAACAATATTGATTTCTATGTCAGGATAACTAATTTACCCTTATGGCCTGGTGGGAAATAATCATCTTTGCGGCGGCCGTGATAATCATGCTGGTCGGCCTGATCGGCACGCTGCTGCCCGTTATACCGGGGATACCGGTTATTTTTATTGTCGCCCTCATTTATGCCGTTATTGACGGTTTCGAGACGATTACCGGCAACACCGTTATTATTCTCGGCATCATGGCCGGTATTGGGTTAATCGCCGATTACCTGGCCACGGTTATCGGTGTGAAGAAAATGGGCGGGTCGTATTTCGGCATCCTGGGATCGGTGGTCGGGATGATAATCGGGTTCTTCCTGGGGGTAGGGCTTCCGGGTTTAATCATCGGGGCTTTTGTCGGGGCGGTTGCTTTCGAGATGATTATCGGCGGGGAATCCCGTAAAGCGTTAAAAGCCGGGTTGGGTACTTTTGTCGGCTTTTTTGTGGGGGGGATTGTCAAGTTCGCCCTGGCCGCGGCCATGATCGGCATTTTTATCTGGCATGCCGTATTAAAATGAATCCGAGCGACTGTCCGTGGCCCGGGATTACTTACCGGGAGCGTAGCGATCGGGTTCGTTAAAAAAAGTTATATCCGAATATCCGGCGTATATTTTACCGGAGTGGACCACGCCGGCCGGGATGAAGTACCGGTCGCCCTTCGTAAAACAGCGTTTTTCACCGTCGATAACAAGTTCAATCCTGCCCTCGAGAACGATACCGTATTGAGCCGCATGAGAATGCTCCGATAGTACGGCATCCTTTTCGAATTCCATGAAAATAATCTGATGCGTATCCGACTGTGAAAGGTATGATTTTAATCCGCCTATCGGGATATCGGCTTCGGGGAGGTTTAATATCGGTTCCGGAAAAATACTTTTCATGATCTTTCTCCTCAAAAGTGCATTCACGGGTCCCGGGTTCGATCCTCGATATGCTGTATGGCCCCGCGAGGGTTTCGCAGACCTCGAAAAATAGCGGAATTCCTTTTACGAATCAACCGCTAACTCAGGTCGGTATATTGCCGGCCGTAATTGTTGACATTGGCCGGGCGAAAGAATAAATTGGCGTCAGTATTTATCGGCATCTCGTGTTTCCCGTTAACCGTTCCGGCGGCCCCGGATACCGACCACATGAAAGGTACCCTCATGGAAAATCGTATCAAGGAAAAAATACCGGTTTGGTTTCCGGTAGCCCCGATTATGGTAATTGTGTGTATTTATTGCGTTTTATTACTCGCCGATCAGATCGTTGTCTGGTTGAATATCGGCAATGAGCTAAGTATTCCATTCCCGATCGGATATATAGTCGGATGGCCGTTAATAGTAATCGGACTGGCCTATTTTTTCTGGGGTTTTTACCAGTTGCGGCCGGCGGCGGCTATTGGTTTCGCGAAAAGACTCCGCGATAAAGGCGCCTATGGTCTGACACGCAACCCGATGTATTTCGGCCTGAACGCCGCTTTTTGGGGAGTTGGCCTGGTATTGGATAAAACATCGATAGTAATCGGGGCCTTTATATGGTCATCGATGAATTATTTAAGTGTAACCCTCTGGGAAGAAAAGCAGATGTACGGTAAATTCGGCGACGAATATCTGGAGTATAAAAAGCGCGTATCAAGATTTATACCGATAAAACTTAATCGAAGCGATTTGTCGTAAAACGGATATAGATTATTGTCATCGTCGGCGATATACTACTGCATAAAAAATATCTATTTGCTGCTGTAATGCCTAATTTTGTCGGGAAAATTTAAAGAGAGGTGTTTAAAATAATAC
>Ga0272444_10004515_pt1 | contig 12290 bp, 11 predicted proteins | sample SSMForm13_FD_201033 | JGI IMG/M metagenome (GOLD analysis project Ga0272444, IMG submission 201033) | Marine sediment archaeal communities from Little Sippewissett salt marsh, Falmouth, MA, United States - SSM-Form-13 | ecosystem: Environmental > Aquatic > Marine > Wetlands > Sediment ... | reverse complement strand
AGTACAGCCTGAACGGCGTGTATTTCGCGCGCGTCGGCTACAAGATGAACTACGATGAAGAGAGCTTCACCGCAGGCGCCGGCGCGAAGCTGGTTGTTGGAGCGTTCGGCCGCGTCGGCGTTGACTACAGCTATTCGGATTTCGGGTATCTCGGCGCCGTACACAGGGTCGGGATGACCGTCGAGTTCTAGGAGCTCCGGGGGCGGCGATTCCACCGGAATCGAACGAGCCGGCGGGATCCGAAAGGAGAGTCACTTGCGATCGTGTAGACACCAGCTGATCATCGGCGCACTCGTGCTGCTTCTGGTCTCTCCGCATGCCGTCAATGCCGGGGGCAGCGGTACGCATCTGGCGGCATTCCTCGAGGTCGATGCGGGCGCTAGGCAGGTTGGAATGGGTGGCGCGGGCACGGGGCTGGCCGACGATGCGATGTGTGTCTTCTACAACCCGGCGGGTTTGAGATCGCTCGTCGGAAGCGAGATCCACATCAACACCGCAACGTGGCCGGCGGGGCTGTCGTACCAGCATCTGAGCTACGGTTTCCGGCACAGCTATCTGCCGGGGATCTTCGCGTTCAGCTGGTCGGTCATGCAGATGAGCCCCTACGACGAGAAGACCGAGTACTACGATCCGGACAGCGAGTTCGGCATCGGCATCCGTGATCCCGTGGACGCGGGTGACATGGCATTCGGCGGCAGCTACTGCTGGGAGTTCTCGGAGGAGTTGTCCGCCGCCACAACGTTGCGCTGGTACCACCTTGGGATGGCCGAGGCCTTCTGCGACGGCATGAGCGCGGACCTCGGAGTGCTCTACGACACCCGCTTCCGGAACCTCCGCGTGGGTGCCGCGGTGATGAACATGGGACCCGGCAACCGCTGGGCAAGGACAGGTTCGGCGACCGGATTCGGCGAGACGCACTCCCTGCCGACAACCTACCGCCTGGGCGCTTCAATGCGTGTGTTCGACATCGTGCGGCATCGCGTCATGCTCGCGGCCGACTACAAGCGTTCGCCGAACGGGGCGAACCGCGGGAATCTGGGCACGGAGTACACGTTTAACAGAGGGAAGGTCTTCGTGTTCGGTCGCGTCGGCTACCGCCTCGGATACGACGAGGAAGGGCTGACACTCGGACTGGGCACGAGATTCCCGAGTAGCTCGGATGCTGATGTTCGTGTGGACTACGCCTACGTCGACATGGGCAATCTCGACACGACGCATCGGATTGCGGTGAGCTTCGTGTTCTAGCTGCCTCGGCGCGGCTTCGCCATCCGATCCCGAGCGGGGGGGCGAGAGTCCCGGCCGGCAGGCGGCCGGGGGCCAGCGCAACTAGCGCACGCAGACAAAGCGGCGACCGGGATACATCCCCGGTCGCCGCTTTGCTTCCTTCCGACCTGACCTGTCCCTACTGGATCCGTTCCTCTCCGAAGTAATCGAGGACCTTCCTGAGGGTTGCCTTAGCCTGTTCCGTCTGGCAGTAGTAGAGCGGGAAACCGAAGTAGCAGGAGTTCCCGTGGTTGTCGCCTGTGAGGTAGAGGACGCCGCAGGGCTGATTCTCGTATGTGTAGTTGAGGTGCGCGTCCATCCGGAAGGCATCGAGGCCGGTGCCACCTGCCACTCGCAGCTTCTCGACGTTCGGCTGACCTGCCTTGGCGTAGTTGCCGCCGCTTCCGAAGACGAACGACCACTTGCCGAGGCTGTCAATGCAGATTGGCTCGAAGCCGAGCGACGGGTCGCTCGGTATGGCGCCGTAGAAGCAGTAGCCGTAATTCCAGGGCTCAGCCTGGTTCACCCCGCCGCCGCTGTTGGCCGCGTACTCGATGTGCAGGAAGTCCCTGACGAAGACGGCACCGGTGGTCGTGTCTTCCTCGTCTATTTCGAACGGGTATGATTCCTGCGTGATCTGTGTCAGGATCTGACTGCCGGACAACACGATGTTCCCTCCGACCCTCATGTATCCCAGGAGCGCGTTGTAGGGGGAGAGGTAGGACGTGAAGAGCTGTTTGAGGGCCGTTTCCTCCTGATCTGCATACCAGATGACGGTGCTGGCGCCACGGAGAGCATCGACCGAAGGCGGCTCGAGATCATGCTGATCCGGCTGCCACTCGAAGCGTTCGTGAACGTAGCCGGCAAGGATCTCGTCGTAGAAGTCGTTCCGCTGCGCGTCGGTCCCCCAGATCGGCATCGTCTCCCGGTAGTTCCAGTCGTCGACGACCAGGATGTAACCGTCGAGCGTTGCGTCGACCACCTCGAAAAAGACCCTTCCTCTGGTTACTACATTGGCGTTGTCGAGCACGCTAACGTAGAGGGAGTGCTCTCCCAACCGCGGCCTGACCTGGAACTGCGTGGAGAACGCGGACCAGACCGGCCACACCGTCGTATCGTCGAACGCATGCCTGTACCCTACGATCTGCCCACCGTACGTTTCAGCTGACGCGGTCCAGTTGAAGGACAGGCGCTCGCCCTCGAATATCGAGGTCGGCAGGTTGTGTTTCGGGGCCCAGATCGGGCCGCGGTAGTCGAGGACTCCGAAGACGTTCGAGACGACGTAGAGCTTGGCACCCGCAAGGCTCGGGTTGACGAAGAACTCCTCCATCGCCGGCGACTGGTCACGCGCTCCCGCGTCGTCGTATGACCACGCCTGGAATCTGTACTTGCCCGCGTCGAGTGGGCCGAAGTCCTGCGAAACGTGTGTCTCCGGCAGGGAGTCGGCCGTTGTGACCGTGAGGAACTCCTGCGTGACGTCGTCCCTCTTCGAGAGTCTGTACCCGTATCCGGAGATGACCCCGTCGCGGTCGTTGCCGAGCCACTCGTAGGTAACCATCGGACCGGTGACGACTCCACCGGCGGGCCCTCTGATGATGTCCGTGTCGGGCACGATCGTGAACGCGGTGAAGGAGATCGACTCGGGCGAGGGATCTGCCTCTCCGTCGTTGTCGACCGCCCGCACGGCGAACGAGTGGTATTCGTAGCCGCGCTCCTCGTCGATGCTGTCGGCGTAGGCAGACAGATAGAAGATGCTGTCAGTGTTGACGACCGTCACCCAGTCGGCCTCTTCGAGAGGCAGGCTGTCCGGGTGATCCCAGGCCGTCTCGTAGTAGGAGATGTACCCATCCTTGTCCCAGCCAAACCAGTTCATCCTCACCCTGTAGTTCGCGGTCGATCCCGAATCGGGCGAGAACGACAGCGTCGTTCGAGGAGGCTCGTTGACCTTGGGGGCCCCCGGGTTGAAGCTGCACCCGGCAAGGAGACTCAGTGCAAGCACGCCGGAGAGAGCTCCCAATACCAGCAGTCGTCTCAGCCGTTTCGCCATCTGGATTCCTTCTCCCTCATGATCGTATCGTGTGGGGACCGGCCGTGCAGGGTGCGGCCGCCCAGTCAGTCCTTCTATCCTCTATTCCGCGACGTAGAACGTCACCGACTCGTATCCCACCGACCAGCACTCCGAGTTATCCTGGCAGCGGACGCGGAGCTCGTGCTGTCCCGGAGCCACATCGGTGAAGCTGACTGAAGACTCGGTGCTGTATCGCCAACTCCCCGTCTGAACGTCCAGGACATACTGATAGCCGAGGATCGTCCCGTCAGAGTCGTCGCCGCCGAACACTGCCGTGAAATTCGTTCCCACTGTCTGGTCCGGCAGAGGGGCGGTGATCTGAATCGTCGGGGCGGTGTTGTAGTTGAAGAAGTACCTCTCTCTGGCGCCGGGGTTCCGGGCCGGTGTCTCGAACCTGCCGAGTTTGTCTCTTGCCCAGACACGGAACTCGTGCGGGAGATTGCCTCCGCCCTGGCTGGCCGTCAGATTGATCGAGCTGATGTAGTGCTCGTCGCTCGCCGGGACCGACGACGTGAAGTACCACTCTCCCCCCCACGGCGCCGCCGTGTCCGGGAACTCCCTTGTGAAGCCGGTGTCGAGGCGGATCCACATCGAGACGATGCCGCCTCCCTCGACGCCGAGATCGTACTCCTTGTCGTGAGCCATCCAGGTGAAGGTGACCGTTTCCCCATCCGGGATGGTCAGAGTGCCCGAGGGTTCGACAGGCAGGATGATGTCAGAGTCGGGGTCGTAGTTCATCGTGAACTCATACTTGGAGTCCGAAGGGTGGCTCATTGATCCGATCTCGTCCTTGGCCTTGACGAAGAAGGTCCTGAAGCCCTGTCTCACGTTGGTGAGCGTTACCGACCTCACATCGTCCCATTCGACAAAGTCATCGGTGTCGAGTCGGTACGTGAACTCGATCAGATCATCGTCTCCGTCTTCATCGATGCCGTCCCAGAGGAACTTGCAGGGCGAACCCATCAGGACGGTATCGGGATACGAGGGATCATAGAAAGTGGCCGAGCTGTCCGGGTCGGAAGTGCCGTAGCGGCGGAAAGGAGTCCCGTCCGTTACCTCAGGACGCTTCGTGGTAGCTTCGAACTGGATTCGTGAAGGTGTCGGGTCGAGTCGTCCTTCGTTGTCGACCGACCGGATGTAGAACGTGTGCCGCTTCGTCTCGCCGATTGTGTCGACGAGCGCCTTGAAAAGACTATCGGTTCTGACGGTCCAGTTCCAGACCGCGGAGGAGGTGTCATCCCACGCGTAGAAGTAGCCAGCCACGTACCCATCCGGATCCGTCCCCACCCAGTAGAGGTGCACCCTGTAGTTCTGCTGGCTCCACTCGCCCTGGCTGTTGGGCGGCGCCGGCGCACCGGTGAGGCGAGTGTCGGGGGCGAGGTTCGTGTCCACGAACACCTCGCTCTGCTTCCGGCAGCCGCCGAGCAGAAGGATGGAGCAGAGAACGAGTCCGATCAGCGCGGTCGCCAGAACGCCGGCCGCCAGCTTGCGCACGACTGCCATGATTGCTCTTCCTCCGGGTCTCGTGTGTGGCCTGTCGTTCGGTAGGGCACGCACCAGATGGCCTCCGCCGACGTCGGCGGAGCCGAATGGCCGGGCCCCCCCACCACAGGTTCGGCCTCAGTAATGGGGGGGAGTCTCAATTCCGATTATACCGTCATTCGGGGGGCTGTCAACAGAAAAAGCCGTGGCGTGGGGAGCCGCAAAGAGGCGAGCCGTGTGCCGTTAGCACAAAAGCGGTTGACACGAGTTGGAGTGCCGGGTAGAATCCCGAGGTGGAAGGAGCCGCCGCGATCGCCGGGGACGGGGGTCGCGTCGGCTATCGGGGAACCACGCGACCGGCGCGGCGTCACGACGAGCCGAGTCCCCGGTGTTTCGAGGATGACTCGAACAGCCGCAGGAGGGTGATACGAAGGATCGCGGACGACCTTGTGAGACTGGAGAGCGAGGAACGAAGGAAATCGCGCTCGTGACTCGTGGATCTTGGAGCGAGCGCATCAGGGGGAGGGAAGCGAGGTAATGAGAAGAGACCTCTTTATCATTCCGGCGGTGCTTCTGGTTCTGGCCGTTGTCGGCGTCACGAGCCCGCTCATGGCACAGATGGAGATGGAGGAGCCTGCCCTCACGGAGAGCACGCTCGTCGATAGCGCGGCTGTTGACACGGCCGCCGTCGATTCGCTGGCCGCCGCGGCGTTGGCGGAGCCTCCCGTCGAGCCGGAGGAAACCGGCGGCGCATTCGCACGCAGCGGGCTCGTCGAGTTCTTCAACAAGGGCGGCCGGTTCATGTGGGCCCTCCTTGCGCTGTCGATCGTCGGTCTGGCGATGACGATCGAACGGATCATCGCCCTCCAGAGGGCCAAGACGGACGTCCGAGCGCTGCTGGAGAAGGTCGTCGGGGCACTCAAGCAGGGGCGCTTGAGCGATGCGATCGAAGTATGCGCGCAGACGAGGGGCACGATTTCGCAGATTCTGCACGGGGGCCTGATTAAGGCCGGCAAGGGCACGGCCGCCGTGGAGAAGGCGATCGAGACCGCCGGCATCATCGAGATGTCATACCTCGAGAGAGGGCTGATCATCATCGCGACCGTCGCGAATGTTGCCCCGCTTCTCGGATTCCTGGGCACGGTGTCAGGCATGATTGCGGCCTTCGAGGCGATCGCGCAGGCCGAGCAGGTGAGCGCGAAGCTGGTTGCGAGCGGTATCTCCGAGGCACTGATCACGACGATGTCCGGTCTCGTTATCGCGATCCCGTTCCAGATCGCGCACAACCTCTTCGTGCAGAGGATCGACCGGTTTGTCGTTGAGATGGAAGACAGCGCCGCGGAGCTCGTCGACACGCTGACTGAGCTTGAGGGCCAGTAGGGACACTTGGGGAGGGTCGGAACCCTTCGGTGGCCGGCCCGCAGGACGACGAGAGAGGCCCAACGATGGCAATGTTCAGGAGGCGGACGAAGATCAGCGCCGAGATGGTCGGCGAGTCGTCGATGTCCGACGTCGCCTTCCTGCTTCTGGTCTTCTTCATCGTCAGCACGACGTTTCCTGAGATCGGTCTGCCCCTCATCCTCCCCAGCAAGTCCGGGGACGTGAAGCAGATCAAGCGGGACAACGTCATGCAGATCGTGACGGCGAAAAGCGGCGATTACTTCGTTGATGTCAGTGAGACTCCGACGCCGCTTCCAGAGATTAAGCAGATGCTCAGGCAACGCCTGATTGACAATGAGAAGCTGATCGTCTCCGTCGAAACGCACCCCGAGGCGCCGTATGGGAAGATGGTCGACGCCCTCGACGAGGTCATGCTCGTATACGACGAACTCGAGCTGGCCGGCATGGTGCGAGAGAAGCGCATCTCACTCAAGGCGCTCTCCTTCGGGGAGTAGTGGGGGGTACTTCTTTGGATTTCAAGAGGAAGGCAGGCACGGGCGCGAGGATCCCGACATCATCGATGGCGGACATCGCGTTTCTGCTTATCATCTTCTTCATGGTGACCACGATCTTCAAACTGGAGGAGGGACTTCCGATCACGCTTCCGCGGTCGGACGCGGGGGACAAGATCCCACGTGAGAAGATCGCGCACATCTGGATCGACGATCTGGGGGTCATCTCGATCGACGATCTGGTTATAGGGCTCAATGACATCGAGCCGATCGTGATCAAGAAGCTCCGGGAAAACCCGAGTTTGATCATCTCTTTCAACACCGACACCAACACGCCTTACGGCGTGGTCGATGACGCCATGGAGAGGTTGAAGCTCGCGAACGCGCTCAGGGTATCGTTCACGACCGTGGCCGAAGAAGAAGAGGTCGAATAGGAGAGGTCCTCCGGTCGTATCGGTGACGGGGGGTTAAGAGAGGCGAACACATGAGTCCGTATCTTGCGGTGCACATGACCGAACAGCAGCGCCTGAAGGACAGCTATCCGAGGATGTTCCGGATCGCGCTCCTGGTCGCAATCGGCGTGCACTTCATTGCGTTTCTGGTAATGCCGCCGCTGAGGATCCAGCCGTACCAGCTACGGGAGAAGCGCGTGGCCGAGGCGATCTCCATCCCGGACCAGTTCAAGATCCCGCCTCCACCGAAGGAGGAGGTGAAGAAGCAGATCGTCACCGAGATCGCGCCGAGCGACGATGCCGCGGCCGAAGAGACCATCGCGTCGACCGAGCTGGATGTTGAGGCGCCCCCGGAGCTGCCGCCCGCCGTCACGAGAACGGAGTTCTTCGTCTCATTCGACGAGCCGCCTCAGGTGATCAGGCAGGTGCCTCCGGAGTATCCTGAGTTGGCACGGCAGTCTGAGCTTGAGGGCGTGGTGATCGTGCGGGTCGGTGTCAACGAATTCGGGGACGTCATCGAGGCTCAGGTTGTTCAGTCGGTGCCGGGCCTCGACGACGCCGCCATCGAGGCGGTCTATCAGTGGAAATTCAAGCCGGCGAAGCAGCGGGACGTTCCGGTGCCCGTGCGCATTGTCGTGCCGATCCGGTTCACCCTGACCGGCTAGGACAGGGATGAGGCGGATATTGCGCCGATCCCGGAGGCGACGCGGAGGGGTCACGGGAAGTCCGGGGATGCGTTTCGGCGACACCGAACGGCGTCCCTTTTTGCGATTGCATCAAACAGAACGCCGGTTGGAGGAGTCCAAAGAGGGCAGCGCGGGCCCGTACGCTGCCCTCTTTGCTGTTCGGAGGGTGTCCTAGGCTTCTCTCACGCGCGGGAAGGGAGACAGACGATGTCCGAACTGAACCACGGAACCGAGCGGCTCGACGAAGCTCAGGATGAGCCGACCGCGACGAGTCTGGGCGAGCGCATCCTCGGTGTCTTCACCGATCCGGCGAGTACGTTCGCCTCGGTCTGCGCGCTCGTGTCCGTGCCAAAGCCGGGCGAGTCCGGGAAGACGTCCGACAAGTCGAAGTGGTGGATTCCCGTCATCGTCGCGGCGATCGTGGCCGTTGCCGTCGCGGCCTACACCGTGCCGAACATCGTCATGCCGGAGCAGGCGGCGAACATCCGGGCGATGGTCGTCGAGAGAGGCGGCTCGCCCGATGAGGCAGAACGGGCGATCCAAATGAGCTCGGCGATCGGGATCCCCATGGCCATCCTCGGTGCGGCTGTCGGCACGTTTGTGATGCTCTTCGTTGTCGCCGGCATTCTGCACCTCTTCATGCGAATGGTAGGCGGAAAGGGGCGCTTCCGTCACGCACGCGTCGTCGTCGCATACAGCATGCTTGTCACGGTGCTCGGAAGCATCATTAAGCTGCCGCTCATGGTGGCGAGGAAGACGATCCTCGTCGAAACGAGCCCCACGATCTTCTTCCGTAGTCTCGAGCCGTCGGATCGTATGTATCGAGTCCTCTCGGGCTTTGACGTGTTCACGATCTGGTGGATCGTTCTGCTTTTCATTGGCCTGGCGATCGGCTACCGCGTCTCCCGCGGGAAGGCCGCGATCGTCGTCGTTGTGCTGTGGCTGCTCCTGACGTTGCTGAGCAGCTTCATGCCGCAAGGAGGTTTCGCCGGTGGTCCTTCGTAGAGATCGAAACGGCATCCGGAGGGGATGCATCCTGGCGGTGGTTCTCATCGCTCTCGCACTAGCATCGCCGCGGGCGTCCGCACGCGTCTACACACTTGATGAGTGTGTAGAACTGGCGCTCTCGAGCAACGTGACACTCGCCCAGGCACGCCAGGGCGTCGAGTCCGGACGGGCCTCCCGTTTGGCCAGCTGGTCCGGCGCGCTCCCCAGAATCTCCGGAAGCGTCGGCTACGGCGACGACCTGAGCGTCAGCCACGACACGGAGACCTCGTCTGACGGTTACACCGGCCGCGTCGGTCTCACGCAGACGATCTTCGACGGGTCGACGTTCGCCGGCATATCAGGCTCCGGACACGAGCTCAGTGCGGTCGAACACTCGTTCGAGGCCACGCGGCGCGCGATCGTGCTCGATGCGAAGCGACGCTACTACGGTCTCCTGAAGACCCGACAGCTCCGCGATGTTCAGAAGGAGTCGCTCGAGCTGACCAGAGAGCAGCTTAGGAAGACCCAGAGCCTCTTCGATCTGGGCTCGGCGTCGAAGTCGGACCTCCTCAAGGCTCAGGTCCAGGTGGGACAGGCGGAGCTCGGTCTGATCTCGGCCGAGAAGTCGGCCGAGAGCGCCCGGGCCGAGCTGTGCTACGTGCTGGGCATCGACATCCTGACCGACATCGAGCCGGTTGATCCCGTGGAGGGCGAGGGCGAGGAGGAGATCCTGACCTTCGACCTCGCGGAGGCGCTGGCGAGGCGCCCGGACGTCATGGCGAAGGAAGAGAAGGTGCTCGCCGCCCGACGGTCGTTGCTGTCGGCGAAGGCGGCGCGGTGGCCTGATCTCGGCCTCTCTGTGACCTACTCGAGGAGCCAGGATTCCCTCGGCGACCTCTTCGATGATCCTACGGACGAGTACAAGAGGCAGGTCGGGCTGAGTCTCTCGGTGCCCATATTCAGCGGCCTCGCCACCAAGGCGAGCATCGACGGAGGAAAGGCGGCGCTCCGGAGCGAGGAACTCTCACTTCGGGACACGAGGCTGGCTGCCGCCCGCGACATAGAGGTGGCGCGGCTCTCGGTGCTGGAGCAGAAGCGCAGCGTCGCCGTCGCGGAGACCGCGGTCCAGCAGGCCGAGGAAGACCTGAGAATCTCCGAGGAGCGCTACCGCCTGAGAGCCGCGAGTATGCTCGAGCGGATCGATGCGCGCGTCGCCTACTCGAGCGCTCGTGCGAGCCTCGTCGAGGCGCGATACAACTACGAGATCACCAAGGCCGAGCTGGCGAACGCGCTCGGGCTGTAGAATCCCAGGGGGGGGCATGCGCAAGAAGCGGAGGAACCTTCTCATCCTCGCCGTCATCGTGGTCGTTGTTGTTGCCGCGCTGGTCGGTAATCTCGGCCTCGACAGGAAGGAACGAACGGAGGTCACCGTCGGCGAGGTTGAGGCGGGCACGCTGACCGCGCGCGTGTCCGGCCCGGGACGCGTCAGGGCAGAGACCGAGGTACAGATCAGCTCCAGCGTACTCGGCAGGATCGTCGATCTCGCGGTCGATGAGGGCGACCGGGTGGAGGAAGGGCAGCTCCTGCTGCGCCTCGACGACATCTACTACAGGTCCCAGGTCGAGCAGATGAGGGCGCAGGTCGAGCGTTCGAAGGTTCTTCTCGCGACCTCCGAGCGGGACCTCTCGGACATCCGCGTGCAGTTCGAGAAGGACCTGGGTTCCGAGAAGGAGCTGGAGGACGCCAAGGCTTCGGCCGCGGCATACCGCCAGAGCTACAACGAGGCGGTCGCGGGTCTCCGCGCCGCGGAAGACCAGCTCGAGAAGACGGTCTTCCACTCGCCCATATCCGGGGTCGTCACTCGGCTGAACATCGAGAAGGGTGAGAATGTCGTCACCGGCACGATGAACCAGCCGGGCACGGTGCTCATGACGATCTCCGATCTCTCTCACATGGAGGTCGAGGTTGAGATCGACGAGACCGACGTCGTCGACGTCGAGATGGGGCAGCGCGCCGAGATCGACGTGGAGGCGCTCGCCGACACGGTGCTCGTCGGGCGTGTGACCGAGGTCGGCAACTCCGGCATAACGAGCATGGGCGGCACCCAGGAAGAAGTGACCAATTTCCTCGTCACCGTCCTCGTCGATTCGGCGCACGAGGCGCTGAAGCCCGGCATGACCGCGACCGTGGAGATCATCACGGCCGTGCACGACAGCGTTCTGAATGTTCCCATCCAGTCCGTCGTCGTCAGAACACCGTCTGAGCTCGAGGAAGAGGACAAGGAGGGGGCCGAGGGGAAGAAGGAGGAGCAGAGCGAACCCGAGCGGCGATCGCGCCGAAGCGACCGTGAAGAGGAGAAGGAGATCGAGGGCGTCTTCGTCGTCGACGAGGGCGACGAGGCGCGCTTCGTTCCCGTGGTTACCGGGATCGCCGACGAGCTCAGCATCCAGGTGACTGGCGAGCTCGAGGTGGGGCAGAAGGTCATCTCTGGCCCGTACCGCGTCCTCAGGACTCTGAAGAACGGCGCCGCCCTCAAGGTCAAGAAAGAGGACGAGTCCGGGGAAGCGGAGGGCTAGGCGGTGCTGATAGAACTTCAGGACGTCACGAAGGTCTACGAGGTCGGCACGCAGGAGGTCCACGCGCTCCGCGGCGTGTCGGTCGCCGTCGAACCGAACGAGTACGTCGCCATCATGGGGCCGTCCGGGTCCGGTAAGTCGACGCTGATGAACGTCATCGGCTGTCTGGACACGCCGACGGCGGGCTCCTACAGGCTCAAGGGCCGGGAGATCGGGGAACTCGAAGACGACGACCTGGCCGAGATCAGGAGCTCCGAGATCGGGTTCGTCTTCCAGACATTCAACCTGCTTCCACGCATGACCGCGTTCCAGAATGTCGAGCTGCCCTTGATCTACGGCAAGGGGGACCGGCACGCGCGCGCCGATCGCGTCTGGCACACGATCGAAGCCGTCGGTCTCCGGGAGCGCGCGAAGCACAGACCGAACGAGCTCTCGGGCGGACAGCGCCAGCGTGTCGCGATCGCGCGGGCGCTGATCAACAATCCCTCGATCATCCTGGCCGACGAGCCCACCGGGAACCTCGACTCGACGACCGGCGAGGAGATCATGGCGCTCTTCCGCGATCTCCACAACGAAGGGAACACGATCATCCTTGTCACGCACGAGGAGTACATTGCCGAGCACGCCCGGCGGATCGTCAGGATTCGGGACGGGCTGATCGCCAGCGACACGCCGAACTGAGCCCGCAGGCACGGGGGAGTCCGCTCGTATGGAGTTCCGCGAGATCCTTCTCGCTTCCGTCCGGACGATCCGATCGCACAAGATGCGATCGGCACTGACGATGCTCGGCATCGTCATCGGAACCGGCTCGCTGGTGGCCGTCATGTCGCTGGTCGCCGGGCTGAACAGAAGCGTAGCCGTGCAGTTCCAGTCACTCGGTACGG
>Ga0272444_10004514_pt1 | contig 12292 bp, 12 predicted proteins | sample SSMForm13_FD_201033 | JGI IMG/M metagenome (GOLD analysis project Ga0272444, IMG submission 201033) | Marine sediment archaeal communities from Little Sippewissett salt marsh, Falmouth, MA, United States - SSM-Form-13 | ecosystem: Environmental > Aquatic > Marine > Wetlands > Sediment ... | reverse complement strand
CCGGCCGAGCGCACGCGCGCGTTGAAGCCGCGCTCCAGGCCGAAGTAGACCGCATCCGCACCGGCATGTACCGCGGCCTGCAACTGTGGCAGGCCACCGGCCGGCGCGAGGATCTCCGGCTTGCGCGGGCTTGGGCTCAAGCCTCGTCCTTGTGGCGCTCCGGCCACAGGTGGCGAGCCGCTTCGCCGCCCGCGGCCAGGGAGTGGCAGGTGTTCATGAATTCCACCGGCGGAATCACGTCGTCGACGTGCTCGTCGGTCGCCTCGCCGCGCCAGGCGTAGATGGTCTGCACCGCGGTGGTGGCCAGCGGCCCGAGCAGTTCCACCAGGTGGGTGCAACTGAGGCGACCGCCGAGCAGCAGCCGCACCTTGGCGGTCCAGCCCGGTTCGATGCGCTCGCCGATCAGCTTGCCGAAGCGGTCGGGAAAATTCGGGCAGGCCGGGTAGGGCGCCTTTTCGGTGTGCGCCTCGATATCGATCACGGTCAGGTGGTTGTCGACGGTCATGCGCAGCCACATCTCGTGCAGGTGTTCACCCGGTTCGATGCGCCCGCGGCCGAAGGTTTCCATCGGCTCGGTGCGGGTGTCGATCAGACGACCCTCGATGTCCCACAGGCCGTCGTCGCGACGGAAGCCCTGGCAACGGATGTCGCGGGTATGCAGCAGCTGGCGGGAAGATGCTTTGGATAAGGCCATACTTGTTACGAAGTTGTCACAAAGGCGGCAATTCTACGCCCATTGAGGCGTTTTTGTGCTTGTTGCCGGCGATATTGAAACACCCAATGCATGGCTGAAATAGGGCTTTGTGCTTGTCGCGGTTACACTGGCATACAGTCACGCGGGTTGTAAGCAAGGGCAGCATGTTCGAATTCGAGTCGATCGTCGTCACCGCACTGCTGATGGGCATCATCAGTGCCTGCTCGCTGCCGCTCGGTGCCCTGACCAGCACCCTGTGGCGCCCGGCCGATCGCAGCATGGCGATACTGATGGCGTTCGGCGGCGGTGCCTTGCTGGCCGCGCTGACCATCGACCTGGTCGCCTCCGCGGTGGACAGCGGGCATTTCCATGCACTGGCGATCGGCGCGCTGCTCGGTGGCGCACTGTTTCTCGCCCTCAACCATGTGGTGAACGACTACGGCGGCTTCCTGCGCAAGGCCTCGACCACCATCTACCACCTGCGCCGCAAGCAGCACCAGCGGATCCGCCAGATCGTACGCCAGATGAACCGGGTCGATCTGTTCGAGGACCTGGATACCCGCGACTACAAGGCGCTGGCCGCATCGATACGCACCGAGCACTATCAAAAGGGACACCTGATCTACCAGGCCGGTGATCCGCCCGAGGGCGTCTACGTGATCGAGAGCGGGGCGGTCGAGCTGTTCGACCCGCTGCACGACTCGCGCCCGGTCGAGCGCATGCAGATCAACGACGTGTTCGGCTGGAAGGCCTGTGTGCTGGGTGCACCCACCGCCTACACCGCGATCGCCAGCGAGGAGACCCGGGTGTGGGTGATCCCGAAGAACGCCATCGAGTCGCTGATTCTCAACCAGCCGGTGTTCATGCAGGGGGTACACCGCCTGCTGCGCAGCGACGAGACGCTCGACTACCTGCGTAACCACCAGGGCATGAGCTTCGAGCAGGCCGCCGCCTGGCTGGACCAGGCGGCACAGAGCCTCAACAAGCGCGGGGTGGTGCCGCCGGCGCAGCAGGTGCGGCGCAATGCCGAGGCCTTCGTCGCGCAACTCGAGCGTATCCGCCGCTTTCCCCTGATCCACGGCCTGCCGCCGGAAGAGCAGGACCTGATCGCCGAGCACCTGGTGTTTAAGCACCACCGGCGCGGCGAGACCTTCTTTCACCGGCTCGATCCGTGTGAGCGCATGTACTTCGTCGAGTCCGGCGAGGTGCACCTGCTCGACCCGACCGACAGTCGGCGCCAACCGACCGTGCTGCACGAAGCGGAGGCGTTCGGCTCCTTGTCGATGCTCACCGGGGCGACCCACAGCTACACCGCCATCGCCGCGGTCGATACCACGGTGTGGGAACTGCGCCGCCAGGACTTCGAGCAACTGTTGCAGCAGGCACCGGAGTTTGCGCAGCGGGTACACGCCTACGTGCAACGCGGTGAGGCCGCCAACTACCTGGAGCAGCGGCATCATTTCGATACCGAGAAGGCCGCGCGCTGGACGCGCCAGGCGCTGCGCAGCATGGAGGCGGGCAAGTCGCTGCCGCTGGCCGCCGACCTGGTGCTGGAACTGCAGGAAAACAAGGGCGCGCCGCTGGCGATCTGGCTGGGCATCACCCTCGACGGCATCCCCGAGTCGCTGGTGATCGGGGCCAGCATGCTGCAGTCGCACCTGAGCATCTCGCTGATCGCGGGCCTGTTCCTGGCCAACTATCCCGAGGCCCTGTCCAGCTCGGTGGGCATGCGCCAGCAGGGCATGTCCTATCCGCGCATCCTGTTCATGTGGACCTCGCTGATGGTCATCACCGGCATCGGTGCGGCGCTCGGCAGCCTGTTCTTCGTCGATGCCTCGCCGGCATCGTTTGCCCTGATCCAGGGACTGGCCGCCGGTGCCATGTTGACCATGATCGCCGAGACCATGTTGCCCGAGGCCTACTTCAAGGGCGGCTCGGTGGTCGGCATGTCGACCCTGTGCGGCTTTCTCGCGGCGATCTTCTTCAAGACCCTGGAATAAAGGCGGCGGTCGTGGACCTGCACCAGCCGGTGGATATCTATTGCGAACGCATCGACCCGGGATTCTGGGCCGAGCCGGTGAATGCGATCAGCAATATCGCCTTCCTGCTCGCCGCCTGGTGGGCCTGGCGTAGGGCGGTGCGCCTGCAGGCGGTCGACGGTGCGGCAGTGACCCTGGTGATCCTGACCGCGCTGGTGGGCGTGGGTTCGTTCCTGTTCCACACCTTCGCCACGCTGTGGGCGGGGATCGCCGACGTGCTGCCGATCGGCCTGTTCTGCCTGGCCTACCTGGGCATCGCCCTGGCGCGGTTCTTCCGCTTCTCGATACTGACTGCGGTGTTCGGCGTGCTCTCAGCAGTGGGGTTGCTCATCGGCATTGCCGGCCTGATGCCGTCGGGCGAGCCCGGCGAGGCGGCACCGCTCAACGGCAGCCTGCAATATGCCCCGGCGCTGATCGCGATGGCGCTGATGGCGGTGATGCTCGCCGCGGTCGGGCATGCGGCCTGGCGCAGCGTGGCGGCGGCCACGGCGGTGTTCACCCTGTCGCTGGCGCTGCGCAGCATCGACCTGCTGCTGTGTGCGCAGATCCCGCTGGGCACGCATTTCCTGTGGCACCTGTTGAACGGCCTGGTGTTTGCGCTGTTGCTCGAGGCGGTGATCGGCGCCCGCCGCGCTCCCGGCGCGAGCGCGTGATGTCGACTCCGGCCTGGCCGCAGATCGCGGGCGGCCGGCGTCTGTGGTTGGAGTTCCTGTTGATCTATGTGCTGGCACCGGTCTGCATGGCGCTGGCAGTCGGCACCGGCTGGGCCCCGGTGCTCAGTGTGCCGCTGGTGTTTCTCGGCGTGGTGCTGCTGCTGGCGATCGGCCTGCTGTCGCTCACCCCGGGGTTCGCCTGGCGCTCGCTGCTGCAGGGCAGCTTACTGCCGCGCAGGCGCGCCGCCGCGGTGTTCCTTGTGGGCACCGCAATGGCGGCGCTGCTGCTCACCTGGTGGCTGGCACCTTCGGCGCTGTTCCATCTGCCTGTGCAGTCACCGGGCATCTGGTTGCTGATCACCTTGTTCTACCCGGTCGTGTCGGTGTTGCCGCAGGGCATCATCTACCGCGCCCTGTTCTTCGAGCGCTATGGCGGCCTGTTCTCCAGCCGCAGACAGGCGATGGCGGTCAATGCCGGCGTGTTCGGCCTGGCGCACCTGTTCTACCTGAACTGGGTCGCGCTGTTGCTGAGCATCATCGGCGGCTGGGTGTTCGCCTGGGCCTATGTGGAGCAGCGCTCGTTTGCCTTCGCCATGCTGTTACATGCAGTGGCCGGCTGGTTGCTGTTCAGCATCGGCCTGGGCGCCGTGTATTTCTTCCACGGCGCGGTCGTGGTGCAGTGAATCACGCCGCCGCGTGCGTCCTCGGCAGCTTGAACGACAGCAGGCTGGCTGCCAGCAGGAATCCCGCCGACCACCACAAGCAGCCCTCCAGGCCCTGGGTCTGGTAGACCAGGCCGGACAGCACGGTACCGGCCAGGCGCCCGCCGGCATTGGCCATGTAATAGAAGCCGACGTTCATCGCCACCTTGTCATGGTCCGAGTAGGCCAGGATCAGGTAGGAATGCACCGAGGAATTGATGGCGAACACGGCGCCAAACAGCAGCAGACCGCCGATCAGCACCAGCTCTGCCGGGTAGTCTGCCGCCAGCGCCAGGGCGATGCCGGCGGGGATCAGCGCCAATACGAAGGCGAGCAGGCGCGCGCTGGCGCCGCCCGGGTGCGAAGCGCGGATCAGTTTGGGCGCGCCGGCCTGCACGAAGCCATAGCCGATGATCCACAGCGCCAGGAAAGCGCCCACCTGGGTGAACGACCAGCCCAGCCCCTCGTACAGAAACACCGGCAGGCCGACCACGAACCACACGTCGCGCGAGCCGAACAGGAAGAAGCGCGCCGCCGACAGCCAGTTGATTGCCGGAGTGTTGGAGAACACCTGGGTGAACTTCGCCTTGGCCTTGGTCTTGCCGATACCGGAAGGCAACAGGATCAGGGTGACGACGAATACCGCTGCCAGGGTGCCGGCCAGGATCCACAGGGTGGTACGGAAGTCGGTCCATTCGAGCAATGCCGCGCCGATGAAAAAGCCCGCGCCCTTGAGCGCGTTCTTCGAGCCGGTCAGTGCTGCCACCCACTTGAACAGCTTGCCGTCCGCGTCCGCGGCGATGGTCTTGACGCTCGCCTTGGCCGACATCTTGTTCAGGTCCTTGGCGATGCCGGAGATCGCCTGCGCCAGCATCACGTAGGCGACCGACAGCCAGGCATCGGGCACGGTCAGCATCGCCAGCGCGCCGATCTGCATCGCCATGCCGATATGCATGGTGCGATTGAGGCCGATGCGTGCGCCCAGCCAGCCGCCGACCAGGTTGGTGACGATGCCGAAGAACTCGTAGAACAGGAACAGCATCGCCACCTCGAACGGCGAATAGCCGAGCAGGTGGAAATACAGCACCACCAGCATGCGGATGGCGCCATCGGTGATGGTGAAGGCCCAGTAGCCGCCGGTGATGGTGAGGTAGTTTTTCAGCTGTTGTTGCATTTTGGATGTTTACCGCCAAGGGCGCGAAGGACGCAAAGGTATTTGATTATTCGAACTTCGTGCGCCGATACTGATTCGTGCTACGAATCCAAGACAAGGAAAAACTTGGCGCTCTTGGCGTCCTTGGCGGTGCAAAATCCTAAAGGCTCTTGGCTACGTAGGCAGTCAGTTCCATCATGCGGTTCACATAGCCCCACTCGTTGTCGTACCAGGCCAGCACCTTCACCTGGGTGCCGTCGATGACCATGGTCGAGGGTGCGTCGACCACCGAGGAGCGCTGCTCGTTGGTGTAGTCGATCGACACCAGCGGGCGTTCCTCGTAGCCGAGGATGCCGGCCAGTTCGCCCTCGGCGGCGGCCTTGAACAGGGCGTTGACCTCCTCGACCGTGGTCTCGCGCTGCGCCTCGATCACCAGGTCGGTGAGCGAGCCGTTGGTCAGGGGCACGCGTACCGCCAGGCCGTTCAGGCGGCCGGTCAGTTCCGGGAAGATCTTGGTGATCGCCTTGGCCGAGCCGGTGGTGGTCGGGATCAGCGAGCTGCCGCAGGCGCGCGCGCGGCGCAGGTCCTTGTGGCCCATGTCGACGATGGTCTGGGTGTTGGTGATGTCGTGGATGGTGGTCATGCAGCCGTGCCTGATGCCCAGCCCCTCGTTGAGCACCTTGACCACCGGTGCCAGGCAGTTGGTGGTGCAGGAGGCGGCGGTGACGATGTCGTGCCGGGCCGGGTCGTAGTCACCGTGGTTGATGCCGTAGACGATGTTCAGTGCCGGCTCGGGCACCGGGGCGGACACCACCACCTTTTTGATGCCCTGGTCGAAGTAGGGCTGCAGCGCCTCGGCGGTCTTGTGCTTGCCGGTGCACTCGACCACGATGTCGACGCCCATAGCCGCCCAGTCGATATCGGCCGGGTTCTTGTGCATGCTGAAGCCGACCCGTTTGCCGTCGACCATGATGTGATCGCCGGCGGCCTGGATGTCGCGCTCCCAGCGGCCGTGCACCGAGTCGAACTGCATCAGGTGCGCATGACAGCTGGCATCGCCCTTGATCTCGTTGATGTGCACGATCTCGTAGGCCGGGTTGTCCCAGCCGGCGCGGAAACCGAGCTTGCCCATGCGGCCGAAGCCGTTGATGCCGATGCGAATGGTCACGGATGCCTACCTCGATTGGTTTGTTATGGGCGCGGCATTTTATGAATGACGCGTGACAGCGATGTTACATGCGGCTCAGGCAGGATCGCGGATCTGGCCGAAGGCGATCTTCAGGATCAGCACCAGCCAGGGCAGCCCGTGCATGAACAGGTCGAAGATGTCGATCGGGCGGGAGAGGGTGCCATCGGCGAGCATCTTCAGCTTTTCCCACACATGCGGTTCGGGCACGAAGGGCGCCAGGCCCAGGGTCAGGGAAATCAGTAGCGCCAGACGGAAGGGTATCTTGGCAAGGAGTTCGCGCATCGCTTGGTCTCGGGATTGGTCGGGGGCTGAATTTCACCACAAAGGGCACAAAGGGCACAAAGCAGCGATGCCATGGGATCTTTGTGTCCTTTGTGGTCTTCGTGGTGATTATCTGAATCTCGTAACCTTGATAGAATCACGGGTTTCCTTAATCAGTGGTTTCAGGAATGACGGTCAAGACTCGATTCGCCCCCAGCCCCACCGGCTATCTTCACGTGGGCGGTGCCCGCACGGCTCTGTTCTCCTGGTTGCATGCGCGCAAGCATGGCGGCCGCTTCGTGCTGCGCATCGAGGACACCGACCTGGAACGCAGTACCCAGGAATCGGTCAATGCCATTCTCGAAGGCATGACCTGGCTGGGCCTGGAATACGACGAGGGCCCTTTCTACCAGACGCATCGCTTCGACCGCTACAACGAGGTGATCGACCAGCTGCTGGAAAAAGGCCTGGCCTATCGCTGCGACTGTTCCAGGGAGCGCCTGGAAAAACTGCGCGAGGAGCAGATGGCGGCCAAGCAGAAGCCGCGTTACGACGGCCATTGCCGCAACGCGCATGTCAGCGCCGACGAGCCCCACGTGATCCGCTTCCGCAACCCGGCCGAGGGCAGCGTGGGCTTCGACGACCTGGTGCGCGGCAGCATCAGCGTGGCCAATGCGGAACTGGACGATCTGATCCTGCGCCGCAGCGACGGCTCGCCCACCTACAACCTGACCGTGGTGGTGGACGATCACGACATGGGTATCACCCAGGTGATCCGCGGTGACGACCACATCAACAACACCCCGCGCCAGATCAACCTGTACCGGGCGATGGGCTGGGAGGTGCCGCATTTCGGCCACCTGCCGATGATCCTCGGCGACGACGGTGCGCGCCTGTCCAAGCGCCACGGCGCGGTCAGCGTCATGCAGTACAAGGAGGACGGCTACCTGCCGGAGGCGCTGCTCAACTACCTGGTGCGCCTGGGCTGGTCGCACGGCGACCAGGAGGTGTTCTCGGTCGACGACATGATCGAGCTGTTCGATCTGCACAACGTCAACCGTGCGCCCTCGGCATTCAATACCGACAAGCTCAACTGGCTCAATCAGCACTACATCAAGGAAGGCGACCCGAAACACGTGGCGCGCCTGTTGTCGGTGCACTTGGGCGACATGGGGATCGACCCGGCGCCGGCCCCGGCGCTGCACGAGGTGGTGGAGGCGCAGCGCGAGCGCGCCAGCACCCTGATCGAGCTGGCGCAGATCTGCGCCTTCTACTACCGCGATTTCGAACAATTCGATCCACAGGCGAGCAAGAAGGCCTTCAAGGGCGAGGCGGACCAGGCGCTGGCACATGTGCGCGACAAGCTGGCGGCACTGCAGGACTGGCAGCGCGAGCCGATACATCAGGCAGTGGCGGACAGTGTCGCCGAGCTGGAGGTGGGCTTCGGCAAGGTGGCGATGCCCTTGCGCGTGGCGGTGACCGGCGGCGCGCCGTCGCCCGACCTGGACCTGACCCTGTACCTGGTAGGCCGCGAGGCGACCCTGCGTCGCATCGACAAAGCCATCGCATTCATTAAAGAGAACGCATCATGAGCGACGAGAAGTCGAGCGCCGGCAGCAATTTCATCCGCCAGATCATCGACAAGGATCTGGCCTCGGGCAAGCACAGCTCGGTGGTCACGCGCTTCCCGCCGGAGCCGAACGGTTACCTGCACATCGGCCATGCCAAGTCGATCGTGCTCAACTTCGGCATCGGCCTGGACTACCAGGGCAGGACCAACCTGCGTTTCGACGACACCAACCCGGCCAAAGAGGAAGAGGAGTTCGTCGAGGCGATCAAGGACGACGTGCACTGGCTGGGTTATGAATGGTCCGATCTGCGTTTTGCCTCGGACTATTTCGAGCGGCTCTACGAATACGCTGTAGAGCTGATCCAGGCCGGCAAGGCCTTCGTCTGCGATCTGAATGCCGAGCAGGTGCGCGAGTATCGAGGCACCCTGAAAGAGCCGGGCAAGCCCAGCCCGTACCGGGATCGCAGCATCGAGGAGAACCTCGACCTGTTCAAGCGCATGCGTGCCGGTGAGTTCGAGGACGGCAGCCGCACCCTGCGCGCCAGGATCGACATGGCCTCGCCCAACATCAACCTGCGCGACCCGGCCTTGTACCGCATCCGCCACGGCCTGATCCATCACCAGACCGGCGATGCCTGGTGCATCTACCCGATGTACGACTACACCCACCCGATCTCGGACGCGATCGAGGGCATCACCCACTCGCTGTGCACCCTCGAGTTCGAGGATCACCGCCCACTGTACGACTGGGTGCTGGACAACATCAGCATCGACTGTCATCCGCAGCAGATCGAGTTCGCCCGTCTCAATCTCGAGTACACGGTGATGAGCAAGCGCAAGCTGACCCAGCTGGTCAGCGAATGCCATGTGGCCGGCTGGGACGACCCGCGCATGCCCACTATCGCCGGCCTGCGGCGTCGCGGTTACACTCCGGAGTCGATCCGCGAGTTCTGCCACCGCATCGGCGTGACCAAGGCGGACAGCACGGTCGAGATGGGCGTGCTGGAGAACGCCATCCGCAGCAGCCTGGAGGCGCATGCGCCGCGGCGCATGGCGGTGCTCAATCCGATCAAGCTGGTCATCAGCAATTTCCCGGAAGGTCAGGAAGAGACGCTGCAGGGGCCGAACCATCCCAAGGACGAGGAGATGGGCGCGCGCGAGCTGGTGCTGACCCGCGAGCTGTATATCGACCGCGAGGACTTCCGCGAGGAGGCGAACAAGAAATACAAGCGCCTGGTGCTTGGCAGCGAGGTGCGCCTGCGCAACGCCTACGTGATCAAGGCCGAGGAAGTGATCAAGGACGAGCAGGGCGAGATCGTGGAAGTGCGCTGCAGCTACGACCCGGATACCCTCGGCGTGAACCCGGAAGGGCGCAAGGTGCGCGGTGTGATCCACTGGGTCTCGGCAGCGCGCGGTGTGCCGGCCGAGGTGCGCCTGTACGACCGCCTGTTCAAGGTGCCGAACCCGGGCAAGGGCGGCGATTACCTGGATGACCTGAATCCGGATTCGCTGCAGGTGTTGACCGCTTGCGTGCTCGAGCCGTCGCTGGCCGAGGTCGCGACCGGCGAGCGTTTCCAGTTCGAACGCGAGGGCTATTTCTGCCGTGACAAGGACGACACCAAGGATGGAAAACCGGTGTTCAATCAGATAGTATCTCTGCGCGATTCGTGGGGCGGCTGAGCCGCACCGGCCTGTTGCGGACACTTCGAAAATGGCAGTAAAAAAATTGCCATATGGGGTGGACAAGCACAGGGGGGTGCACTAAGATACGCGCCTCGTTCGACGGGGCCATAGCTCAGCTGGGAGAGCGCAACACTGGCAGTGTTGAGGTCGGCGGTTCGATCCCGCCTGGCTCCACCAAACAATTTGCAGGTTTCTGTCCCGTTCATCTAGAGGCCTAGGATCCCAGCCTTTCACGCTGGTTACAGGGGTTCGACTCCCCTACGGGACGCCAACGAAAAGCTCCATGCCGCGAGGTGTGGGGCTTTTTTTCTATGCGGAGATCACGGCTATGTACAGGGCGGGCAAGTATGCGATGTGGTTGGGGCTGGCGCTGACCCTGCTCGGGTTGTTCGTCGGTTTTCCGCTGATGTTTCTCGATCACGACGACCTGGCCATGCTGTTCCTCAGCGCGGTGCCGTTCGGTTTTCTGTTTCTGTTCAGCGGGCTGGTCGCCACCCTGTTGAGTGAACGCCCTGAGTAGGGCGTGAAAGCAAAAAGCCCCGCCATGTGGCGGGGCTTTTTTGGGCATCGAACTCGGCCTAGTGCGAGGCGGCGACCGTTGCAGCGTGTTCCGGCATGGTCCAGATGATCAGCGCGATCACGCCGAGCAATGCCACCAGCTTGAGCCCTTCCTGAAAACCCTTCGCCCAATTCATCCTTCTCTCCCTAGACTTCGGTCTTTCAGTTTTGCCAGGTAGTGTGATCGCTTGGCGTCGCCGAGTCTGTAGGAAGAATCTGAAAATATTGTGTCAGCCGTTCAGGTCGGGTCCGGCATCGCTCTCGGCAGGTCACCGGCCGGTGCCTCTGGCTGTTCCGGTTCGGGTGCGGTTTCCGGTGTCGGCACCTCGAGCTCTTGCTGCGGCAGTTCGGCTTCGAGTGGCGCTTCGGGTTCGTAGCGGTCGGCGCGGATCAGGATGCCCAGCTTGGGATGATCGACATAATGCAACTCGCCGCTGCGCATGCGCCGGTGCAGCTGGATGCGCCAGGTCTGCTGGGTGTCCGCCGCCCGCAGCAACAGGTCGGTATCCAGGTGCAGGTAACGGCCCTTGCTGACCCGGATCAGGCCGTCGAGGGTTTGGTCAGCGACGCGATACCAGGTGTCACTGGCGCGCCCGCCCACGTCCTGCCGCCAGCGTTGATGGGCATGCACCACCGCACCCTTGCGTTGCAGCGTGTAGGCAGCCGGGCCGAGTTGCTGCTCCTGCTGCGGCACAACGACCGCCCGTTCACCGCTCAGTTCGGGATCGGACAGGTCGCCGATGGCCAGGCCGAGATCCGGCTCGCCCGGTTCCTCCGGCCAGTGCTCTGTGTCGCCCTGGGCGAAACGTTCGAAGATGACGATCTCGATATCGTAAGGATCGGCGAAGCCGTCCGCGGGGCGGGGGACATCGGCGGCCTGGCCGGCGGCGGTCAGGATCAGGAGGGCGAGCAGTGCTGGCAGTCGCATCGGCATGGATATCGTGATTCTCCAAAGGGGCACTTATTCTGCCCTTTGTGTCGGCAAAAGCCCAGAACGGGACAGCGGTCGCAGGGTGAACAAGCCTGCGGTTTGACAACCATGGGCACCTCGTTAGACTGCCGAACAGCCAATTCAGGGACACATGCCGACATGCACCGCAAAGCCTTGCTCATCGCCATGGTGGCGATCTTCCTCTCCGCCTGCCAGGCCTTGCCGACACACCGGCTGCATCACCGGGTGCTGAGCGATCACAGCCTGGTCGATGCGCAAAGCCGTATCCTGCTGTTGCCGCTGAAGATCGAGGTCAAGGAAATGAGTGCCGGCGGCCTCAGCGACGTGGTGCCCGAATGGACCGACCAGGCGAAAAGACATCTGCGTGCCAACCTGCTGCAGGAAGGCGAGAGTGCGCTGGTCGCGAACCAGCAGATCGTCGAACTGCCGGCCTTGAGCGACGAGGAACGGGCTTCGCTGGAAGAGCATGTCAGCCTGGCCAAGCTGGTGTGGGCCGATGCCCATGTGCTGACTCACTTCGGCGGGCCGGCCTGGGCACACAAGGCCAAGCATTTCGACTATGGCATCGGCCCCGGTCTGGCCCACCTGGCCGACAAGGCCAACGCCGACAAGGCGCTGATCATCATCGGCGAAGACGTGCACACCACCTCGGGGCGCAAGGCGATGGCCATCGGCCTGGCTGCGCTGGGCGTGGCGGTACCGCTGGGTCATACCATCCTGGTCGGCAAGCTGGTCGATCTGCGCAGCGGTGACGTGTTGTGGATGAATACCTGGGTCAGCGCCGGGGACACCTCGCTGCTGGAGTATGCCGACGCCGGCAGTGCGCTGCGGGCGCTGTT
>Ga0272444_10004513_pt1 | contig 12294 bp, 9 predicted proteins | sample SSMForm13_FD_201033 | JGI IMG/M metagenome (GOLD analysis project Ga0272444, IMG submission 201033) | Marine sediment archaeal communities from Little Sippewissett salt marsh, Falmouth, MA, United States - SSM-Form-13 | ecosystem: Environmental > Aquatic > Marine > Wetlands > Sediment ... | reverse complement strand
CATTTAGTATTTGTTTTTTTATTTTTTCATATGCGTGGAAACCCCCTTCTTCGTATTAAGTCAGTGGCTTTAAAGACTAAATAAAGCATTTAGCCTGCATAGCAGGCAGAATAGAAACCGCTGGCGTCAAGCCAGCGGAGGTTATTGAAATTTTATTATTAAATATTAAATATTGCTTAGATCACCCCAGCTGTTCCCTACTTCAACCTCAACAGCAATCGGCGCCCGGAGTTTATAAACTTCTTCCATTTTTTCTTCAACAAACTTGGCTACCTTTTTTACGTCAATTTCAGGCACTTCAAAAATCAATTCATCATGCACTTGTAAGATCATTTTTGTCTCAGCTGAGATTTTTTTTAAGTCTTTTTGGATTTCAATCATGGCAAGCTTCATCAGGTCAGCGGCAGTGCCTTGAATTGGGTGATTAATGGCCATGCGTTCTGCCGCTGCTTGGATTGGCTGAATGCTGGAGTTAATTTCCGGCAAATATCGTCTGCGGCCGAAAAAAGTTTCCACAAAACCTTTTTGCGCGGCAAATTTTTTAGTTTTATCTAAGTAGTCTTTTATTTCTTTATGAACTAAGAAATAGCGGTCAATGAAGTCCCGGGCTTTGCCATAAGTAATTCCTGTTCCCTGGGCCAGGCCGTGTGGGCCTTGGCCATAGATTATGCCAAAGTTTACCGCTTTAGCCGCATAGCGCATTTGTTTCGTCACTTTGTCTAAAGCCACGCCATTGATGTCAGCGGCTGTCCGGGTGTGGATGTCTTCTCCTTTTTTGAAAGATTCGATCATTTTTTTGTCATTGGCCAAAGAGGCAATAATCCGCAGTTCAATTTGCGAGTAGTCTGCAGAAAGGATAAGTTTCTCTTTTGGAGCAACAAAAGCTCGTCTGATTTTTTGGCCTAGTTCGGTACGGACTGGAATATTTTGCAAATTTGGATCCGAAGATGAAAGCCGGCCAGTCGCAGTTACTGTTTGGTTAAAGCTGGTGTGAAGCCGGCCTTGCAGGTCAACTAGTTTTGGCAAGGCATCAAGATAAGTTGATTTAAGTTTTGCCAATTCCCGGAATTTTATAATATGGTCAATTATTTTATGATTGCCCCTTATTTTTTCTAATTCGCTTGCCGCTGTAGAAATGCCAGTTTTAGTCTTGGCCAAACCTTGAGTTGGTATATTTAGTTTTTCAAACAAGATTTCTTTTAGCTGGATTGGTGAAGCAATATTGAAATCAGTGCCAGCAAGTTTGTGAATCTTTTTTTCTAGTTCCATTAAGTCTTTACTAACCTTGCTGCCCATTTTTTTTAAAAATTCTGTATCAAGCACAACCCCATTTTTTTCTATTTCCGCTAAAACTGGAATTAAAGGTATTTCAATTTTTTCAAGTAAGCCAAGGTTGTTTACTTCTTTAAGCTGCTTGGTTAAAGGTTTGAGTAAACGCCAGGTAAAGTCCGCATCTTCGCAGGAATACCAGGCAACTTTTTCAATGCCTACTTCTTTAAGCGAGATTGCATCTTTGCCCTTGCCAATCAGGTCAGTAATTGGCTGCATCTGATAACCGAGTTCAGTAAAGACCAGCCCGTCTAAATTGTGTTGCCTGCTTCCCGGATTGATTAAGTATGAGGCAACCATGGTATCAAAAGAGATCCCTTGCAAGCTTATTCCAGCTGAGCCAATGCTTTCTAAATCAAACTTAATGTTGTGGCCGATTTTTTTAATTTGAGGGTTTTCCAAGATTGGTTTAACCTCGCGCAGGTGAGATTCCGGAATCGCACCTGCGGAGATGGGCAAGTAATAAGCCTCGCCATTTTCCCAGCAGAAGCTGATTCCTAAGAGTTCGTCAGAGAAGGGATCAAAGCCAGAAGTCTCAGTGTCTAAAGCAAATATTTTTTGTCTTTTAAGATCATTAACGAATTTTTTAAAATCAGCTTCCGTTTTAATTAGTTTATAATTAGCACCGGATTTTTTGTTTCTGGCAGAAGCGACTCCGGAATCGCTTCTGCTGTTGGCGCTGCTGAATTCAAAACTCCCCTGCCCTGCCACACTTCCTGTCTGCAATTCTTTGGGCAGTTTATTGATTAAAGACTTGAATTCCAGCTCTTGCAGTAAGGGCATGACTTCGCCAATATCATAGCTTTCAACTTTTGTATCTTCCAGCTTAAATTTAATTGGCACATTATAAACCAGTTGGGCAAGCTCTTTGGACATTTTTGCTTCTTTTTTGTGTTTTTGTAAAAGCTTTCGGTATCTGTCAGTAATTTTTTCAGAGTCAATATTTTTGTAAAGATTTTCTAAAGTTTTGAATTCTTTAAGTAAAGTGATTGCTCCCTTTTCCCCTATCCCTTTGACCCCGGGAATATTGTCAGATGGATCGCCTCTTAAAGCTTTGTAGTCAACCATTTGCCCAGGTGTCAGGCCATCAAAGCGGCGCTTGACTTCAGCAACATCATAAGTAAAAGAATCAGCAATACCCTTGCGCATAGTATAGACTTCAGTATTTTCATCAACCAGCTGCAAGGTATCCAAGTCGCCAGTAACAATTACTGACTGGATTTTCTCAACAGCCTTGTCTTTGACTAAAGTGGCAATTACATCATCAGCTTCATAGCCTTCTTTTTCATAAATTGGAATATTAAAAGCTTCAACCACTCTTTTGACAATTGGAAACTGTTCGTAAAGCTCATCAGCTTGCTTGACCCGGGTTGCTTTGTATTCTTTATATTCTTTGTGGCGAAAAGTTGGGGCGGCTAAGTCAAAAGTCACAGCTAAATATTCTGGCTTTAAGTCTTTGAGGACTTTGAGCAAGGTCATAGTAAAACCATAGACGGCGTTAATTATTTGGCCGTCTTTGGTAGACATTGTCGGCGGCAGTGCATGCCAAGCGCGATGCATGAGAGCGTTGCCGTCTATAATTATGAATTTTTCTTTTTTAGAACTCATATAGTAATTGTATCATTTTTAACCCTATTTTTAAAGTAAAAAAATAAGCCCCGGTGCGCTCGTCCTGTTTTGTGGGACGAATGCGCACCAGGGCGTGGGTGTTTGTGTTACTCCTCGCTGTCTTCGCCGTCGGTGACGGCTTTGAGGGTTCTGCCGCCTGACTTGAGGCGCTCGGAGAGGCGGTCAGCGTTTACGATCGCAAAGACCAGCAGCTGGAGCGTGCTGTCCAGTGCGGCCCTTTGCTGTTCGTAGTATTCCGATTCCGGGTCTTCTCGCAAAAGCGAGATTGCCACTGCGGCCACGGTTTCGAAATACCGCATCACGCCCGAGTCATTCCGGTCGACGGCGGCAAAATACGGATGCCGGGTGTTGATCTTCAACACTCCCTTGGTCAAATCCCACTCATAGATGCAGGACTGACCGGGCATTTCCTCCGGAGAGAGGCAAATGCCAGTGGAGTTGGACCTGACAAGCGTCCGCGGTTTGCCGTCCGGACCGGCGACTGTGCCGGGGATGTGGGCCGGGTGGTCGGTCTGCGGTTCTTGCCGCTGTCCTCCCTTCTTCCGTTTCTTTCTGCGGCGCTTTCTTCCGGCCCCGCCGTCAGTGGAAGTGGCGGGCTGGGGTTGGGTGCCGACAGCCGGCTTCGGGAAGTGCCCGTCGCCGATATTGCCGAGGGTGAACATGTCGATGAGATCCTCAAAGCCTGGTTGCCTGAGGAATGCCTCGATCACCCGCATCGAGCGGAGCCCAAGCCGCTGGTAGCGCCGTTCCCGGTTCTGGGTCATGACTTCCTTGAATTGCTTGCTGCCGACTTCGGCAAACCAGGTGCTGATGCATACGCAGAGGCCGACGAGGGCGTCGTCTTCCTCGAACTGGTTGCGCGAGGGGTGGAGCTTGACCCTCTGGCCCAGAATTTCGCCTTCGAAGACGCCGGAGCGGAAAGCCTTGACCACGTCGTCTTCCAACAGCCCGACGGCTGTTTTCAGGAACTGGGTAAGACTGATCCGGGAATCATCGCTGATTTCCCCGAACCTGACCTTGCCCTTGCGGCCGTTGGCAGCCATGGGCGTTACGAACATCCGGAAGACGATATCTCCGGATTCAGGGGTGCTGTAAGTGCTTTCCTTGAGCGCACGGCCCCGGAATTCAGGAGGTTCGACTTTCCGTTCTTCGTAAGTCCCATCGGCATGGGTGTAGTAGATCCAGACGTCTATTTTGCGTTTCCGGATCGGCACGCCGTAGCGGTCGCTGATGGCCTGGCACAGCGTGTCAAGGCCAAGCCGGGTTATGTGCCGATCGTTGGTGATTTCTTCCACCAGCATCCTTGTCCGCCACGGGACAAAGTCCCGGTCGGTTTTCACCCGGCTGAACCGCCAAGGCTTTGAGGCCACCGGAACGGTGACGCTGTCTGCCATGTCGGCGATAGTGCTGGATTCGAAGGTCCATTCCCGGTAGCCTTCGGTCGCGCCTCGTTTGGGGCAGGAGCAGAAGCAGAATCGCTGGCATTTGCCTAGTGGTGAAACCAGGCCGCGGCCGAATCGGCCGAGTTTGTCCCGGCCTTTGATCGACATGCCAACTTGCGCCAGAGCTCTTTCGAACGTGGCCACACTCACTCCGTCGCCGTCGTCGGTGACCTCTAGGCGTCGGGAATTCATATTGACGTCAACCGTTATTGTCCTGGGGTTGGCGTCAATGGCGTTCTGGATAACCTCAACGATGGTCTCCAGAAAGGACGGATAGGTTTTGGCCATGCTAAGCAGGGCCTGACCGGCGTGCGGTCTTACGGTTGCGGTTGCTGCCATGCTATCGGGTCTCCTTGCTTTGCAGGACGCTTTTCCTGGCTGTCTCGCTGCACAAACCGGTCATTAGGTTTGACAGTTCGAACACGCCGAAGCCGTCCTGCGTTGCTTTTCGTAACTGTTCACGCTCCTCTGCCGAAAAACCATCGGAGATGGCTAGCCTTGCCAGAGGAATGCAAGACTGGATTAGAGCGCTCAAGACGGTGATGCAGGCAGCATTACCGTTGGTCTGGGCGCTCCGTGGAGAGCTTGCAGGTGGTGCCTTGGATCTCGTGAAAGCCCTGACAGAGCCGCAAGCTTTGAGACGCTCCTGCATCTCTTGGCTTTTGGTTTTTGCCAGTTCTTCCGCCAAGGCCCTTGCTTTGGCCCTGGCTTCCCGCGAGCACCCTCGGCGACCAGCCAGAACTCCTAGCAGGTGGTGCCGGCTGCAGCCAAGCTTTTTGACGATGTCATCAAGCTCGATCAGGCCGAGGGAAAACAAGTTGGTTAACTCGAAGATTTCATCCGACATCTTGGTTAGCTCAGTGACGAGGTAGCCTTGATGCCATAGAAAAAATCGAATCCTGATCCTGTTTTCGCCTATGGGTTCTTCGTTACCGGTAACCACGCGCTGGGCGGTGGAGTCAGTCACTCCGACAAAGTCGGCAAAAGGCTTGCGGCCCTCTACCACAGAAGCTCTGTCGGTCGGCAGGGTCTCTGCATAATGCGCAAGGCATTCGTTGGCAGGACCCCTGATTTTGCCAGAGACTGCTGACAATTTCATTGGGCCAATCCTTTCCTTATGTTAAAGTTCAGGCTTCCGTTAACTACTTATATTCAACTGATCAGGCTGTTTTTAGGCAGTCTAATCAAGCTTATTAAGCTATCATATTTTGCTATTTTTGTCAATAACGCGATTCTAATTCTACGAATGCATGCGAATGATACGAATAGTCATTCGTATGTGCCTATTCGTAAGGCTATTCGCATACAAAAAAAGAACCCCCGGCGCGCGCATCTTGCGTTCGCCGGGGTAAATATGTTTAGCCTTGCCGTTCCGCCGTTAGGGGCGGAGGCGAAGAGCTATTGTTGGGGAGCCGGCTGTTGGGGAGCCGGTTGAGGAGCACGTTTCCGCGCGGGTTGCTGGGAGGTCGGCGGTTTTGCGTTCGCCATGTCTTCCAGGTTGACCTGTGGCCGTTCGTCCATCATCTTCTTGGCCATGTCGGAGACTCCCTCTATGCCCTCGGGGTTCAGTCGTTCAGCCAGGCGTTCTTCCATCAGCTTGGCATTGATCATGCCGCTTGCCGCCTGGCTTTCGAAGGCCGTGTAGGGAATGAATCCCCAATTGTTTGGGCCTTTGGCCGCCTCGCCGAGGACGCGAGTCTGCTGGTACCAGAGGTATCCGAGTGTCACCGAGTCGCCGATGATTCGGTTGGCGTCGGCCACCTTGAGCGCGTCGAGGATCTCGATCCGATATTCGTATTGCGCCAGCGCCTCTTCGTTCTGTTTCTCGATCATGCGCTTGCGCTGCTCAGCTTCCTCTTGTTGGATCTCGATCTCGACCCGTTTGGCCGACTCGATCGCGTCGGTGACCACCTTGGGGTAATCGAAATTCGTGAACGCGGCGAAGAAACACTTGACCGGTGTACCCTTCAGCGCCGTGTCGAGTTGCTGTTTCAGCGCGGCGTTGAGGGTCTCGCGAGCGACGCCGACTTCTTTGGGATCCTGGGAGTAGTCGGGATTGCCTTCGGCGTCCAGTGGGTATACCTGCTGGGTCATCCCGACTTCCATTGTCTCATATTGCGACAGCACTCCCTTGGCCGTTGCCAGCAGCGGCGTCTTGGCGTAGGTGTTGTACCAGCGTTCCGAGCTGATCACGACGACCCTACTGTCATCCGTCTGTTGGTCCGGCGAAAGCTCGGCAAAGGCCGTGTCCTGGGCTTCAGTGTCGGCGGCTGGAATGGCAAAACGCGCCTCGACTGTGAAGGGCAAGTTCATCTTGTCTTGGCACAGGATTTGATCCTGCACCTCGGCCTCGTGCTGCGCAATCTCGAGGCACACGAGTTTGACCGCATTGGAGCGCCAGGACCAGGTCTCGACGGCGCCGGGCTGGTATATCCTGGGCTCCATGCCCGAGGCGGTCTGCCGTTTGGCCACGTGGCCCGGGGGCACCTGCCTGTAGTCGGCGCAGCCGATCAGGATGGTCGCCAAAATCATCACCGCGATTGTCGTGAACAGTGTCCGCTTCATTTCTTTTCCTCTCATAGTTGTTTTTTTTTCCAAACTCTCAGCCTCCACCATGAAAGCCGAGGTACTACTGTTGGTTCGGGGCACTCGTCGTCGCTGGTGCCTCGGTGGTCTCTTCGGCTGGTAGTCCCATTGATTCGCGGTAAGCTTTGCGGTCTTGCCTGAACTGCCCCTGGCGATCTTGGAGCTTCTTGCGTTCAGCGGCTTCTTGGGCCGCACGCAGTTTGGCTCGATCGCGGGACAGTTCGCCAGGGTCAGGCGGCTGTACTTCCTCGACCATTTCCTCGGTCACGCCGCCGGGTAGGGCCTGGGATTCCTTGGCTGGTATATGCTGGTTGTATTTCGGCACGACAAACAGCAGTGACCCGATGAAGATCCCAGCGATCAAGATGACCCCGTACTTGAGGAGCTTGTAGGGGTCGACCTTGCTGGGGTCGAACTCCCCTTGCTCGTCGCGGCATCCGACGATGTATCGGCTGGCCCTGATCAGCATGTAAGCGCTGAAGGCCAGGATGGCCAATACTACGGCGAATTGCCAGACTTGGATCGGCGAAACGTACGCTGAATCCACGGTTTGGTTGCCTCCTTCTTTCTTTGTTCCGGTTCACGTTCAGTACTCAACTTCTCACGACTCGTCATTACTCCGGTGGGTACGGCCCTCCTTCCCGACACTTGCAGTAAGTGTCGCGATTGACTTCATCTTCTCCCTCAGTTGTAGTGTTCTACTAATGTTGGCTTTATGCCAAACATCATACCCTAACATGTTTTGCTATTTTTGTCAATAACGCGATTCTAATCTACGAATGCATGCGAATGATACGAATAGTCATTCGTATGTGCCTATTCGTAAGGCTATTCGCATACAAAAAAAGAAGCCCTGGCGCGCGCATTGCACACGTCAGGGCGGGTTAACCCAGGAGTGGTCAGAACTCGACCCGAAAATCGAGTCCAAAGACCCACTTGTCACCATCAACATAGTCCTTCTCGCTGCCGGTCTGTCCCGGACTGGCGAGCTGAAACGTAACCGATGGTGTTAGAAAGGCATTCTGCCATAGCTGGAAATCGGTACTGGCGCTTAGGCGGGTGTAGACATATCCGCTGTCCATGCCAAGCACACCGCTTGACCAGGCACCTTTGATGCCCAGATCTAGGGTTTGCTCTTTGTCGCCGTTAAGCGAGAAACCAAGAGGCACATGGAAATTGGCGCCAGGAAAGACATACCAGCCGCCTTCCGGACTTTTGCTTCCAGTTTCACCATAGTAGTTGACCCGCAAGTAGGGCTCAAACCACTTGAAACCGGTGTAGGTGCCGATAAGCTGGGCGCTCCACTGGTCGTCGTTGTACTTTCCGACCTCATTGAAGTCGTAGTACAAAAGACTAAAGTCCAGTGTCAGCCGCTTGAACTCGTGGGCGTAGCCGAGGTAGAAATCGATTTCGCCCTCAAACGGCGGTGCGGGTTCGGCCGGTGGATCCAGCAGTTCGCAAAGCTGCCTGGTCGAATCCAGCAACTGGTAGAGGTTAGCCAAGCGCTCGTCCTCAAAGGTCGGGGCCTCGGCCTCTTCTTCAGCTTCTGGCTCAACTGGGCTAGCTTTCTCAAACGGGAATGACGACCAGATTCCACCGTAGAACCCGGTTTCACCCAGTCGCAGGGTGAGCTCGTTTTCCCAGACCAGATCGTCGTGAACCACGCAGCCGATTTCGGCGATGTAGGCGGTTCTGACTTCAGTCCGCCAACTACCCCGCAGCTGGAGTTTGCCGTCTTCTGCCCAAGCATTGAGGGCAGTCAGAATAATCAACATCCCAATGATGCGTTTCATGATCGTACTCCTTTCATGATGGGGGCACACCATGTGCTCCCTGGTTGCTTTAGTCAACGGTAGTTGGTTCAGGCAACCAAACGCTTAGGGACGTGATCAATTCTGGCTGCCAGCCCTTGGGCAGCTTGGACAATCTCAGCAATCACCAGCCGGCCAACTGTAATCAGCGGCAGTTCTACCAGCCAAGCTGTGAGCGCCACAGGCCAGTCAGTTGACTGGTTGGTCTGGTTCGGTCCGTCGCGGGCCAGCTGTAGCTGCTCCTCTTGGGTTTGGCTGCAGCTTACAACCACTTGGCTTGGCCGGATGGTTTCACCAGATGATTGCGCCCGTGCTAAAGTCGAGCAGAGCAGGCCAAAGAACATCAGCAGTCCAACCGTTGCCAGGGCTTTTCGCTTTGACTCTTCTTGAGTCGAGGCAATTAGTGCCAGCACCTGCTTCAGGCCGAATGTTGACTGTTCAACCATCTGTGAAAGTTCAGCCTCTTCAGCTTCAGAAAGTCGGTAATTCCATGGCTTATCGCGCAGGTATTCAGCCCGTAGCCTGAAGCGTCGGATTTCGATGGCAGTATCCGTGTCGTAAGGATACAAAAAGACACACGCTGGCCAGCCTAAAAGCATCTTGGCAAAGCGCAGGGGCGCCAAGCAAAGTTCTTGTCTTAGGCTTGAGCAAGCATCGCCTTTGATCCTTACTACAAAGATTACCAGGCTGATGACCATTCCTTTCAGGTAGGTGAAGATAAACCATAGTCCGACTGCAAGCCAGTTGACGTCAGGCGAACTGATTGCCGTGGCTTGTTCGTACCATCGATTGTACTCAAACTCACGATCCATTGACGCCTTGCTGATTGCATCAGCGTTTTCAGCGTTTTCAGGATTTCTCCAGCCGTTTTTGCTCGCTAGCTCCAAGGGCTCGGCCCATTCGTCTGTGCCAACCAGAGAGTTGGAAATAATCGGCATGAAATTAGCCTTGCAGACTTCAAGGATTCTTCCCCACGAGTCGTAGTAGTCTTCCATGAAGTATTCAGGCCCTTTTGCCAATGCTGCGTGCCAGATTGGCTGAATTTCTTCTTTCCAGAATTTACCCTGTTCAATTGGACCAGGCCTGATTGGCCGGATCTCTGGAGCTAGGACGCAGTTGTTGATTCTGGAGATTGTCTGCCACTCATACTCGATTTCCTCAGGGGTTTTATGCCGAAGGAAAGGCGCTCCTTTGAAGTGCCAGAGCTCATCAGCTTTGGGGGTCCAAGGAATGACAATTCCTTGAATTACCCAGACTAGAGAAATAATGACCAGTATTGCCGTTGCGTGGTTAACCCACTTGGGCTTCCGTTTAAATCTGGGCAGACTCGCTGGCTCTGTCCTTTCTGGATTTTGCCAGACAAGTCTTTTGACTGGCCTTTCAGGACCAGGCATCCATTCTTCTCGCCAGGACATGGTTTTTCACCTCCTTTCCAGGTAAGTTGTAGGGTTCAAAGTTTGGCCCCATGCCAAACATGGCAAATTATCACGGTTTGGAGTTTTTGTCAATCACGCCGTTTGCGAATGATGTGATCAATATAAAAAAAATACGCCCCGGTGCGCAGTCCCATTTCAAGGGATGCAGGGCGCACCAGGGCGGTGAAGCCGTCAGGCTTCCACCAGATCAAGGTCTGCGAGTACCCGGCGTAACGCTTCCACGTCGTCGGGGTTTTCCTGCTCCATCGGTACCAGCGGCAGGCGGAAGCAGGCTTCTTTGATGACATCCATCATTGCCAGCGCGGTTTTGACCGGCTGGGGGTTGGTCTGCATGAACAGACCCTGGCTGCCAAAGAGCGTTTTCAGCCGGTTGTGGATGGCAAAACCTTGAGTAGCCTGATTGGTCGGTTGGCCGCCGGCCTGGACGAAAAGGTCTGTCATTTTTTTGACTTCTGCCGGCACCACGTTGGCCGCTACCGAGATGACGCCGTCACAGTCGCCGTTGGCCATGACTTCGGCTGTGATCCCGTCATCCCCAGACCAAATCACGAAATCGTCCGGGCAGGCCTGGCGCAGGTCAGTGAAGCGCTGGGATTTCCCTTCGGCCTCCTTGTGGCCGAGGTGGTGGGGAAACTCCTGGGCCAGCTTCGCGATGACTTCAATCGGAATTGCTCCGCCGCCGTGCCGGCCTGAAACCGAATAGGTGATAAACGGCAAGCCAACCTGGGCAATTGACGCGAAATGAGCCACCAGACCGGATGCCCCCGGCTTATTGTAGTAGGGTTTAACCACCAGCCCGGCATTAGCCCCGACTTCCATGGCGCCGCGGGTCAGGTTGACAGCTTCACGGGTGCAGTTGCTGCCGCAGCCGGCAATGACTGGTACTTGGCCGCTGACACAGCTGACCAGCCAGTCGATGAAGCTAAGTTGCTCACGGTGTTCTTGGGTGGCAGCCTCGCCAGTGGTGCCGTCGCCAAGAATGGCATCTACTCTCCTGTCCAGCAGGAATTGGACCACCTGATCCTGCTGTTCCCATGCGATCGGGGCATCGTCTGGTCCCAGGCCATTGCCAGCAAAAATCGTCGGCATGGCCGGGATGCAGCGCAAGCTTTTGGCTTGCGCCCGTGTCAGTAATTCGTGTGGTCTCACAACTACCTCCTTGTCTGCAGTGCAGACTGTTATCCGTTGTTTCCTCCATTATTCCAACCAAGTCTTTCACTTTAGTACGTTCAGCTTTTTTGGGCAAGCCCTCCATTTTCAAAGACCAATTTTGACTAAACCCGCCTTCGTCCTGCGGACTACGGCGTGGTAATAAAAAAACCTGCCGTCCGAGGCAGATTTGTATTCGCTGATTTTGGCAAAAAAGTAAATCCGCTCGGACTATAAGTCGAGTTTCTTTACCTTTTTGCTGTCAGCGTATTGTTTCATGTTTTTAGGTTATCAGGTTTATATTTTTTTGTCAATCTGTATTCGTATATTCGTAGAGATTTGTAATTCGTAGTAAAGAAAAAGTCCTAGGTCACGCAGTGGATCTAAGACTCGTTTTGGGCTACTCTAACAAGGTACTCGAGTATTGCTTTTTTGGTCCTTGGACCAAGAGAAGATGGAACCACACCAGCCAAATCGAGTGAGCTGCAGAGTTGCCTTATCCGCCCTGGATCAACAGTAATCACCGCTACTTTGCGTTTGCAGCGCCGGTCGGGCTTGATCTGGGTCAGGACCCAGGCGCCGTCTTTTTCTGCCCATTCAAATCGCTTGAAGCGGCCCCAGTTGATTCCTTTCCTGGTTTCTCCTGGGATACTGATTCCAATCAGGCTAATGAAGATGACGTACTGGTCTGTTCTGGCCAGCCTTATCGCCTCCTCAGCTTGGTCAGTGTGGGTGATTTCTAGCTCGAGCTCTGAAACACCCTCTGACCATTCGAGCAGGTCTTGGGCGGGTTTCCCAGCCGCAAGCTCCTGGAACCAAGTCAGAAGCTCTAGTGCTGATGTGTTGCTTCCAACAATCAGGATTTTCATGCTTATGTCCCTCCATTTAGCAATGATTTAATTTATATTATTC
>Ga0272444_10004512_pt1 | contig 12295 bp, 5 predicted proteins | sample SSMForm13_FD_201033 | JGI IMG/M metagenome (GOLD analysis project Ga0272444, IMG submission 201033) | Marine sediment archaeal communities from Little Sippewissett salt marsh, Falmouth, MA, United States - SSM-Form-13 | ecosystem: Environmental > Aquatic > Marine > Wetlands > Sediment ... | reverse complement strand
TCGCCGAGCGCTGCGACGAGGTCTGGGTCGTCACCTGCCCGGCCGAGGAGCAGGCCCGGCGGCTGCAGGTGTATCGGGGACTCTCCTCAGAAGAAGCCTGGACCCGCATCCGCGCCCAGCCAGCGCAGGAAAAAAAGATCGCCCGCGCCGACGTCGTGATCGACAACAGTGGCCACGTTTCGCGGACGCGAGCGCAGGTGCGGGCAGCCTACCGGCGCAGGTCTCGACGCCACTAGCATCTCAACCAGGTGATCCTGATAGACCATCATTCCGAGTAACCCAAACCACGTGCCAGATTCGCTGACCTGGCGGCATGCTAGAATCCCGAAACTGGGGGCAACCCAAGGTGCCCGGCACTTTGAAAGTGCCGGGCACCTAAATCGCCCTCGCTCGAAATAACGTGGTTTTCTTGCTGTTTCGAGGCTCAGCCGTCTGTACTCTGGCATACCGCCGGGCCAGATTCGCTGGCTCCGGTTCGTGCTATCCAGGCCAGAATTACAGGTTAAAATTCGTCTGGCGAGGTACTAGGTTAGAATTCGTAGTGGCTCATCTCGGGATGTAACTGCAGCATCAGGATGACGACATTGTGCATCTGCCCTTCCGCATCGATGAAATAATCACGGATAGAGGCCTCCATCTTGAACCCCAGGTTCTGGAAAGCCTTGATCGCCTCGTGCTGCTCGAGGACAATCTGGGCCAGAAGGTACTGCAGGCCGGCCTGGCGGGCCAGACTGATCACCTCCTTCAACATGATCGAACCCAGCCCCTTGCCCCGATAGGCCGGCTCCAGGTAGATATGCACCTCAGCGAGATGACGGGTAGAGCGACGGCCAAAGTGCAGGAAAACCTCGCCCACGACGCGCCCGCTGACCTCGGCGACGATGGGCAGGGCCCGGGCATGGTCAATATGCTGGGCCCACGAACGCACCAACGCCTCGTCCGAAACGTCACTGCGCAGAAAGCGCTTGGCCTCCCCCGTCGCGGTCTGGAACAAGGCAACCAGGTTGTCCTCATCGGTTTCAACCAATGGACGCAGCAACACAGCCTGTCCATCGTTCAACTTGACCAGGCGGCGATAGATGTTGATTTTTTCCAGCATCGGTACCTCCTCCTGCGCTTGCCGGATGGCTCGTCCTCGCGCACGAACGTATTGTACTACATCCGTGGCTGGGATGCAAGATGCTGCCCCGCTTGACAAACCTCGCCTTGGGATTTATAGTATGCCCCGAGCAATGGTGCTCGACCAAATTGTCCAAAGGAGTGTGTAGAATGTCCAAAAAGAACCGCGACCGCTTCCTCTTTGAGGAGGATATCGCTGCCCTCGATCCCGAACTGGATTTTATGCTCGAACTTGAAGAAGAGCGCCAGGCCCGCAAGCTGATCTTTATCGCTTCGGAGAGCATCGCCCCGCCAGCCGTGCGCGAGGCCCTGTCCTCGGTTCTCAACAACATCTATGCCGAGGGCTATCCTTCGCTGCGCATGACGCGGTTCGAGCGCGACGAATTGCTCAACTATAAACAAGAATTGGCCTACCATCGCCGCTATGCCGACCGGCGCTACTACAAGGGCACAGAGATGGCCGACTTTGTCGAAGCGCTGGCCATGAGACGCTGCGCCGAGGCCTTTGCCACGCCCGACATGCCCGCCGACCACATCTTTGCCAACGTCCAGCCCCTCTCCGGCGCGGCCGCCAACAATGCCGTCTACAACGCCTTCTGCCAGCCTGGCGACACAGTGATGGGCATGTCTTTGGTCCATGGCGGCCACCTCACCCACGGCAGCCCCGTCAACCGCTCCGGGATCTTTTACAACATTGTCCCCTACGAGGCCAACCGAGCCACCGGCAAGCTGGACTATGACCAGATTCTCAAACTCGCTCGGGAACATCGCCCACGGATGATCATCGCTGGCTACAGCGCCTATCCGTGGAGCGTGGACTGGGCCGCCTTCCGCAGCATTGCCGACGAGGTCGGAGCCATCTTTCTGGCCGACATCGCCCACACGGCCGGCCTGGTCGCGGCCGGCGTCTTGCCCTCCCCCATCGGCCACGCCCATGCTGTCTCCTTCACCACCCACAAGACGCTCTGCGGCCCCCGTGGCGCCTGCATCCTGACCACCAACTCGGAGCTCGCAGACGAGATCGAGATCGGCGTCTTCCCTGGCGAGCAGGGCGGACCCCACCTCCACGCCATCGCCGGCAAGGCCGCCTGTTTCCGCATCGCCCAGACCGCACAGTTCAAAAACCTCATGCAGCGGGTACAAGAGAACGCCGCCGCCCTGGCAGACAGTTTTCGCCAACAAGGCTTTAAGCTTGCCTACGGCGGTACCGACACGCACCTATGCCTGATCGACCTGCGCAGCGTCAAGTCGCCCAGCGGCTATCCGCTCACCGGCGAGATTGCCTCACGCATCCTGGACCTGTGCGGCATCACCTGTAACAAGAACACGATCTATGGCGACGAGAACCCCGCCCACCCCTCCGGACTGCGCTTTGGCACGACCTGGGTCACCCAGCGCGGCATGGGGCCGGACGAGATGGCGCGCATCGCCGAAATCGTTGGCAAAGTACTAAAGAACATTCACGCCTTTTCCTACATCGGCCTGACCGGCTTCCTGGGCCGTGGCAAGATGGATCTGCAACTTATGGAGGAGCTGAAACACGAGGTCGCCGAGCTGGAAGCGAGTGGCAGCGTGCGCGAGATGGAGGTCGAGGAGCGCGGATATCCCTTCTTCTTCGCCATGCCGTCCCAGACCCCCCAATACGAGTCGCCGCTTCGGGCAGAGCACGAGCGCCTCGGGGCAACGATGGGCGAGCATCACGGTTGGCTCATTCCCCTGCACTATGGCGACGCCGAAGAAGAGCTACAGGCCGCCCGGCATGACGTCGCTCTCTTTGACCGCAGCGACACGGGTATCCTCTACGTCTGGGGAGAGCGGGCCCAACCGATGCTACAAGAAGCGATCACCGGCGACCTGCGTCGTGTTCCCCTCGGGCAGAGCATCCGCACCTTTCTCCTGGACAAGAAAGCGAATCTGATCGACGACATTACCATCCTCTACTTGGACCGCGACCGCAAATGGCGCGACCACTACCTGATCACCTGCAACGCGGCACGCAAAGCGCTTGTCTTGGCCTGGCTGCGCGGCCTCTCCGACGGCTACGTCCTCTTTGACAAGGACGATATCTTTGCCAAGGTCCAGGGGCCGGCCGTAGTCGAGGACTGTTGGACAACGGAGCCAGACGAGCGCCGGGTAATGCTGGCCGTGCAGGGCTCCAAGGCGATGGACCTCCTGGCCACCCTCTTTCCCGCCGCCGGCCGCCTGCGCTTCCGCCACGCCTTGCAGGTCCAGGTCAAGGACATCACCGTGCTGCTGCACAGGGCCGGTTACACGGAAAAGGACGAACGCTACGAGTTGTACGTCCATCCGAAGCAGGCGGCCCAGTTGTGGCAGATCCTATTGGAGGCTGGGGAAGCGTTCGACCTACGGCCGGCCGGCCTGGAGGCGCGCAAGGCGCTCCACGACGAGGCCAACCTCCCCTCCTGGGAGAGCGCCGATGGCCCGATCAACGGCGTTGAACTCATCCGCGGCAAGTTTGCCGAGTGGGTCCACCTCTCCAAGCCATACTTTGTCGGCCTGGAACCCATTTTGGAGCACCTGGAACCCCCGGCGGACCGCGCCACCTTTGAATGGGATCCGCCCGAAATGCCGCTGAAGCGCTCGGCCCTCTACGAGGAGCACGTTCGCATGCAGGCGACCATCGTCCCCTTTGCCGGATACGAGATGCCAGTACGTTACACCAGCATCTCGGACGAGCACCTGGCGGTGCGCAACGCGGCCGGCCTCTTTGACGTTTCCCACATGGGCGTCTTTGCCATCCGCGGCGAGCACGCCACCGCCTTTCTCGACACTGTGCTGACCAACTATGTGGCTGGCCTGCGTCCTGGCCAGGCGACCTACTCCTATCTCCTGGACCCCAACGGCGACATCCTGGACGATCTGTATGTCTACTGCTTGCGCCCGGACAACTACCTGGTCGTGGTCAATGCCGCCAACGAGGACAAGGATTGGGCCTGGTTGACCGCGGTGAACGAGCGCCGGGTGATTATCGACAACAAGCACCCGGTACGCGAGATCGAACATCCGGTCGAGCTGCTGAACCTCAAGGACCCGGTCCACGGCGAAGACTGTCTCGTGGACATCGCCTTGCAGGGACCTGCCTCTCTGCGCACCCTGCAAGCGCTGGAGGGCGACGAAACGACCAAACGCCAACTGGCTCGCCTACGGCGCAACGACCTGGGCGAGTTTGTCCTGGATGGTCTCCCGCTCATCATCGCCCGCACCGGCTACACCGGCGAACATGTCGGCTTTGAAATCTTTGTCCATCCGGAACAGGCCCCGCAGCTGTGGCGGCGCATCCTGGAGGAGGGCGAACCACTGGGCGTCCAGCCAACGGGCCTGGGCGCCCGCGATTCGACCCGAACCGAGGCTGGACTGCCGCTGTACGGACACGAATTGGCTGGCCCTTACGACATTACCGCTGCCCAGGCCGGCTTCGGAGCCTACGTCAAACTACACAAGCCCTTCTTCATCGGCAAACTGGCGACCATCAACCGTCGCGACACCGAGTCGGACATCCTTATCTGTCGCTTCCGGATGGACGAAAAGGGCGTGCCGGCGATCCACACCGGTTCCCCCGTGGTGGACCGCCGGGGACGGTACATCGGCGTAGTTACCTCGTGCGCCCTGGACAGCAACGGCTACCAGTTGGGACAAGCCCTGGTCAATAAACGCTACGCCCGGCCCGAAAACCGGATCGGCATCTTTCCCCTCCGGCCTGGCGCCAAACCGGAGAAACCCAAGGGCGAGCTGGACACTGGCGACAAGGTCCTGCTGCACGAGTGGGCCACCGTGCTCGAACGCTTCCCCATCGAGCGTGAGTGGGGAGACGTGATCGGCAGCGGGGCATGAGTTGGGAGGCGGGGATTGGTTATCGGTTACAGGGTATGGGATTCCCAATAACCGATAACCAATCCCCAATAACCGATTTACGTTCTTTTTGCGCTCGCCTGGTATACTCATAAACAAGCCCCGCGAACTGCAGCGGGCTATCCGTTGTAGTATATCCCCATGGAAAGAGAGAGGAGACCATCTGATGGCTGATAGACACGCACACACGAGAACCTGGCCCCTGTTCACGGGCCTGCTCCTGCTGGTCCTTTTGGCCGCGGGGCTCGCTCCGGCGGCCTGGGTTGCGGCTACCCCGGCAACAGCGCCAAACGCACCGGTCGATCTTTGGTGGACCGAGGTCGTGGACACCTCCCGCTACTTTTCCCTGATGACCGATCGCAGTATGGTCTATGACGATCTGGGGCACCCCCACATCGCCTACGGTGAGGACCACCTCTACCATGTCTGGCACGACGGTGCGTCCTGGAAGATCGAAACGGTGGATCACGCCCCCCAGGTGGGCAAACATGCGACCATCGCCATTGGTTCATCTGGCCTCGTCCATATTGCCTACTATGACGAAGCCAACGGCGATCTCAAGTACGCCCAACAGTCCGGTAACCAATGGGTCATCGAGACCGTGGATAGCACAGATAACGCTGGTCAGTACGCCTCCATCGCCGTCGATACCCAGAACCATCCACACATTGCGTACTATGCTTACTCCCCAGGACAGCTGCGCTATGCTATGCACGATGGGAGCACCTGGCACACCGAGCGGGTCGGGACGCAGAACTGGGTGGGCCCCTACGCCTCCCTCGCCCTCGACAGCAGTGACCTCCCGCACATCGCCTACTACGAGCAGACCGATGGGAACCTATGGTATGCCCATTCGGATGGGATGGCCTGGACCACCGACCTCGTGGACAGCGGTGAAGGGAATGACGTCGGTCTGTACGCATCCCTGGCCCTGGATGCAAGCGGGGCACCACGCATTGCCTACCACGATACAACCGAGGACAATCTGAAATATGCCTATTGGGCCGACAACACCTGGCACATTGAGATTGCCGATGGGTTCGGAACAGTCGGCCTCTATGCCTCGCTGGTGCTGGATACCGCCGACCAGTCCCATATCGCCTACTACGAGGAAGGAAACGGCGACCTGCGCTACGCTGTGCGGGATAACAGCGGTCAGTGGACCTATGATACTGCCGTAGAAGCGAACGATGTTGGCTACTATGCCTCGCTGGATCTCGACCCGAGCGAGGACCCGGGGATATCATACCTGCGAATCGAGGGCAGCGGTTTTGGCCTCTATTTCGCGCATAACGATGGCAGCGGTTGGACTACGGAGGTCGTGGACCGCATGGGCGATACTGGCCAGTATACATCGCTCCAGATCGATGGCGACAACCATCTGTGGGTCGCTTACTACGATGCAACCAATCTGGACTTGAAGTGTGCTTCCAACGCCGACGGGACGTGGATCAGGAAAATCGTGGACAATACCGGCGCTGTGGGCCAGTTCGCCAGCCTCGATTTGACAACCACCGACATGGCCCGCATTGCCTATTATGACCTCTCCAACACTGCCCTCAAGTACGCCCGTTGGAATGGTACAGACTGGGCCACGGAAACGGTGGATGCGTACCGCGTCGTCGGTTTGTACAGCGCCCTGGACCTATCGAGCAGCAATCAACCCCATATCGCCTATCAGAACGCCACCCCCTATGCGGGTGACCTCAAGGTCGCCTATTTTGACGGCACAGACTGGATTAGCGAGACGGTGGACGCGTCCGGCGAGACAGGCGCTCACAACGCCATCGCGCTGGACAGCCAGGATCACGCCTACGTGTCCTACTACAATAACTCCACCAAGGACCTCCACCTGGCCTATTTCAACGGCATCTCCTGGACCACCGAGATCGTGGACAGCGCAGGGGACGTAGGGAGTTATACCTCGCTGGCGATCGATACGGCCGATCTCCCCCACATTGCCTACCATGACGCGACCAACACCGACCTCAAGTACGCCCACTTTGACGGCACGTCGTGGTTCAGCACGACGGTGGACAACTCTGGATTGGTCGGCCGCTATACATCCCTGCGCCTCGATGCTGCAGGCGACCCGCACATCGCCTACTATGATGTCAGCAACGGCAACCTGCGCTACACCTACTCTTCCAACGGCGGTACGACCTGGCAGGTCGAGGTCGTCGCCCAAGAGGGAGATGTGGGGCAGCATGCCTCGCTTGCCCTCGACGCAGACGGCTACCCCCATATCACCCACTACGACAACACCAACGGCGTCCTGCTGCACACATGGGAGGCCTCCTGCCAACCGCTCACCGCCGCCGATTTTGCTTGGATGCCGAACAATCCGGTGAACGACGAGGTCATCACCTTTACCGCCTCCGTGGCGCCCACCGCCACACCAGAGATTGCGTACAGCTGGACCTTTGGCGATGGAGGAAATGCTACCGGGCAGATCGTCACCCACACGTACAGCGCAGGAGGAGACTTTGACGTCACACTGACGGCAAGCAACTGCCAGGACTATGGCCACGCCGTCAAGCAACATACGGTAAGCGTCAGCGCCTGCACGCGCGTGGTGATCAACGACATCCTCAGCCAGACCAACGGCTGCCAGGCATCGTTCGCCGCCGACCTTTCCGGCACCGCGCCCTTTTCCTACACCTGGGATTTTGGGCGCTTTGGAACCAGCGACTTGCCCAACCCCACCGTGGACTTTTATCTGTCGGGCACCTATCCCGTTACGCTGACGGTATCCAACTGCCACGACCAGGGGCAGGACATGCAGACTACGACGATCACCGTAGCGTGCATCCCACCGCACACAATCTTTATTCCCTTGGTGACGCGGGGGTACCTCCCGTAGTGTTTTTCTGCAGGGGGCGGCGGTGCCCCCTGTGAAAACCCGCCTTAGGCGGGCAAGAAAAAATGCGGCCGGCGGGGCAATCCCGCCGGCCGCATACGTTATCCGCTCAAGGTCGTCAGAAGAACGGGAAGAACACGCTCACTGCTGATTCGAGGAAGCGAAACGCCAGATTCGGTATCACACCGATGAGGATGATCAGCCCCGTGGTGACCAGCAGGACGACCGAGACTTCATCGCTGATCGGCGCCGGTTTGTCGTCGGCCGGCTTCTCAAACCAGACGGCTTTGAGCACCCGCAGATAGTAAAAGAACGAGATCAAGGTGTTGAGCAGGGCCACCACAACCAGCCAGTACAGACCCTGTTCCCAGGTCGCGAAAAAGAGCCAGAACTTGGCAATAAAACCGGCCAACGGGGGGAGGCCACCTAAAGAGAGGAAGAGGACCGAGAGGGCTCCCGCCAGCAGCAGATTACGCTTGCTGAGCCCGGCGAAATGCTGGAGCTCTTCGCCCCCTACAGCCCGGCTGACGGCAATGACCGTGGTAAAGGCGCCCACATTGGTGAGCACGTAGGCCGCCAGGTAGTAGAAGAGGGCCTGGGTCCCCGCCCGCGAGTTTAGCATTAGCAGGATGCCGATGAGCATATAGCCCGCGTGGGCGATGCTGGAATAGGCCAGCAGGCGTTTGACGTTTTTCTGCGGCAGGGCCATCAGGTTGCCCACAGTAAAGGTAACCACGGCCAGGACGGCCAACAGGCCGGCCCAGCCTCCCATCTTGCCCTGGTCCAGCTCAGCTGCGCCGGGGAGAGCCTGCAGCATCACGCGCAAAAAGACGATAAAGGACGCAGCTTTGGAGCCCGTGGAGATAAAGGCCGTGATCGGCGTGGGTGCGCCCTCGTAGACGTCGGGGGTCCAGGCGTGGAAGGGAACGAGGGCCAGTTTAAAGCCAAAACCGGCCACCAGAAAGACAATGCCCAGAAGCAGGCCGCTGTTGGCCGGCTGGAGGAGGCCCTCGAGCGTCCCACCGCTGGCCAGGGCAATGGCACTTTTGATGCCATCCAACCGCGTCGTCCCGGTAAAACCATAGACCAGGCTCAAGCCATAGATCAGCAACGCCGAGGAAAAGGCCCCGAATAAAAAGTACTTGAGGCCAGCCTCGATCGACCGGCGGCGAAAATCCAGAGAGGCCAAAATGTACAGCGCGATGCTCGTCAACTCCAGGGCCACGTACACCGTGATCAGCTCGACGGCCCCGGCCATCAGCGTCATGCCCAAAACAGCAAAAATCAGCAGCGCATAATACTCGCCTTCGTGTTCGCCCCACTTGCGATCTCGCGACAAGAGTAACACGAACGCGGCCACCAGGAGAAAGACCACCCGGAAGAGCTGGGTAATCCCATCCATCTGGAAAACGCCGCCAAAGACCTGACCACCCATCTGCATCCGGTCCGTAAGGGCCGCAAAGAGCCTGGGGAACAAGCCGAACCACTCGTAGAGTGGCGAGCGCGCCCCCCAAACCCAACTGCTCAGCGAGATGACCAGCAGACCGAGCAGGGTGAAATAACCCAGCCAGTTGCTTCGCGCGACCCCGTCACGCTTTTTACGGCGCAGATAAAAGAGGTCGACACCCAGGATCACGATCCCCAGCACGGCCAGGATGACCTCGGGCAGGATGAGCAATAGATCAATTCCTTCGATCAAGACGCACCTCCCAGTTGCTCCCCGTTCCCCCGTCTCCCCGCCAAAGGACGACGGGGGGACGGGGTGACGGAGTGAGGTCTATTTGAGCAAAGCAGTCACAGCGGCATTAATCGTGTCCACGATAAAGGCCGGATAGATGCCAATAGCCAGCATCAGGCCGAGGAGCGGGACCATGGTCAGAATCTCGCGCAGGTCCATATCAAAGAGGTGCCCATGGTCATGCATCTCTTTAAACTCTTCCTTAGCCTTGCCAAAGAGCATGCGCTGGACCGTCCACAGCATATAGGCCGCGCCGACGACGATGCCCAGCGTACCGATGGCGACAAGGACCACCATCCAGCCCGGACTGAGAATCGCGAACTGCTCCTTGGCCATCTCCAGTGCCGCGCCAAAGGAACCGCGAAAGACCATAAACTCGCTGACGAACCCGGCCAGCCCGGGCAGCCCCAAGCTGGCAAAACAGGTGATCCCCCAAATACCAGCATAGACCGGCGTCAACCTTCGCAGCCCGCCATAGACATGCAAGTCGCGGGTATGCACGCGTTCATAGATCGTGCCGACCAGGAAAAAGAGGCCCCCGGTAATGATGCCATGGTTAAACATCTGCAAGACCGAACCACTCAGGGCAATGGACCGCGAGGTGACCGTCGCCCCGCCAATGGCGGCGACGGCGATACCGAGCGTCACATAGCCCATGTGGTTCACCGAAGAATAAGCGATCAACTTCTTCAAGTCCCACTGGGCCATGGCGACCAGGGCGCCATAGACGATACTGATCACCGCCAGGATGACAATGATCGGCGCAAACTTTTGGAACTCGGCGGGAAAGAGGGGGAAGAGGATGCGGATCAGGCCATAGGCCCCCAGCTTTAGCAAGACGCCCGCCAGGATGACCGAGCCGGCCGTGGGCGCATCCACGTGGGCGTCGGGCAACCAGGTGTGGAACGGGAAGGAAGGCACCTTGATGGCAAAGCCGATAAACATCGCCCAGAAAGCCAGCGCTGCACCGACGACACCCGTAAAGATCTGGTTGCCCTCGCCGACCCAATCCGTCAAGGCCATAATATCAAAGGGCCCGTACTGACCCGCAGCGAGGTCCAGCGCCGGGATCTTGCCCTGGACACTGAAATAGATGCCCAGGATGGCCAGCAGGATCCCCACGCTGCCCGCCAGCGTGTAGATAAAGAACTTTATCGCCGCATACGGCCCACCGCGGATCATCTTGCCTTCCTTCCGCGGCGGCGCACCCCACAGTCCAATCAGGAAGTACATCGGCACCAGGCTCAACTCCCAAAAGATGTAAAAGAGGAAAAAGTTGAGCGAGACAAAGACGCCAATCATGGCCATTTCCAAGAGCAGGATGAAGGCAAAGTACTCCTTGGGACGGTCCTTGATGATAAAGGAGTAGAGGATCGACAACGTCGTCAGCAGCGCGGTCAAAAAGACCAGCGGCACGCTGATGCCGTCCACGCCCAGGTGGTAGGCGACGCCGATCTGCTCAATCCAGACCGCGATCTCCTGAAACTGCATCTGGCTCGGGTCCCCAATGCCCAGCCAAATCGCGATGGCCAGGCCCAGGGGAAAGAACGAGATCAGCAGGGCGATCCACTGAATCCACTCGGCCCGGTCCTTGGGCAAGCAGAGAATGATGATGGCCCCGAGCAGCGGGATGAAAGTGACTAGGGACAGGAGCGGCCACTGGCCAAAAAAGTCGGGCTGGGCTATCCTGCCGTTGGGCAAATCCGGTGTGAAGCTGGCGCAAAGGATCAGCAGCAGCAAGAAAGGGACAACGAACGCCGCCACCGTGCCTATCGCCTGCCGCCTGGTACTCTCTTTACGCAGCAAGAGGGCCCAGACGTAGACACCGATAGCCGCCGAGATCAGGAACGTTGCTACCCAGTACGGCAGATCCGGCGCCGCAAACATCCGGGGGATGAAATTGGCAATCGCTTTGAGGATTTCGATCACGATCATTCCTGGTCCTCCTTTTGCACTGTTTCTATGCCACGAGGCAACTACTCCACTAACAAATGAACCCTACATCCACAGTCGTACGACGACGACAAAGCCGCCGATGACCAGCACCCCCAGGACAACGTACATCAAATAGTCCTGGACCTTGCCCGTCTGGAAACGCCGCAGCATGCGGCCCCACCAGCCGGTGAAGCCCGCGATCAAGTTGACGATACCATCGACAATGTACAGATCAACCCACCCCTGCACGGCCGAGAAAGCCCGCCCGAACCAGCCCACCAGATTAACCAGGCCATCCACGACGTTTAGGTCGAACCAGGAAAGAGCCCCGAAGAGGGTGCGGGTCAGGCTGGCTACGCCGTTGACCAGGCCGTCCACTACGGTGCGGTCGAACCAGTACGAGATGCGGCAAACCAGGTGGGTGCCACCAACAACAACAAAACCATAGAACTCGTCAAAATAGTACTTGTTCCGCCAAATCTGGAACAGCCAGCCCAAATGGACCGGGACCACATCCGGGCCGAGGCGCAGGTCAAAGAGATGCACCTTGCGCATCATCGCTTCTAGCGGATCGGCGTCCTGCGCCGTCTTGAGGAGATTGCGGCCATAGATGTAGTAGCCCGCGGCGATCCCGGAGAAAGCAGCGACGGTCGAGATGCCCGCCACCAGGAAGGAGAACTCGGCGTGGGCCCCGACAAAGCGGGAAAAGAGGGTGCCTTCACCGAGGCCAAACCACCCCAGGGGGACACCCACAATGGCAAGTAGGACAGTAA
>Ga0272444_10004510_pt1 | contig 12297 bp, 10 predicted proteins | sample SSMForm13_FD_201033 | JGI IMG/M metagenome (GOLD analysis project Ga0272444, IMG submission 201033) | Marine sediment archaeal communities from Little Sippewissett salt marsh, Falmouth, MA, United States - SSM-Form-13 | ecosystem: Environmental > Aquatic > Marine > Wetlands > Sediment ... | reverse complement strand
ATCGAGAGGATCATCCGCCAGACCGGCTGCGGCCTTCTGGTGGAGCCGTCCGATCCCGCCTCGCTGTCCGAAGCCATCGTCGATCTGCTGACCCATCCTCCAGAGGCGGCTCGGATGGGATCGCTTGGCTCTCGAGCCGTCAGGGACCGTTACAATTGGAACCGGATGCAGCAGCGTCTCTATGATCTCTATTCCAGCCGGATCGGTCTGCCATGCTGAGAATTCTCTACCTGGCCCCGGAACACTATACCGGCGCGCTGGGTCTGTTCGTTCAGGCCCACCGCCGGAGAGACCATCACTGCCGGCTGGTCACCCTGTTTCGTTCCCACAGCCGTTATAGTGAAGACATCTGCCTGAACCTGCCTCTGGTCGGACCGGATTCCTTGCTGATGGCCATTCGCCGTATGGCCTATCGCTCACACGGACCGCAGGGAGATCTGGCCGTCCGTCAGGGGTATCCACCCCGCTGGGAACCGGCCAACCGGGCCGAGCGATGGTTCTTCGCCATTCGCGATGCCCTCTGGGCGCCGGTCATTCACCGGGCCGTCTCCCGATATGGGCTTCTGGATTACGACATCTACCACCTGGAGAGTGGCCTGGGATTCTTCCGCGATGCCCGGATCATCAAGCGTCTGAAGGCTCGGGGAAAGAAGATCGTCTGCGGATATCACGGCACCGATATCCGGCAGCGGGGCGTCATTCCCCAGATCGACCGGATCAGTGATCTCAATCTGACCTGTGAGTTGGATCTGCTCGACAAACATCCGCGGATGAAATTTCTTTTCCTGCCCATCGACACCGCTCAGTTCACCTTCCGGGAGCCGCGGAATCGGGTGCAGTCTATCGGCCACGCCCCCACCAGTCGCTATTTCAAAGGATCGGATGCGATCATCGAAGTCTGCCGGCAGCTGGAGCGAGAACGGAATGTGCAGCTGATCCTCATTGAGAACAAACCGCATCGGGAGGCTTTACGGCTGAAAGCCCGTTGTGATATCTTCATCGACCAGATCGCCAATCTGGGTGGTTGGGGTTATGGCATGAACTCTCTTGAGTCGCTGTCGATGGGTATCCCCACCTGCACCAGCATGGTGCCGGAATATGAATCTTTCCTGCCCGATCATCCTTTTGTGAAAGTGGACGCAGATAATCTCAAGGAACAGTTGATCCGGTTGATCGACGACGAGCAGCTGCGGCGGCGCAAGGCGTGGCAGGGACGCAGGTGGGTTGAGCGTCATCATGATATCGCAGTGGTTATGGACCAGCTGTACCGCTATTATGAACAGATGGGCTGGCTGGAGAAATCGCCGAAATAGACTTCGATGCTGAAAGGTGAGTGCCGCCCCCGAAGTGAGCTCCAGGATCGGACGAGGCGTACAGACCAAGCAAAATCTCCTGCGGGGCCCGAAAGGATGGAAAACATATCGTGGATGCCAGTATTATCATCCCGGCCTATAACCGGCGGGATCGACTCCAGGGAACGCTTCAGGCGCTGGAGGTTTTGGATTTCCCTCGGGGTGCCTTCGAGGTGATCCTGGTGGACGACGGATCGATGGATGGCACCAGCCAGGTCTTCGGACAGCGCCGCTATTCGTTCCGCTTTCGCTGCCTGCGACACGATGTCAACCGGGGCCGTTCGGCGGCGCGGAATTCAGGTGTCCGGGAAGCCCGCGGCCGGATCGTGATCTTTCTGGATGATGATATGAAGGCAGTTCCCAAGCTGTTGCAAGAACATATGAAACATCACCGCGATGGCCGCCGGACCGTCGTTCTGGGGAATATTCGCCGGGCCGCCGAGGTTCCCGCCACGGCGCTGATCCGCTATCTGGATTCCCGGGGGGTTCAGAAATTGGCTGCCGGTGAGCCCATTCCCTTTCGCTATTTCAGCGCCGGCAATGTTTCCATGGAACGTGAGTTTCTCATCCAGACCGGCCTTTTCGATGAGCGGTTTCGTTCTTTCGGTGGTGAGGATCTGGAGCTGGGGTATCGTCTGGCACAGAACAGCGCCCGGTTCGTCTTCTCGCCGGGCGCTCTGGCCTATCGATTCGACTATCGCAACATACCGGCAACCTGCCGGGCCATGGAGGTCTTCGGCCGGGATTCTCTGCCCGTGCTTCTTCAGATCCATCCCGGGCTGGGGGAGATGTTCAGACTTCACCGTCTGGGATCGGCCGGCCGTCGCCATGAGGAGAAACCATTTCGGATGCGGTCGTCACTTCTCCTGGCTCTGTTCTGGCCGCTCTGGGGAACCGTCGCCAGGAGGGTGGCCCGGGTCTTGAATCGCCTTTGGGCTCCGGCGGCTCTGTTCGATTACCTGATCCTTTTTCACATCATCAAAGGCTATCGCTGTTATCTGCGGGATCGGTCCAGCCCGGCCGCTGGGTACGGCCGGGGCGGAGAATCCGGCCGAAACGAAACCTCCGGGGGGAGAGACCCCTCCAGCCCGGAGGAGGAATCTGCTTCCTCATGAGAGGGACGAGATGGATCTGTCCGTCGTCATCGTCACCTGGAACAGCGGGGATTATCTCTCCGACTGTCTGGGATCGATCCAGGGCCAACAAAGCGATCTGACGACCGAAGTCATCGTGGTGGATAACGCCTCATCCGATGGCACCGTGGAGATGGTCCGGAAGGAGTTTCCCGACGTGCACCTCCTTGTCAACACACAGAATCTCGGTTACACTCGGGCCTGTAATATCGGTCTGCAAAGGACCACCGGACGTCTGGTATTGATTCTGAATCCCGACACCCGCCTGCAATCCGGTTCGCTCAGCCGGATGATCGACTATTTCCAGGACCATCCACAGCTGGGCGTGCTGGGCCCTCAGCTGCTCAATCCCGACGGCAGCATCCAGCCTTCCTGTCGGCGATTTCCCAGCTATCGACTGATGTTCTGGGAATTCACCGGATTGAGCACGCTGTTTCCGAAACATCCCGTCTTCGGCGCCTGGCGAATGGGATCCTTCGACCATGAGGAGATCAGATCAGTCGATCAGCCGATGGGTGCCTGTCTGCTGCTGCGCCGCGAAGCTCTCGATCAAGTCGGTTTCATGGACGAACGATTCGAGATGTTTTTCAACGATGTCGATCTCTGCCGGCGTCTGGCGTCCGCTGGCTGGGACATCGTTTTCTTTCCCCTGGCCCGGGTGGTTCATGATGCCGGATCGCACGTTCGCCGTGCCCGGTATCGAATGCTTCTCACCTCCCATAAAGACTGTCTGCGATACTTCCGCAAGATTCGCAGAGATCCCCTGGACGAGCTCAATTCGGTCCTGCTCGGACTGGGTCTTTTCCTCGCTCTCGGGCCCCGTTTTCTGCTCAGTTTCCTCCACCGCCTGTTGACCTCTTAGGCTTCCTCCCGCTTCCGTTTCTGGTCTCCCCTAATTAACTTTAACATCAGACACTTACTCGGCCGCAAAAAAAATGGTCAAGATGAAAAATTTTCCTTGACATAGGGGAATTATTTTTATACTATGCGGTGGGTTAAAGTGGGTAGAAATGGGAAAAATGTCCACCATGTTGAGGTCTTCATCATGGCTTTCTTTTACGGGCGCTTCGATTACGTCATCGACGAGAAGGGAAGAATCAACGTTCCGGCCAAATTTCGCAAGGCGGCCGGGGCCAAATCTGACGAGCGCTATGTGATCACTCTGGGATTAGACCGCTGTATCTATGTCTATCCTCCCGATCAGTGGTCGCTCATCGAGACGAAGCTTCGCCAGTTGTCCAACGATCTTCCCGAGGAACGTCGCTACATCCGTATCGTCGGCGCCAACGCCTCCGATTCCAGAGTTGACGCTCAGGGACGCATCGCCCTGCCCCGCCATCTTCTCGATGAACTGAGCATCGAGAAGAACGTCATCATCATCGGCGCCTTCGACCATATCGAGATCTGGAAGCCGGAAGCATATAAACAGTTCATGGAGAAAGGACCCAGTTACGAGGAGGTGGCGGAGCGGATCTTTCGCCCCAGGACCGATCAGAAGGAATAGCTTCATGTTTCCTTTTCCCGCCTTCCGTTTGAAAAGATAAACCGGATCCCCACTGCCGGAGCGGCACAGCATGTTGGCCACCAGTTGCACGGCTCCTTCCTTTCAGCAGAAACAGTCAGATCTCCTTCATCACCCCGTCATGGCCGAGGAAACGGTGCGGTATCTGTTCACCGATCCCTCCGGTGTTTACGTTGATGCGACCTTCGGGGCCGGTGGTCATGCCGACCGGCTGCTCCGAATGCTCGGGCCGCAGGGGCGGCTGATCGGCATCGACAGGGATGAACGGGCCGTCGACCATTTTCATCGGCTGCCCATGAGTCGGGATCCCCGGGTGACCGTCGTCCGTTCCCGTTTCTCACGGTTAGAAGAGATACTGTCTTCCAGAGATATCGATCAGGTCTGTGGAGTTCTTTTCGATCTGGGCCTGGCGTCCTTTCAGATCGATGATCCCCGGCGGGGCTTCAGTTATTCACAGGATGGGCCCCTGGACATGCGTATGGACACTTCAACCAGTCTGACGGCTGAACAGATCATCAACAGTTACAGCGAGGACCGATTGGCCGAGCTCATTCGGGAGTATGGCCAGGAGCGGCGGTGGCGACGTATCGCTGCCGCCATCGCCAGGGAGCGGCAGAAAAGTCCCATCACGGATACCGCTCGCCTGGCCGATATCGTTCGATCGGCGGGACCCTCGCACCTGGTCGTCAAGTCACTGGCCCGGGTGTTTCAATCCTTCAGGATCCTGGTCAACGATGAGCTGGAGGAACTGCGCCAGGGCCTGGACGCGGCAGTCCGCTTTCTTGCCACTGAAGGCCGGCTGGTGGTGCTCTGCTATCAGTCTTTGGAGGACCGAATTGTCAAGCAGGCCTTCCAATACTTTGCCGGTGTCTGCCGCTGTCCCAAGGATCTCCCGCGCTGTGTCTGCGGCGCGCATGCGGTCATCGAGATAGTAACCCGTAAGGCGGTGAGGCCCTCTGCCCGGGAGCTGGCCGACAATTCCCGAGCGCGGAGCGCCCGGTTGCGAGCCGCCCGAAAACTACCCCAGGTCGATAATCATGGCCGGAAAAAAAGATAGATATCTTCGCCGTCCTTCCCAGGGACGCCGCCGCACCCGGCGAATATCCCCGGCGCTCTCCTTTCTGCTCTTTGTGCTCGCTGTGGCCGGCACCCTCAGCCATGTATGGATCAGGGTCTCTGTGGTTCGGCAGCAGATGAGAGTCGTCGCCCTGCAGAAAGAGGTCGAAAGATTGCGGACCGATAACGAGTATCTACGGGTTGAATTGAGAGATCTTTCCGGAATCCAGCAGTTGGAGGCGGCAGCGAAAAGTTTTGGATTCATCTATCCGTGTCCGGAAAATATCGTTCGTATCGTCGAAAAAAAACATCGCTAGAACATCAAGAGGCCGAGGAAAGAGGTGATCATCGGTGGATCATAGAGGAAGCCGGCGAATCGTCATCATCGTTGTGTTCGGGCTGCTGATGTGGGTCTTCCTGGTGACCAAGCTGTTTTCCATCCAGGTGCTTCACTACCAGGAGTATCGGCAATATGGCGAAGATCAGCATCAGCGCAGGCGAACTCTGTTCGCCCAGCGCGGTGACATCTATGATCGGGACGGCACCAAACTGGTTTTCAATCTACCGGTCAAATCCTACTATGTCCATCCCTCCGAGGTACAAGACCCCCAACGATTATCGACCCTGTTCGGTCAATTGCTCAATTGTTCCAGCCGTTCCATTCGGAAAAATCTCTCCAGACATCCTTCCTTTGTCTGGATCGCGCGAAAACTCAGCCCGGTTGAGTGTCAGCTGGTCGAGTCGTGGAACCTGTCCGGCATTTATGAGCAGGATGAGATTCAGCGCTATTATCCCGGACGTGCCTTGGCCTGTCAGGTGTTGGGTTTTACCAACATCGATAACAAAGGTCTGGAAGGTGTCGAACTCCAGTACGACGAGATCCTCTCCGGACTCGATGGCTGGGTGGTCGTTCAGATGGATGCCTGCGGGCGAAGCATTCCTTTGCTGGAATATCCCCGTCAGGAACCGTCCGACGGACTCGGCCTGGTTCTTCATCTGCATGCCGGATATCAGGCCGTTGCCGAGCAGGAACTGGCCCGGGGGATCTCCGATACCGGTGCTCGGGCCGGATGCGTGATTCTGATGGATCCCGGAACCGGCCAGATTCTGGCCATGGCGAATGAACCCCGCTACGACCTCAACGATCCCGGAGCGGTGCCCGCTCACTGGCGCCGAAACCGGGCCATCACCGACATGTTCGAGCCGGGCTCGACTCTCAAGCTGGTCACCGCCGCCGCTGCGCTGGAGGAGGGTGTGAAAGCACCGGATGATCTGATCTACTGCGAGGGCGGGCAGATGCGGGTCTGTCACAAGGTGATCCACGATGTCGAGGAGAACGGCTGGCTGACCTTTCAGCAGGTGATCGAGAAGTCCAGCAATATCGGCACCATCAAGGTGGCCCGGGATTTGGGGGAACAGACATTCTATCAATATGCGCGGGCCTTCGGATTGGGCAATCTCACCGGGGTGGATCTGCCCGGAGAGGTCAAAGGACTGCTGGCTCATCCGCGCACCTGGTCGAAGATGTCCCTGGCCTCCATGTCCATTGGGCATGAGGTGGCTGTGACGCCCCTGCAGCTGATCTGCGCCTATGCGGCGGTGGCCAACGGAGGGATGCTGATGAAACCGCAGATGGTCAAGTGCGTGATCGACCGTCGCGGCAATGTCATCGAGCGGTTCGACAGCACTCCTGTCCGGCGGATCGTCTCCCCGAAGACGGCCACGGTCCTGTGTTCCTTTCTGACTCAGGTGGTGGAAAAGGGAACCGGAAAGATGGCTCGCATCGAGGGATTCCAGGTGGCCGGAAAGACCGGCACGGCCTACAAGCTCAAAGAGGACGGCTGCGGGTTTTCCACCTCACGGTTCGTGGCCTCTTTCTGCGGATTCTTCCCGGCGGACCGGCCCAAACTGGTCGGTCTGGTGGTCCTGGATGAACCGAAAAGCCCTCATTCGGGAGGCCATGCTGCCGCACCGGTGTTTCGCAGAATCATGGAGCATGTTCTTCATATCCCTCAGGGGCCATGCATGGATCTGTGCCGGGAGACATCACGGGATGACCAAGCCGGGCAGATGGTAGTGGTGCCGAACCTGGACGGTTTGGATGCCGACCAGGCCATCGGTCTGCTCGCCGAGAAGGGTCTTCAGGCCAAGACCGAGGGAAACGGGCAGCGCATCTGCCATCAGCTGCCCCCGGCCGGCACTATAATGGAAAGCGGCGAAATCGTTCTGGTGACCCTCTGTACGGATTCCGATGTGACCGATGACGGCGTGCAAATCCCACCGCTGCTGGGCATGACCATGAGAGAGGCCATCGGGGAGCTGCGGCGCCAGGGCCTATCGGTGAACGTGAGCGGCAGTGGATTGGTCGTCCAACAGAATCCTCCGGCGGGCACCCGGCTGGAGCGGAACGGCATCTGCCGGTTAACCTGTCAGCCCGCTGGCGGTGGCGATGCGGCCGTAGCTATGGCCGCCAGGAATTCAGGGAACTGATAAGACGATGAAATTGATCGACCTGATAGCATCATTGCCGGAAAAGAAGATCTTCGGCCCGACCGCTGGAGAGATCTCCGGGATCTCCTACGACTCCCGAAAACTGCAATCCGGGGATCTGTTCGTGGCCATACGGGGACTGGAGAAAGATGGCCATCAATACATCCCTCAGGCCATTCAGGGGGGAGCGGCGGCTGTGGTGGTGGATCGGGACGAGATCCATGGGGCGGTGACCACCATTCAGGTAAAGGATTCCCGAAAAGCTCTGGCTTTTCTTTCGGCCCGCTGGTTCGATCATCCGGCCCGGAAACTCAGGATGGTGGGTGTGACCGGGACAGATGGGAAGACCACAACGGCCTATCTGGTCCATGCGATTCTTCGGCAAGCAGGTTTCCAGACGGGGTTGATCGGCACCGTCGTCACCCGGATCGGCCAGGACGACCGTCCTTCCTTCTATACCACCCCGGAGTCTCTGGAATTGCATCGGACTCTTGCCGAGATGGTCTCCCGGAAGATCGACTGCGCGGTCATGGAAGTTTCCTCTCATGCTCTGGCAATGGACCGGGTATTCGGCATCCCTTTTGAGCTGGCCATCTTCACCAATCTTTCTCGAGATCATCTGGATTTCCATGGTGATTTCGAGCACTATCGCGATGCCAAGGCACTGCTCTTCGAGCGGTTGCACGGCCCCAAGGCTAAAGCCGTGATCAATCTGGACGATCCCTCGGCGGCCTTTTTTATGGAGAAGACGAACGTCCCGGTGATGACGTATTCGGCGGAAACGGAGGCGGACATCTCCCTGAAGGATGTCCGCCTGACCATGGAAGGGACCGATCTCGAGGCCCAGACGCCCTCCGGTTTACTGCAGATGCACACCCAGCTTCTGGGGCGCTATAACGTCTTCAATTCTTTGGCGGCCATAGGAGCCGGAGTGTCCCTGGGTCTGGAGCCGGAGGCGATCCGCAGGGGTTTGGAGGAAATCGAAGGGGTCGACGGACGGTTCGAGACCATCACGGCGCCTCAGGGATTCACCGTTATCGTCGACTATGCTCATACCCCTCAGGCCCTCCAACGGCTACTGTCATCTGTCCGGGAGATGGCCCCTCAGCGGGTGTTGTTGATTTTCGGCTGCGGTGGGGATCGAGACCGGGGCAAGCGGCCGGAGATGGCCGATATCGCCTCGCAGATGGCCGATATGGTGCTGCTGACCACCGATAATCCCCGCTCAGAGGATCCCCTGGCCATTCTACGGGAAGTGCAGCGGGGTATCTTGCCGGGCACCGATCACCAGGTGGTCGCCGACCGTCGGGAGGCCATTCGCCGCGGGCTCCAAATAGCCGGCCCCGGAGAAGTGCTGGTCGTGGCCGGGCGGGGACATGAGCGCTATCAGGTGGTGGGCTCGGAACGAAAACCCTTCCAGGACCGAGAGGTTATTTTGGAAGAGCTGGAGCAGCTGGAACGGTGAACGTCAGCATGGTACAAAGAACCGATCGATGCGAGGTTCTGGTGAAGTCGGATTTTCTCTCTCTTGAGGATATTCTCCTGGTCACAGGTGGGCGTGTGCTGCCGGCGGAAACGGTCACCGCGTCGAGCCGACAGGCCGTTGCCGGTTTCTCCATCGACTCGCGAACCCTGAAACCGGGTGAGGTGTTCTTCGCCCTGCAGGGCGAACGGTTCGACGGTCACGACTTCGTCGATCAAGCCCTGGCCCGGGGCGCATTGACCGCTGTTGTCTCCGAACGGTGGACTCACCGGGCGGGGAAAAGTAGCCGGCCGGACCTCAACCAGCCCGGTGACGGCCCAACGCGCCGCGGCCGCCCGAAAGGTCCGCTTTCCCAACGAGAGCGTCTCCCGTTGATCGCGGTGGACGATCCCCTGACGGCCCTTCAGGAGGTGGCCGCCGAGCATCGCCGCCGTCACCATCTGCTGCTCATCGGCGTCACCGGGACCAACGGGAAGACCACCACCAAGGATATGCTGGCCGCAGTCCTCGGCGCCAAGGGGGTCACTCTCAGGACGGAGGGCAATTTCAACAATCAGATCGGGGTGTCTCTGACTTTATTGCGGCTGAGATCGAAACACCGTCTGGCGGTGGTGGAGATGGGCATGAGCGGTCCCGGTGAGATCCGGCGGTCGGCCGATATCAGCCGTCCGCAGCACGGTCTGATCACTAATATCGGGCCGGCCCATCTGCTGCAGATGCACGATCTGGAGGCGATCGCCCGGGCGAAGTACGAGCTGCTGGAGATGTTGCCCGACGACGGTCTGGCCTTCCTTAACGCCGACGACGATCGGCTGCAAGCTCAAACGATCATTCCACCGTCCAGAACGGTGACCTTCGGCATGAGTCCACAGTCCGGTACCCGGGCCGAGGGTGTGCGTTTTCTGGGAGAGGAGGGCACCGAGTTCACCGTGCCGGGGCTGGGGCTGTTTCATCTTCGAACCTGGGGAAAGCACAATATCTACAACGCCCTGGCGGCCATCGCTGCCGGACGGGAATTGGGCGTGGGAACGGCGGATCTGCAGGCCGCCCTGGAGGGTTTTCAGCCCAGCCCGATGCGCATGGAGCGGTTGGAGATCGGACCGGTCACCGTATTCAACGATGCCTATAATGCCAATCCGCCCTCCATGCGGGCCGCCCTGGAGGTGCTGGCCGACCAGCCGGCCGCCGGCCGTCGGATCGCCGTTCTGGGGGACATGTGTGAGCTGGGCCGCGAGGAGATTCCGGCCCATCGTGAGATCGGCCGGTTGGTGGCCGATCTTTCCCCGGACCGGTTGATCACCGTGGGCCCGCTGGCCGCCGAGATCCATCGTGAAGCCAAGTCGCAGGGATATTCCGCCAGGTACGCGATCCACTGCGCCGATGCCGGAGAGGCCGGCTCGGCACTTAAAGAGATGCTTGGCCAGGGCGATATCGTACTGTTGAAGGCCTCGAGGGCCGTTCATCTGGAAGAGATCCTTCCCTTTCTAACCACCGGTTGATAAAGGATCGGACCGATGCTCTATCATCTGCTGGAGCCGCTTCGAGAGACCATTTCTGGATTCAATCTGTTTCGCTACATCACCTTCCGGGCCGCCTACGCCACCCTGACCGCCCTGCTAATCAGCTTTCTGGTGGGGCCATATCTGATCCGTCTGCTGCGCCGTCACCAGATACGGGAGACGATTCGCCGGGATGGGCCGCAGAGCCATCTGGCCAAAGAGGGCACTCCCACCATGGGCGGAGTGATCATCCTGCTGGCCGTTCTGCTGCCCACACTGCTGTGGGCCGATCTGGGCAACCGGTATATCCTGCTGATTCTCTGTTCGACCATCTGGATGGGAGCCATCGGATTCATCGACGACTATCTCAAGGCGGTTCGGCACCTGCCCAAAGGCCTGGTGGCCAGATGGAAGCTGGCCGGTCAGATCACATTCGGTCTTATCCTCGGGGCGATACTGTACTTCTGGCCGTTGTCCAGCCAGTTCCACGCTCAGACCGCCATCCCCTTCTTCAAGAACTGGGTGATCGATTTCGGGATCTTTTACATCCCCTTCGTCGTGCTGGTCACCACAGGAGCCAGCAATGCCATCAATCTCACCGACGGACTCGACGGCCTGGCTATCGGCATCGTGGCCACCTGCGCCGTCGCCTTTGCCGGAATGAGCTATGTATCCGGCCGGTCGGATTTCAGCGGCTACCTCAACATCATGTACCTTCCCGGCAGCGGAGAGCTGACCGTTTTTCTGGCCGCCGTGATCGGGGCGGCTCTGGGATTTCTTTGGTTCAACGCTCACCCGGCCAGGATCTTTATGGGAGACACCGGGTCGCTGGCCCTGGGGGGCGCGTTGGCGGCTGCGGCCATCCTTCTGAAAAAAGAGATCCAGCTGTGCATCGTCGGCGGCGTCTTCGCCGCCGAAGCCCTCTCGGTGATCATCCAGATCACCTCCTATAAGCTCCGGGGAGGCAAGCGGGTCTTTCTGATGGCCCCCCTGCACCACCACTTCGAATTGAAGGGTTGGCCGGAGTCTCTGGTGGTGGTGCGCTTCTGGATCGCCTCGGCCATGCTGGCGCTGCTCAGCCTGAGCACCTTCAAGATTCGATAGGATCGTTCATGCCTGCCGTTTCAGGGAAAAGGATACTGGTTCTGGGTCTGGCCCGTAGCGGTCTGGCGGCCGCCAGGCTGTTGCAGCAGGAGGGAGCTCTCGTCCGGGGCAGTGACCGGAGGCCGGAGAAGGATCTGGGGCCGCAGGTCGAAGAATTGCGCCGGCTGGGGGTTGAGGTGGAGACCGGCGGACACAGCTCCGGGCTGCTCCGGGGAGTGGATCTGGTGGTGATCAGCCCGGGGATTCCGGGCGATGTGCCCATTTTAAAACAGGCCCGCACAGCGGACATTCCCATCTACAGCGAGCTCGAGATTGCTTCCTGGTGGGCCCGGGCCCCCATGGTGGCCGTGACCGGATCGAACGGCAAAACAACGACCACCACGCTGCTGGGCCGGATCTTCCAGCAGGCCGGCCGGGTCTGCCGGGTGGCCGGCAATATCGGATTCCCTCTGTCCGCCGCTGTTCGGGACGTGCCGCCGGAAGGGGTTCTGGTGGTCGAGGTGAGCAGTTTTCAGCTGGAGCATATCGAGACCTTTCGTCCCCGCGTCGGGGTGATCCTGAACATCACCCCGGACCACCTCGATCGTCACCGGACCATGGAAGCCTATGCCCGGGCCAAGGCTCGTCTGCTGATGAACCAGACGGCCGATGATACGGC
>Ga0272444_10004509_pt1 | contig 12297 bp, 14 predicted proteins | sample SSMForm13_FD_201033 | JGI IMG/M metagenome (GOLD analysis project Ga0272444, IMG submission 201033) | Marine sediment archaeal communities from Little Sippewissett salt marsh, Falmouth, MA, United States - SSM-Form-13 | ecosystem: Environmental > Aquatic > Marine > Wetlands > Sediment ... | reverse complement strand
AGAAGTACATGATTCAAGGATGAATTCTATTAATTACTCTTGGAAATGCGATTGCATCTCGAATGTGCTCAAGCTTACAAATCCACATGACGAGCCTTTCTACTCCCATACCGAATCCAGAATGCGGGACTGAGCCGTATTTTCTGATATCAAAGTACCAGTCGTATGATTTTGGATCTGCTCCATCCTTTTTCAGTCTCTTGATAAGCTTGTCAACATCAGGTTCCCTTTCACTTCCACCTATGAGTTCTCCATATCCCTCTGGTGCTTGCAAATCTGCACATAAATATGTTTTCGGGTCTTTTGGATTCTCCTTCATGTAGAATGCCTTTGCCTCTTTTGGGAACTCAACTACGAAGAATGGCTTCTTGAAATGCGTTGTGAGCTGTCTTTCCTCATCTGCTCCAAAATCTTCCCCATATTTGATCTTTACCTTATCCTTATGTAGAAGATCTATACATTTCTTATATGAGATGCGTTCATAAGGCCCAAACATCTTCTTGAGCTCTGCAGGATCTCTTCCAACCTCTTTAAGTTCTTCAGATCTCCGTTCTATAACTCTCTTGAGAACGAATGTGATCAAATCTTCCTGAAGTTTCAGGCTATCTTCATGCTCAAACCAAGCCATTTCAGCCTCTGCATGCCAATATTCAGCTAGGTGCCTTCTTGTACGACTCTTCTCAGCCCTGAAGCTAGGAGCTATACAATATATCTTCTCCAAGCTTGAAATCATAGCCTCTGCATGTAGCTGCCAGCTCTGTGCAAGATATGCCTCCTTTCCAAAGTAATCGACCTTGAAAAGGGTAGATCCTCCCTCACAGGCAGCACTTGTAAGTATAGGTGATTGATGTTCGTAGAAACCTCTTTCATGAAAGAAATCATGAATTGCTCTAAATATCTCTGATCTGATCTTGAATATGCTTGTTAGCTTCCTGCTTCTGATCCACAAATGTCTGTGATCTAGCAGTAATTCTGTGCTTTGCTGCTCCTTTATAGGAAAATCTTCTGCACTTCCAACAAGCTGATAATCCTCAACCTCTATTTCATAGCCTCCAGGTGCTCGTTTATCGTCCTTTACCTTCCCTTTTACTATTATAGAGGCCTCCATGAGGCTTTTCTGAGCATCATCGTAACCTTTCTTGCCTTCTTTTATAACACACTGGGTTACTCCAGTTACATCACGTAAAACAGTGAAAACTATGTCTTTTCCCTTCCTAATCCTGTAAATCCATCCTCTTAGAACTACTGTTTTGCCAACATGCTCTTTCACTTCTTTTATTGATATTGGATCCATTTACAGCTCCTTAATCATTATTATCTCATCTTCATATTTATCTTTGTATTTGGCGCCTTTAGGAATTCTGCCCACTTCTCTGAAACCCATTTTTTTGTAGAGTTTTTGTGCTGCTTCATTTTCAGATAAGACTGTAAGATGAACTATCTCAGATTTTAATTCTGTTTTTGCATGATCTAACAGCATTTCCATTATTATTGTGCCCAATCCTTTCTCTCTGAATTCTTTCGCAATAGCTATACCAATATGACAGATATGTTCATTTCTATTTCTCTCCTTTATCTTTCTTTCTACATGAGCATGAGCAATTATCTTGCCTTCACATTCAACTACAAATGAATATTTCCTATCTGACTTGACAGCTTTCAAAAGACCTTCAAGATATTTTTCTTCGTTTTCAAGTGTCATTCTTTCAATTATCAATATCTTAGCTCCCTCTTCTACAAGCGAATTGATGTATTCAAGTAATTTTGGAGCATCTCCACTCTTCGGAGCTCTGAATACTAATTTCTTTCCATCTAATTCCATTTGTTTAATTATCTTTCCTTCTTCCATGTGTGTTTATTATATCTGAAACATAAATTATTATTATGAAACTGAAGAGGCTGCCATCTATGAAGGGAAAAACAAGATACATTATATTCAAGGTGCATTCTGATCGAGATCTTGATTTTGATAATGTGAAAGACTCAATCTGGAATTCACTTGAACATTGGTTGGGCGAAGCTGATCTTGGAAAAGCAAACATGCAAATTGTAAAAAACTTGTGGAATGGAAAAGAATACAAAGGATTTGTCAAATGCAATTCAAAATATGTAGATCAGATAAAGGTCGGTCTCTCTCTTATACATCATATAGGAGATTCAAAAGTAATTTTTCAAACTCTTAGGGTCACTGGAACAATAAAATCTGGAAAAGAAAAAACCTAAGACACTAATTCATTTGTAACAAATCCTGATGCTTTGATTGTACCTGAGATCGTTGCAACAGGATTAATTCTTTGGATAACATCGTTCTCATAAACTGAATACATCTGCGTCTTGTCTTTTATTTCAACAGTCAAAGTTACATTTATATCATATGTAAAATCACATACAGTTCCAGTTGAATCTTGCTGTATGAATTTACCTTCTATCACAGTGGGAACATCAGGCATATCAATTTTTATCTCAAATGTTGCATCGCTCTGCGGAAGAGTTGTCTGTATGTTGGTTTTAACATTCTGCGACATCTCATTTGATGCCTCAATTATTGTTTTTCCTGTAATCGACTGGAATACTGCATCACAATCTGTTGTGATTAAAGGATCTTTCGTAGCTTCTTTTGGCCAACCGGATTCAATTTCTTGTGTAATTAAAGGTGATATGTCTTGCTCCATTTTTTGTTTGACTTCCACATATTTCGTATGTATGGTTTCACAGATGAAAGGAACCATAAGAATGGAGTTTCTTTCCAGATGAATTGTTTCATTCACTTTTGAGTCATCTATCTCATATACAATTTTTTCTGCATTTAAGATAAAAGTCTTAGTTGCATCGTCATATTCCACAGTATATTGTGGTAGGTTAATTGCATGTTCATCAAAAAATATGAATTGACTTTCAGAATATTTGTTCATATGGGTTTGGATTCTAGTAGATACTGCTGATCTAAATTCAAGTGGATCTACTGAAGGATTTTTGAGGCTATCATGACATGCTTGATAAACTGAATAAAGACTAGATGTTTCCAGGTATAATTCAGCACCATCAAGTGCATTGTCAATCGTAAATATTTTCTCTTGGAATAAAAGATTGTATGTCCTTCCTTGTATCCAAGGTAAATTGAAATCTACAGCTGTCAAAACAATAGCTGCTCCTACAAACAACGCTACAATTATCATTGGCGATGTATATCCCTTTACCATTGTTTCAACCTCACTTCAGCTTTTACCCTACCTTTCTCGCCACCAGGTAGAGGAATATCCATTATAGATTCTTTCGAATCATCAGGTGGCTGAGCACCTACGATTATAGTATCGTCAGATCCTCTAAAGATGATAAGTTGATGATTAATTCCAGTGGTTTCTAACAACTGCAAAAACTCTTCTGGTACTTCATCTGTTGCACCAAACACTTCCATATACTTTCTGTCATCGTAATTAGAGTTTAGAAGACTTGTTAATTTAGTTCCTCTGTCATCAATTTCTGTTGTAACATAAAGCGTCTTTTTGATTGTAACAATTGCATCAACTCGTATAGCTTCAGCTATCAAAGCAGAGCCTATTATAAGGAATCCTACTGCAATCAATACCATAAGACCTGCAGGATCACTCGCTTTTAACTTCGACATCTAACCTCACCCAATGTAAATTCCCTTCGTCTTCTATATTTACGTAATTAGCATGACTGTAAAGTTCATCACCAGTATAACCAAAATTATATTCTTTACCATTATTCATATCAGTGAGCTTAGCTTTCACATCAGGCTCACATATATTACACAAATCACATAGATTGCCTTGGAGTGTGTCAAGATAAGTAGAATTTATGTACTTATCATCTTGATTAAAACAATCCTCAATCATACGTGTCAAAGTAACAGATTCCATCTTCTCAATCACAGATGCATCAACAACTTTTGTCTGATTCGCTCCCATTATAAATCCAAGGAATAGAGATAGAATTACCACAAGTGCAACAATTGAACCTGTTGCAGTATTGGTTATATTCATCAATCCCATATCAACTCACAAATATTGTTCCTCCTCTGGTTTCTATGGTTATATCCTTTCTTCCTTCTAGAAGATAATCATCAAGCTCGAATTTGACATTTCCAAGTATCCTAGATTCCTCTTCAAACCCCTCATGAGAAAACTTAACTTTCCATATATCTGAATCCTGATATATCTTAATGTCCCATTCGCCATCAAATCTTTTTGTCATTTTACCTGATTCCATTGTTGAAAACAAACTTACCTTGGATGCAACACTTTGTGATAGTAAACTAGCTTGAACATCTCCATGTGCTTCATAAACAGGAACTGTAAGGGATGTCATTACGAAAACAAATAGAGCTATTATTAAAATGGCAACAAATACCAACTGCATAATTGCAGAAACTGAGTTTGAACCTTTCAGCATACATACCTCTAAAATTACACTAAACATTTACCTTCATCGATCTTTAACACATATGTATCTGGTGCATTCTCCATGCTTATACATATGGTTTTGGATTCCCCTTCACCAGGTCCTAATATTGGATCCGGGTAGTAGCTAAGTCTCTTTTCCATGGATTTACAGAATGGTTTGACACCCCTTGTATCACTAATCTCATCTTTTATCTCATCCCAGAGCTCTACAGCTAAATCTACTGGATTTATTGTAAAGTCAAAATCATGTTTATACGGCATGCCTACAACAAGTGTAGACGCTTTTGGACAACGTATGATTTTGCCTCCTTCTTGATTTATTCTGTAACCATCTGATCCATCAATAAAAGTAAGGGAACCTACACAATCTGACATTATTATTTCAGTTTCTGACTTGCCGTATATTTCTACATCAAGTATAACATCATCAACAGCACCTACAAATCCGCCCCAACACGTACCATATCTTATAACAGGCCAAAATCTTATAACAGTAATTGTAAGCACAACAAATAATAAAACTAATCCAACGACAACCCAAAATATAGGCGAGTCCATCCCTTTTCTCATATATTATAATTAGGTCCTCACATTAATTAATCATATCCCCCTAGTCCAGGGAAGAGATTTGTTATTGATTTGAAGAAATTGTCTAATGCTGTTCCTGTATCTGCACCAAACCCAACCATTGCAATGGCAAGGATTACTACAAATATGAGTGCAAGAATGATGAAAAATAGTACCTTTAATGGTGTTTCCATGTTTAGATTATATATGAGCTCTTATTTATGTGTTTAGATAAGTTTTTAAAGCCAACCACGTGAATCTCAATATAGAGGTGTCTTATGAAGAAATCTCTGATTGATTGGATGTACCAAAAAGCTGGAAAAAGTAAACTTGGTCGTGTTCTGTTACTTACAGGTGCATTAACAACTACAGTAGAAGCCTCGGATTTGATAAGTCAGGTAATGACATGCGACTATAAAGATCCAGTAAAGGATGTTTCTGGTCTTGTTGTTGATACTAAACAAAAGAAAGCAACAATGACTGTGAGTGGGCCAAAAAATCCTAGAAGGGGAGAATCATTGGATTATGAGATAAATTTTGAGTCAGATTCTCCTATAGATTTCTCTATGATATTCGTAGATTATGAAAATGCTCATGGTCCTGTCCACATGAAATGGAGTGATCAAAAAACTCAACAACTCGTGAGAGACGCATTTGATAAATCAGCTCCTCATATAAATGGAAGTTACTCAGATATTATAGAAACTGATATTCCAGACTGGGTAGACAACGAAAGCACGTTTTTTGTTCGCGGAAAGAGACATGGTCATAAATATTCATTGCCAGTGAAGTTCAATGGTGATGGCAGAATGATAATATATGGTAGGTTGATGACCGGAATACAGATACCGTCGTATACGTGTACACTTGATGTAGCACTTCATAAATATGAAGGTGATATGTTTGAAGGTGTTGCAAATTTAAATGATTATGGATGGGTAATTACAGATGAAGAAAATACTAGTTATAATTTTAGCGATCCATCTCACACTATATTAGCTTATTACGAAATGGCGGATCAGAATGTTACAAACTTATTCACAGAAGAATTCAAACAAAAGAATAGTGGACATGATTATGAAAAAGCTATGAAAAGGCGGCATGGTTCAGGTTGCTTCAGAATGCCTATAATGGAGACAGGTGATAAAAAAACTATTGGTGATATAGATTGTATTGAACTTTATCCATTCGGTTCTGATGAAGCTGCTCCTGTACCAGAAGATTTGTGGGAGAGGATAGAATCTCAAGGTCAATTCTGGATACTCAACAATACGATAACAGACAGAGAATATATGATGTACCAGAAAGATGGGAGTTATTCTCATGTCGATGAAGACGACATTAAATTCAGTGAACTATACGTAAGAGAAGGTGAATATTGGGTAGGAAAAATGGGCGATTGGGATGTTTATAGAATACACACCATGCCTTCTCCAGATAGGTTTATCCATCGTAACACACCAACCCTTTTCTATTTAACAGAAGAAAACGGAGTCTGGAAAATCGACGGAATGCGATAATTACCAAGAATCAGGCCATGTAGCAGAATAGTCTACATAAGCTTCTGTTCCAACATCAGCAAGGCCACCAACACCAAGCCATATAATTGTTGCAATAGGTCCTGTAACAAAATAGCTGACAACTGCACCACCAATAGCAAATACATCACCACCCCATTCAATCCAAGCATCTGTAGTTGAATATCCTCCTGTACAGTAATTATCATCGAATGATTCTACTTTGTCTCCCATCTCTACAAGAAGTGCATCTACTTTACAGTTGTAGAGTATATATGAATCAAGACCAGGTCTCTCAAAATCATCATCAAATAAGTATTTTCGAGATCCCCATGTTTCTTCTCCTTCAGGAGCACCCCCAACCCAATCATGTGGACTCATGAGGTCAATTGTATGTAGTGTCCCAAAATCACCCTCATCTGAGAGGACTACCATACTATCAAGTCTTAGTGGGAAAAAGGTTCCAGTATCTTCAACATATATGACCACCTTCTTTTCCTCGTATTCCAAATCTTTGATTATATATACAGTCAAATCTTTCTCATCTTTGAGTTTTATTTCAAACATATATTCACTAACTTCTATTCTTCCATCACCATGTACATTCTTTATGTCAGGATTTCTGAATTCGTCATAATATGTCTGAACCGCTACAATGGATTCTACATATTCAAGATCTGGATTAGTTCCACCACTAGGCGAAAATTCATACTCTGTTTTTTGGTCACCATTAGTAACTATCACATAACTCGGTGCCGGTGAAAATGGATAGTGTTTGTATACCATGTTTTCAGATATAGGTATTTTGTAATAATTTCCATACTCATCAGCATCGTATAAATCTGTCATGAACTCTGGTATCTCAGTTGTGGTTTCTAGGAATTCAAATGGACCAAAATCACCAGTATCATAAGTATTAAGTGTGCAAGTAGTTTGTTCGAACTCATCGTCATCTATTTCAATATCTCCACCGCATTCAGTCATACGAACATCTTCTGTATCAGTCCGTATGTACATCGGACAATCTGCATATGTATTTTTGACCTTTATATCATCTAGATAACATGGAGACGCCATATGGAAGAGAACCTCTTGGGCACCTAATTGAGGCCCTACCAACAAATAATTATCACGATTCTTTGCTGCAATGAAAATTGGCATTCCGCTTGCCTTACCTTCTAAATCAAATGTGATTGGCTTATCCATAGCTGGCTTTAAGACTATCTGACCTGGGTATTCCTCAAATCTCGCCTGTGTCATATTATCAACCATTGCAACTGCATGCGCTGCTGTTGTAAAGGCACCGAACCTAAGAAGTGTTTTAGGCACTTGTTTTCCTACCAATCTTGTCTTTACAAGATCCAGTAACTGTTCTTTCATTCCTTCCTTTCCCATATACTTGAGTACCTCTCTATATGCAGCTTCTGTGGCTTGTTTCTCAATTTTCTCTCTCAATTCAGGAGTAATAACACCCCATCCAGCTCCTCTTAGAGTTTCTGTTGCAATCTTTGATGCATATGTTTTAGCAACTCCAGTGGAAGAAAATACATCATCTCCCCATTTACCTGCCATATCAGCATCAATCTTCTGTATAACTGCTTTCAAATCTTTTGATGTTATACGTTTAAGCAGATCTCCTCCTTCAGTTTTGGTTAGATAACCCTTCTTTATGTATTTTGTAATCTCCTTTCTCATGGTCTTCTTTATAGTACTTGACGTAACACTTTTCTTTACAACAGCTTCAACAAGTTCTGCTCCACCTTTTTGAAATACTTTGGTTAAAACTGTTCTAAGAGTTGTTCCTAAAACTATCTTACCTGCCTTGAAAGGAGGTATGATAGAAATTACTCCTAACACCACATAAGTCTTCCAATTAGGACTGAATGTCCACGTATCCTCTTCTATTGGGAATTTCTGCCAGTATACAAGAAAATACGGATCTCCAAACCAACCTATCCAATCTTCTGCACTAGTTACATCCTGAACCAACTGAAAGTTCTCTACTTGACATTCCATCACAAATGGAGGGTCTGATAAACCAGCATTTTGACAATCTGACTTATCCACAACATTTCCAATGGGACATCCGCCTTTATTCCATTTGTATGGAAGATTTTCAGTCATGTATCTACAACAACATCTACCTAGATCAGGTCCAACACAAGTCCCGATAGGTGGAGCTTGCTGAGGTGTTAAAGGATCGAATCCGGTGCTTGTACCACCACAATTAAGAGGTTCACCTCCAGACATTGCGCAATCATCAATTGTAGTCTTCCATTCGTAATTCCACTCAGTAAAATCACCTTCACAACATTTGTATTCTGATGTATCGGTACATGATACGAAAGGATCTATTTCATCGTACGTAGTCTGGAATGATAATCTATTGTCAAATACATCACCGGGGGGTATAGATTTGAGTATGTTTTCTTCAGAAGAAGTTGAAAATTCACCGCACGCATTCTGCTCTCCATTCGCAACTGCATTCATTGCGCATACGAGTGCTTCTACAGAAGCTGTTGTGATACCGTATTCTTCTGATGTTGCATCTCTTCCAAACAATGAATCAAACCATTCAGATATAAAGCCTAAAGGTCCTCCTGCTCCAGCATTTATACCAGCAACTACAACTAGAAATATCAGTCCCAAGATCGCAAAGAATATTGGATTAAGTTTGAAATCTCCCTTCATCTAATCAAACAGACTTGTTATGAAGTTTGTTAATTTTTCAAAAAAGCCTGCCTCCTCTCCGTTTCCAATGTAAAATATGAATATTGTTATTGCTGTTACAATAGCTATAACTAGAAGACCAAATTGTACAATACTTAGTCCAAATATCTGACCTCTCATCTTACCACAATCCAAAACCAGGGACATCCTGCAATCTATCCATGTATATCATAGCTAAAAACATCATTACAACTAAAGTAACTATTATAATAACAACAGTTTTATCCATCGGAATTACAGCTTTCATTACTTATTATATTAGTTTTAAATGTATAAATAAAATCATTTTATTAAAATTACGCCTTCGCCATTTCTTAAACTGACTAAATTTGACTTCTCTTCAAGTGTTCCATCAACATTCAATCTTGAGAATTCGTTTATGAGTGTGTGTGATGTTCCTGTTTCATCTCCTAAAATACTTGTCCACCATGGAGCAAATTTAACCATTACCAACGCATTTTCATATTCTCTTGCATATATCTCATATTCTCTGTTACCTGATGTTCCTGATGGATCTATACCAACTTCGTATAGATAGTAATCTCCAAGAGGTTCTCCTACATCCTGTGACATAGCTTCAAACCATTGTTCTTGTGGATCTGTGTAACTGCCCGCATACAGGAAATATGTATTCTCTGTCTTACTTAAGTAATATGTTGAAAGTGCATACATCTGATCTCTTTCAACTGTACCAGATACTGTATTGCCTCCAAACTTGATTTCTAATTTATCATCATCTGTCAATTGTTTTGAGATATCAAAGAATAATTTATACAAACCTGCCGTTCTTGTATCATGAAATGCACCTTCTTGCATGTGACCATCAGAACCTGAAACATATTCAGGAATCCAGTAGGTTGCAACACTCTGTATCTGCAGTTTATCTCCAATCACAGATTTCGTGTATGTGAGTGTGATTGAATAATCTGTTTTGAAGTTTGTTCCTCTTACATTTGCATCTGTGTATTCTATAACAGATCCTGTAGCAAAGTTCGGGAATCCTGGACCTGGATTTTCAAGCACAACACCATCGTAGTTTGCATTTGATCCCTTGATATTTGTATTTAATTTGCTCTTCACATACTGTGCATTGAATTCTCTGTAATTAGGATTTGCAACATTCACGAGATATGAACCAAACCATTTGTATGGTATTCTAGACTCGTATCTGTATTCAGCTGTTGCTATTGGATTTGATGGTTCTCTATCACTTATACCATCACCATCGAAATCATCAGCTGGATTCCATCCTCTTACAACTGGAGCTGTTGAACCGTCTGCATCTGGATCTGTTGAACTTAACCATATCACATTCCATGAATTATCAAGATCTGGAACAGATTTTGAACATTCTGGGTTATCAAAATCATCAACTTCACATATAGGACATCTACCATTTACACATTGATCTGTAAGATCAACATGTGTATCCTCTCCGTAGTGAAGGAAGAAATCCTCGAAATTAAGGTTGTTTACTTCTGCATATTCTTTCATAGCTACGTACTTGGAATCTGCATACATAGGCTCGTATAGAGGGTATGAGATAGCAAAGTAATTATCATTATACAGAACTGGAGCAGTTGTATGAACCTTTACTAAAGGTAAGTCCTTTTCGTCCATGCCTATAAACATATCAAACTTATCAGCCGCCCATATCACATCCTCATTTTCCATGTCACCACCATAGAAGACACCAGCTGTTTTTATGTGACTATTTCTTAAACATTCACCACTCTCAATACATTCATCTCCTTCAAATGGACAACCACAAATCTCACATCTTTCATCTAAAGTTCCTTGATCATCACAATACAAAGGCTGTAGTGTAGAACATTCTAAGAAAACTGTACCGTCATCACATCCTGTTGGACAATTCTCATCTATATCACCATTACAGTTGTTGTCAAAACCATCACACAAATCCACAGGTTCTGGATTCTTTCCACCTAAACAATCACTCCAGTGACCATCAGGACATGTTCTGATGCCTTGTTCACAGATACCAACATTTGATCCACACAATTTAGTATCACCCTTTGTACATTCAAAATCTTCGTCTATCTGACCATTACAATTATTATCAAATCCATCAAGAACTTCACTTGTAGGTGTAGTTCCACCTATACATTCACTCCAACGACCATTTATACAACGTCTAACTCCTGCTTGACATGTACCTATATTAGAGCCACATGGTCTGATATATCCTGCTTGACATTGCATGAAATCATTACCTAATTGGAAACCTGTAATACTTGTCAAAACATTAGTTGTTGAAATTTCAGTTTCCCAGAATCCTAGCCCTGAAGCTAAAGAGATCTCGTAAATCACGAATATCGCTACTATTAGAGCTAATATCGTTAGTTTCATGTATATACTTTCGACCTTCTATTTAAATAGTTATCGTTTTTTACTATCATACGGTGACAAATCCTGATAATCCACCTATTCCATAGAAACCAGCAAGCGCCACAGCTATGTATAGTAGAAGTTTGCCTAACAGTGTCGCTATGAAGAAGTGTTTTAGGTCATATTTAACCAAACCAGCTAGTATGCCTACTATATCATCTGGAAGGGGGGTTAAAGCGAATAGGAAGATCACTATAAACATACCGTGTTTATGCTCCCATTTCTTGGCCTTTTTAAGCCATTCTTTGTTCTTCTTGTCCAGTATCTTGGATCCACCTCTTCCCAGAGCATAGCCTGTGAGTTCTCCTATAGCTGCTCCCAAACCTGCTACAGCACCTAATATCCAAGGGTTGAGAAAAGGTGCCATTGTAAAAGTCAGTACAACAGCTGGTATTGGAAATAATATAGTAGCGTTTCCAACTAGACTCACAACAAACATTCCTAAGTATCCCCATTCAAGAGCTACTACAGAAGACCATTCAAATAGCCATTGCAGGAAAGAAGAAAAGTCCATGTATTATTTTTGTATTAAACTGTATAAGAGCTTAGATTAGAAATACCCAAATGAAATATAGAGCAAATATATGCCTAAGAGGTATTATCACATGTTTTTTCTTTACAAAACTAAAGATCGATAAAATGTTATT
>Ga0272444_10004508_pt1 | contig 12298 bp, 8 predicted proteins | sample SSMForm13_FD_201033 | JGI IMG/M metagenome (GOLD analysis project Ga0272444, IMG submission 201033) | Marine sediment archaeal communities from Little Sippewissett salt marsh, Falmouth, MA, United States - SSM-Form-13 | ecosystem: Environmental > Aquatic > Marine > Wetlands > Sediment ... | reverse complement strand
CGCGCTATGCTCCGAGGAGAACTCGTTCGACCACAATGGCTTGCATTGCGCCGTCCTTCTCGCCAGACTGTGTCTCGCCAGTGATCACGACTTTCGCTTATGACACTCTCTTTGCTGTGATCGAGTCGCCGGGAGGCGATGACTATGCGAAAGCGGCGATGGATCCCAGTCATCCTGGGCGTTGCGTGTATGATCAGTGCGGTATCGGCTGCAGAAGGCATTTCGCTTCACTTCTCAGGACACCTCGCGTCGGGGCAAGGAACGTGCCAACAGGTGACAGACAGCCGGATTGCCTGCCGGGTGTCCCCTGGATCACCTGCGAATCTTGAACTGACTGCGATGGTGTCTCCGGCGGATTACGCCCTTACGATCGGTGCTTGGGAGCTGCCGCCATGGGTCTCGTTTGAACCGGCGTCAGGCTACGGCACCACATCCGCGTATGTGACGATCTCTCCTCCTGCGTCGTCGGCCGGGCAGACGATCACACTGGTCTTCACCGCGACGACGGCCTACGAACTGCAAGCACAGCTTGAAGTGCAGTTGGCGATTGGAGATGCCGCCCCTGTGGACGTCGGACAGCCGGATATCACATACGACGTGCCCACGGGCGAGGCCACGGATCAAGGAATCGAATTCGGAATCCCCTTCCTGCCGGAGTTCTCCACGTTCGCCCTCGGGGAAGTGGTCGACTGTGAAACGGGTACTCCCATCCATGCTTCGGATATCTCAACCGAATTCACCTTCTCTCCCACATCACAACCGCCGTATCAGCTGGCTGATCTGGCAAAGGTCATTGTCAGCTCTCCGGGCTATTCACCGCATGAGATTGCGCAGTTTGAACCCCTCTCGATCTCGCTCTTCTTCATCCGGCTCACTCTGCTCATGCCGACCGAGCCCGACATCTGCCTCAGTCCGATCAGCGACGAACCAACGGTGGCGACGGAAACCGCCCAAACCGTGGGGATCAGATCGATCCGACTGCTGGCGCCTGCGCCAGGTGAAGGATTGGAGCCCTCCACGCAGAGGTTGCGACTTTGCTGGGAATGCCTTGGCATCACCGGCGCCACGTATGAGGTGTTCCACGTTTCAAAGGAGTGCGATCCCGACGTCGTCAATGGGCCGCATCCTTTCGCTCGTCTGATCCCCGACCCAGCGCTCCGCGAACGGCGTCAAGCGCTGCGGGCTCGAAAAACGACGCTTGAGGCGAAACTTGGGGATCTGGAGGACTACTGCCCCGAGCTGGCAATCACGTTCGCTCAGATCGAGCAACGTCTTCGCGAACTGGCCGCGGAACTAGCGGAGTTGGAAGCAGGGCGCGATGCAGCTGAGAATGCGCAGGCAGGTCCGTTTGAGCTTCCGCTTCCGTCAGCGTGCTCGAGAGACATCACCGACTTGCTGCAGCCCCACGTAGCTTCGTTTGACGACATCGAGCCGTGTCAGGAGTGCACGTGCCGCGAGTTGGCCGATCGGCTGGCTGGGATCATCTGGACGATTCAGAGTCTCGATGCGCGCGCATCGTGTCAGGCGCGAGAGTTCGAGCGGCTATTGGAGCGGTGGATCAGCGGAGCCGACCATCGGGGCGTGTTCGAGGTCTATCACGCGATGTTCTCAGCCATCGATGATGCGATCCAGTTCGTGAATGACATTCTGGACGAGTTGACCCCAAGCATCTCGGAACGGATCCAGGAGACGATCGAGAGCTTCCTAACCGACGCGGCATGTGCGCAATCACCGGATTGGTGCGCTGCTATCGAGGCAGCTCAGACCGTTCGCGGCCAACTGGAGGCAATCCGCGGCCTGATGCAAGCTGCAAGGACCGGGGGAACACCGAGTCCTGCGTTCATGGTGCAGATGATTCACGCGATGGCGCAGCAAGCCGCGGCAGCGACAGCCGTCGCTGTGGAAGGTTGGCAGCGTTTCGCTGAAGTCATGGGAGCCGTTCTCTGGGATGCGTACGAGAGCACGCTGTGCGCGCAAGCTGCGCTGAGCTGGCTTCTCGATCAGAGGCAGCGGATCCAGGAACTGTGCGAGGCATGTCGGGAGTGCGTAGCCCAGGAGATTGCGGAGATTGACGCGGAGCTCAGAGAGGTTGCCGCAGAAGAGGCGGCGGCGGCGGAAGCTCGGCAGGAGTACTGGCAGGAGCAACTCGGGAGCATCTCAAGCGGAATCGAAGCTGCCTTGGCTCTCCTCGGGGTCGGATGGTACGACAAGTGCTGTGCGGGACGAAGCGAACGCATTGAGGTGCCCGGAGAAAATCGCTGCGCCCAGCAGATCGAGGAAGCACTCAAGCAGACGCTGGGCGACAAGGCGTGCTTCCTGAGCTTCGTCTTCGAGTGCCATCCGGACGGTGGAGTGACGTTCGAACACAGCTTCCCGCTCGCGGAACGCCGTCCGTGTTGCTGCGTTCCGTGCGCTAGGCAACGCACCCCCCTGGGCAGCCAGCCAGATCCGGGGCAAGAAGGGGAAAGCGTGTGCCATCCCGTCAGCAGCGACGGAGAGGATGAGACGCGGGCCCGTGTGGATGGGCTCGGTCCCGGCGGGTGGGAGGTCGAGGCCCACGGTTCGGACGGGCAGCTCATCGCATCCAGCCCCCGGAGGGAGCTCGGCCCCGGTGCGGTGACCCGACCATTCCCGCGTCTGCCCGACCCGGCTGTTCCTGTTGGGTGCACCTGCTCCGTGTCCGTGAGCGTAAATGGGGCACCTACTGCAGGCGGAAGCACGGTGTCGAATGTGGCGCAGGGGGCGCCAACGTGGATGGATGTCACGGCGGATTGCGGACCAGACTGCGACGCCGGAATCGCCTCGATCTCCATTCAGCCTCCTCTGACACTGATACACGGTCCCACGGGATTCTTCGTCATGCCTCCTCTTCCGGTCTCGACTGCCGGCGTGAGCATGTTGTACGACTTCCCTGAACAGGGCGTGTACACAGTCACCGCAACCCAAACCTGCGAAGACGGGCAACGTTGCACCGCGTCGTTCTTCATTTCCGTCTCTGCGCCTCCCGGCCCAGTGCTGCGGGCGCCGCACGACGTAGAAGAAGCGGGGGTCTGCCCGACATGTGCGAATGATGCGTGCCTTGAGCTCGCCTATCGAAAGGAATCAGAGTTGCCGTTCACACAGCTGCTTGGTGGATGGCTGATACTGGACGGGCCAAGTCAGCTCGCACTTCTCCTGGCAAGCGACTGCCGTGTGGATTGCGTGGCGGATCGTCACGTGCGCTGGGAGATCTCGGAGCCGTCCGGAGAGTTCGTGGTTGTCGAGGGACCGAATCGCTACGAGATCGAGTATCCCTTTATGCAGGCAGGGGAGTACACGCTCTGCGTGATCGAAACCGTTCCTTGTCCGGAAGGAGAGTTGCTGTTCGAGAAGTGGCTTGTCGTCGTGGTGTCAGAGTCTGAGTGAGCTGCCGGCGCTGTCTCCACGGCGCTTCACGCCGGGTACGGGAGATCATTGGCCTCCGGTCAGCAGTTGGCGTTCCTGGATGTTGTACCGAGAAGAGCGAAGCAAGCTGCTTCTGTGACGTCTGCCCGCTCGCGCATCACGATCCAACCGGCTCGATTGGATCACCGCGTTTCCGCGCGTGAGAGAGGAGGGCCGAGTAATGAACATCGTCGACCTTTCGAGTCGAGATCAGCGGGCGGTTCAGCAAACCGCCGAACTGCTCATGGATGGGTTCCGGGACACAGGCTCGGCTGCGTGGACAACGCTTGAAAAGGCACTTGTGGAGGTGGGTGAGTCACTCGCTGACGGGCGGATCAGCCGGATTGCCCTGGACGCTGAGAGCAACGTGCAGGGCTGGATAGCCGGCATCCCTGCTTACGACGGCCATGCGTGGGAGCTTCACCCGCTGGTGGTTCGGAGAGACTGCAGGATGCGGGGCATCGGCCGTGCACTTGTGAAGGACTTCGAAGCACACGTCGCCCTGCGTGGGGGGCTCACCATCTATCTGGGGACCGACGACGAAAATGCCCGCACCTCGCTCGGCGGCATCGAGCTCTATCCCAACGTGCTGGCAAGCTTGGCGACGCTTTCGAACTTACGGCGGCATCCATTCGGTTTCTACCGCAAGGTTGGCTTCGAGGTCGTGGGGATCCTCCCCGATGCAAACGGACCGGGCAAGCCCGACATCTGGATGGCGAAGCGTGTCGGCAAGACAGCGGCGGGCACGCAGCAAGGCAGCTCGTGGGAGCTTGGGTCGGCGGCAAAGCGGGACGCGGGCGCAGCGCCCGTCAACGGGCTATCGTAGCTGCTCAATGACGGCCGCGTCGATCCAGTAGATCTCGCCGTCTGCGTTGAAGAAGAGGATCGTTCCGTCGGGCGAGATCCGAGGAAGCGCTGCTGGGAGATCCCCAAGCACAGATCCCAAATGGACGGGTTCAGTCCACGAGCCATCCCCGTCGCGGAACGAGACAAACAGCGGGCACCGCCCCTCGTGGGGCCGTGTGAGCGAGTCGAAGATCAAGTAGCTTCCGTCCGGGGCAACACACGGATGGGCGTCCTCGTGCTGAGAGAAGATCGACGCTCCGATCACTTCCTCCGGCATGTACTCACCATCCACGAGTCGCCTGAGTGCGATGTGATCTTTGCCACCGATGTACCCCGTGTAGTAGATCGTGCCGTCTAGTGTGGCAGAAGCGTAGAGCCCGTGGAACAGCCGGCGCGGATGAGACCAACCGGCATCCGTGCGCTGGATCACAAGGATGTTGTGCAGACCGTGGCCCGACGCGGGCATCGAGTAGAAGATCGAATCGCCGTCCGGCGCTAGACCCGGCTCAACTGCAATGGAGTTCTCGAACAGGTGTGTCGGTGTCGGTTCAGTCCACATGCCATCCACAAGCCAACTCTCGAAAACCGTATTGTCCGGAATGCCGGGACCAAAGCGGCAGAACATCAACCGCTTTCCATCAGGCCAGAGACTCAGTTGCGACTCCCGATAGAGGTTTGACTGCAGCGACACAATGCCCGGGGCAAACACCTCGGGCACATCCGTTGGCGGGACATGGTGGGCGTTGTGAGGGCTGCCTACAGATCGCACAGGAATACAGCAGAGAACCAGGATGAGAGAAGTAGCGAAGCATATGCCTGAGCGAAGACGCACATCCCCTCCTTCCTGCTTCCGTGTCCGTATCTGCGCAATGGTCTGTACGGTTGCATTCTAGAACATCTCGATGCAACCGGGAAGCTGGCGCGATCAGGCGCCGCTGCCGGACCGGAGACGGTAGAGCATCTCCCCCGCACTCGGCACGACCAAGATCCCATCCTCCTCGGAATTTTCGAACTCCGATGGGTGCAGAGAAACAGGATCTTGATAGCCGAGATTGATCTCGTGACAAAGCTTCTCGGGGATCCCCGTCGCAAGGACGACCTCCACACGGGGTCGTTCCACGCCATCTTCGAAGGTGCCGACGCCTTTCACATGGGTCGAATGAGCAAGAACGGCTCGTGGTATACCCGAGTACCGATCCCACTGCTTCAAGAAGAAATCGCGTGTGTGGTAACCGACCTGGCGGATAAGATGCCCGTGTGTGGGAGAGATCTCATGCAGGTGGGGCGCAAAGATGATGAGCTTCCCGCCATCGGCCACCACGGGCTCAAGCTTGTACATGCACTTCCCGGCCGTCCACAGCTCCCGGTACATGGGGGGAGCCATGGAGAGCACGGTGTGATACGAAGCATCTCTCCAGACGATGTTCGTTCCGGCGGAAAGGTCAGCCGCCGCAGACCAGGCGTCATCCACATCGCCGAAGTACGCTCCGACCGGGTCATGTCCCTTCATCACAAGGGAGAGTCCCTGTCGAGGTGTGGGAACCAGAGCGGCGGCTCGCTCGATCAGTGAACGGACCGGTGTGTTCTTGCGCCCGTTGACCACCGGGTTTGTGATCAGCGCGCCAAGCCAATGCGTCGAGTTCAGGACCTCTGTGCCGGAAACTCCCGGGAAGAAGTACTTGTGCCCTCCGGAAAACCCGACGACCTCATGTGGGAAGACGGGATTCACGATCAAGATGCGGTCAACTTCCACTGCCAAACGGTTGATCGTGACAGGCACGGTCTCCGAGAGCAATCCGCCGGACAGATCCTCGAGTTCGCTTGCGGGAATGGAGCCAAGCCGGATGAGACCACTCGGATCCTTCCAGTCGTGTTGCGACACGGTGACATCGGGCCGCCGCCATCCTGCACCTAGGTGCAAGTCAAGCTGTGCAGCCGTCATCGGCGGGTGTGTCCCCAGCGCGATCAAGAACGTCAGCTTCCGGACCCGGGAAGCAAGGCGACCACAGATCACGCCATACAGCTCTGGCATAGGGATCGTCCGAGTGTCATCCGGGATGATCACCAAGACATGCTCGGATGGGCTCCCGAAGCTCTTCAGCGACTCGTCAACAAAGTCCGTCAGATCAGCGGTGGTTCGAATCGGTCCGCACATCGAGGGATTCATGTCACCTGCTCCCACTCTGTGTGATGGGCGCCTTCGCGGTCGATGCGCTGATACGTGTGCGCTCCGAAGAAGTCGCGCTGCGCTTGCAGGAGGTTGGCAGGCAGCCGATCGGTTCGGTAGGCATCCACGAAGTCGAGGGCACTGCTGATGCACGGGGCCGGGATCCCCGCTCCGTGGGCACAGGCCGCGATCGCCCGCAGGTTCGCTTGGTGTTTCTCCCACAGCGTGCGGAACGGGTCCGCCAGGAACAACATCGGCAAGTCGGGTTGGTGTCGGAACGTCTCCGCCATGGGCACAAGCAAGCCGGCACGGATGATGCAACCGGCCATCCACACGCGAGCGATCTCGGCCAGATCCAGCCCGTAGCCTCGCTCTCGCGAAGCCTCCTGGAGCTGCCGGAAGCCTTGGGCATATGCGCTGATGCACGAAAGAAGCGCCGCGGAGAAGAGCAACTCGACGCCGGTCTCCCGATCGATCGACAGACCACAAGCGGGACCGCGCAGCACCTTCGCTGCAGAAACGCGCTCGGATTTCAGAGATGAGATAATCCGTGCAAAGACCGCGGCGGCGATCGAGGACGAAGGAGTCCCAAGATCCAGGGCAGACTGACTTGTCCACTTCCCGGTTCCCTTCTGAGCAGCGGTATCGAGGATCTTCTCGACAAGCGGACTAGCCTCCTCGGCGTCCTCCTGGCGAAGGATCCTCTCGGTGATGGCCACCAGATACGACTCGAGCTCTTGCTTGTTCCACCGCTCGAACACATTGGCCATCTCCTCCGCGTTCATCCCAAGCCCGCGCTTCATCAAGTCGTACGTCTCGCAGAGTGTCTGCATCATGGCATACTCGATGCCGTTGTGAACCATCTTGACATAGTGTCCTGCCGAGGCTGGGCCGAAGAACGTACAGCATGGCCCCTGCGGTCCTGCCGCAGCGATCGACTCCAGAATGTGACCGACCTGTTCATAGGCGTGACTCGAGCCTCCGGCCATGATCGCCGGACCCGCCAGCGCACCTTGTTCGCCTCCGGATATTCCTACCCCCAGGTACAGAACGCCGCGATCTGCAGCCAAGCCAACACGACGGTCCGTGTCCGCGTAGTGCGCGTTGCCACCATCCATGAGGATATCCCCGGGATCCAGGAGGGGCAGAAGTCTCTCGATCAACGCATCTGTAGGCGCCCCGGCCTTGACCATCAGGAGAATCTTGCGTGGAACAGACAGACAGTCCACGAAGGAATCGATATCGTAGGTAGCTTCGATCCTCTTTCCCGAGGCCTTCGTCTCGACGAAGGAGCGCGTCTTCTCAGAGGTCCTGTTGTACACCGCGACCGCGTGACCGCGGCTCTCCAGATTGAGGACCAGGTTCTGCCCCATGACCGCCAGCCCCATCACGCCGATATCCTGTGGTTTCACGTTGACTCCTTCCATGGGGGTGCTTCCGGCAGCGCGCGATCGAAGCGCCGCAGAAGCGCCTGCTCGTACGAGCCGCGATACGTCCCGGCAAAGAAACGGCCGAGACCTTCGCTTCGAAGCTCCTGCCAGGAGTTCTCCTCATCGCCGGGGACAACAGGATAGAATGCTACGCCGTTGGCTTCCGCAGCGCGGAGATCTCCCGGAGCATCGCCTACCATCAGAATGTTCTCCCGAGCGTACGACTTGCCGACTGCCGCGATGTGCTCTCGCTTGGTGCCCATCTCCTGTCCGCAGATCAATGCTGTGTGGCGGTCTAGATCGTGTTCATTCCACTCCCGTAGTAGTGCTTCGATCGGGGTTGCGGACACCACCACAATATCGGCCTCGCTCGCGATGCGCTGCAGCGCGTCGCGTACTCCCGGGAATGGGGGTATGCCTTTCACAATCTCACCGACGGCCCAATTCACGCGTTCGCTCCACGCCAACACGTGCTCGAGCTCCGCACGCGCCTCGGCGTCGTTCGCGGCGGAGATCGCCGCTTTCAGGCCCTCGTTGGAGAGCAGACTGTTCGGATCGTCGACCCATGCGAAGTAGGCAGGCAATCGGGGTACATTGAAGCCTCGAGCCAAGGTTGTCGGATGTGTCGGGAGCAGCTCCGTGAGGATCCGCTTGATGGTGATGTGGCGGTTCGCACCGCGGGTCTTCGAGAACAGGTCGGCAAACATCTTGCATTCGCGAGCCGCATTGGCGACCGGCTGCAAGCCGTGGTACTTGATCATCCATGGACAGAAGCACTCCCGTTGCTTGATCCCCATGGTATCGAAAGCACAGCCATCGGAATCGATGCAGACGAGGAAGTCGTGCCTGGGCGTGAAGGAAGCGAGCTGCTCGATCGGCGAATGCGTCATCGGCGATCCTTTCGGTGGCCCTCAGGAATGTACGCTGCCAACGTCTTAACGGCAAGGGTCGGGGCAAGGCGAGCGAAGCGCGGAAGGCCCTTCTGAAGTGGTATCTTGGGCCATGACTGTCCAATCAGCGGTGTGGCGTATTCGAGGAACTCGTCGGCTACATCGATCCGGGACGGGGAGATCCACTCTGACGGGAAGCGCCGTTCGGAGTTCGCCATCTCCGACAGCGGAGCAGATGCAAACGAAACCCCGTACTTGGCACCGGGCTTCCGGACGATCGTTGCCATGAAGCCGCTTCCCCGACTGAGAGCCACTTCCACAGCATGCCGGCCAACGGCTTGAGCTTCCTCGACGTCGACTGCGGATGCATGAGCGAAGGCATGGCGTTGCTGCGTGCCGGGGATCTGTCCTCTTGCGGAGCCCCGAACCGGCAATCCACGGGCGTTGAGATAGTTGACTACGGCCTGCGCAACGGACTGCTGACTTGCGCCAAACTCCACGTGGCCGAAGGGGTCCTTGCGCTCGCCAAGGCTTCCCACATCGAACCCTTCGCTGACCACCACGATCGCACGGCCGAAGCGCCGCACTTCTCGCTCGACGTGATCACCCAGCTCCTGCAACGTAAGCCCCGCCTCGGGCAACGCAATGAGCAGCGGCATCTCGCGCATCGGGTCAGCCAAGCGGGCGGATGCAGGGATGAAACCGATCCGCCTTCCCATAGCCTGAATCACGAGCACCGGATCTGCAGGCGACGACCCCCTATTCTCTTGATCCGCGCCTGAGACGAGGTTGGCCCAGAAACGCGCAACCGAGCCGTAACCCGGCGTGTGATCGATGATGACACGGTCCTGATCTCCCAGATCGTTGTCGATGGTCTTGGGAACACCGACGCAGACCAAGTCAAGGCCGTGATCGCGCGCAAGCTCGCTGACCCGGTGCGCCGTGTCCATCGAGTCGTTGCCGCCGATGTAGAAGAAGAAACCGACGCGATGTGCCCGGAGCACCTCGACAATTCGCCCGAGATCCTCTGTTTGATCAGGTTTGACCTTGTAGCGGCATGTTCCGATCGCGCCGGCGGCGGGTGTTGTTTTCAGTAGTTCAAGTTCCTGTTCGTCTTGCACACCGACATCGATTAGCTCTTCGTGCAGGAGCCCCTCGATCCCGTGTTTGGCAGCAAAGATTGACCCGAACTTGCCAGGAAACGATCGACATCCCTCGATGATGCCCAGCAAAGATGCGTTGATTACGCACGTTGGGCCTCCCGACTGCGCGACAACAACGTTGTGCGGCCCCATCTACACCCCCGAATACGCGGAGAACCCACCGTCGATGGGAACGACAATCCCGTGCACAAAACGCGAAGCGGGAGAGATCAACCACTGGACGGTCCCGATGAGATCTTCCGGGGCTCCGAAGCGAGCCATCGGGGTGTGGCCGATGATCTGATTGCCGCGATCCGTGAGCTCCCCGGACTCCGTGGTCAGAAGGAAACGATTCTGGTCGGTCAGGAAGAACCCCGGGGCGATCGCATTGACCCGAATCCCGGTGGACACGTTCTGCGACATGTGCACGGCCAGCCATTGCGTGAAGTTGGCGATGGCCGCTTTGGCGGCCGAGTAGGCGGGGATCCTTGTCAGCGGCCGAAATGCGTTCATCGACGCGATGTTCAGGATGACACCCTCTCCGGCCGAAGCCATCATCCGGCCGAAGACCTGGCTTGGCAGAAGCGTGCCGACGAAATTGAGATCGAACACAAACCGGATGCTCTCCTCAGGAAGATCGAAGAAACTCAGCTCATCACTGGTTGTTGCCCGAGGATGATTGCCGCCGGCGCCGTTGATCAGTACGTCAACTCTGCCGAAAGTACCGCGAACCTTCTCGGCGGCGGACTCGAGATCACTGCGGTCGAGAACGCTAGCCTGGATTGCGAGCCCGTCCCCGCCCGCCGAACGGATCTGAGCTAGCGTCTCGTCGGCCTTCGCGAGATCGATGTCAAGCAACACTGGGGTAACTCCCAGCTGCGCAAGCCCACGCGCAATCTCAGAACACAGCACGCCGCCCCCGCCGGTGATGACAGCAATCTGCCGTTCATGCCTTGCCATCGAAGCCTCCTGCCAAGAGTTGGATGTGCCGTCCTAGGTGTGAGGCCAGAGCAGCGCCATGCTCAGCCTGGTGCTCCACCAACGTACGGATCAGTTGATTTCCAAGCGAGCTACTGAGTACGGAGCCATACCCGACGTGGAGAACCTGCCTGCTGTCGTGCGCTTCAACAAGCATCGGAAGCTCCTCGTCCGCCAAGGAGCCGAGCGGCGGGATGAGGCCGACATCGGCCGAGATGTGATACGTCGCCCGCTCCTCAGCGAATGCGGCAAGGGACAGAGAAGCGATCTCGCGGAAGAGAGAAGGGTTCTCGACCGCCACCAACTGCAGAGCGACGAGGTAGCTCGTTCCCGCTGTCTTCACGTGACAACGCCCCTCGGTCTCCTGTGCGAACAGCCGGTACAGGCTGAACTTGTCGGAGCCGGAGTGCAGGCTGAGTCGGTAGCCTCCCGCAAATCGCGCAATCCGGGCGTGCATACGAAGCTCATCATGGAATTGCTCCATGTTGCCACGCCAATCGACGCCCTTCTCCATCGCGCCAACGAACCGAGGGGCGAGGCTGACGAACCCAACGCCACGGGCGCGCAGCTCCAACGCAACGAACAGATGCTCCAACGGAGTCGTGGGAGATTCGGTCTCATCAACAGAGACTTCGAAGTCAAACCCCTCGGGAAGCAGTTGGGTCAGATGCTCATGCATGTCCGCCGCATGGCTGATCGCCCGACCGTACTTGATGGCAGCACGCCAGAGTTCCTCCTCGGCAAACCTCAGGACGACGCCGTCGCCAACCTCATAGACTTGCTGGAGATACCGGGCGCTCCAATCCGCGGCCGCGTCGAGTCGCTCGAATTCGGTTCGCAGATCGGAAGAAGAGAGTCCCTCGGGATTGCATACGTGATCGCCCGGATCGCATGTAAAGAACGTAAATCCGACCCGCGCTGCCACCACTGCGTCCGCAACTGCCTTGAGATGGTCCGCATCTGCGCCGAACCCCCGCGTGTAGCCTGCACGAAACGCTCCGAAGATCGCATCGCGCAGAACATCAGCGAACGACCGACCCGTTCTTGCATTCTCGCGAACCGACTGCTGGGCGAGCATGGGGAAGATATCGTGCTCTTTCAAGGATCGAACGTGTCCCGGGGTCGCCAGGCCAAGCCTATCGCCGAATCCAAAACTCGATAGCGCCTCGGGAACGCGACGCGGCGAGAGCTCCGGGAACATTCGCGAAAGCGCCCTGGCGTTCGCTAAACTCAGCGGACATGTGCAGACGCCGTCTTCTTCACTGCCAACGAATCCGCTTGAATTTCCCTGCACAACCAAAGACTCGCGATGACCGCAATCCCGCGCGATAACGCAGGTCGTATCCCCATCCCCGGCGACCCATGGAGCGCACACCGGTTGAAGACCTTCAGGTAGCCGAATGTCTGGCATCCTCACCCCCT
>Ga0272444_10004507_pt1 | contig 12303 bp, 13 predicted proteins | sample SSMForm13_FD_201033 | JGI IMG/M metagenome (GOLD analysis project Ga0272444, IMG submission 201033) | Marine sediment archaeal communities from Little Sippewissett salt marsh, Falmouth, MA, United States - SSM-Form-13 | ecosystem: Environmental > Aquatic > Marine > Wetlands > Sediment ... | reverse complement strand
TCATGGTCGTCGTTCTTGACCGGGATCCAGCGTACGCGCGAGACTTCTTCTCCGACGGAGGCTACGAGAACCTCATCGTCCTTCGAGAGACGGATCCGGCGCGGCCGACGCGTGCGGCCTACGGCGTATCCGGCGTTCCGCATGCCTTCCTGATCGACCGCTCCGGCGTCATCCGATACACGGGTCAACCGGGCGGTCTCACGGGCGAACTCGTCACAACCTGGCTCTGAGCCGGGCGACTCCTGCTCGCCGCCTTCGAGGCCCTTCCGACCGATCGCGCCGTTCTCTGAGCTGAGGACGTGTCGCGCTCGAGCACAGGCGCATACGTCCTCTGAAGCAACTCACCGAAGCTACTTCGAAGACGGGTCCGGCGAGATCTTCGGCTGGTCGATGACGAGCTTCGAAGGGTGGTTCGGGATCGGGTCGAACACTGCGCTCACCCTCGCGTTGACCGTCGACGGAGACGGTCTCGAAGGGATGAGCATCGGCTTCGCCTTCGATTGGTAGAGCAACCAAGCGAAATCTACAGAGAGAGGACCCCTGGTCCATCCGGCTGGAGGCCGTCTCGTTGGCGTCAGCCGATGGGGCGGGTGCTTCGTCGAGCGGCCGTGCCGAATGGCGGCAACGGCTTGTGGAAGTCTGCCAAGAGTCAACCTGCAAGCGCGGCCTAAGCATCCGCCAGAGAGTCGGATTGAGGCCGGTCTGACGGGACTGTCGCTGACGATGTCGCGCGAGACTTCGGCGCCCGGCCAATCAGGAAGGGTCTCCCAAACCGGGCGCCTCCCGCGGTGACTTGAGACCTGCTATTTCGCTTCTCGTGTGAGCGTCAGCTGGAAGGTCTCGCCCTTCTCGACCTCCTCCGCGACGGCGAAGCCGGCCTTCCGCGCGATCTGGGCGATCGAATCGGCCGACATCTCGTGGCCGTTCCATCGAACGCCGTAGCCTGTCTCGATGATCTTGCCGGGCAATTCGACCTTGACGGGCACGACGAACGCCTCCTGCGTGCTGTCTCCACGGGCGGGAATCGTGACGTCCCAGATGTGGAGCATTGCACCGGGGCGCAGTACGCGATAGGTCTCTCTGAGAACGGCCGCACGATCCGTGTCCGGAACATACATCAGGAAGAAGAAGGCGGTCGCCGCGTCGAACGATGCATCGAGGAACGGAAGCTCTTTGGCGTCTGCGATGATCTTGATCGGCCCTGGCGCCAGCTCCTCGAGTTCGTCCTTCCTCCGATCGAGTGCCACGACCTGACGGCCGCGAAGCTGGCCAATGACGCCTTCGCCCCCTCCGCCGAGATCGAGGATCAGGTCTCCGTCTCGAAACACATCCTCAAGCCGAACCGCTTGCTGATCGAGCAGAAACGTGCGCTCTTCGTCAATCTTAGGGTGCTCGCTCATTGAAACCTCCTAGCCCTCTGTCGCGCGTCGGCTGCCTGAGGTTCAATCGCAGCGCGTCAGTGGGGCTGTGATGCGCTCGTCTTGATCTGCTACTTCCTGTAAGTTGCTCTTGCCGCCGGAACACAACGGCGGTCGTGTCAGGGGGAGAAGATGAGAGAGCTTGTCAAGCGGCGGCCAGTTCTGAGTTTCGCACTGTTCATCGTCGTCTGGACGTGGATCTTCATGGCCGTGATCATCGCGCTCGTCCCGATCGATCCAGTCGAGGGACCGCAGTTCGTGCACGTGGCGCTCGTCTTCTTCGTGGCGAGCCCCAGCGTCTTCGGTTTCCTGTTCGCGCGGATTGCCGACGGCACAGGGGGCGTCCGAGCCCTTCTTGCGCGTGCGGGGCGATGGCGCGTGAAGCCGATCTGGTACCTGGTCTCGTTGCTGTTCATCCCGGCCGTCATTGGGGTGAGCGTCCTGATCCGGGGAGCACTTGGTGAGTCGCTCAGCGGGTTGGATGTCCTCGAGAATCTTGCGTTCGCGGCGCCAATCGCCCTGTTGGCCGCGGTGATGGAGGAGTTCGGATGGCGTGGCTTCATGCTTCCCCGGTTGCTGAAACGGCACGGCGCGCTGAAGGCGGCGCTGATCGTCGGCATCGTCTGGGCGCTTTGGCACGCGCCGATCAACTACTTGGGGTTGTCGAAGTATGGGATGCGGGCTGTACCGATCCTGCTTGTGCTGGCGATTTTGCCGATCGCACAAACGATCGTCATGGTGTGGATCCACAACAGCGCTCGGCAGAGCATGCTGATGATGGTCCTCACGCACCTTAGCATCACCGGCGGGTTCATCGTCTTCGCGCTGCCTACGACGACTGCGGCAGCCGAACTGCGGGGGACTCTCATCACAGCCGGGGCACTCACACTGGCTGCCATTGGCGTTGTCCTCGCGTTCGGGGCGAAGCGGCTGACGCGCTCGAAGAAGGTGGCGTTGAGAGGATGAAGGCTGTCGTCTTCGAGCGGTACGGGTCACCGGACGTGCTGTCGCTCCGCGAGATCGAAAGGCCGGTCCCGAAGGTCGGCGAGATCCTGGTCAAGATCCGAGCGGCCGGCGTGAATCCGCAGGACTGGCATTGCATGCGGGGAGAGCCCCTTCTTGCGCGATTGCTCGTTGGTGGATTACTCAGGCCGGGTCACCCGATCCTCGGTTCCGACGTCGCGGGGACGGTTGAGGCGATCGGCGCGGACGTCAGGGCCTTCGCGCCTGGGGACGATGTCTTCGGAATGAGCTTCAAGCACGGCGCCTTCGCCGAGTACGGCGTCTTCCCCGCGTCCGGTGTGATTTCCCGGAAGCCGGAATCGCTCTCCTTCGAGGAGGCGGCTGCCGCGCCGATGGCCGGGATGATGGCGCTGATGGGGCTTCGCGATCAGGCGAAGATACAGACCGGCGACAAGATCCTGATCAACGGCGCGTCCGGGGGGATCGGAACGTGCGCGATCCAGATTGCCAAGGCCCTCGAGGCGAACGTGACGGGCGTCTGCAGCGCTCCGAATCTTGAACTCGTGAAGTCGCTCGGGGCGGATCGAGTCATCGACTACACGCAGGCCGACTTCACGGCGGAGGATGTGCAATACGACGCGATCTTCGATGTCGTGGCGAAGCAGACGTACGCCGATTGCAGGCGAGTGCTCGGCGCGAAGAGCGTGTATGTCACGACGAAGGTGTCCGTTGGGTTGCTTCTGCAGTCGCTGTGGACTGCGATGACGGGCGGCCGACGATTGAGGCCGATGCTGCAGAAGCCGACGTTGGTCGATCTGGAGACGCTGCGGGAGCTGATCGATGCCGGCAAGCTGCGACCGGTCATCGATCGGCGATATCCGCTGGCCCAGGTTCCCGCAGCGATCTCCTACGTGGAGCGGGGACACGCGCGGGGCAAGGTCGTCATTGACGTCGAACGCGGAAGCGAGGAGTGAGATGAAGGTCGTCGCGATCATGGGAAGCTACCGGAAAGGGAAGACGATCGACACGCTCGTCGATCGCGCCATCGAGGGCGTGAGGAGCGTCGATTCGGCGGCCGAGATCGAGAAGATCACGCTGATCGATCGACACATCGAGTACTGCCGGAACTGCGGTGTCTGTCGTCACGACAATCCGGAGAAGTCGATCGCTCGCTGCGCGATCGAAGACGACATGCAGGAGATCCTGCCGATCATGCGTGAGGCCGACGCGTACATCTTCGGCGTGCCGATCTTCGAGGGGACGGTTAACGCGCTGACGAAGACGTTCCTCGAGCGGATCTGCTGGACGTTGGCCCGTCCGGGGCGATGGCCGGTCAAGGGGTGCCCAGAGCCGCGCACGTCCGGTCGGAAGCGAGCGATCGCCATTCTGAGTTCCGGGATCATCGTTCCGCTACTACGGATGTTCTGCGACGATGCCACGAAGCTGATCAAGTCCACGATCGGCGATTCGCTCAACGCAAAGCTCGTCGGAGCTCTCTACGCTGGCGGTGTAGAGAAGGTCGGGATCGACCGTTATCTCGATCGAGCTCAGCGCTTGGGCGGAAAGCTGGCCTGCTAACTGAACAGCCTTGACCTTGTGCGACGGATCATGCGCAGGTTGCGCGGTTCCTTCCGGCACTCTTGCTGCGGTAGAGGAGTTCGTCGGCCCGCTTGACCGCCTCCTCAGGTCCGGCGCCTGCCTGCGCAATGGCTCCGCCGATGGACACGGTCACCGAGAGGGATTCCCCGTTGGCGGTCAAGCTCGATGCTCCCACCAGGCGGCACAGCATCTCGGCGCGCGATGTGAGCTCGTCGGCTCCGACCTTCTCCATAATGACGACGAACTCCTCTCCTCCCCAACGAGCGACGACGTCGAATGACCGGATGCTGGCCTTCAGCGTCTGGGCCACCATGCGCAGGACAGCGTCTCCGACATCGTGTCCGTAGTTGTCGTTGAGCAACTTGAAGTGATCGATGTCGATCATCAGCACTCCGTACGCCCAGCCGTACCGCTCCAGCTCGGCATGGCGGGCCGTCAGCGTCATCTCTGCGTAGCGCCGATTGCCGACCTCGGTCAGCTGGTCGAGCAGCGCGAGTCGGGTCAGCTCCTCGATCTCTTCGCGCAGTGCCGTCCGGGCGCGGTTGTCGCTGAATGCCTCCACCGCGCCTACGATGCGTCCTTCCGCGTCTCGCATCGGTGCTGTTCGAATCAGAATGGGGACGCGGTGTCCATCCTTGTCGTGAAGATACGCCTCTGCCTCGCGCAGTTCGCCGTCCTCGATGGTGGCGGCGAGGGGGCAGCCAGACAGGCAGAGGTTGGTTCCATCATCGGTGACGTGCATCAAGACGTTGTCCGAGCATCGCTTCCCCATGACCTCGCCGGCGCGGAACCCGGAGATCCGTTCAGCGCTTCGGTTCCAGTACTGGATCGCCATGGTGGTGTCGACGAAATAGACGCCATCGTACATCTGATCGAGGATCTCGCGGTGGACAACCGGCTCAGTCATCCTGTCTCCCGGGATTCGCGTAGCGTTTCTTCAAGTATAGCCAGTAGACATGTGAGGCTGCTCCCTCTACCATCGCGTTGGATTCCAATGGGAGCGCCATGATACGAATACCCACTCAAGGGCGATATGCGGTCCGTGCGATGGTCGATATCGGCCTTCATCGGGACCACGGACCGGTTCTGCGACAGGAGATCGCGCGGCGGCAGGAGATTTCGGCCAACTACGTCGCCCAGATCTTCCGCCACCTGACGGCCGCGGGGCTGGTCGTGAGCGTCAAGGGGCCTGGCGGTGGCTACAGCCTCGGCCGGAGTCCTGGCAAGATCTGCGTTGGCGATATCCTCCGCGCGGTCGAGGGCCCGTTCGGTCTCGTGCACTGCGTTCTCGATGACGATGAGACGCCGTGCGACCGGACCGAGAAGTGCGTCACCCATCGCCTCTGGACGAGACTCTCACGCCATCTCGAGGAGCACCTCGACTCGGTTTCAATTCAGGATCTGATCGATGAGGCGCGCGAGGTCGATCCCGGCGCCCTCGGCTAAGGCTCGGTCAACGTAGTCCCATCCGTCACGAGTCCCTCGATGGCAGCAATTGACGGGAGCCGAGGGCATCCCAGTCCGAATGCCTACCGCCCGCGGTCCACATGGCCGGATCTTCCGACGTGCCCTTCATCCCGGGGTTGTGCGGCCGACACAAAGGATTTGGCTCCTTCTCGCCCTGCCGCTTGAATCTGCCAAGACTCCCCGATAGGTTTGCGTAGGCGGCACAGGCTGTCCGACGTGAGCGAAGGGAATGGATCTCGGGAGGGCTTGCATGTCTGGGAGTGGATTGGGCAGCGACGTTGGTCAGCTGGCGAGTGGGCGAAACGTAGCGTTCGACTACATGCGGTCGTTCGGTGTGCTGTTGGTGCTTCTCCATCACTCAGTGCTCGCCTACGTGACGTTCGGATTCCTGAATCCGCCGGATCCGATGGCGACATTCAGCCCGATCGTCGACGGAGCCAAGTGGGCTGGCTTCGATCGAATCGCTCTGGTGAACGATACGTTCTTCATGCCGCTCCTGTTCCTCGTTTCGGGCCTCTTCGTCTGGCAGAGCCTCAAGAACAGAGGCGTCGTGAGCTTCTTCCTCGGACGGTTGAAGCGCCTGGGAATCCCGTTTGTCATCGGGTTGCTCGTCCTGATTCCCTTGGCCTTCTACCCGACGATGCTGGAGATCAAACTCGTGTACGGAATCAGCCAAGGCTTCGGAGCGTTCTGGCTCAACTTCGTCAAGGGCGGCCTGACGACGCCGGGGCCGTTCTGGTTCATTTGGCTGCTACTGGCGTTCGACATCCTCGCGGCCCTCGTGTATGCGGTTTCGAGCAAGCTTCTCAGCCAGTCGAACCGGGCGAGGAATCTTCTGCTCGACAACCCTCTGGTCTTTGTGGCAGCGCTGTTCGGTCTGTCGATCGCTGCCTACATCCCGATGTCAAATGCCTTCGGTCCGAGCGCTTGGACGGGGATCGGCCCGTTCCAGATGCAGATCAGCCGAGTCTTCGTGTACTTGCTCTACTTCCTGGCCGGCGTCGTCCTCGGATCTCGCGGACTCGATCGGAGCGCATTCCGAAGCGATGGGCCGATCGCCAAGTACTGGTGGGCGTGGGTGCTCGCCGGCGCGGCGTCGTATGCAGGGCTGACGTGGATCTTCACCGCGAACCCGACATCGCCGTTCGTCCGCTATGTCTTCCTCGCGGAGATGGTGCTGATGGTCACGGCGCTGACGGCCCTGTTTGCTCGGTTCGCCGGACGAGGCAACCGCATTCTGAACAGCCTGAGCGCCAACAGCTACGGGATGTACCTCGTCCACTATCTCGTGATCATCTGGCTGCAGTACGCCGTGCTGCGGACGAGCATGGCCGTGGGATGGAAGTTCGCCATCGTCTTCGTCGGCGGAACGGCGGCATGTTGGGCCGCTACAGCCGCCGCCCGCCGAATTCCTGCGGTACGAAATGTCATCTAGGTAGGGAGACGCCATGCGAGTGAGCAAAGAAAGCCGGTTCCATTCCGGCATCGTTCTGGGAGCGTTCACGGTTGCGTTGCTGGTGATTGCGTTGACTCTTGGCGGCTGCCTGCCCCCTTCGGCGGAAGAGCTTGCGGCGGTCGTCTACGCGCCCCTTCCCGGCGGGGACTGGGAGTTTTCGACGCCCGAGGCTGAGGGGCTGAATCCGTTGCTTGTTGCCGAGCTGTACTACAACGCAGGGAGGATGGAGACCCTTCGCGGGCTGCTGGTCATCAGGAACGGCCGCCTGATTGCCGAGGGGTACTTCAACGATGGAGCGATCGATCAGAGGGCCCGCCTCCAATCGGTGACCAAGAGCTTCACTTCGGCGCTGGTTGGGATTGCGCTGGAGCAGGGGCAGCTATCCAGTGTGGAGCAGAAGCTGCTCGACTTCTTCCCCGAAGTCGCTAACCAGATCACGGATCCGAGGAAGGAAGAGATCACGATCCAGCAGATGTTGCAGATGCGGGCCGGATATCCTTGGGAGGAGACGCATGCCGGTCTCTGGGCGGGGCTCTTGTCCGGCCATTACCCGCCGCTGATCGAAGCCTTCCCACTGATTGCCGACCCGGGGACCGAGTTTCACTACAGCAATCTGACCTCCAACTGGCTGGGGATCATCGTCGATCGATCGTGTGGCACGAATCTCAAATCCTACGCCGAGGAGCATCTGTTCACGCCGCTGGGCATCGAGCCTGGCGAGTGGGGGATGGATGCCGAAGGGCATAACAACGGCTGCGGCGACCTTCACTTGAGGATCCGAGACGCCGCCAAGTTAGGCCTGCTGTATCTCGACGATGGCGAATACCAGGGCGAGCAGATCATCTCGGCCGACTGGGTGGAAGCATCTCTTCAGTCGTACACGCAGGACGCCTTCAAGGAGATCGACGGGAAGAAGGTCGGCCGCTACTTTCGGGACATCGGCTACGGCTATCAGTGGTGGTCGGCCACCGTCGGCGACTACCACGTCGACTATGCGGCAGGTCACGGCGGCCAGTTGATCGTCCTACTCGACGCGCTGGACATGGTGATCGTCACGACCGCCTATCCCTTCTGGCTGGAGCACACTGGTGAGTCATGGAGACACGAGAAGTCGTGCTACAACCTGGTGGGCCGGTTCGTCGATTCCTTGCCGTAGGGTCGCGTTCAGGTAGCGCGTGATTGGAGAGCGGCAACTGGTCCTGCGGGTCGATTCGTTCTAGGCTGCATACATGCCGAGCGCCGAGCACGCCAGACCGACAGGGATCGTCGTCCATGATCGAATGCAGCATGGATACAGCTACCATCTCACGGAGCCCATCGGCGAGCACTTCCATCCGGAGTTTCGGCCCGAACTCATGCCGGCGAGAATGCTCGCACTTGGTGTGTTTGGCGGCAAGTACATGACCGACTGCCGGGATGAGTTTCCGGAGGCCTGGTACGCGGACGCGAAGCTCTCACCCGATCGCCGCGATTCCTCGCTCAACTTCTTCGGCGTCAACGCCTCGAAGTCCCTTGCGTACTGGCGCGAGAAGGGATGGATCCACCCGGACGATCCGCGAGGCTGGTTCCAGTGGTATTGCCGCTACTACCTGGGCCGGCGCATGGAGGACGATCCACGTCAGATCAAGCGGTGGAAAGCGATGACGCGCCACATCGCGCAGATCAGGAAGAACTGCATTCCCGATGACCTCTCCTGCCGTCCGCGCCAGCGCCAGGCGCTCCTTCACTGGGCCTACGACAGCCGGAAGCTCTAGTCATCGCCGCTCTAGAGCTTCCTTCCCTTCCCGGAGTCGAGTACCTCCACGAGATGCTGCGGATAGGGCTCGAAGTAAACTTGATCGGCGAGGTAGCCGACATCGAAGCGGATGATCCACGCGCGCATCAGACTCGTCGGCACAGAGAGCGGCACGTGGCCATTCCGATACTGCTCGAGGCCGTCAAGGAAGAACGCCTTCTCCGCCGACGAGAGCGAATCGGAGACGTAGCCCAGGGCGTGCATCAGCACGTTGATCGCGGAGACGCGTCGTGGCGCCTTGGCCAGTGCTTCTCGGAGCCCTTCAGCATAGGCTCCCATCAGCACATCGATCGGCTGTCTCTTCGGATTCGCGACAATGCGCCCAAGAGCGCGCATCTTCATCTGGTTGTATGCCATGAGGAGGAGCTTGTGCTCGGCGTGGAACGCAATGAGCCCCTTCATCGACGGAGCTCTGCGAAGCTCCTGGAAGCGAGTCTTCGTGAACAGCCGAGTCAGAAAATGCTGGCGGATATCGAAGTTCTTGAGACGGCCCTCGTCCTCGACAACGGCGTCGGGGAATCGCTCGGCCACGGCACCGCCGAACATTCCGTGTGTCTTGGTCGATGCTGCGCCCTTCTTCTCGTTCACGTAGCACTTGACCTCACGAGGTCCGCAGGACGGGGATCCGAACTTCAAAATGAATCCATCCGGAGATTCGAGGGCCCCAAGGCGCTCGTCCGCGAAACGGCTCATCTTGTCCGTAACATCGAGCCCGGTTGTGGGCTGAACCAGTCTCGGGGCGTCTGGGTCTCCTACCAGTCGAATAGGGTCTCGCGGAATCCCGAGACCGATCTCCACTTCAGGACAGATGGTTTCGATTTCGACGAAGGGCTTCAGATGCTCGACCGCCGGTTCCTGGATGATGTTCCCGTTGTAGCGGCAGTGCTCGAACCCAAGGCACCGGCTGAAGACGACTGTCGGCTTCGGATGGTCCATGTGTGTTCTCCCGTTTACGATCTCGTTTGCCGGGGCGGGCGCGGAATCAGGACGGATGTCGCGCGCTTGTATGCTTCGTAGTCCGCTCGACTTCCCCACTTCTCGTCGGCTCGCTTCTCGAGCATTGGGATGCCGCTGATCCGTGTGATCAGGAGAGCCACGAAGATGGGGGAGACCATCGTCGCCCATTGCCACCCGCGCAGAACCGGCGCCGCGATCACTGCGATGCCGATCCACAGGACGATCTCGCCGAAGTAGTTCGGATGACGGGACCACTTCCACAGCCCGCTCCGAATGAACTCGCCGCGGTTGGCGGGATCCGACCGGAACCGGTTCTTCTGCGCATCGGCCAGAGCCTCAAGCGCGAATCCACAGACCCAGACGGTCAAGCCAACGAACCCGGGAACTCCAAGCGGCAGCCGTACTGTCGTGGTGATCGCCGCCAGTGCCGCGCCCAGTGTGAGAGAGACCCAGAGTCCTTGCAGCGTCCACGTGAGCAGCAGGCGTGGAAAGGATCGCTTAATGTGATCGAACCGCTCGTCCTTTCCTGCGCGCAGGACGCGCCGAAGCAGGAACGTCCCGAGCCTTGCCGCCCACACGATGACAAGGCCCAGAAGGAGAATGGATCGAGCGTCCACGGAGGCGCTCCACGCTGCCGCGAGGGCAACCGCCGAGATGTAGGTCAAACTTCCCGTGACGTCGAAGAAGCGCTCGCTTCGCAGGAAATATGACGGCACGAACACGACCCACTGGATCACGAAGGCCAGTGCGTACAGGGCGCCGAATGTGGGGAACCCGAAGAGTGTGCCTCCCCCAGCGCTTCCTGCCCACGCGACGACGGCTGCAATGACGAGAGCGGCAGGGATCGCTGCGATCGCCATTCGCTCCGCTCGCTCCATCGACTTCATCGCTTCCCTCCCGTACTCCTGCCGCGGCGACCGCGTCGTGCGCTAGCCCTCTCTCCAGACCTCCCAAAGCGCTGAGGTTTCCAGCGGTTTGACCTTGTTCTTGATCGCGACGATCCTTCCCGTCTCGTCGACCGCGGCGTGCGAGCGAAGGATCCCCTCGTACGTCTTCCCGTACATCGTCTTCTTGCCCCAGGCGCCGTACGCGGCGGCGGCGGCGTGATCCGGATCGGAAAGGAGCAGGAACTCCAGACCGTACTTCGCCCGGAACTTGGCTAGCTTCTCCGGCGGGTCTGGGGAGATTCCGATCACGGTCACCCCGGCGTCGCTGATCTGTGGCCCAAGATCCTGGATCGCGCAGGCTTGCTTCGTACATCCGGGCGTATCCGCTTTCGGATAGAAGTAGACGATGACTCGCTTGCCCCGGAAGTCGGCCAAGCGCACGCTGTCGCCCGTATCAGAGACCAGCTCGAACGCGGGCGCCGCATCCCCGATTGCGATCATACGGATCACCTCGCGAGCAGTATAGTCCCGACTGCACGTCCCGAAGCCGGGCGAGGTTGTTTGCCTCAGTCCGCGGGCTTCCGCCTTACCAGGATCCTGCTCTCGGCCTCGTCCTGGGACAGGCGCTCATCGAGCCAGCCAAGGGCATCCTGCGACCCAGCCAGATGCCCGAGGAAGAACGCCGTCAGGTACGCTGCGGAAGAGGAGCGAACCCACTCGCTCGGCACGTCGCCCCGTGCGCAGGGGTCCGTCTCATCGGCTTCCCCTTCATCCACATACTGGCTGTGCCCGACATCGAGTTGCGTGATCTCGATCGCCGGCGAGTTCGCCGCATCGTAGAAGCGCTGGTAGTTCTCATCCGCGGGGGCACACGGGCTGAACGTGATCAGAATCGATCCGAGCTCGGCGCCGATGAAGAGGAGCGGCATCGAGAGTTCAGGCATCAGTTCCGGGGCGACACTCGGATAGCGAACGGGATCCTCCCAGAGAGGATTGCCCTCATCCACGGGATCGAGCACGCCGATCGCCACGATCCGCGGGTCCGTCACGGCCTCCAGCAGGCAGAGTTTGCCCCCTAGCGAGTGCCCGGAGGCTCCGATCCGTGTCGGATCGATCCGCCCGAAGAGCGGATGCGTCGTGTCCTCGCCCGATGCGAGCAGATAGTCGATGACAAAGTGGATGTCGGCGGCGAGCTTCGCGTGGTGAACGCTCAGGAATGACGTAGAGAAAGACGGCAGCGCCACCACAAACCCGTGCGAGGCGAAATGCTCTCCATAGGAGTGGTATCCGAGCGACGACAGAAGAAACCCATGGTTAAAGATGATGAGCGGTCGCGACTGAACCGCACCTTCCATCTCGAGCGGATAGAAGACGAGGAGATCCATCGATCGGTTCCGCGCCTCATCTCTCAGCTCAACTTCGTACGTGGCGTAGTCATAGGGGCCTCTCTCGTCAGGCGGCGCATCCGCTGATACGACCACCGACATTCCCCCGACAACAAGACCGATCAGGACCACGATTCGCAGCACGCGCATGTGGTGCCACCTCCCACGGGCCGATCGCATGGAAAGCCCGTAGCCCACTATACTCCGTTCGTGAGCAACGAGGTGGAGAAGTGACAGTGCATGTGGCCCTCCTCGCGGCCGTCGCCGGGTACATCGTCGGCTCCATTCCCTTTGCGTTGATTGTCACCCGCCTGTTCGGGCGCGGAAAGCGCCTCAAGCCGGCCGAGTTCACAGTCCCCAGCACAGAGGACGTTCT
>Ga0272444_10004506_pt1 | contig 12304 bp, 4 predicted proteins | sample SSMForm13_FD_201033 | JGI IMG/M metagenome (GOLD analysis project Ga0272444, IMG submission 201033) | Marine sediment archaeal communities from Little Sippewissett salt marsh, Falmouth, MA, United States - SSM-Form-13 | ecosystem: Environmental > Aquatic > Marine > Wetlands > Sediment ... | reverse complement strand
TTGGTCAGCGGCTGGATCGGATGACCGTCCAGTTCGTGCCACCCGTAGATGACGACATGGCGGGTCCGGTCGGGATCGGACAGCAGGTTGCTGACGACCACGTCCTTCTTGACGCCGGCCGTCAATTGACCCGGCTTACCGTCTTGTTCCTTGCGCTGTTCCTCGATGTCCGTGTTATGACGGACGAACTGCTCGACCCGCTCGTTGGCGTCTCCCACAGGATAATAGGTGACCGGCTCCAGCCTGATCTCGGCGTGCTGATAGATATCGTCGACCAGCTTGCGGGTCGGCAGGCTGGCCCCGAACCGATCGGCGATCTGCTGGGCCGTCCCCGGCCCCATGGGCAGGCGGCAGAAATCCTGGTCTGAGCCGACGGCCAGATAGTCCGGCAGGGCCTGATATTTCACGGTGCGCTGATGGCCTTCCGCATCCTCGAAGGTGCTCCGGACAGTGGTCAGACCGCGCAGAAATTCAGGGATGTTCCCCCGGGATACCTCCTGGCAGATCTTCTCCTCTCTCTCCTCCAAGGGCAGATCTCTGATGCTTTCCATGAAAGCGGAGCCGGTCAGGGCGTCATCCGGACGCGGCGGGATAAGGAGCGGCCGGAAACCGGGCATCTCACCCAGGATCCAGCGGCCGTAGGCCCGCGGGCCCCAGAAGCAGTACTCCCGGCCTTCCAGCCCGGTGCCCGAGAGCATCGCCTGGATGAACCCGTTGCGCTCCACCAACACGGTGTGCAGGATGGCCTGCTCGGGATTTTCGATGAGAATGATCTGGGCCCGGCCGCCCAGCGCAGTATGCGTTGTGAAGCCATCACCGGCTTGGGCCGTAAAGCGAAAATGGTCCCTCAGATCGGCCAGCATCATCCTGCTGCGATACCAGGTCCCTCCTGTTGCGCTGACGAAAGGTTTGCCCTCGTACAGAGCCACGCTGTCGTTATAGGCGATAACGCTGAGACAATGTCGTTCTGACGCCCCCAGCCATGCAGCGATCTTCTCGCCGTATTCATGGTCATAGCCATAGTTGCTGTCCAAAAAGGAGATTCTTTCCACTTCATCGGGGATCGATGCGATGCTGTCCAGGTAGCTGAAAATAAAACGCCCCCCGCCGCTGTGCCCGCTGAGCACGAGAAACGGATCATACGCCTGGAATATACACTTCAGCGAATCCACCAGGCCGGTGATGAGACCGGCATGATCCTTATGCGCCTTTTTCCAGGCCGGCCAACTCTTTTGGTCGGTCTCCAGATAGGCGACGACCAGGTTGTATTCGATGATCTGCTCTCGCAGAAACCTGGTCTGAGCGGCGATGTGCTGAATATTGAAATGCCAGTCGTCGCCCGGCTGTGTCTGTTTGCCAGCCGTTTGCTCAATGGTATTCCCGTTGGGCAGGGCATAGAGAACAAGGCCCACGCGTTTCCTGGGATTAAACGCCTTTACCGATGGAGCATTGATATGAACCCTGATTTCAGGCTGGTATCGAAAAGTCCGTTCTTGCTCATCGAGGTCGATGGAAGCGGTGAAATGAGTTAATGATCTCCGTTCAACCTCATCTCCGCCGGAGGAGCAGAACACCACCGGGCGGGGCATGCCGATGAAGGTCAGAACGATGAAAAAACCACACAGGATGTGATTCGCTGGTTTCATAGAGTTCACCGCGTTTTGACTGTCATCGTTACCAACATCATCGTGACGATTTTTTAGATTCCCAATCGGCACTCAGCTGGCCCTGAGCGTTCTTTCGAAATGGCAGCCAGGCCAGTCCGAAAATCTGTACAGTGATGTCGCTGCTTTTCAGCTTAATGCGAACCTCATCGAGCTTTTCGCTGGCCGGATCGAAAGAGAACTCCAGCTCACTGATATCCTCCTGCAAGCGCGCCTCGAGCTCCTCCATCTGCCCCTGAATGGCTCTGGTTCTCTCCTGTGCCCGAACTACATCCATTTTCTCCTTTTGTATCCGGCTGGCCGAGCGCATGGCCGTGCCGACCCGAGAAGCCGTCGTGGTGCTGACCGTTTTACGGCCCAGAAACGCGCCCAGAATGGCGCTGCCGAAGGAAATGGCTGTTTGCGTTTTCCGCGATTTAGCCTGTTCCTGTTCACGGTCAATGGCCTGTTGAGCCCTCAGCAGTTGTCCTTTCAAAGTGGTAAAACGGGAGTCGTACTTTTTTCGAATCTTCTCTACTGCCAGATCGCGCTTTTCGCGGATTGCCTGCGCCAGGCGAGACCGGAATTCTCCCTCGGATTCCTCCAAAGAACTGGTCATCTTGAATCGTTTCGAACGCGTCAACGTCAGCGGGCGATTCTGCCGCATCCAGCGCAGCAGATCTTTGTTCCACTTGCTATATGCGCTCACTTTACCCGCCGCCTGGGGCAGCTCGGCGTATTCGGCTCCGGGAAGCGCCGTCATCTCCAGATGAGCAGGGTCAAATGCCTCGGCATGATCCCAGTCCAGAACCATGGGGCCGTCTTCCAGCGTCGCGGCCAGGGCCACGGATTCTGACACATCTATATCGTACTGGACGCTGGCATAGTGAATGTTCATGCAGCCGACTACGGCCGGATAATACACCAGCCCCTGTCCGGCTCCCGAGGCGGCCAGAAAGAAGGTATCGATTCCGGGGGGTGAGACCGGCGGCCCGGCCTCAAGCGGAGCGAACTTAAAAGGTGTTCCGGGAACGGAGACGGGAGTGACCGAAGCGGTTTTGCCCGCATCGGTCAGGCTGCTTTTTTTATCAGCCGTCAATTCCTTGATCTGCTCCCGCGTCAGCGGTCCGCGCAAGTAGGACATAACCCAGCGTGTCTGGAAGATGGCCGGCGCGTTCTCATGCACGTTGTGCAGCAGAAAGACCCGTTTTCCCAAAGCGGCGAGAACCTCTTCCATCCGGCCGCGATCGAAACCGGTACCCGCCGCGGCGCCCTCAAGGCCCGCCAGGACCCGTTCCTTGTCCCGTTCGGTCTGCAGCCGTCCAATGAACCAGGTGCCAGTATTGGAAAGCCCTTTGTAGTCCAGATCCACGGGGTTTTGAGTGGCCAGCACGACTCCCAGACCATAGGCCCGGGCTTGCTTCAGAAGCGTCAACAGCGGCGTTTTCGATGGCGGATTGCTTACCGGTGGAAAATAGCCATAGATCTCATCCATATAGAGGATGGCCCGTAAACTGGAAGTGCCCGGCTGGGTCCGCATCCACCCGAGGATCTCGTTGAGCAACGTGGCCACAAAAAACATGCGTTCCGGATCTGAAAGGTGGCTGATGGTAAAAATGGCGGCGCGGGGCTTGCCTTCGGAAGTATACAACATGTGCCCGATATCCAGTGGAGCGCCTTCCAGCCAGGCCTCAAATCCCGGAGCTGCCAGCAGGTTGTTCAACCGCATGGCCAGAGAGAAACGCTCCTTTTGGGGGTAAAAGAGATCCAGGTCCATGACCCCGATGCGCTGAAACGGCGGCGCCTGAATGGCGCGGATCATTCCGGCCAGATCAAGACTCCGCCCCAGACTCCAGGCGTGCTCGAGGATATTGGCCAGAAGAATGTGCTCCCGGCTGGTGATCGGATCGGCCTCGATGTCAAGCAGGGCCAGTAAACTGGTCACGGTGGTCTGAATCCGTTCGCGAAACAGATCGCCGTCATCGCGTATGGCCGGCGGCGGCGGAGAAAAACTTCGCAGAACGCTCACCGGAAGGCCGGCGCTGCTGCCCGGGGTATAGACGGCGAACTCGGCCGCAGCGCGAAGGCGCGCGATCCGCTCGGGATTCTGTCCCCATTGGGATAATCCTTTTTGCCACAACTGGGCCTGCTGCTTGGCGTATTGATTTACCGTAAGCCCCTTTGTAACCGCATCCTGAGCATTAACCCAGGGTTGAAAATCCTCCCCCTTGAGCTCTGGAAAGGTGAGCAGCAAATTGGTCAGGTCACCTTTGGGATCGATGGCGATGACGGGGATATTATCGATCAGGCTCTCCTCCAGAAGACCGATGCCCAGCCCGGTCTTTCCGCTGCCCGTCATGCCGATGATGACCGCGTGGGTGGTGAGATCCTTGGAGTCATAGAGAACGACATCATCTTTCAGGGTGCGGGAAGCAAGATCATATTCCTTTCCCAGGTAGAACGCCCCAAGTTTCTCGTAAGCCTCTTTCATAGTAAAACCTCCCACGATCGGACCGGCATGTTTCATTTCTGACAGGGCCCTGTGCGGATTCAGGATTGCTCCGTCCGGAAAGTTGGCCTGCGGCCCGGACATTCTGCCCGATGCCCGAGGGGAAGATGATCAAGCTCACAGGCCCGGACGTACCCCGGATATCCTGCCGGAACAGAATACACAAGGCACGCCCGGGTCCACAAGCCGATTCTTAGCGGCACATTCGATGCCCGGCACTATTGGTTGTCGATCTGCGCCCGCTGCAGCTTTCCGCTGAAGTCCACGTAGATGGTTTTCCATTCGCTGAAGATCTCGTAGACGGTCCAGCCGCCCTCGCGGTGCCCGTTGCCGGTGTCCTTGACGCCGCCGAACGGCAGGTGCGCCTCGGCTCCGATGGTGGGCCCGTTGATGTAGGTGATGCCCGCCTCGATGTCCCGCATAGCCCGAAAAGCCCTGTTGATGTCATTGGTGTATATCGAGGAAGACAGCCCATAGGCGGTGTTGTTCAGCACCGAGATGGCCTCCTCGAAGGTCTTCACCTTGATGACGGCCACCACCGGTCCGAAGATCTCCTCCCGGGCAATCCGCATGTCGGGGGTAACGCCGGCGAAGATGGTCGGCTGATAGAAAAAGCCCTTCACCAGATCTCCCTCGGTGGCGTAATCCCCACCGCACAGCATCTGGGCCTTTTCCTTTAGGCCGATCTGGACGTACTCGTGGATGATCTTGCGCTGCCCCTCGTTGATGACCGGGCCGACATCCACACCCTGATCATTGCCGTAACCCAGTTTCAGCTTCTTGGTCCGTTCCAGCAGCATCTCCACGAACCGGTCGTGAACGCCCTCCTGGACGATCAGCCGGCTGGTGGCGGTACAGCGCTGGCCGGTGGTGCCGAAAGCGCCCCACAGGGCCCCCTCGATGGCCAGTTCCAGATTGGCGTCATCCATGACGATCTGTCCGTTCTTGCCGCCCAGCTCCAGCGACAGGCGCTTGAGGTCCTTTCCGCAGGCCTCGGCGATCTTCCGGCCGATGACCGAGGAACCGGTGAAGGAAATGACGTCCACGTCGGGATGCTCGACCAGCGGCGCGCCGACGGTGGATCCGGTGCCGTGAACCAGGTTGACGGCCTTGGGCGGAACGCCGGCCTCCACCAGGATCTCCACCAGCGTGGTGCCCGTCAGGGGCACGTCGCTGGCCGGCTTGAAAACCACGGCATTTCCGCAGGTTAACGCCGGGAAGATCTTCCAGGTGGGAATGGCCATGGGAAAGTTCCAGGGGCAGATGATGCCGGCCACGCCTATGGGTTGACGCGTGGTCATGGCAAACTTGTTGGGCAGCTCCGAAGGAGCCGAAGGAGCGAACATCCGGCGACCCTCACCGGCGGCATAATAGGCGGTATCGATGCCCTCCTGGGTATCGCCCATGGTCTCGGCGAACACCTTTCCCATCTCCCGGGTCATCTCCCGGGCGATATCCTCCTTGCGCTCCACCATCAGGTCACCCACCGTCTTCATGATCTCGCCCCGCTTGGGCGCGGGAACCAGACGCCATTCCTGAAAGGCCTCCCGGGCGGCCTTGACCGCCTCGTCGATGTCCTTCTTGTTTGACTTCGGGAAGGTGCCAATGAGGTCCTCTTCATTGGCGGGATTGCGATTCTCGAAGGTCTCGCCGTCGATGGCGTCGGACCACTGTCCGTTGATGAAGTTCTGATATTTCTTGGCCATGAAACCCCCCTTGCGGTGAAGGTTAGCTATACGCAACAGAATCCTACCGGTTGTGAAAACAGACCATTTTCCCTCGCAGAATCTCCCGTCCATTATCGACCAGATAGAGATATATTCCCTCGGAGACGATCTCCCCGGAGGCATTACGGCCATCCCAATAAACCTCCCAACGATCTCCCTGCGGACAGAAGGCGGCCAGCTCTCTAACCAGCTCACCGGCTATCGTGAAGACCATCACGGTGACCTGCCGGCGGCCGGGAACGGGAAATCCGATGGTGGTTCCTTCCGTGAAAGGATTGGGATAGTTATAGACATCGATGGAGGCCGGCTGTTGCGGCGACAGACCTATCCTGGCCGCCTCAGCGTTCACGATGCCCCAGCCATAATAATTATTCGGATAGGTTGCATTCCCGGCGGTGTTTCTGAGGGCATCGGCCACCTCAAGCGGCGTCATGGTCGCATCCGTCTGCAGCAACAGGGCTGCTACGCCGGCCACCAGGGGGGTGGCCACCGAGGTGCCCGTCGCACGGTAATAACCTGAAGATGTGTACGGCCTGGCGGCATAGGTACCCGATCCACAGGCCATCAGGTCGGGCTTGATGCGGCCGTCATATGTCGGTCCGATAGAGCTCCAGCCGGCCCGGACGCCGAGTGTGTCCACCGCACCCACGGCGATGACCAGATCTCCGTCGGAGGGCGCGATGATATGCTGCCAGCTGGTCAGGCCCTCATTACCGGCGGCGGTGACCACCACCACACCTCGTGAAGCGGCCAGATCGGCGGCCACCGTGGTCACGGCCGTGCTGCCGTCCAGATCCTCATAGTCGTACCAGTCGAGATAGCCCAGGGAACTGCTGACCACATCGGCTCCCAGTCCCTCAGCCCACTCCAGACCGGCGATCCAGTAATCCTCCTCGATGGGCGTCTCGCCGTCATAGACCTCGGTCTTGCCCAGAATATAGGCGGCCCCATAGGCCGGTCCGATGAGCTGACCGGGCCGGTACCCGGCGATGATGGAGAGCACCGCGGTGCCATGGGAAGCCTGGTGCTCAGGATCGCCCGGTTCATCGGCCACCACGGAATCGCCGTTGATGAAATCCCGGGCATCCAGAACGTCCAGGTGCTGGAAAACATCGTGGTCCAACTCATATCCCGTGTCCAGGAGGCTTATCCGAACGCCCTCTCCCGGCGAATCGAATCCATTCTGCAGCAGCCACTGGTGATATTGAGGCACGGCGATTTGATGCAGATGCGTGTAAGAGGGACCATAATCATAGGCCCGCGTTCCGGGCGAAATTCCTTTCGGCGGCCCTGATTCCGCCGTTTCATATCCTCGCCGGCGAAAGCCGGCCACCCGGGTGATTGAGGAAACGAATGGGCGCTCAGCTAGTTGGCGTATCTGTTCGGCCGTCGCCCGGATACTGACGGCATTCAGCCAGCGGGACCGGGCCCGGAGGCCGGCGCCCGTCTCCAGGACTTCCTGGATAAAGACGTCGTGGAGCGGCAGATCGGCGAAGCCAACCGGTGCCCCCTCTGGTTTCACCTTCAGCCGACGGGCACGGGCGTGGTCATCGAGGGAGCGAGCATGTTCGTTCAGGGCCTGTCGCAGCGATCGATCGTCCGGGATGCCTTTATCGGTGAAGAAGATCCATGCGTCGAACGTCTTTCGGCCTTCATCCGATTTCTTCAACCAGCTATCAGTAAAAGAGTTCTGAAGACGTCGATCGATCTTAGGATTTCGTGCCGATCGTATCGGCTGGGTCTGGACCGGAGCCCAGGCGAGCGAGAGCAGGGCGATGAACAGAACGCTGAGAAGGGAACCGCTGAGATCTGGGGGGCGCAGATGGTTCGCAGACATAGTGCTCCAGCCTGGTACGGGTGTCCCCTTTTCCATAAACGCATCGGGGTCAAACATCTTTTCAATTTACCATTTCCGGCTGTACAGGTCAAGGGCTTTTTCTGTCGGAGAGCCGGTAGCGGGCCGGGATACATCGGGATATAAAAAGAGCCGCCGGTCGATCGACCGGCGGCTCTCAGAAGCAGCTTCATGTTGCTGATTACTTATTACTTAATAAACGCCATCTTGGTCGAGGCGTCGAACGCGCCCGCCTTCAGGGTGCAGAAGTATACTCCGCTGGCCACCGGCTTACCGTTGGCATCCCGACCATCCCAGGTTACCTGGTAGGTGTTGGCCTGCTGATCGGCATCGACCAGGGTCCGCACTTCCTCGCCCAGCACGTTGAAGATCTTCAGGCTGACCTGCGAGGCGGTGGGAATCGAATAGCTGATGGCCGTCTGCGCGTTGAACGGATTGGGATAGTTCTGCGATAGGGCATATTCGGTCGGCACGCCGGCGATGGACTGCGGCGTCACCTGAATGGGACCATGAGCCGTCCGAATACCTGCCAGATCGACATCCACCACCTTATAGCTGTAAGTTACGCCGTTTTCCAGGCCCTGGTTCGTGTAAGTGTAGTCGTGGCGGACCTCGCTGGTGCCATGGCCGGGGATCAAGCTCTCGTTGACCCGCTCCCAGTCACCCCCATCGCTGCGCATCAGAAAGAAACCCAGGTTATTGGTCTCAGTCTGAGTACTCCAGTACAGGGTCGCCTGACCATCACCCGCCGAGGCGTAGAAAGTGGACAGGCCAACGCTCAAGGGATGACCGATCATGTAGTCCTCAACCTCACCATAGGCGTGCTCGAGAAAGTAGACATTGTCGTTATAGTGATAATTGAGACGGAACCGGCACCACATGTCGTTGTTGGTGGCATATTCGGGAACGGTAAATGGAATATTGTAGGTGTGAGAATTCGCGCCCCAGGCCTCGTCGTAGGGATTGAAGGACAGGCCGCCGAAGACGTTTTCGCCGGCATCATCCCAGTCTCCATCCTGGTTCCAGTCGAACCAGGCATGCACGAACAGATGGTCATCCCAAATCGGCGGCATACTCCAATAGCGTCCGTCCTGCCAGTCCTGTACCGATATGGTCAGATCCACGCTGCCTGTTTCGCCCGGTATGAAAGGCTTGTTGAAAACGACGCCGTCGTCGAACTCGTCGAGATCGACCTGCAGGGAGTTGAACTCCAGGTCGATATCAGCGCCCAGCCATTCAAAGACCCCGTCCGAATTGATGTGGCGGGCACCGTAGTTCTCGTACATTGAATAATACGGAGGATCCGGAGCGTCGCCGTAGTCGGCATAATCGCCATAGAAGTGGGACATGATCAGAGACATCAGGTTGGCCTTGGTGTTGTCCGTGCCTTCCTCGTCCTTCAGCGCGGCGAAACAGATGGTGGAGAAGAACAGCGCGTGTCCCTGCTGAGGAACCCCGGTCAGGTCCCATGACAGGCCGGTGTATCCGGTGTCGTTGTCCGCCTCGAAAACTTTGAATTCGTATGACTCGTTCTTGGTAACCATCTGTATTTTATCAATGGCCAGCTGTCCCTTGAGGAGGAAAGGATTCTCCAGCTCAAAACAGAGACCGTCGGTGATGGCGTCGGGATTCAGGCCGCCCTCGACAAACATTCCGCTGCCACTCCCCTGAAAGCGATCGAATTCAACGTAACCCACTTTCAGATAGTCATAGGGAAATTCGCCGGAAGAAAAAGTGTAATCGGGATCGGTGGGCATGACGGCATAATCATTGAGATAGTCCTGGGCGCTCAAGAAGAGCTTGCCACCGCCATCCAGGTACTGAGCCAGGGCGATCTCATCATTGTTGGTGAGACAGCCATCACCCAGACATCCGGATTCGCCGCAGGTCGTCCCGGTGAACCAGATCACGATTTCATAGTCCTGCAGCTTGGAAAGGGGAGGGCCATCCGGTCCGTTGTCCTCGCAGACCTCATAGAGCTCGTATTCCCCGCGAATCTGCGCATCGGCTACCGGAAACACACGAGCGGCTTCCAGCGCCTCCGTATAGAAAGATTTGACATCGTAAAAGCCGGCTCCCTCCACACAACTGAGGTCGTCATCGACCAGCAGAACACCACCGCCCGCCCAGGCCAATTGAGCCAGTAAGGCCGACAGAAACAACGTGCCCAACATGATAGCCATTTTCTTCATGTCACTGACCTCCTTTAAAGACTGATTCCCCTCATTTCCTTAACAGACTCACCAAACATATTCCTGCGCTTATTGGATTTATAGATACTTCACCTCCCTCCAAGGGACAACCTTTTCAAGACACAGTTTGTCGCATAGACACTCTTGCTCTCGTTACCTTACACTTCCTCACTTATTACCATTTTACCATAAACCCTCTTTTTTGTCAAGATGTTTTTTTATGTTTTTTTATGTTTTTTTCTTCCTATAGATCAGGGTCTGCGGAGCATTGTCTTGAACATTGCTCCTTTCCTCTCTATTCACCCCCTGAAACCATCTCCCCGTGCCTTCGTTGCCCCCCTCAATTCATCAGATTTGTGTTCCGGCGCGGGTTTGTATTGAAGCACGGGCCCGGAAATCGACAGGGACCGCAAAATGACAGCATCCCCGGTCTGTATACTGTCCCCACAAGGTATTTCTAATAATAATTAACTGCCTATAATACAATAAATTAAGCGATAAAATCCTTGACGGCGGGGCCAGTTTCTGATACACTATTTAGGAGTAGTTTTAGGCAAATAAGCGGTGCGCTTATGAGTGTTTGGTGATTGTATTCAGATCATACTCCTATAGTAATCATTTGGCGCATAAGCATAAACCAACCCCTGTTGATCGTTCAGCGATGCTAAATATCATGCCTTATTTCAATAGATTACGGGGAACCTCTGGGCCCTTGCTGATCACCCTTGCGGGTTCGGTCCTGATATTCTGCCTATTGACCCCGGCGACAGCCGATGAGATTTTGAGCTTCTCCTTCTCATTCGATTCTCCCCAGATCGAATCCCGGGGCGATCATTACGCCGTTTCCATGCCCGGATCCCCGTCTATGGGAAATCCGGGCCGGCCTATCGTGCCCCTCCGAACGGCCTACATCCTCCTTCCTCCTGGACAGCGGCTTTCCCATATCTCCGTGGACACCGCCCCCGAGGTGGTCCTTCCGGGACGATTCCCTCTGGTCTGGGGGCAGCGGCAACAGCCCATGTCAACACCCGCGGACACGGCGCCCACTCCTCCAGATGCCGCCATATATTCATCCCGCGACCCCTTTCCCCGGGACACTCACCGGTTGGTCGGCGTCTGGTCGATGCGGGGCCGCCGCATCGCTGTCATCAATCTCCACCCGGTGCGATACATTCCGGCAGAAGGGACCCTCTCCTACTTCCCCCGCCTGTCCGTTCAGCTGCAAACCGTACCCTCCGCGGATGCCTTCACAGAGACCGTCCAAATGATCAGAACCTCTCCCGACGGGAACCGGCGCCTTGCCGCTCTGATCGAAAATCCGGAAGCCCTTGGATCCTATGATGCCCTGGTCGGACTCAAAGACATGGCCGGGCCTGCGGATCCTTCTTTATATGACGAAATATACCCGCTGGTCATTATTACCGACCAAAGCCTGGTTCCTGACTTCCAGCCGCTGGCCGATTTCAAAACCGGACGCGGCCTGAGAACAAAGGTGATCACCACCCAGGAGATCGCCTCCGGTTACCCGGGCGGCGATCTTCCGGAACAGATCCGCAATTGCATTCTCGAGGCCTACATGACCTGGCAGACCGAGTATGTCCTGCTGGGCGGCGACGACGAGGTGGTCCCTCATCGCGGGCTCTTTGCCGAGGCCTTCGGCTACACGGACGACGATATCCCCTCGGATCTCTATTACGGCGCCCTGGATGGAAGCTGGAACCAGGACGGCGACGATCTCTGGGGCGAGCCGGGAGAGGATGATCTGCTGGTCGAGGTCGGCATCGGACGGGCTCCGGTGGACGATCATATAGAGGCACAGAACTTCGTCGAAAAACTGATCCGTTATGAGGAAACACCGGTTCTCGATCAGACGGTCGAGGCGCTTATGGCCGCGGAGGAGCTGTTCGACAACCCCCTGACATGGGGTGGGGATTACAAGGATGAAATCCGCTACGGATCGGACAGCCACGGCTTTGTAACCCAGGGATGTCCTTCCCGGTTTACCGTGAATACCCTCTATGATAGAGATTTAGGATATACCTGGTGGGGTGGAATCCTGCTCAACCTGATGAACGAGGGAACTCACCTGATCAATCACGTGGGACACACCTCGGTGACACGAGCCTTGAGACTCAGCGCGGATCAGGTATTCGACGACCTGACCAATGACGGAATCGATCATTCCTATTTTCTCGTTTACTCCCAGGGATGCTACGCCGCTTCCTTCGACAACCGCAACCCCGGAGGAGCCTATCTGGACGATTGTGTGGCCGAGGCCCTCGTGGCCGGCGAGCACGGCGCGGTGGCCTTCGTGGGCAACTCCCGTTATGGCTGGGCCGAGTCCGGGGCCACCAACGGAGCTTCACAGTTCTTCGACC
>Ga0272444_10004505_pt1 | contig 12307 bp, 11 predicted proteins | sample SSMForm13_FD_201033 | JGI IMG/M metagenome (GOLD analysis project Ga0272444, IMG submission 201033) | Marine sediment archaeal communities from Little Sippewissett salt marsh, Falmouth, MA, United States - SSM-Form-13 | ecosystem: Environmental > Aquatic > Marine > Wetlands > Sediment ... | reverse complement strand
GTATGGTGGACGATATACATTATTGTCGGAGAGGCAACGAAAATGTTCTGACCTTTGTTTTCATTGACAGAGGAGATTTTGCTATAGCTCCTTCATGATTGTTCGGAGCCAGTCATGCACGATGCGGCAGCACATATTACGACGATACCACGAACGCACATAAGAATCGCCGTCAGTACAATCGTTTCCTAAGCGTCATTTTATACAATTAGAAACGTGAATACCCCGTTTTGTAAATGGGGATGAAACGCTTATCTGTCGGCGACAGGGATGAAATATTGCTAAATATTCCTTACGATGTCCCGCCTTGTAGGCGTGGTGATTCACTGGTAAATTTAGGGGGATTGCTGCTGGGAGGACTTTTTTAAACCACTCAACTTCGAATAGAGTTTTTTGAGAGATGGATTATTCCATAATCCTTTTAATCTGACGATTGCTTTACAGGCTGATAACTTGACAGGGTCTTTCATTAATTCTTCAATAAATGCCCTCTGGCTGTTCACGAAACCGTCGAATCTCAATTGGATCATCTGGTCTTCGGAAAAAGGCTTTCCACTTTCCCGTTCCAAATCTTCAGGTGTTAAACCTAATCCCCCGATCATCTTCAGGAAATATTCCCCCGTGATATTTCTGGTCTTCTGAGAAAATTCACTGAATCTCTGGGGAGACAAACCGGATAACTTCATGAACTGGCCTTTACTCATCTTCTGAGATCGGGCGTATTCCCATAATGAGTCGAAGTAATCGTTAAAATCTGTATCTTTTTTTCTCGCTGCCATGGTTGGAAGTATAGCATCAATTTTGTTATTGTCAAGGGGGAATGATAATTTTATTAATAAAATTATTCCACGGGTGATAGTTTTGCATTTCGGCCGGTTTCCCTGTGGGTATGTTTCACATATAACGAAGATCCGCACCATGTATAAAATAGTTGCCTTTTTTATGAGAGATGGGTAGATTCTAAAGTGGATGATGAAGACATAAAGCTATATTACCGTATAAGGTGGCATTATGCGAACGGCAGAAGATCTGAGGGGAATATTACAGAGGATCGATGGAAAGGGTTACAAAGCATACAAGGATATTAAGGACAGATATGACTATGGAAATTATATCCTCTGTGTGGATCATGTACAGGGTGACCCCTTTGCGTTGCCCAGCCAGATGCGGGTAATGATTCCCCGGGAGATAGCAGAACTTCAGCGGGACATGTATTCCAACAAAAGCAGGGAGGTGGCCCTGCGAGATTTTCTGACCAGAAGGTTTTTTGAGGCAACGCGAAAATTTTGTCAGGGGAACAGAGGAACGGGGAAAAGCGGTATAATATCGATCGATCGACCGGGACAGGAGATTCTCGAACGTACGTCGATGTTTGTAACTGATGAAGGAATAGAGGCGCGGTTCGTTCTGGGGCTTCCCGCCTTCGGGAGGAAAATTGCCGGTAGGCATGCCGAGGCGATGTTGTTCGATGAACTTCCAAAGATCATCCGGGCTTCACTATGCGGGAAGAGCCTGAACCTGACGTTTCTGTACGATCATATCCAAGTGGCGGAAGATGCCGATTTTTTGAGAAACCAATTGGACGGCATGAATCTGTTGGCTTTTGTTGCCGATGGTGCGATTCTTCCCCGGGCAAGTGGGATTGACACTCGACCTCTGATTGAGGGTCCTATTGTTCCCTTTGCGTCGCCGGAATCTCTCCGTGTCGAAACGGAGTTACCGAATGGGGGCGTCATAACCGGTATGGGAATACCAAAGGGTGTTACGCTCATCGTCGGCGGCGGATATCACGGCAAATCAACCCTTTTACGAGCCCTGGAACTGGGTGTCTACAACCATATACCGGGAGATGGGAGAGAATTTGTGGTAACGAACCCTTCTGCATTGAAGATACGCGCCGAGGATGGAAGGCGTATCGAGAAGGTGAATATATCTCCCTTTATTGCTAATTTGCCCTTCGGTAAAGATACTGAATCGTTTTCGACTGGAAACGCCAGCGGAAGTACGTCTCAGGCAGCCAATATCATCGAGGGTCTGGAGGTGGAAGCACAGGTCTTGTTCATCGACGAAGACACATCGGCTACCAACTTCATGATACGAGATCATCGAATGCAGGAACTGGTGGCGAAAGATAAGGAACCGATCACTCCGTTTATTGATAAAGTGAGCCAGCTCTATAAGGATATTGGCGTTTCGACGGTTATGGCGATCGGGGGTTCGGGAGATTATTTTGATGTTGCCGATTATGTCATCTGTATGATTGAGTATAAACCGTATGAGGTAACTGAGTCGGCTCGCACAATTGCGTTGAAATATCAGTCTGAGCGCAGTCCTGAGGGGGGAACATATTTTGGTACACGTGATAATCGGGTTCCCCTGGCGCGAAGTTTCGACCCCCGGAGGGGAAAGAGAGAAGTTAAAATTTCGTCAAAGGGTCTTCAGTCCATAGAATTTGGTACTCACACGATAGATCTCGGGGCGCTGGAACAGCTGGTTGATATAAGTCAGACACGGGCAATCGGAGATGCCATTCATTATGCCACGAACTATATGGACGGACAGAAAACATTGAAAGAAATCGTCGATTGTGTTCTTGCCGACATACGTGACAATGGACTGGATGTTCTGAACACGAGACCCGTCGGTGATTATGCTACCTTCAGGGGAATGGAATTTGCGGCTGCCATCAACCGTCTCAGGACACTTGCAATCCGTGGTGAGTGATGCGTGCTTTCCGTAACGTCATACAAAGGATGTAATCACAGTATCAATAATCGAGACCGGCGCTGCATGCCGATAGTTTTATATGAAGCGAATGGATTATGAGCGAAGGCACTATTTTCAAAGCCATTCAATGTGCCGTCCTAGCACATTCGGGGCAATTTCGAAAGGGTACACGGATACCGTATATTATTCATCCCCTGAGAGTCGCAGAGATCTTGATCGAATATGATTGTTCCGATGAAGTTGTCATCGCCGGCATTCTCCATGATACGATAGAAGATACGGTTATAACCGTTGACGACATCGTTCGGTCCTTTGGTGAGAAGATTGCCGAACTTGTTGAGCACGCGTCGGAACCGGATAAGTCGAATACTTGGGAAAACCGGAAGCGGCATACGATCGAATACCTCAAGGACGCGCCGATGGATGTTCTTTTTATAACCTGTGCCGACAAACTTGATAATCTCAGATCAATACAAAAAGACTATACACATGCGGGGGAGTCACTATGGTCCCGCTTCAACCGGCCGAAAGATTATCAGCAGTGGTATTACCAAGCGTTAGCGGATGTTTTTATGTCTCGAATTGACAGTGAGCCGGGCGCTTTGCTCTTTCATGTCTTTAAACATGAAGTAGGGGATTTCTTCGGGAAAGAGGGGAAATTGTAACAGCCATAATTCATTTGAACCCTATGAATTGTCGTGAATTTGTGATACCTCTCTCTTCGGTGATAGCGAACGGATTAAGTATCACAAATGTAGATAATCGAATTTATTAAAGGAGGAAAGCGATGTCGGTTCTCGAATGGAAAAAAGATGACGCAGTTGCCATAATAACTATGACAAACGGAGAAAATCGCCACAACCCTGCTTTTTGTAAGGCCATGATGACGGTCCTTGATGAGATTCAGGAAGACACATCAATTTCCGCCGTCGTTATCATATCGGACGATGAAAAAAACTGGTCTCAGGGAATTGATCTTGCGTGGCTGTCCGCGCGGATGAAAGAAGGGGACCTAGAGGCAATCAAAGGCTTCATGTACGGGTTGAATGATGTCTTTAAACGAATCCTTCTGTACCCTATGCCGGTGATTGCCTGTATTACCGGACATGCTGTGGCTAACGGTCTGATTCTTTCCTGTGCCTGTGATTTCAGGTTTATGAGAGCCGATCAGGGATTCTTCTTTTTCCCGGAGGTTGATATCGGCGTTCCTTTGCTTCCCGGCATGACTGCATTTATCAGGAAAGTGATTCCGTCTTATAAATTCAACGAGATGATACTAACGGGGAATCGTTTTTTTGCCCGGGAAATGGAAAAACATCATGTTATCCACAAGGCCTGCGAAAACCTCGATGCGTTGCTGGATGAAACGATGACGTTTGCAAAGTCTTTTACGAAGAACCGGGGTACCTTCGGTGAGATTAAGCGACGCCTCCATAAAACTATTATTGATGAAATTGATCAGGAAGATCCAAAATATATAGAGCCTCTGCACCTCATGGTAAAGGATTAGCATCAATTGGTGCAATGTGGATCGCAGGTCATGCTTCCTGTGGAATCAGTATTCATAAGAGGTTTTTTCGGGAATCACGAACGACAATCTACGTGCAGCATTATATCACTTCAGAGCTCTGTTCAATCGTCGTCGGGCGGCTCCGGCTTCTGCAACCATTCGTTCCATTAACTCGGCGACGGTCGGATTATCATGGATCAGTCCCGTGGACTGTCCCACGGGAAGAAGCCCGCGCTCGTTGTCTCCGTCCTCGGTAGCAATCCGAAAGGCCTTGAATGCGTTGGCCATATAGGCGAGCTGTTTTGCATTTTTCAATCCCGATACAAGGACACCTACGAACAGCTTGAAATAGGGGATATCAAGCATCGTCGCGATCTCACGGGAATTGGAAAAAGCCGCCACCAGGTTGAGCCCCCGTTTGAGAGCCCTGTGAGCGGCGGGAGTTTCCATCACCCGGCAGGGGATCCCGTCGAATCGAGCGGAAAAGAGGGTGTCGTATACATCTTTTTCGATGGAAAGATGTTTGAAGTTTTCATGTAAGGGACTTTCCTGTGTGGTCATAAAGCGGGTACCCAGGGAAATACCCTCGGCTCCCAGGGCAAGTGCCGCAGCTAAACCCCGGCCGTCGGCAAATCCGCCGGCAGCAACAACGGGAATTTCGAGCAAATCGACAAGACTCGGAATCAGGACGAGCGACGTGACCATTTCACCGTGGGCGGCAGCTTCATGCCCGGTTGCTATTACTCCGTCAGATCCATAATCCTGCGCACGCTGGGCATGCCGCGCATTAACAACGGTCGCAATTACTTTTCCACCGTATTCATGAGCTGCCTTCACGATCCAGTCTCCCTTTCCGAGTGAAAAATTAATGACCGGAACTCTCTCATCCAAGAGGACTTTCGCATTTTCCGAAGCACCCGGGAAGATTAAGGATACATTGGCTCCGAATGGTTTGTCGGTGAGCTTCTTGATTTCCTGAACAGCCATCCTGGTCTGTTCGGGATTCATAGGGCCTGTGGCCAGGATTCCCAGACCACCGGCATTCGAAACAGCCGCTACCATTTTCGGCACGCTGATCCAGCTCATTCCGGAAAGCAGAATAGGATGTTTGATTCCAAAGACTTCCGTAATACGTGTTTTCATATATCATTCACCCCCGAGAATTCATAGGCATACGCTCGTTCCCATATAAGATTTTAATATTTTATGCAATACGATTGTTTTTGACCATACGTCGGGAATAAGCCATGATGTTGCTGTTTAAAATAGTATTATGTTGATGTTCCGGTTTGCAAATCTGATGCACAATAATTATTTTATAGATGTAAATAGTATGGATTACAGGAAGACAATGAATAACAATAGAGAAAGCAAAGATCTTTTTGAATATTGTAAAGGACAGTGCGGTTATGCTCCGTATTGTTCTGAATGCAGGCGAGAAAGGAAAAAGGGACGACGAAAATTTCAGGGAAAAACTGGAGGAAAAAACGTCGCAGAAAATGATTTTTGTCCTCCGTCTGAAAATAGTAATGTCAGCATTCATTAGTTCCATGTGGCCATAACGGCCGCTTGTTTGGAAATATAAAGTAAATTTTATTCCCGTTACGAGTATTGAAAAGGAACAATCGGAATAGGATTTAAAGTTAGATGGACTGGTTTCCCCTTTTTATATTCTGAGATTCCGGTAATAAAAATACAAAGAAAACTCCTGCAAATGCGAGGAATGCGCTTATCAGGAAGGCATTTTTGATGCCGACAAGATCGGCCAGCCACCCTACAGCAACGGTTATCCCTGCAGAGATAAGGAAGCTGATACCCATGTATAAGCCGTTGGCCATACCTCTGTTGTTTTGAGCATAATCCTGTACAATCGCGAGTTTTACCGGGGCTATAGCAAAAAGCATGCACCCCAGAGGAATAAGGAGAGGCAATATCAGCCAATCAGGTGCATAAACAAATAAAATCAGGAGAAGAGAAGCTGTCGGCAGTGAAACCAGGAAAACGGTGCGGCGTCCCACGCGATCACTCAGTGTACCACCGAAATAAATTCCAAGGGTGCCCGAAAATTCAAGTACTGCCAGACTTAACCCTCCGAACCACAAGCTTTTACCTGCCGTTACCATGTAGGTGGGAAGAAACATTACGAGTGACGCATTCATAAAAGCACAGGATAGCATAATGCCAGTCAAAGGAATCATAATATGGTTTATGGATTTCCACGTTTTTTTCAGGTTGCTGTCGTACCGTTTTCCTGATGACAGGTTTGTATCTTTAAGGCTGACATGCAGCAAAATTGATGCGAGGATCCCAAAGATCATGATGGGATAACTTCCCTCGAATGTCCATGCCGAAACGGCCCAGACAGCTAACAGAGGACCGATTGTGCGAGAAAATTCCCCACCGATCATCCAGTAACTCATGCCTTTTCCGAGGTCATTCCTTGATACACGGGCGATCATTACGGGACCCAGGACATGGAAAAGTGTCGCGCTTATTCCGGCGATCAGGAGAAGAATAACCGCAATGCCATACCGTGGAGCCATGCCGAGGAGACTCATCATGACTGCCGTTAGTCCCGGAGCAATGACAGCCAGATGACGCAAGTTTATGCGGTCGGATATGATACCGAGTAAGGGACTGAAAAAGGATGGAAAACGAAAGAAAAATGTTAACAGGCCTGCAAGAGTCATCGTGATCCCGAATTTTTCGATAATGAGAGGGAGAAACGGCGACAGGAAACTTGAATAAATGTCGTGAGCACAGTGACCGCCTGAGACAACCAATACTTTTTTCAGTTGAAAGTCTGAATTTGAATCTTCCAATGCCTGCATTACCTGAGATCAATTATATGTGCTGATAGATTGCTTCTCATTTTTCCGTTACCATGAAATACCCTCGCATAATTGCCAGGCGACTAGTAAAGCCTGTCTGAATGGCGGCATATCAAACAATCATGGAAGAAATCTGTTGATTCAACATGACGATTGACTCCGTCAGGAGATATGGGGAGAAAACCGAAAAGTTTCTTTTGCAGCATCATTATTTTGTGAAAAAGTTCATTTATGTTTATTAAAGGGATGTGTGTTATGGGTCGGGTTCACTAAACCTTCTTGCCGGGATTCCTATCCGAACAATACCTGGTCTTTCCCCAGTCTTTTGGCTTTATACATGTTTATGTCCGCCCGTTTGATAAATTCCTTCAGTACTTCCTCGGAAATATATTGTGCGATACCAATGCTGACGCTCACGTGGACTGTCGTACCTTTCGCCGGGGAAAAAACTTCTTTCTTGAACTCGGACCTGATTCTCTCAGCAACATGTAACCCTCGTGTACCATCTGTCTCCGGTAAAATGACCGTGAATTCTTCACCTCCATACCGATAGGCGGAGTCGATACGTCTAATTGATTGTTGGATAACGTCGGCGAGTCCAACAAGCACTTTATCACCTTCCAGGTGACCGAAGGTGTCATTGAATTGTTTAAAGTCATCAACATCAAGCATTAGAAGAGTTAGCGGATGCTGATAGCGGTTAGACCGTTCAATCTCATTTTTCAATTGTTGATAAAAGTGTCGTGAATTATAAAGATTAGTTAATCCGTCAGTGATGCTCAGTTCTTGATATTTCTTTTGACTCTCGCGCAGTGCGTCCAGCGCCCGGTTCCGTTCGGCAAAAATGGCTCGCTCTTTGATTACCCGCTTAATTCTAATCAACAATTCTTTCATGCCGATCGGTTTTTGGATAAAATCACTTGCTCCGATTTCGATTATTTCCTCATACGTAAAATCTCTCACAAACCCTGTCATCACAATGACATCGGAGTCAAATCTTTCCTTTATGGCCTTAGTCAATTCAATTCCATCCATATTAGGCATCTGAATGTCGGTTATAACAACATCAACACTCAGTTGATCCATAATATGTAATGCTTTCAGACCGTCTTCAGCACAAGTACAGCTATACCCCTCATATTGAAGGGATTCCCGGATAATATCCCTGATGGATTCTTCGTCATCAACAACAAGAATGTGAATGTCATCAACGGAAATGTCGTCTTTTTTATTCATGAGTTTCTAATCTGGCGAAGCTACTGTTATTACGATTATCGTGAATCACTCCGCCTGCACGGCGGGGCATCGTAAAAAATATTTATCAATGTTTTTTACCTGCTTTTGGCAGGTAAACGCTTTATCTCCGTTTACAAAACGGGGTATTCACGTTCATAATTTGATAAGCAGCAATAATCATGCCTCACGTTGACCATCCGGTTCGATACGAATTGATCCGGCTAAAATATTTTGTGATATTTTACAGTTAACGACATAATTGCATATTTCACTTTTTGTCCCCATCGCCATAGGAAATTATGCATCGTGTCAACAAATCATACCATACGGTATTGTGTTGATGTTCACTGGTGGATGACCCTATATCAAGTCAGGTAGTATTGTCAAGGGCATAACCGGTCAACATGCAATCGATGGCCATTAGTGTATGATACGGTATTTATAAATCATCCTATATTGTTACGGTCATGCCCGGTTATGAAAACGTGGCGATTGTACGATAACGCTATCACTTATCCATGCTGTATGAAAGACAGGGCGGACATCCAATTACGAATAGACACCTCTACCGTTTTATGGTACGTAATTTTCTGTTATGTGGACAGGATGCTCCAAAGTAATCCGCAAAAACGTTACCAGGTCACTTTGTAACCGCTACATGAATACCGCAAACAACTGATAAAGAAAACATACAATTGTCATCGCTGAGGTCCGGATGAACATTAAAAAAGTAGGGATTATAGCGAATAGCAGTAAAGAAAGTGCCGTTGATTACACCTGCAGATTGAGCGAGTGGCTCATTGAAAGAGGATTAGACGTTATCCTGGACGAAGAAATTGCAGAGAAAGCAAAGGCCTATCGCGGGATTACCAGAGAAGAATTGGCTGATCTGGTCGATATAATTGTTGTATTCGGTGGTGATGGAACACTTCTCGTAGCGAGTCGCTCGGTAAGAGGAAGAGATGTGCCGATCGTTGGTGTTAATCTAGGCGGATTCGGTTTCATGACCGTTGTTAATCTGAACGAACTTTTCGGTGCTATGGAATTCATTCTGACGGGAGACTATACAGCGTCGAAACGAATGATGCTCGACGTGATTCTGGAGCGTGGTCGGGAACAAACGGTGAAGCATGCCGTTCTTAATGATGTGGTAATCAACCGGGGAAATCTTTCAAGCATGATTAATCTGGAAACGTTTGTGGACGATCAGTATTTATCAACGTTTAAAGCAGACGGCCTTATTATATCCACGCCCACGGGCTCAACTGCATATTCCCTTTCAGCGGGAGGTCCTATCGTCCTTCCGGATTTGAACTCGATTATCATTAATCCCATATGTCCGCACACGTTGACGAATCGACCGATTATGCTTCCCCCTGATGCGGTCGTGAAAGTTGTGTTGTGGACCGCAGAGGAAAATGCAACGGCAACATTTGATGGACAAGAATCGGTCATCATGAAATCGGGGGATGCAATAAAAGTCAAAATATCAAATGATTACATAAATCTTATCAATTCTCCGCATCACAATTATCTCGAAATTCTTCGTACGAAACTGGGGTGGGGTGGATTGCCGTAACGTGCCTATGTTAAAGGAACTATCAATACAAAATTTTGCTATTATTGATAACGTCAACGTGTCATTCGTTGAAGGGCTTACTGTTGTTTCCGGTGAGACGGGAGCCGGAAAATCAATCATCATCGGTGCTGTCGGTCTGCTTCTGGGAGAACGGGCCTCAACCGATGACATCCGGTCATCAGAAGATTCGGCGGTAATAGAGGCACTTTTTGATATCCGGGGAAAGAATCACATTAAGAAAAAGCTCAACAATATGGGTTACAGTTCAGATGATGAACTTGTCGTAAAACGAGTTGTGTCTCGAACCGGTAAAAACAGGATTTACATCAATGGAAATCTTACGACTTTGAGTATGCTTTCTTCGTTAAGTGAAGTATTGGTCAATATTTGCAGCCAACATGAACATCAGACAATCCTCAATGCCGAAAACCACATTGATATAATCGATGAATTCGGAGGCCTTATCCCGCGCAGATCCGAATACTCGGACCTTTTCAATGACTATCAATCACTGAAAGAAAAGCTGTCCCAACTGGAATCGACAAATAGAAAAAAACAGGAACGGGAAGAGTTTTTGAAATTTCAGTTACAAGAGATTGAAGCGGGAGATATAAAACCAGGGGAAGATGTATCGTTACAGGAAGAACGGAAGATTCTCAGTAATGCAAAAAAACTGGGAGACTGTGCGGGCGAGTCCCATGAAATCCTGTATGCGGGAGAAGGCACCCTTCTGGAAAAATTGTCCCTTGTCATTCAGAGAATACAAGAGATAAATGAGATCGATACTCGATTCAGTATATCGAAGACAGAACTTGATTCCATCTATTTCAGTCTTGAAGATATTTCATTCAGACTGCGGGATTATATGGCGGGAATACTTTTCGATCCGGCTCAACTCGACGAAATTGATGAGCGATTGGAATATCTCGGACGAATGAAACGCAAATATGGCGGAACACTGGATGATGTGTTTCGGAAAAAAAATGAGATTCGGAAAGAATTAGATACCATTTCTTCTGTTGAAGAAGAGATTGAACGGATATCGGAAGAAATAATTCGAAAAAGAGGGCTGGTACTGGAAAAAGCACGAGCTTTATCTCACCAGCGACGAGTCGTTGCTCAAAGGCTCGCTGAGGACATAGAATACGAAATCCATACGTTGAGAATGGAAAATACGGCATTTGATGTCAGGTTCGTCAGGCAGGCGGATGATGACGATCCTGAACCGGTTATGCACTCCAAAGGCATAGATGCAGTTGAGTTTTATCTTTCGACGAATGTGGGAGAAGAATTAAAACCTTTACATCGTATAGCATCCGGTGGTGAACTCTCTCGAATTGTCCTGGCTATGAAAAAGGTGCTTGCCCGTACTGGATCGGTCAGTACCATTATATTTGATGAGGTCGATACCGGAATTGGTGGCGCGACGGCAGAAATCGTGGGGAAAAAGCTCCGGGATGTATCAGAACATCATCAGGTTATCTGTATAACTCATCTTCCCCAGATTGTCTGTTTCGGAAAAAATCATTTTCTTGTGTCAAAACATGTTTCAGGTGATCGAACCAAGACGGAGATGCGTGTTCTTTCGGAATCGGAACGGCTTGAAGAGATTACCAGAATGCTGGGTGGTGTCACAGTTACGCAAAAGACACGGGAGCATGCCCATGAAATGATGAGGGCGGCACACAATAAATGACACAATTTCAAAGTGCACGTGTGTGATATCAAGTTTCTGCCCTTCTATCTTAACGTGAAACACAGGTATTGAGGATGTTACGGAAAGCAAAGGTAAGCGATGTAAAGATTATGCACCGGATGATCAATGAATCTGCCGGGAAAGGGGAAATGCTTCCGCGATCATTGATGGATTTATACGGCAACCTGAGAGACTTTTTTGTTTATATTGACGATAATGATGGGTCGATCATCGGGCTTTGTGCCCTGCATGTTTTTTGGGAAAACCTTGCAGAGGTGAGATCGCTTTATGTGGGTGAAAGACAGAGACGAAAAGGAATCGGCAGAAGGCTGGTCGAGGCCTGCATATCTGAAGCAATAACGCTCGACCTGATGAGAATATTCACGCTGACCTATCAAGATGATTTTTTTAAATGCATCGGTCTCACGGAAGTCGATAGGACGAGTCTCCCTGAGAAAATATGGTCAGATTGTTTCAAATGCCCGAAATATCCCGATTACTGTGATGAAATTGCTATGATACTTGAACTGTAAACATGGGTTGTTGAAATAGTATGATTCTTTCGTACATGAATTGAAACAATAAAGTTCACCGTTTTTAAAAGACCATTATTCCGGGAGATTATCCATTTATCATAGCAACCAACCGTCCACCTTTAATCAAGGAAAGTAATGACGATTATCCCATTATGGAAACCAGTGAATCAAAGCTTCCAACTGAAAAAGGAA
>Ga0272444_10004504_pt1 | contig 12309 bp, 11 predicted proteins | sample SSMForm13_FD_201033 | JGI IMG/M metagenome (GOLD analysis project Ga0272444, IMG submission 201033) | Marine sediment archaeal communities from Little Sippewissett salt marsh, Falmouth, MA, United States - SSM-Form-13 | ecosystem: Environmental > Aquatic > Marine > Wetlands > Sediment ... | reverse complement strand
GTCTGGGCGTGATCCAAACGGTGTATGCCCATTCTTCTGCCCTGAATCAATGCCGCGCCTGGCTCAATCAGTATCTTCCGCAAGCAGAGCTGAAAGAATGCAGCTCCAGCGCTTTTGCCGTTGAACAGGCGAAGAAACAAAAAGCTGCGGCCGCCATTGCCGGTGTCGGTGCGGCCGCGCTGTTTGGTCTGGAGGCGGCGGCCTCCAAGATCGAGGACTTTTCACGTCCCCCCACGCGCTTTCTGGTCATCGGCAAAGAGCGGGTCCGGCCGTCGGGCAAGGACAAGACTTCCCTGATGTTCGCACTGGCCCATGTGCCCGGGGCACTGGCCAGTGCCCTGGCACCGATTACCCAAGCATCGATCAACCTGCTCAAGATCGAATCGCGTCCCACCCGGCATGAAAGCTGGAGCCATTTTTTCTTCATCGACCTGGAAGGACACATCGCGGATGGCAGCATCCAGCAGGCCATGGACATGATCCGGCCCCATGCCCTGTACCTTAAAAATCTGGGATCCTATCCCATGCTCGGCCAGGGGGTGTAGCCCATGGACTTGCCAACCATCTCTCCCCGCACCCGGCTTTACGCGGTCATGGGTGATCCGGTAGCCCACAGCCTGAGTCCGCTGATGCATAATGCGGCCTTTGCGCAAACGGGCATCGATGGGGTATACGTGGCTTTTCACGTGACAGATCTGGCCGGTGCCGTGGCCGGGATCCGGGCTCTGAACGTCTCAGGATGCAGCGTGACTATTCCCCACAAAGTGGCCATCATGGATTTGATTGACGAGGTGGATCAAACTGCCCGTCAAATTGGTGCGGTCAATACCATTGTCAACGATGCCGGACGGTTGATCGGATTGAATTCAGACAGTCCCGGCGCCATGGCGGCGCTGTTGGAAAAGACCCCCGTGGCCGGCAGGCATACAGCCGTTATCGGTGCCGGCGGGGCGGCGCGGGCCGTGGCTTACGGCATCAACCACCACGGCGGGCGGCTGACCATTGTCAACCGCAGCCCGGACAAGGGGCGTCGGCTGGCCGACGAATTGGACGGTGCGTTCGTTGGGCTGGATGAATTCATCGGCGAGGGGATCGATATTCTGGTCAACACCACCTCCGTGGGCATGACCCCCGCAGTCGATCAGATGCCCGTGGCCCGCGAATGCCTGCACACCGGCATGACGGTGATGGATATCGTTTACAACCCCATTGAAACGCTGCTTTTGAAAACAGCCCGCCAGACAGGCTGCCAGGTGGTGGACGGGGTGGCCATGTTCGTGCACCAGGGGGCCATCCAGTTCGAGCGCTGGACCGGCCGAACGGCGCCGGTGCAATTGATGCGCGATACCGTGCTGGACGTATTGAACACTAAATAAGGATAGACCATGATTGAAATCAAACCTCATCGCATCGGCCGTTGCCGGGTCAGTGTGCCGGGTTCCAAAAGTTACACCCATCGCACCCTGATTGCCGCGGCCCTGGCCGATGGCACCTGCACGGTCAGGCGTCCGCTGCGCAGTCAGGATACCCTGCTGACCCTGGCGGCTCTGGAAAAAATGGGTGCCACGGCCGTCGACCGCGAGACCGTCATCGAGATCCAGGGGCAAAACGGCTCATTCAAACCCTGTGCGGATGAAATCTACCTGGCCAATTCAGGCACCTCCATGCGACTTTTGGCCGGTGTGGCGGCCCTGGGCCAGGGCGCATATACACTGACCGGAACGCCGCGCATGTACCACCGGCCCATCGGTCACCTGTTGGATGCACTGGTTCAACTGGGCATCGACGCCCGGGCCCTGGATGATAACGGCTGTCCGCCAGTACGGATTCCCGGCGGACAGATCAAAGGCGGCGCAGTGACCATCAACTGCAGTGTGAGCAGCCAGTTCCTCTCCGCGTTACTGCTCATGGCGCCATGTACCGAAAAAGGCCTGTCCATTACCGTCTCCCACGGCCCGGTCTCCAGGCCTTACGTAGACATGACCGTGGATATCCTGGCCGATTTCGGCATCAAGGTTCAGCGCGACGGGTATACCCGCTTTGACGTGGCTGGCGGCCAGACCTACCGGGCCGGTGACTACACCGTTGAGCCGGATGCATCCCAGGCCAGCTATTTTTGGGGCGCGGCGGCCATTACCGGCGGCAGCGTGACCGTCGAGGGGGTCACCCGCGCGTCCACTCAGGGCGATGTGGGCCTGGCCAGGGTGTTTGAAAAAATGGGGTGCCGGGTAGATGAGGATGAAAAAGGCATCACAGTTACCGGTGGGAAGCTTACGGCCTTGACCGTGGACATGGCCGATATGCCCGACATGGTGCCTACTCTGGCGGTGGTGGCGGCTTTTGCCGAGGGCACCACGGTGATCGAAAATGTCTCCCATCTCAAAGCCAAGGAAAGCGACAGGCTGACCGCCACCTGCACCGAGCTTGGCAAAATGGGGGTTACCGCCGTGGCCGAGGCGGACCGGTTACTGGTTACGGGCGGCGGCGCGCATGGCACCACGATCGACACCTATGACGACCACCGCATGGCCATGAGTTTTGCCATGGCGGGATTGATGGTACCGGGTGTTCGCATTAAAGATCCGGATTGTGTGGAGAAATCTTTCCCCACCTTCTGGGAGGTGTGGAACACCCTTTACAATGGATGATTTTTCATGAACCTGTTTCTCATCGGATATCGCTGCACGGGAAAGACCACCGTGGGACAGGCCCTGGCCGAGCGCCTGAACTGGACCTTCGTGGACACGGACGAGGTAATCGTTGACACCGCCGGCACCAGTATTGCCCAAATGGTCGAGACACACGGGTGGGCCTTTTTTCGTGACCTTGAGCGACAGACCCTGGCGGCCGTGGCCAAGGGCTGTGACCAGGTGGTGGCCACCGGCGGTGGGGTGGTCCTGGATGACCGCAACCTGGATGTCATGCAAAAGACCGGCACGGTGGTCTGGCTGACGGCCGATGAGACGACCATTGCCAGACGCATGCTGGCCGACCATGCCACGCAAACCAACCGGCCCTCGCTTACCGATCAGGGGCAGATTGCGGAAATCCGGCAGGTCCTGGCCGAGCGCCGGCCGCGGTATGAAAAGGCCGCAGACATCACGATCGAAACGGATCAGGCAGGCATTGAGATGATTTGTAACCGAATTCTAATGGAATTGAAATAAAGGAAAAAGCAGCGATTTAGGCTGAAGGGTTTTAGGGAAAGTGATTTCCACCGTTTTTAACCCAACAAACCCAATGAACTAACAAACTAAATAACTAATCAACTAACAAACCAATCAACAGGAAAAATCATGTCCAGTAGTTTCGGAACCCTATTGAAAGTCTCCACTTTTGGCGAATCCCACTGCAAGGGCGTGGGGGCGATTCTCGACGGCTGCCCGCCGGGCATGCCCCTTGACGAGAACGACATTCAACCCCAGCTGGACCGGCGTCGGCCGGGCCAGAGCAAACTGACCACCGACCGCCAGGAGAGCGACCGGGTGACGATCTTTTCCGGTCTGGAAAAGGGGCTTACCCTGGGCACGCCCATCGGCCTTTTTGTGCCCAACAAGGATCAGCGGCCCGGTGATTACCGCGAGATGAGCAAGATTCCCCGGCCCTCCCATGCGGATTACACCTATCAGATGAAATACGGCATTCGCGCTTCCTCCGGCGGCGGCCGATCCAGCGCCCGGGAGACCATCGGCCGCGTGGCCGCCGGTGCAGTGGCGCAAAAGATGCTGCAACTGGTCTATGGGGTGGAGATTGTGGCCTGGGTCAGTGCGGTCAATGACATCACGGCGGCCCCGATCGATGAAAAGGCCATTACCCGTGACATCGTCGACCAGAATCTAATGCGCTGTCCGGATGCCGAGGCGGCGGTGCGTATGACAGATCTGGTGGCCCAGGTTAAGGCACAAAAAGACAGTGTCGGCGGCATTGTGACCTGTGTGTGCCGTCACGTGCCGGCCGGTTGGGGGGACCCGGTGTTCGACAAGCTGGAAGCCCGGCTGGCCCAGGCCATGCTGTCCATCCCCGCCACTAAGGGATTTGAAATCGGGTCGGGGTTTGCCGGAACGCGTCTCAAGGGCTCCGTGCACAACGATCCGTTTGTGGCTGCCGATGGTCGGCTGGGAACCCTGACCAACAACAGCGGCGGAATTCAGGGGGGCATTGCCAACGGCGAGCCGATTGTCTTCCGGGTAGCCTTCAAACCGCCGGCAACCATCGGTCTGCCCCAACCGACCGTGGATTTCGACGGCAACCCGGTCGTTCTGGAGGCCAAGGGCCGCCATGATCCGTGTGTGGTGCCACGCGCCGTACCCATTGTGGAAACCATGGCTGCCCTGGTGCTGGGGGACGAAGCCTTGAGGCAACGTTCCATCGCAGGCCTTCAGAGGCAGTTTGAAACCTCCGTCTAAGGCTCGCTAACGGTATTAAGAGGAGTAAGAAAAATTTGAAATTATCCCAACGCATCGAAGCCATCGAGGGCTCAAAAACCGCGCGTTTTATTCCGCTGATGGCCGAGCTCAGGCAAAAGGGACGTCAGGTCATCAGCCTGGCCATCGGTGAGCCGGAATTCGACACGCCGGACCCGGTGATTGAGGCCACCAAGCGTGCCCTGGACCGCCAGGCCACCCGCTACAGTGAAATCCCCGGACTGCCGGTGCTGCGCGAGGCCCTGGCCGAGCGTTTTGAAGGGGCCAGCGCCCAAAATATCGTGGTTTTCAACGGTTCCAAGCAGGCCCTGCACACGATTTTTCAAGTCATCTGCGATCCGGGCGACGAGGTGATCATTCCCGTGCCCTGCTGGGTCAGCTTTACCGAGCAGGTGAAGATGGCCGGGGGGCGGCCGGTATTGGTCCCTACCCGGGATCACCAGCTGGACGTCGATGCCATGGCCGCCGCCATTACCGGGCGCACCCGGGCCATCCTGATCAATTCACCCAACAACCCCACCGGCGCCGTGTATCCGCGCAAGGATCTGGAGCGCATCGCCCGCCTGGCGGTCCGGCACGATCTGATTCTGGTGGCTGACGAAGCCTATGATTTTTTTGTGTACGATGGCGCGGTTTGTACCTCTTTATACGATCTGGCCGAGATTCGGGACCGGGTGATCGTTACGCGCAGTTTTTCCAAGCACTATGCCATGACCGGTTTCCGGCTGGGCCACGCAGTGGCCCCGATACCGGTGGCAAACGCCATGATCCGGCTGCACAGCCACACCACCGGCAACGTGTGTACGTTTGCCCAATACGGAGCCCTGGCAGCCCTTTCCATGGATGAGACACTGCTGGTCCAAAGGCGGGCCGAGCTCGAACGAAAACGGGATCTGGCCGTGGCGCAGATCGCCGATGTTTTCCCCTGTGTGCGGCCCCAGGGTGCTTTTTATCTTTTTCCCGACGTCTCCGGTCATCTCAAACCCGGTGAGACATCGGGCGATTTTGCGGCTCGGATTTTAGAGCAAACCGGTGTGGCGGTGGTTCCGGGCGAGGATTTTGGTCTGGATGGGTATGTGCGCATCTGCTTTGCTGCACCGGAAACTCAGCTTTTAGAAGCATTCAAAAAAATTCGTGAGGTGTTATGAGTCGTATCGGTATCATTGGATTTGGGCGTTTCGGACAGCTTACCACGCGCTATCTGGCCCGGGATTTTTCTGTAGTGGTGCACACGCGCAGCGACAAGGATGCGGCCATCCGTGCCTGCGGCGCCCGGCCGGTCTCCCTTGAGACCGCCTGCGCGCAGCCGATTGTGATTTTGTGTATGCCCATTTCGGCCATGCGCGATACCCTTGGGCAGGTGGCCCCCATGCTCAAGCCGGACGCCCTGGTGGTGGATGTCTGCTCGGTGAAGGTGTACCCGGTACAGTGGATGCGCGAGCTGCTGCCGGCCAGCGTGTCGATTCTGCCCACCCATCCCATGTTCGGGCCGGACAGTGCAGCCGAGTCCTTAAAGGATCGCAAGATCGTTCTTTGCCCCGAACGCATTGCCGATGATGTTTACCAGAAAATAAAATCATGGCTCGAGCGTCAGGGCCTGATCGTTATCCAGGCTACGGCCGATGAACATGACGAGAAGATCGCCGTGAGTCTTTCCCTGACCCATTTTATCGGCCGCTCCCTGTCAGCCTTTGGTGCCACGGATCTGGATATCGATACCGAAGGCTATAAACGTCTGATGCATATTCTAGGGGTGGTCAGTCACGATACCTGGCAGCTTTTCGAGGACATGCATACTTACAATCCATACGCCCGGCAAAAACGCCAGGCGTTTATTGATGCCATGACCGGCATCCATGAAAGGCTCGATTGATGAAAATCGCATTCCAGGGAATCCGCGGGGCTTATAGTGAAATGGCCCTTCATGAACATTTTGACGAGACGGTTGAAACGGTCAGCTGCGACTCCTTTGACGAGGTGTTCGAGGCGGTGATCGACGGTTCGGTACTTTACGGTTTCATTCCGGTGGAGAACACCATCGCCGGTACGGTGGTGGAGAACTTCGATCTGTTGCTTGCCAATGATGTGTTTGTCATCGCCGAGGCCTACCTGCCCATCCGTCATACCCTGTTGGCCAAAAAGGGGGCCCGCCTGGAAGATATCACCGAGGCCTTTTCCCATCCCCATGCCCTTAAGCAGTGCAAGGATTATCTCAAATCCCAGGGCATTAAAATGATGCCCACCTATGACACCGCCGGTGCGGCCCAGGCCGTGGCTGACGGTGATCGCATGGATTGTGCGGCGATCGCCTCGGAACTGTGCGCCGGCATTTACGATATGGAGATCCTTGAGCGGAACATCCAATCCAACAGCTCCAACACGACTCGTTTTTTCGTGATCGCCAAAAAGGAAAACGTTCCTCCCGATCATGTCACCAGTAAAACCACCGTGGCCTTCAAAACCCGCCATTATCCCGGTGCCCTGGTGGACTGCCTGAAGATCTTCCAGAAATACAACCTAAACCTGACCAAGCTGGAATCCCGGCCGATCCCGGAAAACCCCTGGGAATATGTGTTTTATGCCGCGTTCGAGGCCGGTATCGATGACGACGAGGTCAAGGCGGCCATTGGCGAGTTGACCCTGCATGCCGTATTTGTCAAACTATTAGGCAGTTACCCCAAAGCGGAGAAGTGCTGGTGAATCCATGGTTGACCTGATGGCCATTTTCAAATAGAAAATGCCATTTGGAGATGTTCTTGCCACTGTCGACAACCACATCATTGCAAGGAGAGGAGCAAAATGGCAGACTATTTTATTAACGTGTTTTTGGATGAGGCAAAGAAAGCGGTCATCACAGAAGCTGGTTTGACTGACAGCATCACCTCCATTGACGGGAAAGAAGCGATCCAGGTGGGGATGACCAAAAAGGAACAGAAAAAGTTGTGCAAGGGGTTTTCGGATCTTGCTTTTGACGACGCCAATGCCTGTGTGCTGCCCGGCGAAGCAGAACAAACACTGCTGGGCGTCATTGCCGATACCAAAACCCTGGATGTCATGAAGCTTGCCATCATGAAGCTCTATAATCCGCTTGCCGGAAAGGCTCCCCGAGCGGCGCAGCGCTGATTGAATTGAACTTCGCCCCATAGATCCTGACAAGCCGGTGCGCTGCCCATTGACCACTAACCTCAATGGCAACACACCGGCTTTTATTTTATTAGGATACGATCATTGGAACTCGTTAACATCCTGGCCATTGCCGTGGCCCTGGCCATGGACGCCTTTGCGGTCTCCATTGCCGCCGGCGTGACGTTAAAATCCGTCAGCTTGCGCCAAACGTTTCGCCTGGCTTGGCATTTCGGGCTGTTCCAGGCCATGATGCCGGTAATCGGCTGGAGCGCCGGCCTGACCGTCAGAAGCCACATCGAAGCCTACGATCACTGGGTGGCTTTCGGACTGCTGGCTTTTGTGGCCCAGGGGATGCTGCGGTCGGCGTTCAAAGGTGACGATGACAAGGAAAATGCCAAGGACCCGACCAAGGGCATGACCATGGTGATGCTTTCCGTGGCCACCAGTATCGATGCCCTGGCCGTGGGCCTGAGCCTGTCCATGATCAACGTGTCCATCTGGACCCCGGCCCTGGTAATCGGTTTGGTGGCCGGCGGTTTTACCACGATTGGCATGCACCTGGGCAAAGCCATCGGCAGTATGGCCCAATTGAGCCGATGGGCCGAACTGACCGGTGGCTTGGTGTTGCTGGCCATTGGGGTGAATATTTTATGGGAACATGGGGCACTGAACGTTTTTTAATTGAAACAGCGATTTGACAGGCCTCTGTTCACCGATCAAATTCCAGCCGCTGACCTTTTGGGTCGGGATCGAGTTTCCCGTCAATATAGGCCAGATGCCCCGAAACCATCGTCGCCACCACGCTTGCGTGGAAGGTCCGACCGGCAAAGGGGGTCCAGCCGCAGCGATAGTAGATTTTTTCATCGTCCACCACCGTGGGCTGGTCCATGTCCACCAGCACCAGATCCGCCCAATACCCTTCCCGAAGATATCCGCGGTCTTTCACGTTAAATCGCCGGGCCGGTGCATGGGCGGTTTTTTCCACCAGTTGGGGCAGGGTCAATACGCCGTTGTGAACATGTTCCAGCAGGCTGACCAGGGCATGCTGGACCAACGGCAGACCCGATGGCGAGCGTAAGTAGGGCTGATGTTTTTCCTCAAGCGTATGGGGGGCGTGATCCGTTCCCACCACATCGATTTTGCCACTTGCCAATGCCGCCAGCAGCCCCTCACGATCCATTTCTGTTTTGATTGCCGGATTACATTTGATCAGGTTGCCTTTTTCTCCGTAATCGGTGCCCGCGAAAAGCAGGTGATGCACACAGGCTTCGGCGGTGATTTGTTTTTCATCCATGGGACCATCTGAAAACAGATCCAGTTCCTTTGCCGTACTCAAATGCAGCACATGCAACCGTGTACCGCATTGACGGGCCAGCTCAACGGCCAGGGCCGTGGAGCGATAACAGGCCTCTTCACTACGGATGGCCGGGTGCAGGGCGATGGGAATATCTTCGCCATGAATGATTTGAAAGCGCCGGGTGTTTTCCTCGATGATCCGATCATCCTCGCAATGGGTGGCCACGATCACCGGACTATGGGTGAAAATTTGCTCCAGGGCTGCAGGGTCGTCCACCCGCATGTTGCCGGTGGAAGAGCCCATGAACACTTTGACGCCGCAAGCGGCTTTCGGGTCCAACCGTTTGATGGTCTCGATATTGTCGTTGGCGCCGCCTAAATAAAAACCATAGTTGGCAAACGATGTCTCCTCGGCAATGCGGTATTTTTCCGCCAACCGCGCCGTGGACGTGGTGGGTGGATTCGTATTGGGCATCTCCATATAGCTGGTGATTCCGCCGGCCACGGCCGCCCGGGATTCCGAGGCGATATTTCCTTTATGGGTCAGTCCCGGCTCCCTGAAATGCACCTGGTCATCGATCATTCCGGGGATGAGCGTCCGGCCGCCTGCATCAATTACCCGGTCGGCTGGTTTGGCGGATAGATTGCCGGCGATGGCCTCGATCCGGCCGCCGCGAATATATACATCCTGGTAAGTCGACACGCCTTCGTTTACCGTCATTGCATGGGTAATCAAAAAGCTGGTCATGAATACTCCCTATAAGACAAATAAGTGGGCGATATAATCATCGGTGAAGTGGATATTTTTACACTTTATCGGCTGAATGGCAGCTTGTCCAGCACCGATCCGGTGATCGCACCGGGCCGGTTAATTTTATGGACACCAGAAAGACCAAATGGTAAGGGTAACAAAGGGTTGATTGGACCCTGGGCTAATAATAACAGCAGACGGAACGTGCTGGAATGCTCGATTTTTTCAAATTTCAACCGAGACTGCCCGGACTCAAAGAATTTCCCATGGAGTCCTATTCCGTCGAGTGCTCATTGGACCGTCTGGTTCTGGGTGTGGATAATATCCGTTGCGATGTTCGGTTGAGTCCAGGGTTTTGCCAAACGACGGCCAAATTGGCCGGCCTGCTCATCGAACGGGAAACCGGTATCTGGACCCGCTCGGAGAAAAAAAGGGTCGCGGCGCTGGCTCGGGAGCAGGAAAGCTTCCATGAATCATATACCGAAATCATTACCGATGCGGTCAACAAAGCCAGGGCGGCCAAAGAGATCCAGATCGACTTTCTCGCCCAGATCGCCATCATCAGCATGGTTCACGATGAGATCCGCAAGCAGTATGACATCTTGATCGGCTATTGTAAAACCGCCATCCGCCGGTCGGATCTGGCCCACAACGAAGACAACAAGGAAGTGCTGAAACTCAAAGAGAATCTGGCCCATGTGCTTTCGATTCGGGAAACGGTTCAGCGCACCGTTGGGCTGGAGCTTTGCGGTTATTTCAGGGAGATCCGCGAATCCGACATTCGTGAGTTGCGCGAGGCCGTGTTTGGCCAGGATTTGCCGTTTCTGTTCGACCTGCTTGCCAATCCCATTGTGCACATGGACCATCCCGATGATGATCATTTCATGATCGAAGCCTATGACATCTGCCTGGGGCGCCGTGTGGAAGATCCGGATCGCTACGATATGATGCTTGGCTTGATGCGCAATATTTTTGCGTATCTGGACATGGAGGAGACGGCTCCCATTGCTTGGTCGCTGGACCGGCGCCGTCGGCGCATGGCAGCCGCCGAACCGTCCGGTGACGAGGAAACCAAAAAATTCCAGCTGAAACGCTTGGACGGATGGATCAAGCATCCGCAAAATATTGATTTACTGCTCAATCGGGACCTGGCCAAAAAGCAGTATCAGGCCATGAAACGGGAAAAAGCAGACAAGGACACACTGCGTCATCAGCGCCAGCGGATGAAAAACCAGCGATTGCTGATGGGGTATTTTTTCCAACAGTTTTCTCGAACCGGCCTTTTGGAACGGATTTCCGCTTCCTATGAAATGCAATCGCTGTATCGCGACTTCTGTCCTCCGCTTGTCCCGCAACAGATCCTGCAGTACCTGATTGCCCCCCGTAGTCGCAAACAGGTGAAAAGCCGGCTCAAGCGGCTGAAAAAACTTTATGGTAAAACCTTTAATCTGTGGCCCCTCAATCGCAAGGTGGTGCAGATGGAGCGGCTTGGCAAGCGTAAGAAAAGGGCCTATTTAATCCGCTTTTTGCGCGCTTTTTGCCAGTACCACCGTGATTACTGCTGCTTTCAGGTGTATCGTGAGGCGGCGGAACGCATCAACCTGGTTACCGACAAGAAAATCATCGCTCTTTCCAAAACCAACCGAACCCTGTATGAATTTTTATTGCCCCACGAACAGGAAGTCGGCGAGAAACCCATCCTGAACCACACCGTCATCAAGGCCGATTTACGCGGATCAACCGATATCACCCATCAGATGAACGAGCGGGGGCTGAACCCGGCGTCCTACTTCAGTCTTAATTTTTTCGACCCCATCACGGATATTCTTGCCGAGTACGATGCCCAAAAGGTTTTTATCGAGGGCGATGCCATTATTCTGACCATCTTCGAGCACGAAGACACCCCTCGCGGCTGGTATAGTGTTGCCCGGGCCTGCGGCATGGCGATCAACATGCTGATGATCATCAACCGCTACAACAAAAAGAGCCAGGCCTACCAGCTGCCGATATTGGAACTGGGCATCGGCATCTGCCATCGGGCCAGTCCACCGACCTTCCTGTTCGATGGGGATAACCGCATCATGATTTCGCCAGCCATCAACCTGGCAGACCGCCTTTCCGGTTGCCATAAATCGATCCGGCGTATCATCAGCAAAAACGTCAGTCCCTTTAATCTGTTTGTTTTTCAGGGGGCGACGGATGAGGAAATGGAAAAGACGGCCGACGATTTGATGCTGCGTTATAATATCAATGGGATCGAACTGAACGAGGCTGGCTTCCGCAAACTCTGCCAGGAAATCGATCTGAAGGAATTTTACGGTGACATTCCCGACCTGCAGTTGGAAAGGGTTCGTCTTTTTACCGGCAAGTTTCCAACCAAATCCGGCCGCTACCAGCGGTTGGTGCTGCGTGAAGCCGAGGTGCCGGCGGTCAATCCCGAAGATCTCAGCCAGCTTTATTTTACCCACCGCAAATACTACGAAGTATGCACCAGTCCAACGCTTTATAAATTCACCAAACAGTTAATAAATCCGTAGAATTATTTTTCGGTTGCTTCCTCGCCCAGGTGGCCTTCGGCTTCGGCGCGCTTAACCTGTTTTGCTGCATTCATATTTTTAAGCGCCATTAACGTTTCCGTTTTTTCAGCATCTTGTAAATCGTGTCGCGCCGTCCGACATTGATCACATAAACCGTGATCGCATCATCCTCGAC
>Ga0272444_10004503_pt1 | contig 12309 bp, 7 predicted proteins | sample SSMForm13_FD_201033 | JGI IMG/M metagenome (GOLD analysis project Ga0272444, IMG submission 201033) | Marine sediment archaeal communities from Little Sippewissett salt marsh, Falmouth, MA, United States - SSM-Form-13 | ecosystem: Environmental > Aquatic > Marine > Wetlands > Sediment ... | reverse complement strand
GCAACAGCCTCGAGCGGGCGGTGGTGCTGTGCGATGGAAAGCGCATAACCGAGGACCTGTTCAGCTTCCCTGCGGGACGGTTGGGCGTTGAGGTGGCCGCCGCCGTGCCGTCCGTCCCACTGGAACTGCCGTACCGCGCGGCCATGGACCAGATGACCAAGGAGTGCCAGAGGCAGTACCTGCTGGCGGCCCTGCGGGCTCACGGGGGCAACGTGACAAAGGCGGCGGAGCACGCCGGCATCGAGCGCGAGAGCTTCCATCGACTGATGCGCAAGTGCAACGTGCGCGCCGAGGACGTCAAGCGGGACATGAGTGAGGGGCCCGCCGCTTGCTGATGGCAAGCTCCCGGGGGCCGGGAGGGGCCAATGGTCACGAGGCTCTTGAACGCAGCCAACGAAGAGCACGTGCGCGCGGCCGCCGAGCTGCTTCGCGCGGGGGAGCTGGTTGCATTCCCGACCGAGACTGTCTACGGGCTTGGCGCACGCGCTGATGACGAAGCGGCCATGCGGGCGCTCAGGGAGGTCAAGAGGCGCCCGCCGGAGAAGCAGTTCACCTTGCTCCTTGCCCACCCCCGCGACTGGCGCAGCCACGTCGCCGCGCCCGACCCGACCGCGGACACGTTGACTGAGGCGTTCTGGCCCGGGCCTCTCACGCTCGTGCTGCCCGCGCGACAAGGCGGGGAGGTGGGGTTGCGCTGCCCGGACTGCGCCGTGGCGCGGCGCATGCTCGAGCTGGCCGGGGTGCCCGTGGCCGCGCCCAGCGCCAACGTGAGCGGCGAGGCCCCCGCGCGAAGCGCCGATGAGGTTCTGAGGGCGTTTGACGGGCGCATCGCCGCCGTCCTGGACGGAGGAGTCGCCACCGTGGGGGTGCCCTCAACGGTGCTGCGCGTCGGGCCGGGCGGCGTGGAGTTTCTGCGCGAGGGCGCCGCATCCAGGGCCGAGATCGAGGCGGTGGTCAGGAGTTGAAGGCGGCTTCCGGGTGCTGATCGGGGGCGTTGGAAGGTCGATGGTCGGCTGCGGCGATGGGGCTGCTGGAAGAGCGCGGGCGGCATGACAATCGCATCATGTTGTGGGGGAGGGGGTTAAGACAGGCGCTGGCGTTGGCAGTCTGCATGCAGGGGCGCGCGATTTTCGGACTTTGTGGTGGCATTTGACTGGGAGATCAAAGGAGGGTATAATATACGCTGGAAATGGCGGTGGGCGCTCCGGCCCGTGCCATGCGCGTTGTGCGAGCGGAGGTGCGGGTGCAGGGGGGTTGTGCCGTCTGACCCCACGCGGGAGTCACTTGACGTTTCTGATTCCTGTGGTATGATGATGGTCTTGAAAGCTCTTTGACAACAAGGAGACGGAAGGCGAGCTAGTCTATACGCTGAGCTTGCGGCTGGATGTTCGGATCAACGAAGGTTGATTCGGGATGAGGCCAGATCGAGGCGCACGGGCACAAGCTTACGAGCGCACGTGCGTGAGAGTATGCTTTCTTTGGAGAGCATGATACTGGCTCAGAACGAACGCTAGCAGCGTGCCTTATACATGCAAGTCGAGCGAGAAACCCCGCTTCGGCGGGGGAGTAAAGCGGCAAAAGGGTGAGTAATGCATGGGTAACCTGCCTTCTGGAGTGGAATAACGGCGGTCCGCAAGGACCTTTAGCGAAAGTGCCGCTAATACCACATGACGATGTCTTGGCCCCTTCTTAGATCGTAAGCAAGGAGGTCGGGGCATTCAAAGGTTGCCCGCCTTCGGGCGGGTTTTCGCCGGAAGAGGGGCTCATGTCCTATCAGCTAGTTGGTGAGGTAACGGCCCACCAAGGCAACGACGGGTAGCCGGCGTGAGAGCGCGAACGGCCACACTGGGACTGAGACACTGCCCAGAGCCCCACGGGGTGCAGCAGTAGGGAATATTCCACAATGGGCGCAAGCCTGATGGAGCGACGCTGCGTGGAGGAAGAAGGCCTTCGGGTTGTAAACTCCTGTCAGGGGTTATGAACACCGCTTCGGCGGCTGACAAAGGCCCCAAAGGAAGTCATGGCTAACTCCGTGCCAGCAGCCGCGGTAATACGGAGATGGCAAGCGTTGTTCGGATTCACTGGGCGTAAAGGGCGCGTAGGCGGCGCGGCAAGTTGGAGGTGAAATCCCGCGGCTCAACCGCGGAACTGCCTCCAAAACTGTCGTGCTCGAGGGCGATAGGGGAGAGTGGAACTTCTGGTGGAGCGGTGGAATGCGTAGATATCAGGAGGAACGCCGGCGGCGAAAGCGGCTCTCTGGGTCGTTCCTGACGCTGAGGCGCGAAAGCCAGGGGAGCAAACGGGATTAGATACCCCGGTAGTCCTGGCCGTAAACGATGGGCACTTGGCAGTAGGGGACCAACCCTTACTGCCGTAGCTAACGCGATAAGTGCCCCGCCTGGGTAGTACGGCCGCAAGGCTAAAACTCAATGTAATTGACGGGGGCTCGCACAAGCGGTGGAGCATGTGCCTTAATTCGAGGCAACGCGAGGAACCTTACCAGGGATTGACATGCAGGTGGTACAAACCTGAAAGGGGGAGGACCGCGGGTCAGCCGTGGAGCCTGCACAGGTGTTGCATGGCTGTCGTCCGTTCGTATCGTGAGATGTTGGGTTAAGTCCCGCAACGAGCGAAACCCTTATCCTTAGTTGCTAACGCGTAATGGCGAGGACTCTAGGGAGACTGCCGGTGTCAAACCGGAGGAAGGTGGGGATGACGTCAAGTCATCATGGCCCTTAAGCCCTGGGCTGGACACATGCTACAATGGCCGGTACAACGGGACGCTAAGGCGCGAGCCGGAGCGAAGCTCTAAAAGCCGGTCCCAGTTCGGATCGGGGGCTGCAACCCGCCCCCGTGAAGTTGGAATCGCTAGTAATCGCGGATCAGCCACGCCGCGGTGAATATGTGCCCGAGCCTTGTACACACCGCCCGTCAAGCCACGGGAGCTGGGAGCACGCGAAGTCGTGGGTCTAACCCGCTTCGGCGGGAGGGCCGCGCCCACCGTGAGCCCAGTGACTGGGACTAAGTCGTAACAAGGTAGCCGTAGGAGAACCTGCGGCTGGATCACCTCCTTTCTAAGGATCTCGCCAGTGCCTTAGGCAAAAGACACAGGGCCATCATCTTGGCCCGGGCGCCGGCAAGAAAGAACAAGTCCCTCGGTCCCACATCCCTCTGGGCATGCAGCCACACAACGCAGCTCGGCAAGACGAGTCTCGCCTTCTGTTCTCCATGTGAGCAGTCCGACACGCAGTGTCGGGCCTATAGCTCAGTTGGTTAGAGCGCGCCCCTGATAAGGGCGAGGTCATTGGTTCGAATCCAATTAGGCCCACCAGAGGTGGCGGCTAGGCCGGGGATGTAGCTCAACTGGGAGAGCGCGGGCTTTGCAAGCCCGAGGTTGCCGGTTCGATCCCGGTCATCTCCACCATTCTGATGCGCGAGGTTGAGAAGGCGGGCCTGCGGGTAAGAAGCTGCTTTGATCGCATGATGAGGTTTGTGAATCGGAATGTCGGGATGCTCTTTGACAAGTGAATAGCTAGTCTGCGCCAGTGGAAAGCCGACTCGAGCGTTCGGAGGTGAACTTCCGGGCGTCAAGCTACCAAGGGTGCAGGGTGGATGTCTAGGCGCCAGCAGGCGATGAAGGACGTAGGGGGCTGCGATAAGCCCGGGGGAGCCGCCCGAACAGGCTGAGATCCCGGGATTTCCGAATGGGGCAACCCGGCCGCGCGAAAGCGCGGTCATCCGTCGCTCAAGGCCTACGGGCTATAGGCGGCGGAAGCGAACGGGGCGAAGTGAAACATCTCAGTAGCCCCAGGAAAAGAAAGCAAAAGCGACTCCCTCAGTAGCGGCGAGCGAACGGGGACATAGGCCCAAACCGGGCGGGTCATTGACGCGCCCGGTGTTGCGGGGCCGCCGACACGTGTGCGTGTAGACCTATCAGAGCGGGACTGGAAAGCCCGGCCATAGACGGTGATAGCCCGGTACGAGAAAGGTCCAAGCGCGCACAGGCGAGACCCCAAGTAGCGTCGGACACGTGGAACCCGGCGTGAATCAGGGAGGACCACCTCCCAAGGCTAAGTACTCGCTGGCGACCGATAGCGAACAAGTAGCGCGAGCGACTGATGAAAAGAATCCCGAGAGGGAAGTCAAAAGAACCTGAAACCCTGTACCTACAAGCTGTCGGAGCACAGTGACCCCGCCTTCGGGCAGGGTCCGTGTGACGGCGTGCCTTCTGGAGAATGAGCCGGCGAGTTGTCCTGTGCCGCATCAAGGTTAAGTGCTTCAGGCACGGAGCCGCAGGGAAACCGAGTCTTAAACGGGCGAACAATAGTGGCACGGGACAGACGCGAAGCCGAGTGAGCTACGCATGGCCAGGATGAAGCGGCCGTAACAGGCCGTGGAGGTCCGAACGCACCAATGATGAAAAATTGGGCGATGAGCTGTGTGTAGGAGTAAAAGGCTAATCAAACTCGGTGATATCTCGTTCTCTCCGAAATAGCTTTCGGGCTAGCCTCGTGTAATAGGCGGCGGGGGTAGAGCACTGAATCGATTCGGGGGCCTACCCGGCTACCCATTCGAATCAAACTCCGAATACCGCCACCCGTATCACGGGAGTCAGACTGCGGGGGATAAGCTTCGTAGTCAAGAGGGAAACAGCCCAGACCGTCAGCTAAGGTCCCCAATGTGCGCTAAGTGCTAAAGGAAGTGGAGAAGCTAAGACAGCCAGGATGTTGGCTTAGAAGGAGCCATCATTTAAAAAGTGGGTAACACCTTACTGGTCGAGCCTCTCTGCGCCGAAAATGAACGGGACTGTAAGCGCACTACCGAAGCTACGGATTGCCAGCCTCACAGGCTGGCAGTGGTAGGAGAGCGCTGTATGCAGGGCTGAAGGCGTACCGTAAGGAGCGCTGGACCGCATACAGGTGAGAATGCCGGCATGAGTAGCGATAATGGAAGTGAGAATCTTCCTCGCCGAAAACCCAAGGTTTCCTGGGGAAGGCAAATCCGCCCAGGGTTAGCCGGATCCTAAGGCGAGGCCGAAAGGCGTAGTCGATGGACAGCAGGTTAATATTCCTGCGCCGCCGGTAGTCGATAGAAAGCTGGCTGAATGACGGGGTTCGGGAGGCTGCAGGGCCAAATAGACATGGCCTTGAGGGCATAAGCCCGCTTGTGGCCAAGCGAATCTCCAAGAAAAGCTTCAGTCAGGGGCTACTTGCGTCCGTACCAAAACTGACACAAGTGGGTGAGGAGAGAATCCTCAGGCGCTCGAGAGAACCGCCGTTAAGGAACTCGGCAAAAGAGGTCCGTAACTTCGGGATAAGGACCGCCTTCTGCATTCTATCACTAGCGTGCAGGAGGCCGCAGAGAAGAGGCCCGGGCGACTGTTTACTAAAAACACAGGTCTGTGCAAAGGTGCAAGCCACCGTATACAGACTGACGCGTGCTCGATGCCAGAAAGTCAAGCAAGCGGGTTATCCCTTCGGGGAGAAGCTCGCGAGCTAAGCTCTGGTGAATGGCGGCCCTAACTATGAGGGTCCTAAGGTAGCGAAGTTCCTTGTCACCTAACTGGTGACGTGCATGAAGCGCGTAACGACTTGGGCACTGTCTCAACGGCGGACTCGGCGAAATTGCAGTCGTGGTGCAGATACCACGTTCCCGCGGCAAGACGGAAAGACCCCGTGGACCTTTACTGTAACATGGCATTGAGTGCTGGCAAGGCATGTGTAGAATAGGTGGGAGGCTGTGAAGTCTCATCGTCAGGTGAGGCGGAGCCGACCAGTGAAATACCACCCTTGTGTTGTTAGCATCCTAACGTTGACCCGTGAAGCCGGGCAACGGACAGTGCTTTGCGGGCAGTTTGGCTGGGGCGGTCTCCTCCCAAAAGGTAACGGAGGAGCCCAAAGGCTCCCTCAGTGCGGTTGGCAATCGCACGTCGAGTGTAAAGGCATAAGGGAGCTTAACTGCGAGACCGATAGGTCGAGCAGATGTGAAAGCAGGGCTTAGTGATCCGGCGGTCCTGTGTGGAAGGGCCGTCGCTCAACAGACAAAAGGTACCCCGGGGATAACAGGCTGATCTCCCCCAAGCGCCCATAGCGACGGGGAGGTTTGGCACCTCGATGTCGGCTCATCGCATCCTGGGGCTGTAGCAGGTCCCAAGGGTTCCGGAGTTCACGGATTAAAGCGGTACGCGAGCTGGGTTTAAACCGGCGTGAGCCAGGTTGGTCCCTATCTGCCGTGGGCGTTAGATAGCTGAGGGAAGCTTTCCCTAGTACGAGAGGACTGGGAAGGACGAACCTCTGGTGTACCAGTTGTCCTGCTAAGGGCACCGCTGGGTAGCCAAGTTCGGACAGGATAACCGCTGAAAGCATCTAAGCGGGAAGCCCACCCCAAGATGAGCTATCTGTTCCCCCTTGAGGGGATAAGGCACCTTCAAGACTAGGAGGTCGATAGGCCGGAGGTGTAAGCGTGTATACCTAAAGACGCTTAGCTGACCGGTACTAATCCGCCGAACGGCTGACGCCTCAACTCACTTCTGAGTCGTTCGAGTCGGCTTTTCTTTGGCGCAGTTGCATCCGCATGACAGCGGACATAAAGAAGATTCCCGGTGAACATAGCGAGAGGGAAACACCCGTTCCCATTCCGAACACGAAGGTTAAGCCTCTCGCGCCGATGATATCGGCCTGCGGGCTGAGAAAGTAGGTCATCGCCGGGTTTTTTCTTGTACCGGCACGCGGACCCGCGTGCCACGCAGGCCCGCCTGCCCAGGCGGGGGGCCTCTCAGGCCCCTTTGGCCCATCCGTAGCCTCATTGGCGCCTCCCATCTGCCAGGCCGGGAGGCTGGCAAGGGGCTCAAGGCTTGACATGCCTGTGAGTTGCGGCGATAATGGTCCAGCAGTATTGGGCTTCAGCCCGGCGAAGAGGAACGTGGATAATCCGTCAAGGGCCAGCGCTGGAGGGCCTTCGCGGCACTTTGGGATGCGCAGGCCGGGCGAGACTGAAGCCCGCAAGCGATTCGCCGTCATGCGCGGCGAACACGGTGGCCGCAGATGGCTCTGGCAGCGGTTAGATATGCAGCCTTGAAACGTTAGCATGAGGGCAATCCCGCCGGTGAGGTGGAGTGGTTGGCTTTCCTGCAGGTTGGCCAATAGAGCCATGGGAAAGCGGTCAGGGCGATCGGAGCGTTGGCGCAAAGGGGACCGCCGGTCAGTTTGGCTGGGGACCTGCCAGAAACCAATGTGCCAACGTTGTGTCCTGTAGCGGAGCCTCCTGCCGGCGAACTCGAGAGCGGCCCTTGCCGCCCTAGAGTCAACACGGCAATCGATGTCCATCGCGCTGCCGCATTGCGGCTTGACTGAGACCTGGCAGGGCGCCTAAGGCGTCCAAGAGCCGGAAGATCGAGAGAAGCCAGGTTAACGGTCCGCACCTTGCCGTCGGCATTGCCCCCGCCCGCAGCGTTATCTGGCTGCCAGCTCCGATAACTCAGCGGGAGGCAACCATGTCGCCCTTCATCAGCAACCCCGTCGTCACCCTTTCCTTTGGCATCATCCTTGGGCTTGCGGTGGGCTATGCAGCCTACTACGTGGTGATGAAAGCCACCGGGCGTGATGCCGCAAGGAAGAGGGACAGAATAGTCAGCGACGCACGTCGCGAGGCAGACCAGATCAAGCGTGAAATCGAGGTGCAGGCTCGCCAGGAGGTCCTCGGCCTCCGGGAGCAGTTCGAAAGGGAGATGCAGGAGGTCCGCAAGGAACTGCGCCAGGCTGAACGAAGGCTTGAGAAGAGAGAGGACGGGCTCGACAAGAAGCAGGACGCGGTCTCCAAGAAGGAGAAATACGTCGAGACGGCGGAGAAGAACCTTGCCCAGAGCCGACGCGAACTCACGGAACGCCAGGCAGAGCTTGACCGGCTAATCGAGCAACAGACTGCGGAGCTCTACCGCGTAGGCACGATGTCGCGCGACGAGGCGCGCCAGGTCCTGCTGAGCCGCATCCAGCAGGAAGTCGAGCAGGACTGCATGGAGATGATCAACTCGAGGCTTGCCCGCGCTGCCGAGACGGCGGAGGCGAAGTCCAAGGAGATCGTTGTCCAGGCCCTCCAGCGTTGTGCCGCCGAGTCCACCTGCGAGGCCACCGTCTGCACCATCGAGTTGCCCAACGACGACATCAAGGGACGCATCATCGGCCGCGAGGGGCGAAACATCCGCTCATTCGAAAAGGCCACGGGAGTCGACGTCATCGTCGACGACACCCCCGGCCTCATCGTGCTCAGCAGCTTCGACAGCGTTCGCCGCGAGGCCGCGCGCCTGGCCATGGAGCGCCTGATCTCGGACGGCCGCATCCATCCGGGCCGAATCGAAGAGGTGACCGAAAAGGCCACGCAGGAAGTGCAGCGCCTGACGGAGGAGGCCGGCAAGGAGGCCTGCTACGAGATGGGCCTCTCTGTGATTCCGGACGAGCTTAAGGCCCTCATCGGGCGACTCAGGTTCCGCACCAGCTTCGGCCAGAACACCCTCCAGCACTCCATCGAGGTGGGGCGGCTGGCAGGAATGATCGCCGGCGAGCTCAACCTGAACGTGCTCCTGGCAAAACGCTGCGGGCTCCTGCACGACATCGGCAAGGCCCTTGACCACGAGCATGAGGGATCGCACGCGAAGCTCGGGGCCGAGGAGGCCCGCCGCTGGCGCGAAGATCCCATCATTATCAATGCCATTGAAGCCCATCACGAGGAGGCCGAGCCACAGTCCCTGTACGCCGGCCTCATAATCGCAGCCGACGCAATGAGTGCCGCCAGACCCGGTGCACGGCGCGAAACGCTCGAACGCTACGTCAAGCGGTTGGAGCGTCTTGAGGAGCTCGCCAAGCACCACGACGGGGTGAACAGGGCCTTCGCCATCCAGGCAGGGCGTGAGATTCGGGTCATGGTCTCGGCCGAGAAGGTGACTGACAAGAGCGCAGCCAAGCTCTCGCGGGATGTGGCCCGAGAGATCGAAAAGGAGTTGCAGTACCCGGGAGAGATCCTTGTGACGGTGATCCGCGAGGCGAGATTCACCGAGGTCGCCCACTGATCCCGCGCCTGCTTGGATCGCCCGTGAGCGGCCCGGCTAGCGGTGGGGCGCTGGTGCGGGTCCTCCTTGCGCCGTCAGTCCACCGCAATACCCTACACGCTTCACACTGGCTCAGTGGGAGGTATCTGAAATGGCAAAGGTGCTCGTGGTCTACTACTCGCGTGGCGGAACGACCAAACAGATGGCCGACGCGGTCGCAGAGGGAGCAAGGGACGCCGGCGCGGAGGTGGACCTGAAGAAGGTCGAGGACGTCGACGTCCAGGAGCTCATCGAATACGACGGGATCATCGCCGGCTCGCCCACCTATTACGGCCACATGTGTGCGGAGCTCAAGAAGCTGTTTGACGAGTCGGTGCGGTTCCACGGCCGCCTGGAAGGCAAGGTGGGGGGCGCCTTTACCAGCGCGGGCAACATTGGCGGGGGCAACGAGACGACCGTGATGGGCATCCTCCAGGCCATGCTCATCCACGGGATGATCATCCAGGGCAGCCCAGGTGGGGACCATTACGGCCCCGTTGCCGTGGGTGAGGTTGACGGCCGTGCCGTGGGGCTGTGCAGGGAGTTGGGCGCCCGCGTGGCCAGGCTCGCGCAGACGCTCGCATGAGGGAGCGCCGGCGCCCATCGCGCGTGCTCTCTCAGCCTGGCGGTGCCTCGTCCCGCGCCCGCAGCATCAGTTCCCGCCCTGCTGCAAAGGCATCCTGCAAGTAATCCTCGCGGGAAAGCGCCGCGTCCCGCCTGTCGAGGCCTGTGTAGAAGCGGCTCACGGTGCAGGTCATGTCCAGAACCATCATCCACGACTTCACCACGGTCAGTGACGCCTCGTAGTAGCGCTGCCGGTTCATCGCAGCGATGCACAGGAACATGCCGGTGCGCCTATCGGGCCGCCGATGCCCCAGCAGCGCCTTGCGGCTCCAGTAGCACTGAAAGCGGTCCACGAGCACCTTCAGGTGCCCCGGGACGCTGGTGAAGTATATCGGAGCCGCCACGACCAGGTGGTCGCAGGCGTCGAACTTGGGGTAGACGTCTCTCATCCCGTCCTCAATGACGCAGGCCCCCGTCTCCCGGCACCTATTGCAGCCGCGGCAGGGCGTGACGGCCAGCCCGTGGGGGATGATCGTCTCGACCTCAACGCGTGGCTCAACGTCCCTGAGGCCATCCAGGGCCCGCTCAAGGAGCGTATCACTGTTGCCCCCCCTCCGGGCGCTTGCGGCAATGGCGAGCACTCTGGGCATCGCTACGCCCCTTCAAGAGCTAAAGGCCGCCCCGGGCATGTATGCAGTGGGGTCCTCGACTGCGGCGTCGATGAATCCCCTGCGCCGAAGCGAGCAGGCGTCGCAACTGCCGCAGGCGCGGCCTTCCCTGTCCGGGTCGTAGCAGCTCAACGTGAGGCCGTAGTCCAGGCCCAGCTCCATGCCCCTGCGGATTATCTCGGCCTTGTTCAGGTGCTGAAGCGGGGCGAGAAGCTGCGGCGGGCGGCACTCCACTGCGCGCCGAGTCGCCAGGCGCGCCAGCCGACCGAACGCCTCCACGTACTGCGGCCGGCAGTCCGGGTAGCCGCTGTAGTCAACGGAGTTCACCCCGACGTAGATGAAGTCCGACTCCGTGATCTCGGCTATGGCCAGGGCATACGCGAGGAAGATCGTGTTGCGTGCCGGTACGTAGGTCACTGGTATGCCGGACTGCATCTGTTCAACGGTGCGCCCGTGGGGGACGGCTATCTGCTCATCGGTCAGGGCCGACCCGCGCAGCTGCCCCAGCCAGAGCGGCACCACCCTGTGGTCCTCAACACCCAGCGCCCCGGCCACCCGGCTTGCCGCCGCCACTTCGTGTCCGTGCCGCTGGCCGTAGTGAAACGTCACGGCGTGGCATCGGTGTCCCTCGCTCAGCGCTATGGCCAGCGCCGTTGCGGAGTCAAGGCCCCCGCTGACGAGGACGACGGCGTCGGACGGAGCGTCAGCCATCCCGGCACCTCCTGGCAAGGGGAGCTACAAAAGGAACCCATCACCATTCTAAAGGCTTGCCGCGCGACAAGTGAAGGGGGGGCTGACAGCCATGGACAGTGGGATGCCAACCGAGAGAACCGCGCCCACGGCGACTGTGGGCCAACGCCCGCAGCCGTGGCGCTGGCTGCCGAGCGTCTGCGTCATGCCCCGCTTCAGAGGGGCGGTTCGTCCTGCGATCCCCCGGCAGGAGGAACTGCCGCAGCTTGGCGCTGCTCGGGCGGGCGCTGCGGGATCGACGTGGGCAGGACTGCCTGGGCCTGCTCGTGCATGGACTTGCCCACTTTGAAGGACACAACCGCCTTGGGCGCGACGTAGACCACCTCTTCGGTGTGCGGATTGCGTGCCTTCCTGGCGGACTGCACCCTGGTGTCGAAGACGCCGAAGTTGCGCAACTCAAGCCTGTTGCCTTTGGCGAGCTCGTCTATGATGTGGTTCAGGAAAAGCTGGACGATCTGCTTCGTCACCACCTGGGTCTGACCCGTTTGCCTGGCGATGCGCTCGCATAGCTCACGCTTGGTTACGGTTCGGTTAGCCACGGAAACTCTCCCCTCTTCCTGACTTCCGGAAGGCCACACCCTTGGCTGCCGCGTCGGGGTGCTTACTCGGCGGATTCTAAGTAAACTCAGCGGCCTTGTCAAGCGCAATCTTCAGAAAACGGGGGCTCCAACGCCGGGGCGGGGAGTTGGCGCTAGCAATGCTGGAGCATCGACTTGAAATGGCCCCGCCAGTGGGGTAAGTTCAGGCGCCAGCATCGTCCGGTCGCCCCGGACGACTGGACGCATCGACCATTGAGGAGCCACTGCTGTGAGCCTGATGGGCTTGGACATCGGGACAACTGGTACGAAGGCGAACGTCTTTGCCGAGGACGGCCGCATCGTCTCGAGCGCCTATCGGGAATACCCCTTGCTGCACCCGCGGCCGGGGTGGATCGAGCTTGATGCCGAACGGGTCTACGAGTGCGTGTGCGAGGCCGTTGGAGAGGCCGCAGCCGGGGCGAGCCGGGACCCCGTGCGCGCGCTGGCCATCAGCACCCTCGGGGAGGCGGCCGTCCCCGTGGACTCTGGCGGCTCCGTGCTGGCAACAAGCATCCTGGGTTTCGATAACCGCGCTTCGGACATGTTTGACCGGTGGATGCAAGGACAGGACCCGGCCGAGATCATGCGCATCACCGGCCAGCCGCCGAGCCAGATGTTCACCGTCGTCAAGCTGATGTGGATCAGGGAGAACATGCCGCAAGTCTATTCG
>Ga0272444_10004502_pt1 | contig 12310 bp, 9 predicted proteins | sample SSMForm13_FD_201033 | JGI IMG/M metagenome (GOLD analysis project Ga0272444, IMG submission 201033) | Marine sediment archaeal communities from Little Sippewissett salt marsh, Falmouth, MA, United States - SSM-Form-13 | ecosystem: Environmental > Aquatic > Marine > Wetlands > Sediment ... | reverse complement strand
GAGGACAAGGTCGTCGGGGTCACCTACGAGGAACTCGAGATCGACACAGGGCTCGAACACGGGGCTTTCTACCGCCCGCTCGAGGATTGGCTCGGGCCGGCGCTCGAGTGGGCCTTCGTTCGCGAGGTCCCAGTACGCGTGAGGTAGCGTCGCGGGTGGAAGCAGCCTCCGGGCCGAAGCAGCGGTCGGGCGGACGGGGAGTCCGGCAAGCGGCGAACCAACAGTTTGGCAGCGTGAGAGGGGATTGGTGAACGTGGAGGATCTGCGGAACTTCGATTCGCTCATAACGTTCTGCTATACGCGGGATCTCGCGAGCACCGCCGAGTTCTACGAAGTCCTCCTCGAGCTGCCGCTCGTGCTGGACCAGGGAGGATGTCGCATCTACCGCGTCTCGGGTGAAGGCTACATCGGGTTCTGCGAGCGGGAGCGCGCGCCCAGGCCTGAGGGGGTCCTGCTGACGCTCGTGACCGACGACGTCGACGGCTGGTTCGCAAGGCTGGAGAGAGCGGGCGTGCGTGTAGACAAGAGGCCCGCGCGGAACTCTGACTACAAGATCTACCATTGCTTCGTCAGAGACCCGAACGGGTACGTCGTGGAGATACAGCGCTTCGAAGACCCGCGCTGGCACGCGAGAAGCTAGAGCGCGCGCCAGCGACAACCGGCAACACGCGGGCCATCACCTGCGGCCGCGGATCGGGCGTCCGGACACTCACATGACCATCGGCGAGTTTCTAGACAGGATACAGCGCGACGGGGACTACGCCGGGCAGGTCGCGCACGTCGAAGCCGTCCCGGCGCGCGATGCGGTCCACGGCACGCTCCAGAGGCCTCTTCCGGAGCAGCTCGGCTCGGCGCTCTCCGAGGCGGGCATCGAGAAGCTCTACTCCCACCAGGCTGAGGCGATCGACACCGTCAGGAGAGGCCGGAACGTGGTCGTGGTGACCGGGACGGCCTCCGGGAAGACGCTCTGTTATAACATCCCCGTCCTCGAGAGGCTGCTCGAGGACCCGGACTCGAAGGCGCTCTACCTCTTCCCCACGAAGGCGCTGGCTCAGGACCAGCTCAAGGCGCTGACACGGCTCTCGATGCTGAACCCGGCGCTCGGCGAACTCGTGCGCACCGGGACGTACGACGGGGACACGACGCGGCACACGAGAAGGAAGCTGCGCGACGACGGGAATGTGATCCTCTCCAATCCCGACATGCTCCACGCCGGCATCCTGCCCTACCACGCCAAGTGGAACAGGTTCCTGAAGGACCTCCGATACGTCGTAGTCGACGAGATCCATACATACAGAGGGATATTCGGCTCGAACGTGGCCAACGTCCTGCGGCGTCTGCGGAGGGTCTGCGAGCACTACGGCTCCGATCCTCAGTTCATATGCTCGAGCGCCACGATCGCGAACCCGCTTGAGCTGGCCGAGCGGCTCGTCGGTCGGCCCTTCGATGTCGTGGACCAGGACGGGAGCCCCAGAGGGAAGAAGTATTTCGTGCTGTGGAACCCACCTTATCTTGACGACTCGAGGATGGAGCGCAGGAGCACGAACGTCGAGGGGCACTGGCTGATGGCGAGGCTGATGGCCGAGGGGTTCCAGACGATAGCGTTCGGCAGGGCGCGCGTGGTGGCGGAGCTGATCTACAAGTACGCCAAGGACACGCTGCAGCGGACGAAACCCGAATACGCGCGCAAGATCCGTCCCTACAGAGGCGGATATCTGCCGGAAGAGCGACGGGAGATAGAGCGACAGCTCTTCTCCGGCGAGTTGATGGGCGTGGCGAGCACGAACGCGCTGGAGCTGGGAATTGACGTCGGCAGCCTCGACGCGGCGGTGATCGTCGGGTTCCCCGGGACGATAGCGAGCGCGTGGCAGCAGGCGGGGCGCGCGGGGCGAGCGTCCGACGAATCGCTCGCGGTCCTCGTGGGCTACAACGACCCGATAGACCAGTACCTGATGCGCAACGGGGACTACTTCTTCCGCCAGTCACCGGAGAACGCGATCATAGATCCCGAGAACAAGTACATACTGGCCAAGCACCTGCGCTGCGCCGCGTTCGAGCTTCCCCTGACCGAGATGGACGAGGACCTGTTCGGCGATCTGACGGAGCCTATCGTCAACCTGCTCGAGGACATGGAGGACCTGAACGAGATCGACGGCAGACACTACTGGTCATCGACCGAGTTCCCGGCCAGGGGCGTCAATCTGAGGACCATATCGGATGACACTTATGCGATCGTGGACGTCACCAGGGACAACTCGGTCATAGGCGTGGTAGATGGCGTGTCGGCGCTCGAGCTGGTTTACCCGGAGGCGATCTACCTGCACGAGGGCGAGACCTACTTCGTTCGGGACCTCGACCTCGAGCAGAAGATAGCCTATGTCGAGAAGCAGGAGGTGGACTACTACACGCAGCCGGTGCTCGAGTCGGCCATCAGCGCGGGCGAGGCCAGCGACGCCAAGTCGTGGAGGGGCCAGGACGTGTTCTTCGGAGACGCCACCGTCACCTGGATGACCTCAGCCTTCAAGAAGATCAAGTTCTATCAACTAGACTCCATTGGGTGGTCGAACCTCGACCTGCCTCCGTTCCATCTCGAGACCAAGGCGCTGTGGCTCGTGCCCTCGAAGGAGGCGATGGCCTCCGTGCGCGAGAAGGGGAGGAACCCGGTCGAGGGCCTCGTCGGAATCCGGAACATGGCCATATCTGTCCTGCCGCTCTTCTCGATGTGCGACAGAAGAGACATCGGGGGCATAGTGGAGAGCAGCAATCTGGGCAGCCCGACGATGTTCCTGTATGACAGGTTCGAGGGGGGATTGGGCTTCGTCGAGGCTGGATTCAGGAGCATAGAGGAGCTTCTGAGAGGATGCCTCGACCTCGTGTGTCGGTGCGAGTGCGAGGACGGATGCCCGTCCTGCGTCGGGCTTCCGGTGCTGAGGCCTCCCATCCAGCAGGACCCCGACGCCATGGGTGCCTGGCCCATCCCGGACAAGGAATCCGCCCGGCTGCTGCTGCTCGCGATGTTGGGCGCGTAGCGCAGCGCTGCTCGGCCCCGGGCGCGCGGACGAGCGCTCTTGGCCGCCGAATGTGGTAGGATGGCGAAGAGGCGAGTGGCCCAATCCCGGGGGGAACGATGGTCGAGTGGAGGGCTCACGACCTTGGCGAGGGCATTCTAGCGCGCTCCGCCGAAGTCGGGTTCGCGGCCGCGAACTGCTACCTGATAGCCGACGAGCGAAGCAAGAAGGCCGCCGTTGTCGATCCGGGAACCGGCGACCCAGCCGAGTTGGACGACATCGTGGCGGAGATCGAGCGGTCTGGTCTTGACGTCGCGTACATACTCAATACTCATGGCCACCCCGACCACGTGTGGGGGAACGACTACATCAAGAAGCGCGTGGGAGGGGAGGTCGTGATACACGAGCTGGACGGGCTCAAGTTGACCGACCCCGAGCGCAACAGCTCGGTCCTTTTCGGGTTCTCGGTCCGTGTCGCCCCCGCGGACAGGCTCGTGCGGGAAGGTGACGCGATAGAGCTGGGCGACCTCACGCTCCGGGTCCTTCACACGCCAGGACACAGCTCCGGAGGCGTAGCGTTCGTGGGCGACGGCTTCGTGATCACGGGGGACACGCTGTTCGCGGGCTCAATAGGCCGGTCGGACCTTCCCTGCTCGAGCGAGGGAGACACCGTCGCCTACCAGGTGCTGATCGACTCGATCGCGCGCAAACTCCTCACCCTCCCGGACGATACGATCGTGCTTCCGGGCCACGGGGCCGTAACGACCGTGGTGACGGAGCGGGAGACCAACCCGTTTCTCAGGTAGCTGTTGACGTGAGGCTTTCCTACGAAGTCGTGGAGCTGAGGCCGCGGTTCGTCTTCAAGACGGCCCGCACGACGAGCGTCTCGAGCGAGAGCGTGATGGTCACGATCTCGGATGGCTCGATCGCGGGTCTAGGGGAGGCTGCGCCCTCCAGGTTCTACGGCGAGACGACCGACACCGTGACGACGTACCTCGAGCGAATGCGGCCGGCCGTCGAGCAGGCGGCGCACGAGTCGGAGTTGATGGCCCGCCTGACCTCGCGCGGCGGCAGGGAAGACCCGGCCGCGAGGGCGTCATTGGAGATCGCCGCTCACGATATGATGGGGAAGCGGTACGGAATGCCGCTCTATCGGCATTTCGACCTCGACCCGTCGTCGATGCCGCTGACGACCATCAGCATAGGCCTGGACGCGCCGGACGTGATGCTGAAGAAGGCGCTCGAGGTCGGGGACCATCCCATTCTCAAGGTCAAGCTTGATAAGGACACAGACCTTGCCATCGTCGATAGGATAAAGAGCGAGACCGGAGCGGCAGTGACGGTCGACGCCAACTGCGCGTGGGAGGTCGACGAAGCGATAGACAAGGTCGGCGCACTGGCCGACATCGGAGTCGAGTTCGTGGAGCAGCCGGTGAGGGCCGACGACATCGACGGGCTGGAACGGGTGAGGGATGCGTCGCGCGTGCCCATCTTCGCCGACGAGAGCTGTCCCACGAGCAAGGACGTCGAGCGAGTGGTGGGCGCAGTCGACGGCGTCGTCATCAAGCTCATGAAGTGCGGCGGGCTCCTGGACGCCGTCCGAATGGCCGCTCTCGCGAGGGACCGCGGTCTCCGCACGATGATAGGATGCATGATGGAGAGTTCTTTGGCGCTCACGGCCGCGGCCCACATATCTCCACTGATGGACTACGCCGACCTGGACAGCGGCTTCCTCTTGTCCAATGACCCCTACGACGGCATGAGAATCGAGCGAGGAAGAATGATCCTACCGGAGGGCGACGGTCTGGGTGTCCGTCCTTCTGCCGGCGCGGGGGCGGAGGCGAGGCCATGACCCCCAGGCTGTTGATGTTGCTGCTCGTGGCGTGCGCCCTGGTGTCATCTTGCTCGACGGAGACCGAGCACGTGGAGAGGGCACTCGACGAGGCCCGCGAGCACGCGCAGCGCAGGGACTACCGGGCGGCGCATGCTCTGCTCGATAGGGCCATCGAGAACGTCCCCTCTGACGCTCGCCTGCCGCTGGAGAAGGCGAAGCTGTTCGCGCGCGCGCACGCGTTTGAATCGGCGCGTGACTGGTACGCGGAGGCCCTTAAGCTCGATCCGAGGAGTGTGGAGGCGGTTGTCGGACGCTGGAGGGCGCGATACGCGGGGAGGGGAGACGACTCGGCCGTTGCGGACGAGATCAGGGCGGAGGCCATAGCGCTGCTGGCCGAGTCTCCGGACTCGCTTTTCAATCTCACTGCCCACGTGCGCGCGCACTACGTTCTCGGTATTGAGGATGAGGCGTGGGACGCGGCGAGGAGGCTCAAGGCTCTCTACCCGGACAGCGACCTCGGGAGCGAGCTGATAAAGGAGGATCTGGACTGGATCGGTGTAGAGCGCGACGACGAGACACGCCTGAGGATGGGGAACGAGTTCCTCGATGACTACCCGCGAAGCACGTGGAGACCCAGGGCGCTCAGGCTCAAGCTGGTGAGCCTCAAGCGGCTGGGGCGGCACGACGAGGTGCTGGAGGTGTGCCGGGACTGGGCGGCGTCGCATGCCGACGATCCCGAGGTGCTCGACGTCGTGGCCGCGGCCATGGTGGCGAGCCGCCGCGCGCCCGACGAGGCCGCGGGGCTGGCCAGGCGGGCTGTCGAGCTGGCGGCGGCTCGGCCGGCCCCTGACGAGGAGGATGATCGCACCGCCCAGGCTAAGCTCGGGGGCGGAGAGGACGCGGGCCGCTACCTGACGCTCGCGAGGGCCCTGGTGCTCGCGGGCGACTGCCCCTCCGCGCACGAGGCAGCGCGAGAGGGTTTGTCGAAGCTCGAGGCCGGCCCGGATGCCGAGGAGACAGGAGCCGCGTGGCACTTCACGATGGGAGAGGCGCTCGAGGGGCTCGGGAGAAGCGACGAGGCGGTCGATTCCTACTTGCGTGCTCTCGTGGTCGGAGGCAGGCAGAATCGGTGGCCGGCCCGGGCCGACACCGCCCTTCGGAGGCTCTACGACGCGGAGTACAAGGCGCGGGCGGGCGGCGAAGGCGTGGTCGAGTTTGCGAGAGAACGGCTTGAGTACTCGGGGCCGGTCTTCACCGACGTGACGGCCGACGCGGGTCTCGAGGGCCTACGTGAGTCGCGGGTGGCCTGGGGAGACTACGACGGGGACGGGCGCGAGGACCTGCTCCTCTCGGGAAGAGTTCTCATGCGGAACGGCGGAGTGGTCTTCGAGGACGTTACCGAGAGTGCGGGCATAGGGGGGACGGGGGCCAACGGAGGCGTCTGGGCCGACGTCGACAACGACGGAGACCTCGATTTCTACGCGACATCGGGCGCGACCACCGGTGACAACACGGACAGGCTGTGGCTGAACATGGGTGACGGAACGTTTGCCGACGCCACCTTCGCGGCCGGGCACATGACCGACCGCTACACGACGGAGGGGGCGGCCTGGGGCGACATAGAGGGCGATGGATGGGTAGACCTGTACCTGGCGAGCTACGAGCGGCCGAGGAGCGACACGTTCACCGAGTACGGCGTTGGGTATCCCGACATTCTCTACAGGAACGAGCGCGACGGGACGTTCCGCGATGTCGCGGCGCCGCTCGGTCTGGTCCCGCCATTCGGGAAGCACCTGTCGGGACGCGGCGTCAACTGGGGCGACTACGATAACGACGGCGATCTGGACATCTTCGTGTCGAACTACAGGCTGCAGGAGAACTTCCTCTGGCGCAACGAGGGTGGCGCCGGCTTCACGAACGTCGCGGCCGAGGTGGGCGTCTCCGGGACCGAGAGCGACGGCTGGTGGGGGCACACGATCGGGTCTGAGTGGGGCGACTACGACAACGACGGCGACCTTGACCTCGTGACCTCCAATCTCGCACATCCTCGCTACATAGAGGTGTCGGACAAGACGATGCTCTACAGGAACACGCTGCGCGCGGCCGGCGGAAGCCGGGCCTGCGGCCTCTTCCTCGAGCGGCGGTCGGAAGCCGGCGTCAAGTACGCCGAAACGCACTCGGACCCTTCCTGGGGGGACGTGGACAACGATGGCGACCTGGACCTCTTCATCACGTCGATATACCCGGACTGCGGTTCCTTCCTCTATCTGAATGACGGCAGCGGGTCCTTCACCGACGTCACATGGTTGGCCGGGGCGAGGACGTTCAACGGCTGGGGGGCCGCCATGTGCGACTACGACGGTGACGGCGACCTCGACCTGGCCGTGGGCAGCGGCTCGGGGCTGCGGCTGCTGCGAAACGACGGGGCGAGCGGCTCGGGAGCGGGCGAACGCCACTGGCTGCAGGTGCGATGCCAGGGGATGCGCTCGAACGCCACATGCATCGGGGCCCGGGTCGTCGTCAGGTCCGGAACGCGAACCCAGATTCGCGAGATCGAGGGAGGCAAGGGCACCACGAGCCAGCACTCGATGACCGCCCACTTCGGATTGGGGCGCAGGGCCGGCGCCGTAGAGGTCGAGGTCCGCTTCCCTCGCGGCCAGACGGTCGTTCTCGACGATGTCGGTGTCGACCAGCTCGTGACCGTCGTTGAACCGAACTGATCATACTCTCGTCCCGCCCTCGCCTCCGTACTTGAGCGGTCCCGGTAACGGCGACCGAAGCAAGGCGCGGCGCGAGCTACGAGGGGAGAGGATCGACTCCATGACGCCGCACGGAGACGAGCTGCGCGACAGGCTCCAGAGGCTTGAGCGCCTGTCGCAGAAGCGGAGGCGAGGGGCGCCCGTCAAGGCGAGCACGCTGGACGATATGGACGACGTCGTGGGCCGTGACGGCGTGCTCATTCTCGAGAGAGACGCTCTGAGCCTGATGGCGCCGTCGGCTGGAGCGGCGTTCGGAGAGCGGCTCGCGAGGGCACGGGACTCGTTGTCGAAGGACGGCGGCGCGGACCAGGAGTTGCGGGACCTGTTGCTGGCGCCCGAGGGTGCGCTCTTCCTGGACACAGAGACGACCGGACTCGGCAGCGCCATGGTCTTCCTGCTCGGCGTGATGCGCGTCACCGCCGACAGGGTGGTCCTCCGTCAGGTGCTGGCGCGCGACTACGGTGAAGAGCCGGCGCTGCTCGGGCAGTGGACAGAGATGCTGCGGTCCGCCGGCATGCTCGTCTCGTTCAACGGGAAGTCTTTCGACATGCCTGTGCTGCGGGACCGCCTCGGCCTGCATGGCCTGACAGCGCCCGCCGAGCCCCCCCATGTTGACCTTCTTCACCCGGCGCGCCGGCGCTGGCGCTCTACGCTTCCCGATTGCCGCCTGCAGACGCTCGAGTGGATGGTCTGCGGCCGACGCAGATCGGGCGACATCCCCGGCGAGGAGATACCCGCGGCCTACCATCGCTTCGTGAGGACAGGAGATCCATCCGATATCATGTCGGTTCTGCATCACAACGCCCTCGACCTGCTGACGCTGGCCGACATAGCGGCGGCCCTGGTTCTTCCGGACGATGGGCTCGCGAGACCCTGAGGCCGGGGCGCCGTCAGGCTCCTGTGGATATCCAGACGATGGTTCTGTGCGACCAGGAGGCGGGGGCGCCGTCAAAGCTACTGTGGACATCCAGTGGACATGGGTGTTCGCATCCGGTGGATTGCGGTTGACAGGCTGTTGACAGGGTCAGTCGGGCCGCAGACAGGAGCAGCCATGGGCAGGAGAGACATATTCACGTTCATCGTCGGGGGTCGGGCCGGGGCTGGCGTCAAGAAGTCCGGGGCGACGGTCTCGAACCTCTTCTCGTCGATGAAGCGCCATGTCTTCCAGATGGACGACTACCAGAGCCTCATCAGGGGCGGCCACAACTTCGTGGCGACGACCACATCCGTGAGGCGCGTGACCAGCCACTACATGAGGGCGGACCTGCTGGTTGCGCTCGACGCCAGGAGCGTGGAGGTGCACAGGGACCACCTGGCGCAGGGCGGGGTGCTGGTCTACAACTCCGATGAGGTGGAGAGCGACGAGCTTCCGGACGGCCCCGAGACGATCGGACTGCCGCTCCATAGCCTGGCCAAGGAGCATCCGGACCCGGAGCTCAGGTTGGGCCTCGCCGGCCCGGCGGCGCTGGCCGCGGTGATCGGGCTGTCCGGTGAGGAACTGGGCAGGCTCGTAGAGACCGAGTACAAGCGCGACCTGGATGCGAACCGGTCGTTCGCGGGGGCGGTCTATCGTGCCGTTTCGGAGAAGGCCGGCGGCCGGTTCGAGCTGGAGAGCGGCGAGGCCGAGCTTCCGCTCCTGACCGGCAACGAGGCGATCGCGATGGGGGCGTGCGCGTCGGGCCTCGATGTCTATCTGGCGTATCCGATGACGCCGGCGAGCACGATCCTCCACTTCCTCGCGGCGCACGCGGACGAGCTTGGCGTCACCACGATGCAGCCTGAGAGCGAGATCGCGGTAGCCAACTTGGCCATAGGCGCGGCTGCCATGGGCGCCCGGACCATGGTCGGGACGAGTGGCGGCGGGTTCGCGTTGATGGAGGAGGCGTTCTCCTTGGCGGGCATGGCCGAGGTCCCCTTCCTCGCGGCGCTCTCCTCACGCCCCGGCCCGTCGACCGGTGTCCCGACATACACGGAGCAGGCCGACCTGTCGTTCGCCCTGAACCAGGGGCACGGTGACTTCCCTCGTGTCGTGGCATCCCCGGGGAGCGTCGAGGAGGGTTACCGCTTGGCGGCCGAGCTCATGTCGCTCGTGTGGGAGCTTCAGGTCCAGGGCATCCTGCTCACCGAGAAGCACCTGTCCGAGAGCCGCGCCACGGTCGCGCTCGACCTGGAAGATGCTCCGGACGCCACGCCTCGTCTTCACGATGGCGGGGAGTACCGTCGCTACGCGTTCACGGACGACGGCGTGTCTCCGCTCGTCTTTCCTCCATCCGACGAGCTGATCAACTGGAGCAGCTACGAGCACGATGAGATGGGGATGACGACCGAGGACGGGTTCGAGATCACAGCGATGCACGACAAGAGAAACCGGAAGCTCTCGACGTTGACCGGCAGGCTCAAGAAAATGAAGACGGTCAACCGCTACGGCGACGGAGGCCCTGTTATAGCGACCTACGGGTCGACCACGCTGTCGGTCCTCGAGGCTCTCAGGGCCGGCGGCATAGAGGCCACCGTCGTGCAGCCGATCTACCTCAGGCCGTTCCCGGTGTGGGACCTTGAGGGGCTTCGCGAGTCGCGTCCGGTGGTCGTGGAGCAGAGCTCGACCGGGCAGTTCGCGACGCTTCTCAGCGACAAGCTCGGGGTCCGGCCGACCGCCGAGATCAGGAAGTACGACGGGAGGGCGTTCGATCCCGAAGACCTGGCCGCGGAGCTGGGAGACAAGATCGGATAGCGCAGGATGGACCACACGGCGCGCGGCCGGCGGGGACGAGGCGAATGCGGGGAGCCCGCCCGCGGGGAGAACAGGAGATTCAGATGGCACGAGAGTTCATAACTGAGGCGGAGAATACGTGGTGCCAGGGTTGCGGGAACTTCGGCATCATGAACGCCATGAAGAGGGCCGTCGGACTTCTGGCCGAGCGAGGGGTTCCGCGCAGCCACATCGCCATGACCGCGGGCATAGGATGTCACGCCAAGATCTTCGACTACATGGCTCTGTCCGGAGTCTACTCGCTACACGGCAGGGCGATGGCCACGGCGCAGGGGATGAAACTGGCGAACCCGTCGTTGAAGGTGGTGGCGTTCTGCGGGGACGGAGACGCGTTCAGCGAGGGCGTAGCGCATATGATGCACGCGGCGAAGAGGAACTCGGACATAACGGTCATCGTGCACGACAACGGCGTCTACGCGCTGACGACCGGGCAGAGGGGCCCTACGAGCCCGCGCGGGTTCAGGGGGCCATCGACCCCCGATGGGAACAACGAGGACCCCTGGAAGCCACTCGTTCTCATGCTCGAGGCCGGCGCCACATTCGCCGCGAGAGGTTACTGCGGAAGGGTGGACCAGCTGGCGGAGATCATCACCGGGGCCGTACTGCACGAGGGCTTCTCGTTCGTGCAAGTTCTCCAGCCGAGCGTGACCTTCACGAACAGGTTCGAGGAATACAACAGGCTTGTGAAGCCGCTGGAGGGCGGGCCGGTCGGCTTCGGGGAAGCTCTGGCTCTCGCCAGACAGGAGGAGCCTCTGCCCGCCGGTATCTTCTACCGGAGTGAAAAGCAGCCGTACGAGGTCAGCGTCAACCGTGGACGAAACCCCGTCGAAGACCGCATGAGCCGCGAGGACAGGCTCGGGGCGCTGGCGGAGATCCTCGGTCGCTAGGCGATCACAGCGGGAGGTCCGGTCGTGTCGGTCAAGGATGTCATTGAGGAGCGCAGGGCGTATCGTTCGCTCGAGCCGGTCGAGGTCACCGACGAGATCGTGCTCGATCTCTTCGAGTCCGCCCGACTGGCGCCGTCGTGCTTTAACAACCAGCCGTGGCGGTTCGTCTTCGCGCGAGAGGGGTCGGGGTTGAAGGCGGTCAAGGACGCGCTGTCGAAGGGCAACGAGTGGGCCACCTCCGCGTCCATGATAGTCGGCGTCGCCAGCCGTCCTGACCTGGACTGCCAGGTCAAGGAACGCGAGTACTACCTCTTCGACTCGGGGATGGCGACCGCCTTCATCATTCTGAGGGCGACCGAACTCGGGCTGGTCGCGCACCCGATCGCGGGCTACAGCGAGAGGAGAGCGAAGGAGGCTCTCGGTGTCCCGGAGGACATGCGGCTCATCACGCTTGTTGTCGTCGGGAAGCACTCTCATGACGTGGGGCCGCTCCTGTCAGCGGAACAGGCGGCGACCGAGAGGGCTAGGCCGGCGCGCAAGGCGGTTCAGGAGTTCGCCTTCGAGGGGGCGTATCATGGGAGTGATGGCTGACGGTCGCCCAAGGCGGTTCAGGAGTTCGCCTTCGAGGAGGCGTATCATGGGAATGATGGTTGACGGTCGCCCAAGGCAGTCCGGGAGCTAACCTTCAAGGGGGCGCATCATGAAGATGATCGCTGACGGTCGCGCACGGGGCCGCGTCAAGCTCCGGGACGAGGCGGGGCGCACCCCCACACCGGACCTGCTGCCGGCATCGGCCGCGTCGCTCGTCGTCCTGCTGGGGTTCGCGGCGGCTATCGTCGTTGGATGCGCCGGAGGCAACGGCGCCGAGTCCAATGGCAGTCACTCGAAGAAGGGCTCGGCCGGCGACGCGGGGAGTTCGGCCGCGGTCGTTGCCGAGGAGATGACCGAGTACGAGGGAGTTCCGCTGAGCACGTTCTACCGGCAGTACGACAATTCGATAAAGGGACCCCAGGGGGTCGACCTCGAGGAGTACCGCCTTGAGATCACAGGCC
>Ga0272444_10004501_pt1 | contig 12312 bp, 7 predicted proteins | sample SSMForm13_FD_201033 | JGI IMG/M metagenome (GOLD analysis project Ga0272444, IMG submission 201033) | Marine sediment archaeal communities from Little Sippewissett salt marsh, Falmouth, MA, United States - SSM-Form-13 | ecosystem: Environmental > Aquatic > Marine > Wetlands > Sediment ... | reverse complement strand
ATTGAACGGGATAGGAAAAATTGCCGAAGAATATAACGTTCATATCCAATCACATCTTGCAGAAAGCACCTCTGAAATAGCCACTGTCATGAGAATGTATCCGGACTTTGAGAACTATACGGATATATATCTGAAAACAGGTCTTCTCACAGAAAAAACGATCATGGCACACTGTATTTATCTGGAAGAAGATGAGGTGAAGGTTTTAGAAAGGACAGGCACAAAGATCGCGCATTGCCCCTCATCGAATATATTCCTGCAAAGCGGTATTATGCCCTATCGCAGACTGGAAGAAAAGGATATTCACATCGGACTTGGCACGGATGTGGGTGCCGGATACAGCCTTTCTATGTATTCGGAAATGCGAGTAGCGATCGAGTCATCCAAGTCAATATCCTTCCTGTATCCAGACCAGGAATATAAACCGCTTTCATCAATCGAAGCGTTTTATCTTGCAACACTCGGTGGTGCAAAAACTCTTTGCCTGGAAGACAAGATCGGCAGTCTCGAGGCAGGAAAGAGTGCTGATTTTGCTATCTTGGATGTTATTAAGCTGAACATCTGTGATGAAAGTTTTTTCCAGAATCCAGAAGACCTTTTATCAAAACTTATCTACGGTAATGGGGAGAATTATGTTGAGGAAGTTTATATAAGAGGGAAACGGGTATTTAGAAAATAATTTTCTCTGAGAATTATACATGCTAGTAATTCTTGACACCAGCAAAGCATATGAAACTTTTCTGAACTTATGATAAAGGATATAGAAAAAATTATCTGTATTATAATTATTAATTCACCGCCCGGCCGGTTCTGACATGATTATGTCGAGCCGCGACGGGGCAACCTGTGGCGGTTTTTTTATATCCAAAATAAATACATGGGGTACACTATGTTCACAAAGATCGATGTCAAAGCAAAGCCTGCTGAGTTTGAAAAGCCACTACGGGAGTATTGGAACAAACATAATATTCCTCGAAAAAGCGAGGATTTCCGCGAAGGTGCAACAAAGTTTGTTTTTTATGAAGGACCTCCAACCGCGAATGGCATGCCCGGCATTCATCATGCGATAAGCAGAACCCTCAAAGATGTTGTTTGCCGATATAAAACCATGAAGGGATTCCAGGTTCGCAGAAAAGCCGGTTGGGATACTCACGGACTGCCAGTTGAGATCGAGGTGCAGAAACAACTTGGTTTTTCGGTCAAGAAAGAGATCGAGGAATACGGTATCGAGAAATTCAATAAGAAATGCCGAGAGTCTGTCTTTACGTATGAGAAAGAATGGCGTGAGATGACGAATCTGCTCGGTTACTGGCTTGATCTTGATGATCCTTATATCACACTGAAAAATGATTACATCGAAACCGTGTGGTGGATTCTCAACCAGTACTGGAAAAAGGATATGATTTATGTCGATAAAAAGATCGTTCCTTTCTGTCCAAGCTGTGGCACCCCGCTTTCCGATCATGAAGTAGCTCAAGGCTATAGGGAAGTTGAAGATCCCTCTGTGTACGTTCGGTTCAAAGCAAAAGATGAGGAAAACACCTCTTTCCTTGCATGGACAACGACCCCCTGGACACTTATTTCTAACGTTGCCCTTGTCGTTCATCCTGATTATGACTATGTGAAAGTGAAAACTGGTGATGAATATCTTATACTTGCAAAAGCCAGATTAGATGTACTCCGCGAGGAATATGAAGTTGTAGAAACCTATAAAGGCAAAGACCTTGAATATAAAGAATATGAACAGCTCTTTCCATTTATAAAACCCGAGGAAAAAGCATTTTATGTAGCACTCGGAGATTATGTTACGTTAGAGGACGGAACGGGAATCGTTCATACCGCACCTGCATTTGGTGAAGAGGACTTTTCAATCGGTAAGGAATATGACCTTCCATTCATGCGACCGGTAGATGAAGAAGGAAAATTCACAGAAGAGATCACGAATTGGGCTGGCATTTTCATCAAAGATGCAGATAAAGATATTATCAAATATATGAACATGAACGGAATGCTCTATTTCCGTGCACAGATGAAACATACCTATCCATTCTGCTGGCGCTGCGACAGCCCCCTCATCTATTTTGCTCGCAAATCATGGTATATCAGAACAACTGCATATAATGATAAGATGATCGAGAACAATAAAAAGATCAACTGGTATCCTCCGTATGTGGGAGAGGGACGATTCGGGGACTGGCTTATAAACAACATCGATTGGGCTATCAGCCGCGACCGCTATTGGGGTACACCTCTTAACATCTGGCTGTGTCAGAACTGCGGACATCAAGATTCTCCGGACTCAATAAAAGAGTTGTGTGAAAAAGGAAACCTGGCTGATGGAAGTCCAGTTCCAGAGGATATCGAATTGCATAGACCCTATGTGGATGATGTCGTCTTTACGTGCCCAAAGTGCGGCGGCGTTATGAAAAGGACTCCAGAGGTCATCGACTGCTGGTTCGACTCCGGCTCAATGCCTTTCGGACAGTGGCACTATCCATTTGAAAAGGAAGACATCTTCGATACCGAACTTTTCCCCGCAGATTTCATCGCAGAAGGGATCGACCAGACTAGAGGATGGTTCTATACCATGTTGGCAATCGCGACCTTTATAAAAGGAGAATCATCCTATAAAAGTTGTCTTGTGAACGAACTGGTTCTGGATAAACATGGAAAGAAGATGAGTAAGTCCAAGGGGAATGCTGTGGATGTCTTTAAGATACTGGAAAAATACGGCGCAGACGCCACACGCTGGTACATGCTCTCGGTTAGTCCCCCGTGGATTCCTACGCGCTTCGATGAAGAAGGAGTTCTTGAAGTAAATAATAAATTTATCGGCACATTGAAAAACGTAGCATCGTTCTTTGCGACCTATGGAAATATCGATAAGTTTGATTATCATGAATATTCTATTGCACCTGCAGATCGTCCCGAACTCGATCGATGGATCATATCTCGACTGAACTCGGTTATCAAAAAGGTTAATGATTTCAATGAAAAGTATGATCTTACCAGAGCAGTTCGACTTCTTCAGACATTTGTTATCAACGATGTGAGTAACTGGTATGTAAGACGAATTCGAAAGCGTGTATGGGCATCAGGAATGGAAGATGACAAGGTTTCTGCATATATGACATTGTATGAAGTTCTGCTAGCCATATCCAAGCTGTGCGCGCCTTATGCCCCGTATATTTCAGAAGAGATATATCGATCCTTAACAGGAAAAGAGAGCGTACATCTCGAAGATTATCCAGTTGCAGAAGAAGAGATGATACTTCCTGAACTCGAGAAGGAAATGCAGAACGTAATTGATATTGTATCACTTGCACGAGCCGCACGAAACGAGGTGCAGATCAAGATACGACAGCCACTTAGAACACTTTATGTTCCAGCATCATTACAGGATGTTGTTCAACGCATGGAAGCGCTTATCATCGAAGAGATAAATGTCCATGATATTGAATGCGTGGAAGACACATCTTGCTTTATGGACTATAGTGTTAAACCAGATTATAAAGTCCTTGGACCACTTTATGGTAAACATATGTCTCACATAGCGCAGGCACTTCAGAACATGGATGCAAACCACCTGATTGCCGTTTTGAACAAGGAAGGCGTCTATCATCTTGATATCGACACCAATGAGATCAAGCTTACGAAAGAGAGCCTGCAGATAGAAACTCAAAACAAAGAAGGTTACGTGTACGGTGAAGAAGACGAGGTGTTTGTGGCATTGGATACACGCATTGATGAAGAGCTTCTTCTTGAAGGAAATGCACGAGAGTTGGTGAATAAAATTCAGTTTATGCGAAAAGAAGAGGATTTCGACATCATGGACAGGATTAAGATATCGTTCTACACGGAATCCGGGGATGTAAAAGAAACCTTTGAGAAATTTGCGTCTTATATTAAGAAAGAAACCTTAGCTAAAGAGATCATTGAAAACGAAAGTCCAGAAGGCATGAAAAACTGGAATGTTAATGATAACGAGGTTTTTCTTCATGTGAAAACAGTGTCATAAACAAATATTCGAAATTATTGAGGGCAGGAGCGCTTTCGGGTACTCCTTTTTTTAACTCGCGGATTGACGATGACTATCTCAGAAAATATATTATTCCCCTCTTTACTAAGCCCCAGCTTAGTAAAGGAAGATTATAAATCAACCTCAATCCCCACCGGGCAATGATCCGATCCCATAACATCTGAAAGAATAAAAGCATCCTTAAGATGTGGACGTAGCATTTGTGAGATCAGGAAGTAATCGATCCTCCACCCCACATTATTTGCACGGGCATTGAACATATAGCTCCACCACGAATAGTTGCCCCCCTCTTTGTTGAATTCACGAAACGTATCGATGAATCCTGCATCGACGATCTTATCAAAATCTTCTCTCTCTTCATCAGTGAAACCAGCATTATGACGATTGTCTTTTGGACGGGCCAGATCGATCTCCTTATGTGCAACATTAAGATCACCGCAGAAGATCACGGGCTTGTTCCCTTCAAGATTTTTCATATAAGCAAGGAAATCCTTATCCCACACCTGGCGGTATTCGAGTCGTGTCAGCCCTCTCTGTGAATTGGGAGTATACACGTTCACAAAATAGAAATTCTCATATTCCAAGGTAATAATCCTGCCTTCATTATCATGCATGACAATTCCCATATCATTATAAACTCCGACGGGCTTATATTTGGTGAGAATTGCTGTTCCCGCATATCCTTTCTTCACCGCATAATTCCAATAGTCGTTGTATTCGGGAAGGTCGAGGTCCACCTGTCCCTCCTGCAACTTTGTTTCCTGGATGCACAAAAAATCAGGATCGGAGTCCTTTAAAAAATCCAGAAAACCTTTCTTTAAAACAGCCCGAAGCCCGTTTACATTCCAGGATATCATTTTATAGTTTGGCATTGTTCTTATCTTCCAGTTCTACTATTTTTTCGCAGATCAGAGCAGCGCTGAGTATAGCATACCGTTTCTTATTTTTGTTTAGCTGGGTATAGCAAACGATGGGATATGTCCACTCCAGCAGAGCGATCAGGTATGGTATGATGTCTGTTTCAAAGAGTGTTACGGTATTTGCGTATTCTCTAAGCTTGCAGATCAGTGTATATGCTTTTTTCACCATTGGATCATTTCCATTATACGTAAATTGAGGCAGTTCATTCAGACGATTTGCTACAAGAAGCCCTTGCTCAAATTGAAGCATTTCTTTTAGTGCCAGTTCGTTTTCAATGGAGCACATTTCTATCTTGAAAATTGGCTCAAGGCGCGCAAAATCTTCAACGATGTTCCGCGATTTTGTTTCTGAGAAATCGATGATATAAATATTCTCTTTCTCATCAAGAAGGATGTTCTGCATGTTCAGATCGCCGTGAGAGATCGATTTATACCACAATTGTGACCTACTTTTTCTTTTTGGATATTCATATTTAAGAAAATAGTATGGATTGATGATATCTCTTTCCAATTCCTCGCTGTGAAGAATCCGATCATCAGGCGATATGTCCAATTCTTGCTCAAGCGTTTCAAATAGATTCGAGAATAGATTTAAAGGGGAATGTTCTGCATAAGGATAAACGAGTTCCCATTTGGGCTGCCCATACCAGGGTTTGAGGATTTCTGTAAAGACACGGTCAAAGATCGAGATAAGTTTTTCTGCTGGTTGCTTTTTATAGTAATCGGTAAGCCACACAAGGTTGCTGTCCGGGCCGTTGATGCCGAGGAAATTATAACGAAGCCCACCCCAATTTTTATAGGTGGTTGTTCCCATAATGGTCGTGCTGTTATTCAAAATAAACTTCTTCACATATTTATGATAAGCATTTACTTCACGATCATTATTATCGACTGAACCGATCTTTAATACCGTTGGTAAAAGGCGCCGACCATCCTTATCATAGCTGGTTACCCGATATGCTATTGACGTAAAACCTCCGTGTAGTTGGTCAAGAATGATCCGACCACAGTCAGCATATATTCTTCGTACAAGCGTATCCCATTCCGGCTCATATTTTGTTCCTTCTGTGATTTCGATGACCAGGCGTTTTTCCTCTGCAGATCTGATATATGAAGGGAGAAAGATCCAGGATTTTGCATTTGAAATGATTGTGTCGGACTCTAATCGAACTACATCCATTACATGTTCAGATTGAGAAATCTGATGAATGATCTTATTAAATGCATCACCTTCAACACTGAAGATTTCATCAAGAATGAATGCATGTGCATAATAGGAGGAAGAAACCGGAAGCACCTGTAGATTATTTATAAGATGACGAATAGTATCGTCTTTTGAGAGTTTGTAATGATTGTAGTAAACTCCAAAAATTAGAGCTATTTTACCTTGGTTTTCAATACAGGGATTTGATATTGAGTTGCACAGCTCTTCTTTGGTTTTCGTCTTTGAAGCAGAGATAGAGGTTACTTCTGCAAGTATAGCAAAACCCCAGGCGGCTGACATGCTTGTCATCTGTGGGGCCAAAAAGGAATGGTATGCATTAAGAAGTTTCTCCAACGAAAGAGTTCCAGCAGAATCTTTATTGATAGTCAATGACGGGTTGCCGGAAAAACTCAATCCTTGCGCAACATACATAGGAACATCGACAGGTTCGTTTGTGAACAGAAAATCAGGTCTGCAAAATCCGTCTGCCGGAGAAACACCCGCTGCATGTGCAAGCGATAGAAATAGCCCTAAACCCTCTTCGGCCTGAGCAGCAGTATTACCGAATCCGCCAATTCCGAGAGAGAGCCCAAGTTCTTTCAAGTTTGTATGAATATATGAGTCTTTACCAAATCGTGGAGATGATGAGGATTTTGAGTTATTCCAGATATCGATGGTTGAATGACAATCGAAGGTTCCGATGCACGTAAACGAACATTCTTCTTTTTCAAATGCTATTTTCTGTTCATTTGTTTTTTTCTGAGATCGGGCATGGGTAAGAGCTTCTTCCAGGTCGTCAGCAAGAATGAATTGTTTAGCAAGTCCTGTAAGCGCAAGTACTTTTTCAACTTCAGGATCTAGACCAAAAAGGATAAGCATCCCACCTTTTTTCCTGAGCTCTTTTTCCTTTTTCAGGAGTGCTCTCATTCCAGCGCTGGACATGTAGTCAACATTCTCGAAATCAACGATCCAGTGAGGTGAATCATTATTGAGAGAGTCAGTTTCTTTTTCAAAAATTTCAGCACCAAGACCATCAAGACGTCCTTTTAATCTGAGACATGGATAGTCCTGGATTGAATGTACTTTGACTTCAAACATAAGAGTCCTCTAATCTGAAGGGAAGGTTATTTCTTTTGTATAAGTTTTTCAATTAATGTGCGTTCTTTAGGTGTCGTCATTATTATGAGGGATGTTCCCTTGCCAATCAAATATGTTTCAGCAGGACTATAAATCCATCCAATTTTTGTGTGCACTGCAAGAACAAGTGTATTTTTAAATTGTTTGAGATTAAGATCTTTGAGTTGCGAACCTTCGAAGGAATCGAGAGGAGGTGTTTCTTCGATACGAAGATTTTTATTCGTGTCGCGGAGCATGGTGTCGAGGAAAGAAACCACGGTTGGGCGTATCATTTCAGAAGCCATTCTCAGTCCCCCGATGAGCGTTGGAGAAACCACAGCACTGGCACCGGCTTTTTTCATCTTCTCGGCATTCATATTGTTATGACAGCTTGCCACAACCTTAATGCTGGGATTTATCTGACGTGCAGATAGACTGATGATAAGATTCTTATTGTCATCATCCATCGCAGCGAAAAGCCCTGCCGCCCTATCGATGCCCGCTTTTTTCAATATTGAATCTTCTATCGGATCCCCTTCAACATACAGTTGTTCAGGGAAACGTTCTTCAAGTCGTTGAATTCGTTCTTCGGTTAAGGCTACAACAACACTATTTCTTCCTGTTGTATAGAGCTCATTTATGATGTGGAGTCCAACCTGTCCCACGCCGCACACAATATAATGATTTTTTAAACGTTCGATCTTTTTTTCCATCTTTCTTCTCCTGAAGGTCGCTTTTAATTCTCCTTCGACAGTGAAAGCAGTAATCGTTGAAAGTACATATGTCAGGATACCCACACCTGTAAATGCGATGATCATTGTAAAAACTCTTCCAAAGGAGTGGTTCGACAGGTCGATTATTTCTGAATAGCCGATCGTAGAAATAGTCACAACGGTCATATACAGGCAGTCAAGCATGGAATATGAATCTCCGGCAATGAACCAATACACGGCAGTTGACCCGAATATTATAATCAGCAGAGCCGTGCCTGCAATGAGGAATTTCTTAAGAAGCTTTGAGGTTATATATCCTTTCATGTGTAACTCACTTATTGTTATAAGCTTTTAGGGGATGATTAAATGTCAATAATTAAATGGATTCATCAATGTTTTTGTACAATAGAATAATTGACAGAAAAACATCAACGCAAGAAATGGTGAGACGCTGCGCCCGTAGTTCAACTGGATAGAGCAACGGACTTCGGATCCGTGAGTTGGGGGTTCGACTCCCTCCGGGCGTGCCAAATTTTTTATTATGATGAACAGGAAAGGTCTCTTTATTACATTCGAAGGCATCGAAGGGTGTGGAAAAAGCACACAGGCAAGATTTCTAACAGAATCTCTTCGAACTCTTGGTTATGAAGTTCTCCTCACCAGAGAACCTGGCGGACCGCGTATTTCCGAAAAAATAAGAGAGCTGCTTCTCAATAAAGAATATACTGAAATGCACCGCCTCACAGAGGTATTTCTGTATATGGCGAGCAGGGCTCAGCATACAGTCGAGTGGATAAAACCAGCCCTTGAAATAGGGCAGATCGTTATTTGTGACAGATATTATGATTCTACCTATGCATACCAAGGGGCAGCTCGAGAGATACCGGAAAAAGAGATAGAAAAAATTAACAATATCGCTACAACTGGACTCAAGCCCGATGTGACGTATATTATTGATGTCCCTGTCGAGATCGGTCTTGAGCGGCTTCATAACGGAACAAAAGCCGAGGAAATTGACCGGCTCGAAAGCGAAGATGTTGCTTTTCATCGACGGGTTCGAGAAGGATACCTTAAACTTGCTGAAAAGGAACCAAAGCGTGTGGTGATAATCGACGGGACAAAAAATGCCGAAGATATTCATAAGGATATAATGTTTAATTTTACCGAAAGATACAAAGATTTATCAGGGGAGCAACAATGAAAAAGAAACAAGTATTGATAGTATTGGTTGTCATAACCATAATTTTTGGATTTATAATAGGCAGAGTCGGATTTGTAAAAGCAGAAAGCGCTCAAGGAAGTCTGTATGATTACATGAAGCTGTTCACAGATATCATAACAAAACTCAACCAGGCGCATGTTGAAGAGATTGACTCGAAGGAACTGTTTGAAAGTGCAATCAACGGCATGCTTGATACCCTCGATCCTTATACATCATTGCTGACACCGGAAGAGTTTGCCGATCTTCAAACAAGCACCAAAGGCGAGTTCGGCGGATTGGGTATAACGATCTCCCACACCGATACAGATTATATAATGGTCATTTCAGTCATCGAAGCAACACCCGCATACAGGGCAAACCTGATGGCTGGCGATGAAATCGTGGCAGTGGACGGTAAGTCTACAGAAGGATGGACGTCTTCAAAAGCAGTCGATCATCTCAGGGGTCCTAAAGGCTCTAAAGTGACGATAACTATTAAAAGAGAAGGTGTTGATGAGAATTTTGATGTTGTTATTGAGCGGGATAAAGTCAAGATGGACAGTGTTCCTTATGCTTATAAAATCGAGGACATCGGCTATATTCGCATAACGAACTTCAATGCAAGTACTGGAGAAGACCTTCATGACGCAATGGTCGAACTCACCAAAGAGGGGATAAAAGGACTTCTTATTGACGTGCGTTCAAACCCGGGCGGTTTGCTCAGTACTGCCATCGAAACAGTTGACCAGTTCCTTCCAAAAAATAAGCTCGTTGTTGAAACAAAAGGAAGGGTTGCGACATTCAACAGGAAATTTTATACAAAGGACGACTATGCCTTTGAAGGTATACCAATAATTGTTATGGTAAACCAGACAAGTGCCAGCGCTGCGGAGATTTTTTCGGGCTCTCTTCAAGATTGGGATAAAGCGCTTATAGTTGGACAGAATAGTTTCGGTAAGGGCTCGGTCCAGCAACTTTTTCCGCTGCCAATGAATTATGGTTTGAAGATTACTACCTCAAAATACTATATTGAAAGCGGACGTTGTATTCATAATGATGCAAATGAAGATGCGATCAGAGAGAATGATATTACCAAACTCAATAAGAAAAGCGATTCAAATGAGGAAAAGGAAGTCTATTTTACCGTTGGTGGACGAGAAGTATATGGTGGTGGCGGGATCACGCCCGATATTATCATTGTACAGGATACCCTCAACGCCTTTGAACTCGAAGTCCGTAGAAACAATCTGTTCTTTCCATTTGCAGTGGACTACCTATCAGAAAATGATATTAGTCTTGATTTTACGGTAGACGATGAAATTTTTGAAGATTTTGTACAACGTATTCGCGATAAAGAAATCGAGTTCACAGATGAAGAACTTGCTCAATCCGAACCGTGGCTCAGAAATGCATTGGAATCGCAGATCATCAGTAATAAATTTGGTTTGGAGGAGGGTAATAAGAGAGCTATCAATCAGGATCCCCAGCTACAGGAAGCTCTCAAACTTTTTGATCAGTACGGCTCTCTCAAAGAAATGTTTGCCCATGCAGATGAAATAGCTGAAGAATAAACGCAGCACATATATTATATAATAAAAGGACTTATCATTACGATGAGTCCTTGATTTTAGTAAATATAAGTAGTATTCAATCCATACCTCTATATATAGATTTCTTTTTTTTATCGGTATTATTCTCTATATCAAAAAAGTGCGCGAAAAATAGCAATGTGCTGAATTGAGTTGTGAATACAAAAGATCATGTTTTTTTGTTTCAAAAAGTTCATTAGGATTAGAAAATGAATCTAAATTTCCACTTCAAGTTGACGAAGTGCATAAAGCGCGGTTTTATTCTTTACTTCAATTCTCGTTCCAGAAAAGTTATTTTTTGTTATGACCAATCCGGTCTTTCCCCATGTTCCGATATATACAAGCCCAACTGGTTTTTCATTGGTTCCACCATCAGGTCCTGCAATACCGGATACTGCTATCGCATAGTCTGTCCCGATAAGTTCTTTTGCCCCAAGAACCATTTCCTTTACTGTTTCCCGGCTTACAGCCCCGTATCTGCTAAGTGTAGCTTTTCGCACTCCTAAAATTTCCATTTTTGCTTCATTACTATATGATACAACGCCCCCCTTAAAATATTCCGAACTTCCAGCATTGTCTGTGATCAAGCTTTGGATCAGTCCTCCGGTGCAGGATTCTGCTGCAGAAAGTGTTTTGCCAGATGCCATCATTTTTTTATGAAATATCCCTTCTATTGTGTCGTTATCGAATCCATATATACTTTGTTGAGGAATATGTTGGACGAACAATTTAACGATTTTACTCACTTCATCTTCAGAGGTTCCGTACACCCGAATATCAACCATACCTGGCTTGGGAAGGAAAGCAATTTTTGTTTTTTGTGTTTCCTTGATTTGTTGCGTTGATGTAGAAAGAATAGATTCCGGAATGCCGATCGTTCTAATGGTTCTCTGGAATAGTGGCTGAGGATGATAATTTTCGAGTAATAGAGGTAAGATACTGTCTTCAAAGATGAATCTCATTTCAGAAGGAACACCTGGTACAGCAAAGAAGTGTTTGCTGTTTTTATAAAAGTACAATCCTGGAGCTGTTCCAATTGTATTGTTTAAAGGTGTGAAATCCTGCGGGACTTCTGCTTGGGTTTTCGCAATCTCGGGCAGATCAAAACTTTTATTTGCATACATCTTTTGGATTTTTTCCCAGATGTCATTATGGAATATGAGTTTTTTTCCAAAAAAAGCACACATGGCATGTTTTGTTACATCGTCATGAGTTGGACCGAGACCTCCCGACATGATGATCACATCATACTGCTCCCAATAATGATTGAGTGTATTTGCGATCATTGCAACATCATCTTTAACTGTTATGGTCAGATCGAGTGGTATACCAGCTGCTACCAGGTGTTCGCCAATAAAGCTTTCGTTGGTATTTACTGTTTTACCCATCAAAATTTCATTGCCTATTGCGACATATAAAATTTTTGCCATTTTTTCTCCAGAAAAACTTTTATCCGTACCAGTTACAAGCCAAACTACATCGTTCAAATTACTTGACACCGAGAGATTCGTCAATGATTTCTTTCATCAA
>Ga0272444_10004500_pt1 | contig 12313 bp, 5 predicted proteins | sample SSMForm13_FD_201033 | JGI IMG/M metagenome (GOLD analysis project Ga0272444, IMG submission 201033) | Marine sediment archaeal communities from Little Sippewissett salt marsh, Falmouth, MA, United States - SSM-Form-13 | ecosystem: Environmental > Aquatic > Marine > Wetlands > Sediment ... | reverse complement strand
CCCCGGCTGACGCGCCCCCGGAGCTGGTGGAGCTGAGCCAGCCCGAACCGCTCGGCGTGCTCGATGACCATCACGGTCGCGTTCGGCACGTCCACCCCGACCTCGACGACGGTCGTGGAGACGAGGAGGCCGATCGTGCCGGCCTTGAACCGCTCCATCACTGCGTCCTTGTCGTCCGGCTTCATGCGGCCGTGGATCAGGCCGACCTCGACGTCGGGAAAGACCCTCCGCGAAAGCTCCTCGTGCATCTTGGTCGCGTCCGCGAGGTCGACCTTCTCCGACTCCTCGACGAGCGGGTAGACAACGAACACCTGCCTCCCACCAGCGATCTCGTCCCTAAGGAAGCGGTAGACCTTCTCCCTGGCCGCGTCGTCTCTGATCGCGGTCGCCACGGGCGTCCTGCCCGGCGGAAGCTCGTCCAGGATCGACACGTCGAGATCGCCGTACACGGTGAGCGCGAGCGTTCTCGGGATCGGCGTCGCGGTCATGACGAGAACGTCGGGCGCCGCCCCCTTCTCTTTGAGGGCGGCGCGCTGGACGACCCCGAATCGATGCTGCTCGTCGATCACGGCGAGTCCGAGGTTCCGGAAGCGCGTGCCCTGCTGGATCAGGGCGTGCGTTCCGACGATCGCCTCCGCGGAGCCGTCCTCGATCGCGACCAGGGCGGCCTCGCGCTCCGCGCCGCGCATGCCCCCGCGGAGCAGGACCACGGTGACGCCGAGCGCACCCAAGAGGTCGGCGATGCCCCGGTGGTGCTGCTCGGCCAGGATCTCGGTCGGCGCCATGATGGCTGCCTGGTACCCGTTGGCGACGGCCTGGTGCATCGCGGCGGCCGCGACGACCGTCTTGCCGGATCCGACGTCTCCCTGGAGAAGCCGGTGCATTGATCTCGGGCTCGTCATGTCGCCGCGGATCTCGGCGAGGACCCTCTCCTGCGCGCCCGTGAGCGCAAACGGGATCGCCTCGAGGAAGCGGTCGAAGGCACCCCGGTTCCACTCGAATCGCACGGCGCGGGGGTCCTCGGCGCTCCGGCGCCTTCGGAGTCCGACGATGATCTGGAACAGGAAGAACTCCTCGTACGCGAGCCGCGAACGGGCGCGGCCGGCCCGGTCGAGCGACGGGGGGAAGTGGACCTCCCCCATCGCGTCGCGGAGCCCCGTGAGCGAGCGCCGCCTCCGGACGATCTCCGGCAGCGGATCGACGACCTGGTCGAGGCAGCAGTCGAGGGCCGTCTTGACGAGCCGCCGGATCCTCCGCCCCGACAGCTCCCCGATCTGAGAGTACTCGGGCACGATGCGCCCGGCGTGCACGAGTTCCTTCGCCTCGTTCTCGTCCAGGACCTCGAACGACGGGCTCGCGAACTCGATGCGGCGCGCGAACCGGTCGAAACGGACCTCCCCGGAGAGGACGACGCGCGTTCCCTTCGTCAGGACGTTCTTGAGAAAGGGAGCGTTGAACCACCGCGCGACGATCGTCCCGGAGTCGTCCTCCAGGGCGGCGACGAACACCTGCTTCCTCCCCCGTCGCGTGAGGTCGCACGACAGGACCCGAGCCAGAACGGTCACGCGATCACCGATCCTGAGGCCGTCGATCCGCTCGATGCGCGACCAGTCCGTGTATCGCCTGGGCACGTAATACAGGAGATCAAGGACGGTCTCGACCCCGGCCTTGGCGAGGAGGGACGCGTACTTCGGACCCACGCCCTTGAGGTACCGGACTTCCGAGAGGAGGGTCAGTTCGCGACCGATGGCAGGCCTCCGGGCCACGCGTGGAATGGGTACTTCCGCTCTGCGGATTCTACCGAAGCCCCCGAGGGACGGTCAAGCGGCCCGCGAGAGGGGGGCCGACCTTCCGGAGGCGTCGGGACCGGCGGAGCCGCGGCGCGCCCGAGCGGACGGGGCACCGCGGCACGCCGCCGCCCGCGGAAACGGCTTGCGCGGGCCCGGGCCTCGTGCTATCGTGGAACGTTGACCCGAACTCCGTGGAGGAAGACGATGTCCAGGAAATGCGCGATCTGCGGGAAGCACCCGCACGTCGGCCACAACGTAAGCCACGCGCACAACGTGACGAAGAGGCGCTGGCTCCCCAACCTCCAGCGCGTGCGTGTGGTCATGGACGGGACGCCCAAGAAGATCCTCGTCTGCGCGAACTGCATTCGCTCGGGCGCCGTCGACAAGTACAAGAAGACGCTCAAGTAGGACGTACGGGTGGCCGTGAGAGAAGAGGGGCCCCGGAAACGGGGCCCCTCCTCTTTGCTTTGCGGGCAATTCGCGACGTGATCGCGTTGGTCAGCCCGGGTGACTCCCCGACGGACCGACTCCCTTGGTCATCGTGACCGTTGTGCCGTTGGACATGCTGAACTCTACGTTGTCCATCATGTGCCGCATGATGTAGATCCCCCGCCCGGAGCAACGCATGCACCGATCCGGGTCCGTCGGGTCCGGGAGGCAGGAGAAGTCGAAACCGCCGCCCTCGTCGTGGACCATGACCTTGATCTCACCCGGCACGCACGCGAACTGCACCCTGACGACCTTACTGTCGTCCTGGCCGTTGCCGTGCATGATCGCGTTCGTCACGGCCTCCACCACCGCGATCGCCACTTCCGTGGACCGCCCCTCGTCGAGACCGGCCAGTCTGGCGCACCTGAGCGTCGCCTCGTCGACGCGCTCCAGCTCGTCCAGCCGGCTCGGAAGGATCAGCTCCTCCGTTCCGCACGCAGCCTCAGCCATTGCACCCCTCGAGGAGGATCGGTCCTAGAAGCTCTCTATCGCTTCGGTCTCAGTGGGATACGTGTCAAAGATCGTCAGGAGCTTCGTGATCATGAACAGGCTCTGGATCCTGTCCGACACGTGACAGAGCCTCAGGACGCCCTCGCTGCGCTGGATGCTCGTGTAGACGGCCATCAGGGCGCCCAGCCCCGTGCTGTTGATCCAGGGAACGCCCTTGAGATTGACGACGAGCTTCTTCTTGCCGTCGTCGATCAGGTTCTTGACCTCGTTGCGAAGCGCATCGCTCTCCGGTCCCCCCATCAGCTTGCCTGAGACGCTGATGACCGCGACGTCGCCCTCCATCCGGGTCTTGACCTTCAAGATCCACCTCCGCGCTTGAGTTCCCGCCCGGCCTCGCGTGCGCGTGCGCCCCGGGCCGTCCGCACCAGGACGGACCGAGACGCCGGACACATCGAACCAAGTACGATTGCGAGAGTTTAGCACACGGCTGCCTTCCGTCAAACAGCAAACCCGCTCCAAGGCGGCGTTTCCGCCCATGCAACCGCCAGCCGGCTGGCCGTTTCGGGTCCCTCCTTTGGCTCGGAATATGCTTCATGACGACTGAACCGTGCGGTGATGGCGCGACCATCGTTGCATGACATTCCTCATAATACGTGTCCGAAGCGGCGGTCGGCCCTTCAAACGGTACAGGTGGGTGATCCGATGAATTGGAGAGCGAAGCTCGTTCTGCTCGCGGTCTGCCTCTGCGCGACGGGTTGGGCGGTTCAGCCGATCGCCGGCAACTTGCCCTCCCTCGGAGAGGGAGGGCTCGGCCCCGCGCTGACGCAGGCGGCCGATGGCGAGCTCTTCGCGCGCCTGAGCGTCCTGGCTGCGCTCCTCGCGGGGACGATCCTGGTTGCGCGCGTCTTCGGGAGGGTGCGGTGGGCGGAGGACAGGGCGAAACACATCGACGCGCTCCTGCAGGGCGTTCGCGCGGTCGTGCCCCTCGGTCCGGAAACCCGGGACGTCTACGCGCTGATCCGGGGTGCGTGCGGACGTCTCGTGCAGACGCGGGGGTATCAGGGAGTCTGGATCGCCCTTCTCAACGACGACGGCACGTTCAAGACCGCGGCACAGATGGGATGGTCGACCGGCTTCGGGAAGCTGATGGAGCGCATGCAGGACGGGAATCTCCCGGCGTGCGCGCAGAAGGCGCTCTCCCAGCCCGCCCCGGTCGCGACGAGGGACGCCGTCTCCCAGTGTCAGGACTGCCCGCTTCACGGCAAACGGTACGGACGGGGCGCCCTGACCGTGCAGATCCAAATGGCGGGCAAGCCGTACGGCGTCCTCTGCGTCTCGGCGCCCGCCCTCGTCGTCACGGCGAAGGACGAACAGGCGGTCGTCCAGCGCATCGCGGCGGACCTCGCGTTCGCCATCAACACCCTGGAAACCCGCTCGTCGCGGGACACGACCGCGGACAGACTCGAGTGGGAGGAGGCGGTGGGCGACGGAGTGCGAAAGGCCGCGGCTCAGCTGCTCGGCTCGGAGGCGGCGATCACCGAGGCCGGCCGCGCCGCGCTCGCACGCACGATGCAGCTCACAGAGAGTCGTGAGGGCCTCGCCCTCTTCCTCGACAGCGACAAGGGCAAGGTGCTGACCACGGCCTCCATGCTCGCGAAGGACGGCGACGTGGTGGACGACGAGGGCGACCGGCCGTCGCCCCCGCTCCCGCCCGACGGCCATACCCTGACACTCTGGGAACGGGCCCTGGACGTCCGCGAAGCGCTCTATCTGAATCCCGAGGAGTCCGCGGGCGATGTCGTTGACGAACCGAGGCCGCGTCCGCGCGCCCGGAGGGTCCTGACCGCCCCGGCCATGGTCGACGGCAGGCTCGTCGGGCTGATCGCCGTTGCGAACGCGCCGCGCGACTACACGGATCGCGACGTCACGGCGGCCAAGCGGCTGACGAGCCTCTACGCAGCCGCCATCCAGCGAGCGCACCTGGAGCGCGCCCTCGCCATCCGCGACACGGCCATCGCGGCGTCGATCGACCCCCTGATCGTGACCGATCCCGACTGGAACGTGACGTACGCCAACGACTCGTTCGTCCGCACGTGGGGCTGCGAGGTCGTGCAGGAGATCGTCGGCAAGCGAGTGATGGAGTTCCTCGCCGACGCGGAAGACGCCGACAGAATCAGAAACGGGATCGCGGGATCCTCGAACTGGCAGGGCGAGGTCAAGGCCCGGCGCGCCGACGGTACCACGTTCGCGGTCCAGGCATCGGTGATCACGGCGACCGACGACAACGGCGACACACTGCGTCTGATCATCACCTTCGTTGACCTGACGGAGCAGCACTTCAGCGCGACGGTGCGGAGCGTCCTCGCCAGCACCGCCGGCTTCGCCTCGACGTCCCGCGATCTGAGCCAGCTCTATCGGCGCGTTCGCCAGGAGCTCGGGCGGATCATGAACACCCGGAACTTCTTCGTCGCCCTCTACGACGAGGCATCGGACGCGATCTCGCTACCGATCTTCCTCGACGAGAAGGACCAGAGCGAGTTTCAGAAGCTCGCTGCGGGGAAGACCCTGACGGCGCACGTCGTCCGCAGCGGGAACCCCCTCCTCGCAACGCGCGAGGAGATCGACGGCATGATCCAGAGGCACGAGGTCGAGCTCGTGGGGACTCCAGCCGCCCAGTGGATGGGCGTGCCACTCAGGGCCGGCGAGGAGATCATCGGCGTGATCGCCGTCCAGAGCTACACGCATCAGGAGGAGTTCACCCCGAGGCACCTGGAGATCCTCGAACAGGTCTCGTCCGTCGTGGCGTCCGCGATCGCCCGGGAGCGGTCCGAGCAGGCGCGCCTCGAGGGCGACGGGCGCTTCGGTGCGCTCGCGGAGACCATGACCGATGCGCTGGTGAACACCGACAGCACCGGCCGGATCCTGATGTGGAACAAGGCCGCCGAGAACACGTTCGGCTACTCAGCCGCGGAGGCCGTCGACCAGCCGTTCTCCCTGGTCGTCCCTGAAGGGTTCCTGCAGGCGCACGTCGACGGGCTCATGCGCGCCGTCGCGACGGAGGGCCAAGGCTATGTGAGGGCTTCCGTCGAGGGTGTCGGTCTTCGCAAGGACGGGAGCGAGTTCCCGATGGCACTGGCGATCGGGGCCTGGAAAATCAATCAGGAGACCTACTTCACGGCCGTGCTCAGGGACATCACGTCGCAGAAGCAGGCCGACGAGGAACTCCAGTTCCTCGGATCGATCCCGCTCCAGGTCTCGGACGCTCTGATCGTCACCGACCTCAACTACCGTATCACCTACGTCAACAAGGCGGCGGAGTTCCTGTTCGGCTATCCCGGCGAGGAGTTGATCGGCAAGACGCTCGACCTCCTCTCAGCGGAATCGTGGGCCGACCACCTGAAGGACGAGATCCACCAGACCGTCACCACCGGCAGGGTCTGGACCGGCCCCATCAGGAGCCAGCGCAAGAACGGGAGCGCCTTCGCCGTGGAGATGAGGGTCTCCCCGCTCCGCGACAGCCGCGGACGCTTGTCCTCATACATCTCGATCTTCCACGACCTAACCGATCGCAGACGCGCCGAGCAGCTCCTCACGACGCTCAACGCGGCCGCCCTGGCCATGGAGCGGAACCTCGCACCGGACCAGATCCTCGACGCGGTCGCGGAGGAGCTCCAACGGATCGGCTTCGCCTGCGCGGTCTTCCTGGCCGACGGCAGCGACGACGCGCTGACGCTCAGGTACCTGAGCCCCAACGCGGACGCGATTGGGGCCGAATCCGACCTCCTCAATCAGGACGGTGGGCCTCCGAGCATCGACATCGACGCCTTCGAGCCGCTGAGACGTACGGTCCGTGAGAGGCATCCCGCCTTCCTCGAGAATCCGTCGACCTCCGCTCAGACTCCCTCCCCCGACGGCGAGCCGCTCGATGCCGAACTCATCGAGGTCCTTTGCGGCAGGCGATCGATCCTCGCCCCGCTGATCGCGGGCGAGGCGGTGACGGGCGTCCTCTCGGTCCAGTCCGCCGACCTCACGCGCGGCGACGTGGCGGCGATCACGGCGTTCGCCAACCAGCTCGCCGCGGCCTGGAGGAAGGCGATGCTCATGGACGAGCTGTCCACCAGCCTCCGGGAGCTCGAGCGGACCCAGGGCATCCTGCTCCACGCGCAGAAGATGGAGGCGATCGGGAACCTCGCCGGCGGCGTCGCCCACGACTTCAACAACCTACTGACCGCAATCAAGGGCTACGCCGAGCTGGCGCTCGACCGGCTCAACCCCGACGACACCATCCACGCGGACGTCAGCCAGATCAGGAAGGCGGCGGATCAGGCCGCCGGACTGACCAGTCAGCTTCTGGCCTTCGGCCGCCAGCAGCCGCTTCAGCCGAAGGTCCTGGACGTCAACTCGGTCGTCAGAGGCGTCGATAAGATGCTGCGAAGGCTGATCGGAGAGGACGTGGAGCTCAGGGCGGAGCTCGATCGTGAGATCGACAGCGTGAAGGCCGATCCGACGCAGGTCCAGCAGGTGATCATGAACCTCGCGATCAATGCCCGGGACGCGATGCCAGGCGGCGGCACGCTGACGATCAAGACGGAGAACGTGTCGCTCACCAAGAAGGACTGCAAGTCGCTCCACGAGGCCAGGCCCGGGAAGTACGTCCTGCTGTCCGTGAGTGACACGGGCTCGGGCATCGACCACGATGTGATCGACCGGATCTTCGAGCCCTTCTTCAGCACCAAGGAGATCGGAAAGGGAACAGGGCTCGGTCTGTCGGTGGTGTACGGCGTCGTCAGCCAGCACGAGGGCTGGATCGACGTGGAGAGCGAGATCGACAAGGGCACGACGTTCTACGTCTACCTCCCCGTGACGACCGCGCAGGCCACCGAGCTAAAGGAGAAGGAGGCGCCCGTCGCCGAGATCACCGGTCACGGTGAGCGCATTCTGGTTGTTGAGGACGAGGTCGCGGTGCGCGAATTCGCCACTCGTGCGCTCAACGACAGCGGCTACAAGGTGCTCGTGGCGGCCGACGCCGAGGAGGCGCTCGCCGTCTTCGAGAAGGAGAAGGGCAAGGTGGACATCGTCTTCAGTGACGTCGTCCTCCCCTCGAAGAGCGGCCTTCAGCTCGCCGACGAGCTCCTCGCGCAGCACCCCGACCTCCGCGTGCTCCTGTCGAGCGGGTACACCGACCAGAAGTCCCAGTGGTCCGTCATCCAGGAACGGGGCTACGGCTTCGTCCAGAAACCCTACGCGATTCGCGATCTGCTCAGGACGATCCGGGAGACAATCGAGCCCAGCTAAGGCGACGTCCGACGTTGAGACACCGGTCCGGCGGCTGCGGGAGGCCCTAGTGTCGAAGGAAAGCAAGGACAGCGCGGCTCCGAATGGAGAGCCAAGCGCCGAGATCGAGGTGCTCAGGCGCCGAGTGGCCGACCTCGAGAATGAGCGAGCGCGATCGAGGCAGATCGAGACGCAGCTCCGCGGGGCCTGCAGCCTCAACGATTCCCTCATCCAGGCTTCGCCCGCGTACTTCGTCGCACTCGACAGCGACTTCAGGGTCGTCCTGATGAATGAGACGCTTCTCGGGGCGCTCGGCTACACGGCGGCCGAGGTCGCGGGTGTCGACTACGTCGACGTCTTCATCCCCGAGCACGACCGCGAGCGGCGGCTCAGCACCCTCAGGCGCATCGCGGCGCAGAAGCTCCCGACGCTCAGCGAGGGGGCCGTGCTGGCCAAGGACGGCAGGGAGATCCTGGTGAAGTGGCACGGAAGCCCGGTGCTCAACGACGACGGTTCGCTCGACTTCTTCTTCGGGCTCGGGGTCGACGTAACTGACTACAAGAAGGCCAGCGACGCGCTCGAGCGCGAGCGCGACGACGCGCAGCAGCTCCTGGACGTCGCCGGCGTGATGTTCGTCGCGCTCGACGCAGAGGGGCGCGTCAGGCGCGTCAACTGGAAGGGCTGCGAGATCCTCGGCACACCGGAAGACGACGTCGTCGGCAAGGACTGGTTCGCCTGTTTCCTCCCGGAGAGAGTACGCGACGACGTGCGAGCGTGTTTCGACGACCTGATCGCGGGCCGCGTCGAACTCCGCGTGCACACGGAGAACCCCGTGCTCCGAGCCGACGGCCAGGAGCGCCTCGTCGAGTGGCACAACACAGTCCTCAAGGATGCCTCGGGGAGCATCACGGGAACGCTGAGCTCCGGTACCGACATCACGGACCGCAAGCGGGCCGAGGAGATCCAGCAGCTCGCGTACCGGATCGGCGCCACGGCCCACGACGTTCAGAGCACGAGCGAGCTCTTCGCGACGATTCACGCGGAGCTCGGCAAGGTCATCAGCTCCGAGAACTTCTTCATCGCTCTCTACGATCGGGGGAGCGACACGATTACCCTCCCCTATTTCGTCGACACGAAGGACCAGGACGCGTTCGACACGTTCCCGGCGGGTAAGACGCTCACGGGCTACGTGCTCAGAAACGACACGTCGCTTCTGATCGATCATGAGGAGGTCGACCGCTGGACGGACGCGGGCATCATCGAGCGGATCGGCACTACGTCTGAGATCTGGCTGGGTGTCCCGCTCAGGGTGCACGGCGAGGTCATCGGCGCGCTCGTCGTGCAGAGCTACACCGACCGGAACGAGTTCGGAGAGACCGACCGCGAGATGCTCGAGTTTGTCTCCGGGCAGATCGGCCTGGCCATCGAGCGGAAGCGGTCCGAGGTGCAACTGCGCGAGAGCGAGCAGCGGAATCGGGCCATCCTCGACGCGATCCCCGATCTCATGTTCCAGCTCACCGCCGACGGCACGTTCACGTCCTTCGACGCCCCGAAGGGCGCCCCGCTGGCGATGGCTCCGAGGGACTTCGTCGGCAAGCGCGTCGGCGAGGTCTTCTCCCCCGAGTTCACCGAGCAGGTCATGACCCTCATCGGCAGGGCGTTCGAGACGGGTGAGATGCAGCGCTTCGAGTACAGAATCCCGATACCCTATCCGAACGGCCCGCTGTTCGATTTCGAGAACAGGATCGTCCCGTGCGGTCAGGATACGGTTCTGAGCGTCGTCCGCGACATCACGGAATCGAAGAGGGCCCAGGCGCTCCTCGGGGCGCTCAACCGGGCCGCCCTCGCCATGGAGCGCACGCTCAAACCGGACGAGGTGTTCACCGCAGCCACGAGAGAGCTCCGGAACATCGGGATCGGGAGCGTCGTCGGCCTCACCGACGAGGACGAGGAGATCTTGCGCGTCGTGCACGTCGACCATGACCGCGACGAGGTTGCGCGCATCGCGACGATCATCCAGAGGCCGCTGCTGGACACGAGGCTTCGGGTGAACGACTCACTGGTGTTTCGGCCCGTCCTCCGGGAACGCAAGACGGTGTTCGCAGAGGACGCGACGAATGTGCTGGTCGACATGGCCCCGGACGCGCCCGGCAAGGAAATCCTCAGGAAGGCTCGGCAGGAAATACGCGTCCCGCGCGGGATCCACGCCCCTCTCGTGGCCGACGACCGTGTCATCGGCGTACTCGGCGTCGTGTCGGGCAGTCTGGAGAAGTCCGACGTGCCAGCGATCACCGCGTTCGCGCACCAGCTCGCGGCGGCCTGGCGCAAGGCGACCCTCCTCGAGGAGCTGGAGAGGAGCATCGACAAGCTCGAACGCACGCAGGACCAGCTCCTCCAGGCCCAGAAGATGGAGGCCGTCGGAAGGCTGGCCGGTGGCGTCGCGCACGACTTCAACAACCTGCTGACGGCGATGAAGGGCTACGCTGAGCTCACTCTGAACCGGGCGGGGCTGGACGAGCAGGCACGCGCGGACATCGAGCAGATCCGGAAGGCGGCCGATCAGGCCGCGGCACTGACCAAGCAGCTCCTCGCGTTCAGCCGGCGCCAGCCGCTCGAGCCCAAGGTGATCGACCTCAACGCGGTCGTCGACGAAATGGACGCCATGCTCCGTCGCCTGATCGGCGAGGACATCGAACTCTGCTCCCACCTCGAGGGCGAAGGCGTCCAGCTCAGGGGCGACCCGGGTCAGATCGAGCAGGTGATCATCAACCTGGTCGTGAACGCCAGGGACGCGATGCCCGACGGAGGCCGGCTCACGGTCGAGACGAGGAGGGTGATCCTCGACGAGGCAGCGTGCCTGGAGATTCACGACGCCCGACCCGGCGAGTTCGTCTGCCTGGCGATCCAGGACTCGGGAATGGGCATCCCGAAGGACATCATCGACCAGATCTTCGAGCCGTTCTTCAGCACCAAGGGGCCGGGGAAGGGAACCGGCCTCGGTCTCTCCGTCGTCTACGGGGTCATTCGCCAGCACGACGGGTGGATCAGCGTCTACACCGAGCCCGGCGAGGGCACGGTCTTCAAGGTCTACCTGCCGGCCTCCTCCGGCGACAAGCTGGCGGCACCCGTCTCGGGTGCACCGGCGCAGCGTCTCCGCGGCTCGGGACAGCGCATCCTCCTCGTCGAGGACGAGGACGCGGTGAGGACATTCGCCACCAGGGCGCTCAGAGAGAACGGTTACGTCGTCTGCGACGCCGCCAGCGCCGACGAGGCCCTCGACGTGTTCGACCGCGAAGCGGGTCAGTTCGACGTCGTCTTCAGCGACGTCGTGCTTCCCGGGCTCTCCGGCATCCGGCTCGTGGACCGGCTGCTCGCGCTCAGGCCCGACCTCGAGGTGCTCCTGTCGAGCGGCTACACCGACCAGAAGTCCCAGTGGCCCGTAATACGAGAGAAGGGCTTCCGGTTCCTCCAGAAGCCCTACTCCCTCCCCGATCTCCTCGGGGCGATCGAAGACATCGTCCGGTCGTGCTGAGGAGGCCGCCGCGGCGCCGCCGCCGGCCCTCCAGCGGTTCCGGCTACTTCAGAAGCACCATCATCCTCTTGTCGGAGTGCTCCCCGGCGCTCACGCTGTAGAAGTAGACGCCGCTCGCCACCGGCCGCCCGGCGTCGTTCGTCCCGTCCCAAGCCACGCTCTTGAAGCCCGCCTCCTGGCGACCTTCGCTGAGCGTCCTGACGAGCTCACCCGCCACGTTGAACACCCGGACCTCGACCTCGACCGCCTCCGGAAGCGCGTACCGGATCCGAGTCACCGGGTTGAAGGGATTCGGCGTGTTCTGGTAGAGCGCGAACCGGCCCGGCAGGAGCGTGAGGTCCTCCTCGACGCCCGTCGACGTGCTCGACACGTTGACGTCGTCGATGTACCAGCCCTCCTCGGTGACGTACCCGTCCGACGCGAAGCGGAAGCGGAAGATCGCGTTCGCGCCCTCGTACGCGGAGAGATCGAAGCTCTCCTCGCGCCAGTCGTGGTAGCCCGACCAGCAGGGCGTCCCCTCCGGAAGCGGATTGTCCGGGTTGTCGTTCTTGGCGTGGCTGTAGCCGCCCACGGGGATCAGCGTGCTCCACGTCGCGCCGTCGTCCGTCGAGATCTCGACGAGCGCGCCGTCCCACGCCGACGTCGCGCTCTCCTCCTCCGCGTAGAGCCAGTCCCAGAAGGAGAGTTCCCCGTTCGCACCGACGCAGACCGGCGGCGTTTCGAGGGCGCCGTCCGCGCTGTCGGTGTAGTCGGCGGAGCCGGCTCCGCCCAACAAACA
>Ga0272444_10004499_pt1 | contig 12313 bp, 11 predicted proteins | sample SSMForm13_FD_201033 | JGI IMG/M metagenome (GOLD analysis project Ga0272444, IMG submission 201033) | Marine sediment archaeal communities from Little Sippewissett salt marsh, Falmouth, MA, United States - SSM-Form-13 | ecosystem: Environmental > Aquatic > Marine > Wetlands > Sediment ... | reverse complement strand
AATACGAGTGCCGCAAAAGCCATGAGCCCGACTGCAATACGGAGTAATGCCGTGTCGTGGCCAGCCCACCATATCCGCACCTTCGAAGTCTCGATTCTATCCGACTTCGCCATCGCGTATTTCATTTCAAGATTTGGCCTCGAGAACCAACATCATCTTGATAAAGCCTCAACCGAGCGCCTGCCGCGAGCCTCTGCAATCCCGTCTATCAGCACGAAGTAACGCTCCAGGTGTGCTTCGACCGTCCATTGCCGCTGGTAGGTCTGATAGCCACGAAGACCCAGCTCGCATCGGTATGTGGGATCGGACAGCAACTGGTTCATGGCTGCCACCAACGCTTCGTTCGTGTCATAAACAAACCCGCCACCGCTGTCTTCAATAAACTCCGGCATCCCACCCAGATTCCTGACAATGGCTGGTGTTTTCTGTCTGAAGGCCTCCAGAACCACATTCGGAAAGACATCAAAGCATATGGAGGGAACAATCAAAGCTACTGCCTTTCGGTAAAGGGCTTGAAGTCGCCCCTGCGACAAATGACCCAAAAACCTTATGCCAACGCTCCCCTGGGCCAACTGCTGCAACCGGGCCTCATAGACTCCCGTGCCCGCAACCAATAACTCCGCCTTGCGGTAGTGCCGGAAGACGGGGATAAGCGTCTGCAGACCTTTAATTTTCTCCAGACGTCCCACGAAAAGGAAATATGGCTTCTCGAGTGTTTCCTGTGCGGTTTCCTCTGGCTCTAGCACTTTCTCTGCCAACAGAGGAATAAAATAGGGAATGGCCTCAATCCGGGCTTTGAGACCCATCTGTTGGTGCTTTTCTCTGCTGAAACGGCTTGGAGAAATGAAGGCATCCACATGTTTGATCGCCCCTTCCATCAGGCCGAAATACCGCCACCACTGAGGGGGGCGTCTGTATACCAGAGCGCACGGGAAGCAATGCGGCAGCCTGCATGGCTCCCGACCGAATCTGAACAAGACATGGGTCGAGCAAACCAGCCAATACTCGTGCATGGTGTAGACCTTGATGCCCTGGCCGCATTTCAGGATTCCTGGCCCGCCAACCAGAGAGATATTGTGATAGTGAATCACATCAAACCCTTTGTCCAGAATCTGCCGGATGCGGCCCGACTTAAAAAATGGGAGGCCCGTTTGGTGAGTGGCCAAGGGAGACAAAAAGCCCACCGGGCTCTTGAGTCCATGGACAGTTACATTGGGGTGATCATCATAGGTCCCAGCCGGCTCGCGGCGAGCCAAAAGGCGGTAGGCGTCGACACAGTGAATGACGTCCACCTGATGCCCACGGCGCGCCAGCGCATTGGACAGTCGATGAACAAAGATGCCGTCCCCGCCAAAATTGTATGGGGGGTAAAAGGTGGTGATCATGCAAAAGCGCAGTGGTCTATCTGTCATTCTGACCCGGATTGAACGGCCCGCCGGACACGGCGAGGGACGCTGCATGCCCATATGTACCACGGGAAGAGTCTTGTCAGCATCATATTAAACAGGCAATCGGTTCGAAGATAGAATGTGTCCACCCGTTCCAGGGCATGGGGATCACTGCCTTGCCTGACCAAGCCGAGCTTATCAGAACAGGCACAGGCAAAATGCTCTCGAACTATGTCGCGGACTTGATCGTTATAGTGACCATAGGGGTAAGCAAAGGAGGTGACCTGGGTGCCCAGGGCGTCCTCAATCATCGATTTTCCATCATAGACTTCAGCCTTGACCCGGTCGAAGGGTACACGGGTGAGGTCAGGATGGGTAAGCGTATGCGCACCAAAGTCCATACCCGATTGCTGCATTTCCTTGATCTCTTCCCAGCTCAGCATGACGCGCCCAGTCAGTGATGGTAGGCGGTTTCTGGAGCTGGATCCGCCCTTCTCACCCACCGTGAGGAAAACCGTGGCAGACATGCCGCAGCCTTCCAACACGGGGAAAGCTTCGTCAAACACACTTTGGTACCCGTCATCAAAGGTGATCACAAAGGAACGCTCAGGAAATGGTGCACCACGTCGCAAGAAATCGGAAGCTTCCATCAAGCGAAGGGTTTGATACCCTCCCTCATGCAGCCTGGCCATGGCATTTTGGAACACTGTGGGTGAGATGGAAATGACGGATGATCGTTCATCAATAGCATGGAATGTCAAGATAGGCAGCCTGGCGGCCATAACTCCTTCTCACTCCCTGAAGGCGGCAATCTTGTTGTAGATCCAGCCAATGAGTGCACCACTCAGTGTCCCTAACGCAAAACCATAACCAAATCCGATAATACTTCCCAAAAAGGAAACTTTGTAGCCAATGAAGTACTGGCTGAGGAGGCTTAAGTGCGGGCCCACCAACCTGCCCCCCTTGAGGACGAGCCAGTTGGTTGCGATGAATATAGCCAAGCCAAATAGCAGCCCAAGAACAAGCCCCAACGCCTTGGCGTTTAGCCAGAGGATACCGCTAAAAATCTTTTCTTCCTCTGTTAGCAGCGCTTCCTGTTTTTCTCTCACCATCATATCTCCTCGTTGAACTTGACAGAGTTACAAATGATCAAAGAAATCCTTAAAGGACAGCAACTCGGCTTTCCTTTTGACAGCATAGATGTAAAAGGCAAGGAATAGGTTGCGAAGATAGGCCAGTAACCAGCCGAACAAAAAGCCCCAAGCAAAACTGTAACTAAAAGCAATAAAGGCCCCTTTTACTGTCACGGTATAGCCCGAAAAATACTGGGAGAGGAGTCGAAGATTGGGCCCAACGACATCGCCGCCTTTTATGACCAGCCAAACAGTGGCCAAGAAAAGGATTAACCCGGAAACCGATCCTGTCGCAGTCGCAAAGGCCAACTTATCCACCCTGGCAAAGGTCCGTGCGAGCATTTTTTCAGGAACAACGCGTCCAACTTTGGCCTGCTCGTCTTCTTCAAGATATGCTTCCTCGTCGTTGACCTCCCACAGGTCGTGCTCTGCGCCCAATATGTTTTCCACAGCCAAGATGCCTGTGTACATGGAGTGGTCCATGTTGTTGTAGCGGTGCATGCCATTGCGGCCGATGGTTTGTAGATTGTCAATGGTCCTGAGAAAATCTCGAATCACCTCAAGATGCTTGTCATAGGCATGGTCGTAGATAGGATAGGCCTTGGGCTGGCGTACCACAAGAGCATCGATGACATCATGGGTTTTGGCGAGTTCCAATGCCGACAATTCGCGAGCTGCTAAATCTATGAGTTCTGCGTCAGACATGGCCCAGTTTCCGTCACCCTCGTTACAGAAATACTCCATGCCCACGCTCGTTGTTTTGGGATCAGGAACCATGGCTGCACTCCAATGCTTGAAGTTTTGAATCCGCCCTACCCTGACCTCCGGGCTATGGACATATATCCACTGATCCGGGAAAAGATCCTCTTTGTCGATGATGAGGACCACGATAATAAAAGCGCGATAGGAAAGCCCGCGAGCCGCCTCAAGGGCTTTGTCTGGCACCTTTGGTTCAAGGATGCCCACCAGCCTGCTGACAGGAATGCTGGACATGAGATGTCCCACGGGGATTTCTTCTTTTTCTCCCCCCTGGATACACGTAATACTGGCTATTCTGCCGTTTTCGTGCTTAAGGCTAATCGCTTCACAATGGCACCTGACCTGACCACCCCCCGCCTCAATCAAGTCTCGAAAACGCTCCCACATCATCCCCGGTCCTTTTCGGGGATAGTAAAACTCATTGACTAAGCTTTTGGCTTGTTGGACCCCTAAAAGGGCATTAGATATAGCCACGATGAGAGACAAGCCCTTGATGCGCTGCGCGGCCCAGTCCGCCCGAATCTGGCGGCAGGGGATGCCCCAAACCTTCTCTGTGTATGTCTTAAAAAATGCCTCATACAGCCGCCGGCCAAAACGATTAGACACCCATTGTTCAAAGGTCTCCTCTTCAGGGTGGGGCCAAGCTTGCGCCCGGAAATAGCTAAGCATGATCAGCAAGCTCTCCATGACGCCCAAGTTGAAGGAAGCATTGAAAACATCAAGGGGATAGTTGAAGAAACGTCCCTGATAGTAGATGCTCGACATGCGGCGGACCCTGAGCAAGTCGTCACCTAACATCTCCTGCCAGAGCTGATTGACCCTATTGATCTTGGTGAAAAAGCGGTGACCTCCTATGTCAAAATGGTAGCCTTTGTAGGTCTCGGTGCGCGCGATCCCTCCGACCTTGTCCGCTTTTTCAAGGACAATAGGCCGAATACCCCGCTTGATGCACTCATAGGCTGCACTGAGGCCTGCTGGACCGGCCCCAACAATAACAACAGGTTCAAAGCTCATCGGTCATGTTCGTTGATCGTTGTCCATCGCCAAAACAAATCAAGGATCGTAAACGCAACAGAAGTCAAACGGATAAGAATAGAAAGTCCTTAAAGTTTTCCAGAGACCTGGCGTCTGAAGCGATACCCCTCACTATGGACTCAAAGAGCATAGGGCTTTGGACACCAATCACGGCTTTGTCCTTGCTCCCACAATGACTCCCGCATCGGTTAATGATACAAACTATTCCAGTATTGCAACGCTTACAGCCGACATACCAAACAACCTATTAGAAAGGTTTACGCGGACAAAAGTTATGCCGGAAAACCCAACCGTGACTTCTTAGCCCTGAATAATACTGAAGATGGCATTATGAGAAAGAACTCAACCACCGCCAAGCTGATTGACTATGAACGAAAACGTAACAAAAAGATCTCCAAGGTTCGCTACATCGTAGAACCATACTTCGGATTAAGTCATCTACACAATGGGGCATACAGACCCGCTTTACAACCATAGCTAAAAACATATTCGATGGCTGCCGCCAGGCAGCATATAACATAAAACGAGGGTTAAAGATCCTCGCCATGGCTTCTCCTTAGCCGGAGACGTGTGTCCTAACATCAAACTTCAAGGAAAATGGGCCAACCTTAAACTCGATGACATTCAAAAACATCCCTATACATATTCATTTACCGGAAATCTTCTCTCGACTTTTCTGAAAAAATCCACAGAAACCATGAAAGCAGGAATATGGCCAGTTTTTCAAAGGTCTCGATTGGGGGCTGGCAAAACTCATCCAGGAACAGCGCCATGACCTGCTGGAGATCCTAGAAGACCGTCACGGCCTCCGACCCACCCTGGTCACGAGTCAGATACCAGTCGAGCACTGGCATGAACTCATAGGCGACCCAACACTGGCAGATGCCATCCTGAATCGTCTCATACACAACGCTTATAGGACCAATTTGAAAGGGGAATCCATGAGGAAGAAAAAACAACGTTGACTAAAGCACCATGTTCGAAGTAACCATCAAATAACCCCCGTCGCTTCGCTCCGACAAGTGGCCCAAATCCCGTGGAACGGGTGGCCGGCTTCCCGTGGATCAGGCGGTCGGAATGAGTGGAGTAAGCAGAAATACGTTATAAAGAAATGTTTGCGGTTTCCAGTGTGCGGTCTGCGGTCCTGCTACGCCTGAGATGCTTTCACTCTTGGGCTTCGAAGAGACAAGTTCACTCTGACTTGAACTGCTCGTATTGAGCGTGGCGAAGTGAGTGCAACGAAGTACCGATAAGCAATCAGCGCTAAACCGGTTATGGCGGAGTTGTCCATGGAGGAGAGAATTGGCAAATGGATTAGAGACGCCATCCTGTTAATTCTCGGTCTCCTTCCTTTCATCTTCACGCGATACACTGCGGACATCGCCTTTCTTCGTGTAGCCGCCGCGGAAATATTCTTTCCTTCCGCTCTGCTGATCTGCCTGATACTACGCCGGAATAAAACCGAAGGAGGGACATCATTTTCCTATGCGGCACTTGGGGTGTTTGCCGCGGCAGGCCTCCTATCTCTCGTTGTCAACCGCGCCTTCTTCGAAGCAAGGCTTGAGCTGACACGGATAGCAAGCGCGATGGCGGCGTTCGCATGCGGCGCCACTCTCCTCGCCGGCCGCGAACATTCCCGCCGTTTCGCCGCCGTGCTCGTCATCGTCGGAGCGGCATCGGGACTCTATGGCATCTTCCAATCCGCGGGTATCGACTGGGTGGACTGGCACTTCATGTCGCGGGACCGCATCCACGCGGCATTCTGCAATCCCAACGCCATGGGGACGTTTCTGGCGCTTTCCCTTCCTGTGGCGACAGGTTTCTTTTTGGCCGCCCGGGCTCCGAAACAGCTCACGCTTACCGCCGCCGCCCTCATGCTGATATGCACGGGCATCGTATTGACCCGGACACGGGCGGCTTGGATCGCCGGCTTTTTCGCGTATGCCATGATGAGCGTTTTTGTCGCGAAAGGGAAAAGAAGGGCGCTACTAGCTGTTATACCGCTTCTCCTGGTCGCCATTATTCTTATCCCGCGATTCGGCCTCGGAGAACGTCTTTGGAGCCTGGCGGACACACAAAGCTTACCGGTGAGATTCCGGGCGGAAGTATGGCGGGCAACGCTGGAGGCATGCCGAGACCGGCCGATTACGGGGTGGGGACCAGGAACGTATAGTAAAACACTCTCGCGTTACCGCCATTTCATGCCGGTCCTGGCCGTGGCCCCGGAGAAAACGTCGTTTACCCATCTGGCGCACGCGCACAATGAGTTTCTCCAGGTTTTCTGCGAACTAGGAATTGTAGGGCTGCTGGCTTTCGTCATCCTTCTCTGGTCTTGCCTCAAGCATTCTTATGCCTGCCTCAAACGAGATTCCGCGTCTCCGGTGGATTTCGGGCTGTGGGTTGGAACGGGGGCAATTCTCATAGACGCACTCTTCAGCAGTTCGCTGCGGATGGGGATCGGCTATGTCTATCTATGGGTGTGCCTGGGCGTCATGGCGGGTACCCGGGTGGTAACCGCCGAGCCACCGCGGGGCCGCCGGGCCTTTCGCGGGAACGCCGGGCTGATAGTCCTCAGTGCGATCGTTTCCCTGTTATGCCTGAAGGACGTCGCAACGAGAGGCAAAGCGAACGTTCTTCTGCGCCGGGGCCTTACCGCGGCAAAAGGCGAGAATTACAGCGCGGCCTGCACCTGGTTTAACAAAAGCATTGCCGGCTTCCGTTCTGACAAAGCGCTCATGGCCCTCGGGTCCGCCCGGCAAGAACAGGGCAACTACGAAAAGAGTTTTGCCGCCTATGAAGCCGTCTTTCAAAAACATCCCGAGTACGTTCCCGCTCTTTATAAAGCGGGATTAGTCATGAAGAAGAGCGGGAACGACGACCGCGCCCTGCGGCTCTTCATGGCCGCCTACAAGCTCGATCCCTTCTTCACGAAGTCGGCGTGGGAGAGCTCAAAAATATATGTATTGTCGGGCCGGAAGGAACATGCGAAAAGGCTTCTAAAGGAGATACTCATTCTCTTCCCCAACAGTTACAAGGCCCACTTGCTCATGGGGGCGATAGTGAAAACGCAAGGGGACCTGGACAGAGCCCATTTCCATTACGCTGAAGCGTATAAAAACGCACCGGCCGCCAAGAAGGAAAAAGTGCGCGAGATGATGAAAGGGAGAGAGAGCATATCATTTTAAGGATTTCGCTGATAATTGATAAAATAGGCCGAACTTAAACTCAATAGCATTCAAAAATGCCCCTGGAAACGCTTATTTGCTGAAAAGCTTCTCTCGACTTTTCTGAAAAAATCCCAAGAAACCATGAAAGCAGGAGTATGTCGAGTTATTCAATAAAAGGATCAGAACCTAGCTCGACGGCTATTCCTCCCATTTCGAACATCTAAGTGTCCGGCCGTGTCCTTTCACGGCAAGCGCTCCCACGCAGCCAGGTCCAGGATCCAGCGCTTTCAATGACCAATGAGAAGCTCCCTTCGGGTCACCCTTGATCCTTCGCAGCGTTGCCGGTTCTCCCGGAGTTATCGATACCTCAAACTGATCCAGGCGAAGTGTAATACCTTCGCCGATAGCTTTCAGGTAAGCCTCTTTACGTGTCCAACAGTTGAAAAAGGCTTGCTGCCGAAGGTTAGCGGGCACTTCTCGAAGCGTAGAAGCCTCTCTGGGGGAGAAAAAGCGTTCAGCGATCTTTAGTCCCGCCAAATCAGGGCGGATGTGTTCCACATCAATGCCAATGTCCCGCTCGTAAGTCACCGCGTAAAGAGCAAGCCCATGAGAGTGGGACACATTGAACCGAAGTGCTTTCTGATCAACTTAGCCGGCAAGCTCCGGCTTGCCTTTAGGACCGCACTGAAAGTGAGTCGCTCTGGCTCGACCCTCAGATAGCAACCTATTATGGTTCTAAGCAATCCCCGTACGACAATGAAATGACTTCGGTGTCGTTGAAAATGAAAACGCTCCGCCCTTTCTGATTCTTCCACACTGAGGTTCCGCAGAAGGCGTTGAACTTCGAAAGATGGTAGCTCCAAAGAGTCCCGCCACACGTGAACCTCATTGTCGCCGAGGAACAACCTCTTTGGTGGAAGGGGCCATAAAGGGGCCGATAGATTTGAATAGCTCATGTGAACACAAGAAGAATGGCTCTTTCTTAATCAGGTGACGAGCGGGGAAGGACTCTTATCTCCTCATCCGGCAGTGCACAAAGCCGACAAAGAAAGCCAGGCCGCTATAGAAAAAATAGAACCAGTGCCATGGGATTGTTTTGATAGTAAAACCAAGGCCCCTTTTGTCATAAAAAAATCGATAGAGGGGCCAATTGAGGGCAAGGAGAGCCAAGGCAACAACCATAGCCAAGACCAGAACCTGCGGGACGAACCATGCCCCCAGCAAGGCCGGAAGCAAAAGAAAGATCAACATGACGCTTATGCGGTTGGACATTTTTAGATTCAGGTCATCAATAAACTGCCCCCCCCTGAGGATCAAGGCGGTCCAAGGCAGGGCACGGCAAAAGAAATCCGCCTTAAACAGAGACCCCACGCCCCAACGCTTCAGGTGTTTGACCTGCAGCGCCCTTAGTAGCTCTATTCTATAGCCGGCCTTCTTGAGCCGGTAACCCAACTCGATATCTTCAATGGAAGGTCGGCGGTACCCTTCGTCAAAGCCACCCATTTCAAGAAAAGCCTCGCGGCGGACGGCCCCGCAGGCAGCCCAAAACGTGGAGGCCTCCTTATTTGCCGTTTGGTGAACATAGTGATGAAACAAGTTCTTATATTGGGAGAGAAAATTAGTCTCGAACGGCTCATCATCATAAGAACCGAAAACAGCGGCCAATTCGGGATTGCCCTGAAAAGCAGCGGCCATGTAGCTCACGGCGTCCCGAGGGAGAGTCACGTCAGCATCCACAAAAAACAGAATATCGCCCTTGGCTGCGCGAGCACCAAGATTCCGTGCCCGGGCAGGGCCTCCCGCCACAGGTACCTTCAAGATCTGGGCGCCAATCGCCTCGGCCAAACGCCAGGCGCCATCTGTTTCTCCGTCAGCCACCACGATGACCTCTGCAGGCGGGGACTCCAAGGCCGCCAAACTCAAGAGGCATCGCCGGAAACGCCTGCCCCCATTGTGCACCGGCACGATGATTGAAAACGTTGGCTTAAAAAAGGTGATCATAGATCAGCCAGATCCCAGGGAAGGACCGGTTATCAGGACCAAAAAGATGGGACACTAGCGGAGAGCTTGGTGAGAGCTTTGAAGAACTGCTTTCAAGGGCTATCATGAAACTCTTGAGCGACCAACCTGGATCCCAACTCCGTCAGAATTTGGGGGCACTAGGGCGAGCTTGTCGGGGCTAGGAATCAGAGCCTAAAAGCTTCACCCATCCAAGTTGCCTTGAAACCGCATTATACAGTCTTCTGTCTCCAGTTATGAGATCACAATGCTGTGCTTCGGCCAGAGCGATATAGCTGGCATCGTACGCACTCCGTTTATACCGTTGGGAAATATCAAAAATTCTGCCGGAAAGATGTCCGACCTCTTCCGTTCGAATTTCAAGCAACAGCATTTCGTCTAGCACCTCTTTTGCCACATCCGTAGGAATACGGCCTTTCCTGTGTGCGACCACACACGCATTGATCATTTCGTAAGTGATGAGTGAAGGGGCTATGAAATTGCATTCGCCTCTTGCGTAAGATTTGATAAGTGCTTGGGCAGCAAAATGACCAGACTCATCTTGAAAATAGGCCTTAAGCAAAACACTAGCATCAATGACTATGATCACCTCTTTCAAGTTCCTTCCTGCTGTCTTCGTAGATTTGGGTTGCTGTTATCTGGTACTTCTTGAGACTCTCTGAAATCTGAAGCATTTTCAGGTAATTTCTTAACCGCTGTATCTCTTTGTATTCTTCATAAGGGATGAGAACGACAACAGGTTTGCCCCTCTTGGTGATTATGACATCTCCAGCATCTTCAGAGATCTTCTTGATGATACTGGTAAAGCCTCTCTTACCTTCAACAATGCTCACTTTCTGCTCCATAATATAACCACCTTATATGATCTCATAATATATTGTTAAGTGTTCATTGTCAATGGTCAAATGTTGGCATAGTGGGTCTTAGATTGCCTGAATGATGAAGAGAGACGACACGTACGGTATGACCTTGACATCCGAATTCCTGTAAATTATAATGGTCATAAAAATTACCAACAAGGAGGCGTGATGGAGGATTTTCAGCAAATTCTGCCTGTTACTAAAGCAAAGAGGCGTCTTCTCGATATTCTTAAGCGCATGGAGGAAGAAGATGCCACGATTGCCCTCACCAGAAACGGCGAACCGGTGGGCGTCATGATGACCCCTGCTCGCTACAAAGCTCTCCTGGAGACCATTGAAATATTAGGGGACAAAGAAATTATGAGAGCTTTGGAAGCATCAACAAAAGATTTTAAGTCAGGCAAGATTTTCACTGATGATGGGGTCTGGGGAGATTAATGCCCTATCGTCTGATGTATTCCAAGACTTGCCGAGATCAGATTAGATCTCTCCATCCTCACATAAAACCAATCGTCAAGGCCCGCATTCAACAACTTAAGGAAAACCCTTTCCGGGGCAAGGCCCTTGAAAAGGAGCTTTCCGGTTACTACTCATTTGGGACGAAAAGATTGTGCGTCATTTATAAGATTGATCACCAAAGCCATGTCGTTCAGATTCATTACGTAGGTCATCGAAAAGACATTTACGAGTTGTTCAAGGAATTGGTGGCGAAGCTTTAAGTGCTTTGGCTGCAGCCTGCAGCTTTCACTCGTTCCTATTAACGAAGGCGGGCGACCCAAACAACCTGTATTTGTCCGGGCCAGTTTTGATCGACAATCCATTTTGACCTGGATAAATAGCGTTTCAAAGATCCTTGTATCTCGCAGCAGGCACTGAGGGAGAAGGATATGCTGAGCATAGAGGTACAAAACGCGATAAAACAACTGAACCTATGGCTGACCAATCCCGAGAAGGCTGTTCGCCGTGCTGAAAATGGCCCTGGAAGACTCACTCAAGGTTGAGGAGACGGAGGTGAGTTTCATCACCCCGTATGAACTGCCCCAGTGGCTTGCCGGTATCTTTGAACAATAATCCAGTGTGCAGATTATACTGGTTGGTACGGATTACAGAATTCTCCATGCCTTTTTACGTCTTTTAATGGGCCACACCACAAGTCACTGCAATAGATTCCTATAAAGCCGATCTATGTCGATTATCAGTCTGTCTTTGTTGTGGTGTTTCAGTGCGTATTCTCTCCCCCTCTGCCCCATCTCCCTTCGCAAGCCAGGATGATCCAACAGATACGCCATGGCATTCGCGAAACCTTTCACATCCCCCGGCGAGACCAAGACCCCATGTCGACCGATCTCAAATGAACCAGCTTCTAATGGGGCGTTTTGTATCTCGCAGCCCCCCATCAACTCCCTGACGCCTCCCACATCTGTCGCCACGACCCCAACACCGGATGCCAGCGCTTCGATGACTGCTACCGGTGTACCCTCATTGTCAGAAGTAAGGGCGAGGATATCTAAATCCCCATAAAGCGGCGCCAAGTCCTTCACCCAACCAGTAAAGGTCACCCGTTCCTCGACGTGCATCTTGCGCGCCAGCCTCTCGAAAGCGGAACGGAGTTCCCCGTCCCCCACGACCAAGAACTGTGCCCTCGTGTGCCTCTTCGTTTCTACGAGCAGTTGGACCGCTTCAAGAAACATTCGGTGGTTCTTGATCGGGGTCAGACGGCCAACGATGGCCACCAAACTGGTCTCATTTTTCCCATAGCCAAGGCTCCCCCTGAACTTCCCTTGACTCGTGTGGCTTTGGTCGAAAGCCGTTAAATCAAAGCCCAGGCGAACGACACGATACTGCTCTTGCCTGCCGATGGCGAAATCGTTGCCTAACTCTTCTTTCTGCCTCTCGCTCACCACCACAATGATGTCTGTTATTCTGGCAAGACACTTTTCAACCCAAAGAAT
>Ga0272444_10004497_pt1 | contig 12315 bp, 18 predicted proteins | sample SSMForm13_FD_201033 | JGI IMG/M metagenome (GOLD analysis project Ga0272444, IMG submission 201033) | Marine sediment archaeal communities from Little Sippewissett salt marsh, Falmouth, MA, United States - SSM-Form-13 | ecosystem: Environmental > Aquatic > Marine > Wetlands > Sediment ... | reverse complement strand
CGTGCGATCGATGCCGGGGCGAAGCTTGCGATCGGCACCGACGCGCACGTGCCGGAGCACTACTCGTTCATGCCTCTCGCCGTCCTCACCGCCCGGAGAGGCTGGGCAAGCAAGGAGGACGTCCTCAATACTCATCTTGATGGCGGGTGATGCAGAGGGCGAGAGCAGATCTTGTGGGCAGCTGAGGAGGAGGCATGGCTCAGGACGATCCGACGTACGACGAGCGGCTGGAGCAGATCGTGGCGTTTCTCGAGGCGAAGCGCGCGATCGCCCTGGCGACGTCTCAGGGCGACCGAGTGACGGCTCGGACCGTCACCTTTGCGTCTCGAGGCGTCGAGATCTACTTCCTCTCTCTGGCCGGGAACACGAAATGCCGCCAGATCGAGGCGAATCCGAACGTCGCGCTCTGCCGCGACCACGTCCAAATCGAGGGCACGGCGGAGATCCTCGGCCGAGCGGGCAGCAGCGAGAATGCCGAGGTCGCGGAGCTCTTCCGCGTCAAGTACGACGGCGACTACGAGCGCCACATCAACCATCCAGCGATGGTCGCGGTTCGGGTGCGTCCGACGCGCGTCGGGTTCTTCTACATGGAGGACGGCGAGTTCCTGGTCGATCGGCTCGACATTCCAGGAGAAACGCTCACCGTCGAGCACCTCGAGAGCAGCAGATCGGAGATCTGAATCAGGATGCGGCGGCAGGTTCCGGGCCCAGTCGTTGGCACTGCCGTTCGATCGCCGGTAGGATCACCCTAGGGGTAGTTCCCCAGACGCTTTCGAGCCGAATCACGAAAGGATGGTCCGATGGCCGCTGTCACACTCGATGGGAAAGTGCTGTCGAAACAGGTCGAAGCATCGCTCGCCGAGCGGTCGTACGAACGAAGCGACATCCCCACTCTATGTTGCGAAGGGTGCTCCGCTGGCGCAGAGATCGAGTACTCAGACTGCGGCCCGATGAAGTCACACGGCTCAACGACGTAAGAAGCCATCTCGAACGCGCCTGGTCGCCTTGCGCCGCGGGGCAATGTTGTTGTCACATTCGCCTCAGCTTGAGCGGGCTGCGAGAGCCGCTCGATCCAGGGAACGAGTACGCCCGCTGGATGCTGGCCGTGCCCCGTTCAGCATCGGCACGAGGAGTCGTTGCTGCCGTCCGCGACGCAGCCCGGTGTCTTGTCGACCTGTTGCTTGCTCCATATGCTTCATGACAGTAGGATGACGCGAGAGCAAACGAGCTACTGTGCAGCGCCATAGAGGAGATGCGGAAAGACGGAGAAAGGGGACATGGGCCGCCTGGAGGTGAGCATGCTGAGCCGGTTGCTGCCATGGTGATCAGGACTATGCGAGTCAAGGCCGACGCACATCTGGGCTTCGACTGTCGTCTGGAATCTCAGTGAGGGGGAGGTAGAGCACATGGCTCTCAGGTTCACACACACAAGGCTTCTTGTCTCTGATGTAGAGGCCTGTTACCTGTTCTATCGGGACAAGCTGGGGCTCGACGTTCTCTGGGCCGATGATGAGGGCAATTACGCCTCATTCAAGACTGGCGACGTAGTGCTTGCCCTGAATAGGCAGCGATCTATGGCAGAGGCCGTCGGGACCGTTGGCAAGCCGCCCTCCGTGGAGTGCCAAGACCGGGTCGCATTGATTTTTGCGGTAGACGATGTGGATGCTGTATACGGAGAACTAGGCGACAGGGGCGTCACGTTTGTCACCGAGCCGTTGGATCACCCCGACTGGGGAATCCGGACAGCGCATCTTCGGGATCCTGATGGGAATCTGATCGAGATGAACAGCCCTCTGCAATCCTGTACTGAGCAGTAGGGCAACGGCATGCTCAAGAACGGTAGTCGACGCATGCGCCCCCAGATTGCTGCCGAGGCTCCCCGATGGGGTCGCTGCGGACCGTAGCGCGCTGGTGGTTCGGTCTGGTGGTTTCACGTGCAACCGGGAGGGCTGCTTATACTCTTGGAGCTGGCTCTCAAGATGATTTCAGAGCAACACCATGGAGCGTTCGTCGTCAAATGCGAGCGCCTGAGCGATGGCTGGAAGCCGCGTCTTCGTGTCGCATAGCTTGGATGTGCCCGCGGACGACATCGGAAAGACGGACCGAGCTTGCCCGACCGGGAGTCGCGGAATCGTCCGGTCGGATGTCGTGGACCCCCCGACCTTCAGAGAGCGCGAGAAGGTGAAGTAGTACATCGGGGATTGAGGACAGGGGAGAGGAGGTTGAGGGTTGACGTCATGGGCGTGTTTCAGAAGCTCTTGCCCTCTGGTGACTGAGAATCCGCCACGGACACCAGGAAGCATCGGGATCTCCTTCGTCGCGATGGAGCTTGCCTCCCCGTGTTACCCTGGGATACGAGGAGTCGGCGCATTGGAGACATACTGGAATCCAGGAAGCTGGTGAGATTCGGAGGTTGCTGGCCAGTCAATCCAGAAACCGTGGCTGTGGACGGCGCCGCCCAGTCCAGGCATCGGACAGGGAGCGGCAGTGAGAAGGGATGGTCTGAATCCAGTTGGCCGCAGAGAAGGCACCAGAACACTACATGAGACAAGCGCTAGCCCTAGCTGCCGATGCCCTCAAGCTCGGGGAGTTCCCGATAGCATCCGTCGTCGTCCTCCGCGATAGAATCATCTCCAGGGCCACTGCTTCAGAGCAGCGCGAGAAGCGCTTCCTGGGCCATGCCGAGGTGGTGGCTCTGGAAGAGGCTGATCGGATGGGGCTATCACTGGATGATCGGCGGAATGCCAAGCTGTTCACCAATCTAGAGCCTTGTCTGATGTGTCTGGGCGCAGCGATGTCATTCTTCCTGGGAGAGATCTACTATGGCTTGGAGTCGCCGGGAGATGGCGCGGTCAATCTAGTCAGGACGTGGACTAGAAAGGCAGCAGACATGCCCGGTTACCAACTGCCGAGAACCACAGGTGGGTTGCTGAGAGAAGAGAGCATCGAGCTCTTCAGGAAATACGTATCTCTGCGCCCGTCGGGCCCCATGCGAGAATGGGCAAAGACTCTAGCAGATCTCTGACGGAGAGCCGGCGACCGCTGCCGGACAATTCGGCACGAGCGTTATCGTCTGAAGAAGCAAAGCATGGAGGTCTTCGAGGCCCGCCCCGTCTGGAACCATCTCACGAGACCCTTGAGCGCCTCGCGGCAACGGCGACCTTGCCGGTGCCTGGCAAGTGATCCGGAGACGCGCGGATCTCCAACGGCATCATTCCCCCCCGGCACCGAGAGTCAAACGGGTGGAAGACTTCTTCGCTCTCGCGGGCAGAGAGCAGGTCGGGTGTCCCTGGTGAGCTCGCCGGTCCGGCAGGCATGGTGGGTCGACGCCGCAGAGCCTTTGGCTCCCTGTGCCTCGGCGGCCTCACCGCCCGACGTGGCTGAGCATGTGCCGAGGACGTACTCGACCCGTAGGTCTATCCGGTCTGAACTCTGGAGCCGGCGACACGCAAGGCTGTTGCATCCGATTCGTCACTCCCTGTAGGATGAGACGCATATCTGCAGCCACATGCAATCACCCGAGTTGAGAAAGGAAGGTCCGATGGCCGCTGTCGCACTCGATGGGAAGGCACTGTCGAAGCAGATCGAAGCATCACTCACGGGGCGTGTCGCGAAGCTCAAGGAGAGATCCGGCGGGCGCACGCCAATCCTCGCCACGATCCTCGTGGGGGAAGATCCCGCCTCGGCGACGTACGTCAAGATGAAGGGCAACGCCTGCAGCCGTGTCGGGATGGAGTCGAGGAAGGTCCTCCTTCCCAAGGAAACGACCACCGAGGAGCTCCTGGCTGAGATCGACAAGCTGAACGGGGATCCGGACGTCCACGGCATCCTGCTCCAGCACCCGGTGCCCGAGCAGATCGACGAGCGGATCTGCTTCGATCGGATCGCCCTCGAGAAGGACGTCGATGGAGTGACGTGTCTTGGATTCGGACGGATGACGATGGGCGAAGCGGCGTACGGATCGGCGACGCCGGCCGGGATCATGACGATCCTGAAGCACTACGAGATCGCGATCGAAGGGAAACACGCGGTCGTCGTCGGGCGGAGCCCGATCCTCGGGAAGCCGATGGCGATGATGCTCCTCAACAAGAACGCGACGGTGACGATCTGTCACTCGCGGACGCAGAAGTTGCCGGATCTTGTCCGGCAGGCAGACATCGTCGTCGGGGCCGTCGGGAAACCCGAGTTCATCAAGGCAGATTGGATCAAGGACGGCGCCGTGGTTGTTGACGCCGGCTATCATCCCGGAGGGATCGGCGACGTGGAGCTCTCGGCTGTGACGGATCGGTGTTCCGCGTACACGCCGGTTCCCGGCGGCGTGGGTCCGATGACGATCGCCACGCTGATCACGCAGACCGTCGAGGCGGCGGAGAAGGCGGCGGGCTGACCGATCCCGACCTTGACCCGTCCGGCAGGGCGGCGCGAGCGAGTTGGGAGGCCACATGGAGCTTCCGCGCTTCAAGCTCGAACGCTACTTCGCTCGGCACGAGTTCTCCGCAGGGCATCTCCTTGCCTGTTCGGATTGCGAGCCGCTCTCGATGGAGGAGCTCCTTTCGATGGCGGACCAGGAGACAGGAGAGATCTGGAGGTCGCTTCGGCTCGGATATACCGAGTCGGCGGGGCACCCGGTCCTTCGCCGTGAGATCGCCGCGACATACGAAGGGATCGAGCCGTCGAGTGTGGTTGTTGCGGCTCCGGAGGAGTGCATCTTCCTCACGATGACGGCACTCCTCGCTCCGGGTGATCACGTCGTTTGCACCTTTCCTGGATACCAGTCGCTGTACGAAATTGCCCGTTCCTTGGGTTGTGAGGTCTCATTCTGGAAGCCGGACGAGGCGGACAGCTGGAGATTCGATCCGGCCGATCTAGGCAAACTGCTTCGTGAGAACACACGACTTGTGGCGGTCAACTTCCCCCACAACCCGACCGGATCCCTCTTGTCCCAAGGTGAATTCGAGTCCGTCATTGCCCAAGCTCGAGACATCGGGGCAACTCTTCTGGCGGATGAGATGTACCGACATCTCGAATTCGAAGAGGGGCGAACGCTCCCTGCGGCCTGCGAGCTGTACGACCGTGCCCTCTCCCTCTCGGGACTGTCGAAGGTCTACGGCTTTCCAGGTCTGCGACTCGGGTGGCTGGCCACCGCGGATTCTGAGGCACTGAATCGGGTCTGCGAAATGAAGGACTACACCACGATCTGCCTTAGCGCTCCGAGTGAGGTTCTGGGGATCATCGCGCTGCGAAATCGCGGAGCAATCATTGATCAGCAGTTGGCTCGCGTGCGTCGAAACCTCGCCCGACTTGACGAGTTCTTCGGGGACTTCGCCGATTGCCTCCGCTGGAATCGACCGAGGGGCGGGTCGATCGGGTTCCCACGCGTGGAGTGTGCGGAGGACACGGACGGGTTCTGCGCCGAATTGGTCGAACGCGCGGACATCATGCTCCTCCCCGGATCGGTTTTCTCCTACGGGAAACGGCATGTTCGCATTGGCTTCGGTCGTGAGGATCTGCCCGAGGTGCTTGACCGCTTCGCGGAGTACCTAGCGAAACGATTCCGGTAGAGCGTGCCCGGGCGACGACCATCCGTCAGTCGATCTCGCGAACCATCTCGTACTGGTCGGCGAGATAGGTGAAGCCGAGTGATGTGAAGAAGGCCTGCGTTCCCGCAGCATCACCGTCGACATTGAGTGCGGTCAACCGTGCGGCCGATTCCGGCAGCGTGTCGGCCAGATGCCGGATGAGTGCCGTCCCGACGCCGCGCCTGCGGTGCTCTCTGTCGACGAGCAGCGTCAGAAGCCAGTTCAGTCGGGGTGCGTACGCCGCGGCGCCGACGCAGATGCCGCCCTCGTACGCGCCGGTCAGTCGCACGTGACCGGAGATGGCATCGACGGCCGAGAAACGGTTCTCGAACGACGGGAGCCAATCGGCCGAGGGCTCGAGATCCGCGAGGACCGAGCGGGCGATCGGTCGGATCTCGGGAGCCGAGGGCGGATTCGGCTCCCGCAGGTCGGCGGCCTGTCCGACGTAGCACTTGAGTTCTCTCGCGATCTCGAACCCACTCTTCCGGTACGTTTTGATCGCGGGTTCGTTCTGTTGGAGGACCTCGAGGACAAATCGGCCGACGTCCCTTGTGCGGAGCGCGGGCAGCGCGTACTCGAACATCTTCCGTGCCCAACCCTGCTTTCGGAACTCAGGGAGGATACCGGTTCCGGCGTCGTAAGCGGTGAGCCGGTCACCCCACGTGTCGATCCCAATCAGTGTAAAGCCGACGAGTCGATCGCCGTCGTAGAGCCCCGGCGAGATGTCGTAGTCGACGGCGTTCTTCTCCATCCGCAGGAACAGCTGCTCCTCGGTTGTCCTGCTGGCGCTCATCGCGTAGTCGGCAAACGCCTCGAGAAACGCACTGTGCAGCTGGGTTGGATCGACAGAGGCAATGCGAGCCATGGCGACAGGATTCTCGCGCCGATCCGGAGAGGCTGCAAGGCGGCCACACCAGGCGTTACCATTGCGCGCATCGAAAGGGATGGTCATGCTTGCAGAGCGACGTTCATATCGATTTCCGGATGACTACGAAGACGTCGGAAAGTTCCTCGTCCGAAGCTATGCGCTTACGGTGAATGGGCCGCATCGCAATTGGCTGCAGCCGCGGTGGGAGTACATGCACTACCATCCTGAGATCTACGAAATGGAAGCCGACCTCGCCCGCTGCAGACTGTGGTTCGCCGACGGTGACATCGTCGGCGCGGTTCACTTCGAGAGTCGATTGGGGATCGTCTACCTGCAACTCGATCCGGCATACGCCGACCTCAAAGCCGAGATGCTGCGGCACGCTGAAGAGTCGCTGTTTGGCGAGTTCAAGATCGGCAAGGCCCTTCACGTCTACCTCGACGATGACGACACGGAGTGGCAGGCGATCGCCTCGTCTCTTGGGTTTGCCAAGCTGGCGAGAGACCAGGCCGAGGTGACTTCGTGTCTGAGGTTCGACGACCTCCCCGATGAGATTCCAGTCTCCAAGGGATTCGAGATCCTCGGCCTCGACGAGGACGACGACGTGCGCAAGGTACACCGAGTGATGCATCGCGGCTTCAATCACGAGGGGGAGCCGCCGGAGGACGGGCTGGAGGATCGGCGGCGGAAGCTCTCTGCGCCGAACCTGCGCAAGGACCTGACGGTCGTTGCCCGGGAGCCCAACGGCGCGTTCGTTTCGTTCTGCGGCATGTGGATGGACCCGACGAACCGCGTTTCGTACGTGGAGCCGGTCGCCACCGACCCTGACTACCGGCGATTGGGCCTCGGGACCGCGGTTGTGCTCGAGGGCGTCCGCCGATGTGCGGCGGAGGGAGCGAAGGTTGCCTACGTCGGATCGGATCAGGAGTTCTACAAGACGATGGGGTTCACCGAATGCCAAGTGCAATCCCTCTGGCGGAAAGCCTTGCCGAGCTAGACGACTCAACGAGTTGCTTCATTCGCGTCTCTCTGCCGTCGAGTCGGGTCCCCGAAACGGGGCACGTGCCTTCTTGTCCTCGGATGTTGTAGGATCTGTCTCACGGGGGGGACACAACAGACTTCACGGAAGGGAGGCTTCTTATGGCGAAGTCACAGGACAAGAAGAGAAGCGGCGACAAGAAGAAAGCGCAGAAGTCGCTCAAAGAGAAGCGCGCCGAGAAGAAGGCGAAGAAGGCCGATAAGGCGGGGCAGTACTAGCCGCCTGCTGCATCATGTCGTGATCTTGTAAGAGGCAGGCTGAAAGCGACGTCTCCGTGAGTCGTTGGACTTGCTGAGCTTGGCCAGAGTCGCGCCGACTGCGGGAGGATCTGTACATGCCGTACGCTGACAGTGACGGCGTCCGCATTCACTACCGCGTGGAAGGCAACGGCCCACCGCTTGTGTTGACTCACTGGTCGCTTGGTTCGCTTGCCGGATGGCATGAGTACGGGTACGTTGACCTCCTCGCGGCCGATTACACCGTGATCGCGCACGACGTGCGCGGACACGGTAAGAGCGACAAGCCGCATGATCCGGCCGACTACGCGCTGGAGAGCCGAGTGGCCGACATCGTCGCGATCCTCGATGACCTCGGCCTTGAGCGGGCTCACTTCTACGGCTATTCGATGGGCGGGTGGATTGGATTCGGCGCGGCCAAGCACGCGCCGGAGCGGTTCCGCTCGTTCGCCATTGGAGGCGCGCATCCGTATGCACAGGACATGTCCGGGTTGCGGGATCTGCTCACAGTCGGAGTCGACCTGGGCGGTAGAGTGTTCGTCGATCGGTTTCAGGAGATCGACGAGGACTTCACGAGGAGGCACGAAACGCAGTGGCTGAAAGCGGATTTCGTTGCCCAGCGAGCCGCGGCGCGCGACCACTCGAGTCTGGAAGAAACCCTGTCGCGAATCGATTGCCCATGCCTGGTCGTGGCCGGAACGGAGGACGGCGTGTTCTTCGAGGCCAAAAGGTCCTGCGCGGCGATTCCGAACGGCCGTTTCGAGGCTCTCTCGGGACTCGATCACGGTACCGCTCTTGCGCGAAGCGACCTGGTCGTACCCCTTCTTCGGATGTTCCTTGCTAACGCTGACGGGTAGGAAGCGTGGGCCTGGAAGGCGGGCGAATGGAACGCAATGACCTTGTCGAGTGACCTCAGTGCGGTGGTCTGGGATTTCAACGGGACGATCGTCGACGACCTCGATCTCGTGGTTCGATCGGTGAACGTGCAGTCGACGAAGCGGGGACTGTCGACGCTGACGACGGAGACGTACCGGGAGGTTTTCGGCTTTCCGGTGAAGGCCTTCTATCAGGAGATCGGATTCGATCTCGAAGCCGAGTCGATGGCGAAGCTTTCGGCCGAGTTCCACGAGGTGTATGCGTCCGGGTTGATGGCGTGCCCGCTCTGCGACGGCACACGCGCTGCGCTGACGCAGTTCCGGGAATCGGGCGTTCGGCAGTTCGTCCTGTCGGCGATGGAGGAGCAGCTGCTCCTCGACACCATCGAGCACCTCGGGATTGCCGACTTCTTCGATGCGGTCTACGGGCTGGCGCACCTGGAGGCCGACTCGAAAATGTCGCGCGGTCGTGCACTCCTGGCCGATCATGGCATCCAGCCCGACACCGCGCTGATGATCGGCGATACGGACCACGACGCCGAGGTCGCCGAAGTGCTTGGCCTGTCCGTTGTTCTCGTCGCGCAGGGGCACCAGAGTGAGGAGCGACTTCTTGCGACGGGATGCGCGGTGTTCCGAACGCTGCAGCAGGCGAGCTCGATGGGTGCGCTTGCCCCTCGGTAGCTCCACGGCGCGCGTGAGAATCGGGCGAAGAAGACAGGACGTGGCATGATCAGACGCGAGCGACGAGCGAACCGGCACGGGCGCGACGATCTCGTCGGCGAGCATCCGTGGGGAGACGCGGGCCAGCTTCTCCTTGCGGCCCTGTTCTTCGTGATCTGGATCGGCGACCAGCTCCTGGGATACACGACTTTCCTCAATGACGTCGTGCCGCTGTTCGTCAGGATTCCGGTCGGCACGCTGCTTCTGATCCTCGCTGGATACCTCTCGACGGCAGCATGCGGATCGTGTTCGGCGAAAGGAGGGAGACGCCTCACGTGATCCGCAAGGGCGTCTTCGGCGTCGTTCGTCATCCGATGTATCTGAGCGAGGTGCTTCTCTACCTGGGGCTGCTGCTCGTGAGCCTTTCGCTGGCGGCCTGCGCGGTCGTGTTGATCGCGGTCGCCTTCCTTCACTACATTTCGCGGCACGAGGAGCGCCGGCTCGTCGCCCGATTCGGCGACGCGTATCGGCAATACATGCGCGACGTTCCGATGTGGATCCCGCGGATTCATCAATCGCGAGGCGGGCCGCGAAAGGAGATGGATGGCCATGAGACGATCTGAGGGCGCGTCCAAGTCACGGGTGCCCCGATTCCCTCGCGGGGGCTTCGCGATTCTTGCCGCTGGAGGGTTCTGGGCTTCCGGGCTGTATGCCGGGATGATCCGGGCTGGTGGGATGTCGGCGGGCGACATCGCAGGAGCGATCGGCTTCGGTCTGCTCGGGGTTGTCATGGTGTGGGGTGCGATCGGGGGCCGGCGATGAGCGATCTGATTTCCGAGAGAGCACTCGCTGGGCATGCAGTGGAGGCCTAGCAAATCCACGATCGCGCATCCGAAGCTGCTTGATCGCGTTCGCGGAATTCGCGGCGAGGAATCAGGGCATGCGTTTTTCGATGGCACGGCACTCTGCTCGATCACATGCTGATTTCGCAGCCCCTGCTCCGGCACTTCCGGAGCGCAGAGATTCACAAGGAGAGTCTTCACGACGAGAGCCTGCCTTTCATGTCCGGCGCGAAGTAGCCAGAATCAGACCACGCACCATCGTCGCAGAGCTTGCGTCAATGAGCTGCTGGCGCCGCGGTGGGGACTCCTCCGTATGGCCTCTTGGGTTGATCGTGCGGGGTCGCGGCTCTAGGATTTCCTGAGACCATGCAGGGACGCGAAGCGGCCAAAGACGAAGCGGCGAAGCCTCGGGCGGAAGCAATCTACCGCAGCGAATTCACGGTTCCGGAGACCGCGATCGACGGGAACGGGCACGTGAACAACGTCGCCTATGTGCAGTGGATGCAGGACATCGCCATTGAGCACTTCGCGGCCACCGGCGGCGCCGATCGGATGCACGATGTTGGCGGAACGTGGGTCGCCCGCTCTCACCACATCGAGTATCTTGCGCCCGCCTTTGCCGGGGATCGCGTCGAGGCGACCACGTGGGTCGCCAGCCTTCGTCGCGTCCGCTCGATGCGACGCTATGCGTTCACGCGGGTGTCTGATGGTAAGACGCTGGCCCGGGGCGAGACCGATTGGGTGTTCGTGAACGTCGAGAGCGGCCGTCCCCGCTCGATTCCCGAGGAGATCAAGCGGGCGTTCACGCTCGTTCCGGACGGCCCGGAATCATGAACGCACCGTCCGCCGCTGACGTCAAGCTCCCGCCGTTCGACCTACTGGCGGAGGACGCGGGCAGTCAAGGCTGTCTCGGGCACATCCCTGCGCTCCCCGGCCTGTGCTTCCGCGCCGAGACGGTCGCGGACGCGGAGGGTCTCGCGCCCGTTCGCATCTGCGAGTACGCAGACTGGCTCGTGGAGAACGGTCTTGGCGATCTTACGCCGGAGGTTGGACAGCTCACGAGCCGGGGACGAGCCGCGGCCAGCCTTCGGATCGTCATCGCGGAGCACGTTGCTGGCGCCCCCGTCTGGGAATCGGGGAACGCGGCCGTCCTGTTCGAGCGCGACCTTCACTTGCTCGGTGACGATGGGGTCACCGCCCATCTTCGCTTCACCCGCCGGGCTCTCGACGAGATGCGCGAGATCGTCGAGCGGCTGCCTGACGAGAAGCGTGCATGGAAGCCGGACCCCGCTTGTCGTTCCGTCGACGAGACGCTTGAGCACATCGGAAACTGCATCTGGTGGTACTGCTCTCGCATCGACGACACGTTGCCGGAGCCCGACGACCTCCCCGACGAGGATCCGCTCGATCGGATGGATCGGCTCTTCGCCGCCGCGGAGGTGTACCTGCTGGACGTCCCGCTCTCGGCGCGCACAGTCGTCCACGTCCCGACGCGGTTCCCTACGAGCGATCCGCAGGAGCGCTGGACCCACACCAAGGTCTGCCGCCGCCAGGCCGAGCACGTCTGGGCGCACCTGCCCGGCGTGAAGACCGTAGCACAGAGCGTGGGAGAGCATGATGCTTGAAAGCGCGTGGCACAGGACTTCGCGTCCTTCCTTGTCTTGATCGAGACGGAAAAGCGACGGACGTGGTGTACCCTCCATACCTGTACGAACGTGAATGGGCGAAGGGTAGGAGGAGAAGAATGACTGCGAGCAACGTGTTGATTGCGATTGCCCTCGGCAGTGTGGCATGGGGCATCGTGTCGTCCATGGTGATCGCCGACGCTCTGCAGAAGCGTGGTGTCAAGGTGAAGTGGATCTTCCTGCGTGTGTTGATCATCAAGTACGTTGGCCAGTACAGGAGGATCACGCGCACCGAGACCGGGCGCACCGGGCCGTGGTTCTACTCGTTTGCCTTCGCGATGAATCTGGCTCTCGTGACCGCGATCACCGGGCTGGTGCTGAGAGCCGCATGATGTAGGGACGGCTGGGAAGATCGGGTCGCAAAGGCCGGCAAAAGGATGACATGTCATCGCGTCTTCCTTCCGCCTTGCCAACATCGTTGAGGTTGGCATCAGCGGTTGGCGGACCCTAGCGTGTGCGACTGGACGGAGGTCGCTTTGCCTGTGCCCTCGAGGCGTGAGCTGTTGCGATCCGGCCAATCGAGTAGGAGAG
>Ga0272444_10004495_pt1 | contig 12319 bp, 9 predicted proteins | sample SSMForm13_FD_201033 | JGI IMG/M metagenome (GOLD analysis project Ga0272444, IMG submission 201033) | Marine sediment archaeal communities from Little Sippewissett salt marsh, Falmouth, MA, United States - SSM-Form-13 | ecosystem: Environmental > Aquatic > Marine > Wetlands > Sediment ... | reverse complement strand
GTGTTTATTATATCCTGTAATTTTAGCAAAATGCCGTCAGAATTTCAATTAAAATCTGTTCGGTGAAGGAGGGGACAAAACCATGACATATTCCATTGCTCTGGCCGGTAAAGGGGGTACCGGCAAAACGACCCTGGCCGGCATGCTGGTCAAATATCTCGTAGAAAAAAACAGGACCCCGGTGTTGGCCGTTGATGCCGATGCCAATGCCAATCTAAACGAGGTCCTCGGTTTAGACGTGGAAGAAACACTCGGAGATGCCAGGGAGGAAATGAAGAAAGGCGTATCAACCGGCATTACCAAGGATGTATTTATCGAGATGAAGCTGCAAGCCGCTGTGGTAGAAGCCGACGGCTTTGATCTGATCGTGATGGGACGTCCCGAAGGCGCGGGATGTTACTGTGCCGCCAATACCCTGTTGACCCAGTCCCTGGAAAAACTCATTGCGAACTACACGTCTATCGTGATGGATAATGAGGCCGGGATGGAGCATATGAGTCGGTTGACAACGAACAATTTCGATGCCCTTCTCGTGGTATCCGATCCCACTCGGAGGGGTCTCCAGGCCGCATCCAGGATCGTGGCGCTGGCCGACGCCCTGTCTCTCAATATCGGTCGAAAGATGGTTGTTGTCAACCGTTTCAGGCAAGAGCAGGCCGATGCACTGCAGCAGGCATTGGCTCAATATACACTCGATTTTGTAGGAACGGTGCCAGAGGACCCGGGCGTCCAGGAATTCGATCTGGAAGGTAAACCGACCGTGGCCTTGGGTCGCGACAATCCGGCAATCGATGCCGCTTATCGCATCTTTGATAGCGTCTTGTAGGACGAAGATGATGGAAATACAGGCCTCGGTCTATCTGAATCCGGATTTCTGACGCGTGCCCTATCTGTGGTGCCGCCAATACCCTCAGCGCGGCAGAAAAATAAACCAACTCAAACCCATATATTGTATGCACTGCTTTTATGGACTACAATATATTGAATGGTGAAAAGACAGAAAAGCGGTTAAAATTACTGTAAAAAATTCTTGACAATGAATAGAGATTCATCTAATTTACCCCCAATACCCTCGACAGGAGAGGGATTTTTTTGCCCTACTTTTGTTATTTTTTTCACAAAGAGCATGGCAGGGACGCACTAAGCGGGCTTCGAGCCTTTCAACTGAGGGGAACGTCAATACGTATTCCGTTGTAAGGTAAGTCGACTCGATCTTTGGTTACATGGATAGCGGCAGGATCGACCAAGCCGCGGATTATTAACAAGAAAATCCAAGAAGGAGGTGTAGACATTGGCCTTTGAGATTCCCAAACAGCCCTATTCTGGAAAAATAGGGGAGACCACGGTCGGAAGTGGCGGTGGGGCTGTCACGCTGGGAGGTCAGGATTCCTACCCGTTTTATCTGTTTGAAGGGGATATGCCCAATGCCCCGAAGATAGCGATGGAAGTGTGGGATTATGACCCTTCCGAAGAGTGGCCAGCAGCAGCCGTTGAGCCGTTTAAGGATGTGATTTCGTCACCCGATGCCTGGGCCAAGAAATGCGTGGATGAGTACGGCGCGGACATCATCGTACTCCAGCTTAAGAGCACCGATCCCAATGGCATGGACAGGGGCCCGGACGAAGCGGCCGAGGTGGCCAAGAAGGTCGCAGATGCAGTGGATGTGCCCGTTGTCCTGTGGGGTACCGCCAACAATCAGAAGGATGAAGAAGTCCTTAAGAAGATCTCCGAGGTGTGCGAAGGCAAGAACCTGGGCCTGGGTCCCGTAGAAGAAGCCAACCACAAGGGCGTTGGCGCCAGTGCACTCGGATACGGACACACCATCATCGCATCGTCGCCCATCGATGTAAACCTCGCCAAGCAGCTCAATATCCTGTTAGGCAATCTGGGCGTTCAGGGCGATCGGATTGTGATCGATCCCACCACGGGCGGTCTCGGCTACGGTATGGAGTATTCATATTCCGTTATGGAACGGATCATGATGGCGGCCCTTACCCAGGAAGACGATAAACTTCAGATCCCGATGATCTCAAATCTCGGGAATGAAATCTGGAAGTGCAAAGAAGCCGGCCTTCCCTTAGACGAGATGCCCACACTGGGCGATCCGGAGAAGCGGGCTGTCATGATGGAGTGTGTGGGAGCGGTATGTTACCTCCTCGGCGGGTCATCCGTGTTGATCCTCAGACACCCGGAATCGGTCCGTATGGTGCGTTCATTTATCGAACTTCTCAGCAACGGCGGTAGCGCGAGTGAGGTTTCGGAGATCTCCAAGCTGTTACCCCTTGAAGAGGCCGATCTGGTTGCATTGTCGCCGGAACCGAATCTCGATTTTGGGGTGGCTGAAGCAGCGGCCAAACCCGAGAAGAAGGCGGCACCCAAGCCTAAAGCCGAGGCCAAACCGGCGCCCGCGCCGAAGAAAGCGGAAAAGCCTGTGGTAAAGGCCGAGGCCAAACCCGCTGAAGCCAAACCGGAACCTGCCAAGGACACAGAAGCGGAAGCCAAGGCCAAAGCAGAAGCCGAGGCCAAGGCAAAGACCGAGGCAGAGGCCAAGGCAAAGGCCGAGGCAGAGGCCAAGGCAAAGGCCGAGGCAGAGGCCAAGGCCAAAGCAGAAGCCGAGGCCAAGGCGAAGACCGAGGCCGAAAAGAAGGCCAAGTCAGAGGCCAAGGCCAAGCAAACCGAAGATCTCCAGGCCCTGAGATACAAGAGGGCCCAGGAGAGAGAAAAGCACGAGGCCGAAAAGAAGGCGCGCGAAGGAGAGGCCGTTGCCAAGACTGCGGCCGCAGAGCAGTTGGATATGGTCGAGAAGCTTATCGCCAGTATCGACCGTATTCACCGGCGCGTTTAACCATAACCATCGAAAGAAACAGAGGAGGAACCTCAGAATGGCGACAGAAGAAGTCAAAGGTAAGAAGGTAGTTTCGGCCAAGAAAAAGGCCGCACCGCCCAAGCCAGAAGATCTGGCCCTTGATGTGGCGAGCCAGCAGATGATCGCGAGGTCGAGGGAGATGGAGATCGAGACCATCTTCGATCGGGCTCAGAGCATGAAACCATGTAATATCGGGGCCCAGGGCACCTGCTGTAAAAACTGCGCCCAGGGACCCTGTCGGCTGCCCCTGCCCAAAGGGGGTATTGAAGGGGAAGATACACGCAAGGGCCTGTGCGGGGCCACACCCGAAACCATTGCAGCCAGGAACTTTGCAAGGATGGTGGCTGGCGGGGCCGCTGCCCACTCCGACCATGGCAGGGGCGTTGCCGAGACCTTCCTGGCCGCTGCCCGGAAGGAAACCGACGATTATCGCATCAAAGACACCAAAAAACTCCTCGAAATCGCTCCGGACTTTGGCGTGGATATCACGGTGGAAGGACCGGACGGCGAGGTCATGGATCGAGACATCGATGAGATCGCCGTGGAAGTGGGTGAGAAGGCTTTGGGCCAGTGGGGGCAGCAAAATGGCGTTGTCTGCACGGCTTTGAGGGCCCCTGAGCCTAGAGTAGAGCTTTGGAAGAAGTTGGGCGTTCTCCCGCGGGGAATCGATCGGGAGATCGTCGAGATCATGCACCGGACCCACATCGGCGTAGACCAGCATTATGAGAATCTGGTTGAGCAGTGCAGCCGTGCCGCCATCGGCGACGGATGGGGCGGTTCCATGATTGCCACAGACCTCCAGGATGTGCTATTCGGCTGCCCCTATCCGTTGAAGAGTGCAGCCAACCTGGGCGTCATGAAGGAAGACCATGTCAATATCGTGATTCACGGCCATGAGCCGCTCTTGAGCGAGATGATCGTGCAGGCGGCGGAGCTGCCCGAGATGATCGAACTGGCCAAATCCAAAGGGGCCAAGGGGATTCAGCTCAGCGGCATCTGCTGTACGGCCAATGAACTCTTGATGCGTCACGGCGTGCCCCTGTGCGGGGACTTTCTGCAGCAGGAACTGGCCATTGTGACCGGCGCCTGTGATGCCATGGTGGTGGATGTCCAGTGTATCATGGAAAACATCGCCAATGTGGCCCAGTGCTTCCATACCAAGATCATCACCACCAACCCGAGAGCGAGAATTGCATCCGGAGACACGGTCCATATTGAGTTTGATGAACATACGGCATTTGAAGACGCCAAGAAGATTGTTCGGACCGGCATCGAGAACTTCTCCAACAGGGAAAAAGAGGTCATGATCCCGGACCAGCGCCACGATCTGATCGCCGGGTTCAGCTATGAGGCCATTAATTACCATCTCGGAGGCACCTTCCGTGGATCCTATGTCCCCCTGAACGACAACATCATCAACGGCCGCATACGAGGTATCGGCGGCGTGGTTGGGTGAAACAACGCCCGAACCTCGCTGGATGCGGGGCACATCGCCGTCGTAAAAGAGCTGATCAAGCATGATGTCATTGTACTGACCACCGGATGTAACGCCATTGCCTGCGGCAAGGCCGGCCTACTGACACCCGAATCCGCCGCTGTCTTCTGCGGTCCGGGACTGGCCGAGGTCTGTGAGACCGTCGGAATTCCACCGGTCCTCCACATGGGATCCTGCGTCGATAACAGCCGGATCCTCATGGCCGCCACCGAGGTGGTCAAGGCCGGAGGACTGGGTGACGATATCAGCGACCTGCCTGCGGCCGGATCGGCACCCGAGTGGATGAGTGAAAAGGCCATCAGCATCGGCCACTATTTTGTAACCGCCGGTGTCTACACCGTCTTTGGCGTGACCATGCCTGTGAGCGGTTCGCCGGTCTTTGAAGACTATCTCTACAACAAGCTGGAAGACATGTATGGCGGCATGTGGGATCTGGAGGTGGACCCGATCAAGCACGCCCACAAGATGATCGCCCACATTGACAAGAAGCGGAAGGCCCTCGGCATCGACAAGGCGCGCGAGAGGGTGCTCATGGATATGGCCGACCGGCAGAAGCTGGAGGCGGCGTAAATCGAAAAACACCTCTTAAGAAGGGAGGACATACAACATGTCAAAATTAGTAGCGTTTGCAGCTATTCAAGGCGCTTACAATATAGTTTCAAAGGCCGAAGGAACATATAAGCGGGCCCTGGAAACCTATGGCGGCAGCCAGAAACTGGAGTTTCCCAACACGGCCTATTTTTTACCCATTATATATTCTTTGACCGGGATCAAGGTCACGGATCTGGACTCAGCCAGGAAGCCTCTGGACTTTGCGCGGAGCCTTCTGCCGCCTCATGTAAAGAAAGACTGTCACGTTCCTTACCTGGGACCCCTCCTGGATGCAGGGATGGCGGCCATCTTCGCCGAAGAGATCTCTGAGGCGATCCGGTACGTGGAAGATCCCGATTTTTACCAGCCCGAAGTTGAGGACCCGGATGTGGAGAACGGGAAGATCTGGCTGGGGGCAGCGGACGATGCCATCATGAGAAAGCGCGGCGTCGAGTTCGTGGACGGCACAGCCCCCGGGTTTGCAGCCATCGTGGGTGCGGCCCCGGATTCGGCAACGGCCAAGAAGATGGCAGAGGAATATCAGCTCAAGACCATCTATGTCTTTATGGCGGCCAACCAGAACGGGACGACCTTTACGGAACAGCTCCTGCAAGAGAATGTCCAGATCGGATGGAACACCCGTCTGGTACCGTTTGGACCGGATATTTCCGCGGCCGTGTTTGCCCTCGGTTTCGCCAATCGCGCCGGCATGTCCTTTGGCGGTATTCAGCCCGGTGACTATAAGAAGATGCTGGCCTATCAGAAAAACCGCATCTTTGCGTTTGTCAACGCGCTGGGCGATGTGAATGCCGAATGGGCGGCCAACGCGGCCGGCTGTGTCAACTGGGGCTTCCCGACCCTGGCCGATACGGATATTCCGGAGATCCTGCCCACCGGTGTCTGCACCTACGAGCACGTGGTGGCCAATGTGGGTCACGATGAGATGCCTTCTAAATCCATAGAGATACGGGGCCTTAAGGTCACCATCACCGAGATCGACATCCCGCTGGCGTACGGCCCGGCCTTTGAGGGCGAGCGGGTTCGAAAGGACGATCTGTATATGGAGATGGGGGGCGGCAAGACCCAGTGCACCGAGCTGTGCAAGATGGCCGACATGAACGCCATCGAAGACGGCAAGGTGGAGATCATCGGGTCGGATGTCAAGGACGTGAAAAAGGGTGATCGGCTGCCTCTCGGTATCTTTGTTCAGGTGGCCGGCCGCGAGATGCAGGCCGATTTCGAGCCGATCCTGGAACGGCAGATTCATCACCTGATCAACTATGCCCAGGGCATCATGCATATCGGACAGCGGGATATCTCGTGGATCCGTGTGGGTGAGCCGGCCATTGAAAAAGGGTTTACGCTCAAGGATATCGGTACCATCCTTCATGCCAAGCTCCATCAGGACTTCGGCACCATCCTGGATAAGGTCCAGGTCACGCTGTACACCAAAAAGGAAGATGTGGACAAGCTCACGAAAACGGCCCGGGCCGAATACAAGGCGAGGGATGAGCGGGTCGAGAGCATGACAGACGAGAGCGTGGAGACCTTTTACTCCTGCACCCTCTGTCAGTCTTTTGCACCGAGCCATGTCTGCATGGTCAGCCCCGAGCGGACCGGCCTCTGCGGTGCCTACAACTGGATGGACTGCAAGGCCTCCTATGAGATCAATCCCACCGGCCCCAACCAGCCCGTAAAGAAGGGAGAAGTTCTGGATCCGGTCCTGGGCCAGTTCAAGGGAGTGAATGAGTTCGTATTCAAGGCCTCGAGACAGGCCATTGACCATTACAATTTTTACAGCATCGTGCATGATCCCATGACCACCTGCGGCTGCTGCGAGTGCATCGCAGCGGTGCTGCCCGGGTGCAACGGCATCATGACGGTCCACCGGGACTACACCGGAGAAACGCCGTGTGGTATGAAGTTCACGACGCTGGCCGGCGTCATGGGCGGCGGCCAGTCCTCTCCCGGGTTTGTGGGCCACGGAAAGTTCAATATCACCCAGCGGAAGTTCATTGCCGGAGACGGCGGGCTGCTCCGCATGGTCTGGATGCCCAAGTCCTTGAAAGAAGAGATCAAGGAACGCCTCGACAAGCGGGGGGAAGAGCTTGGGGTCCCCGATCTTTATGACAGGATTGCGGACGAGACCGTGGGTATTGACGAAGAATCGGTGATGGCATTTCTTAAGGAAAAGGACCATCCGGCCCTGAAGATGGACCCGATTGTCGGATAACCGAAGAGGTTTAAAGCTAATTATTTGGGCGCAGACAGACGCGGATGAAAATGTTGTAAGCATCTGTGCGATTCTGCGGACATCTGTGCCCTCATCATTTTTAGGAGTGCATTATGGGACTAACTGGAATTCAGATATTTAAGCTGTTGCCCAAGACGAACTGTGCGGAATGCGGTGTCCCAACCTGTCTCGCCTTTGCCATGAATCTGGCTGCGGGCAAGGCCGAGCTGGACAGCTGCCCCTATGTCTCGGATGAGGCGAGGGAGCAGCTGGCCGAGGCCTCTGCCCCGCCGATCCGGCCGGTCGCTATCGGGGCCGGTGCAAGGGCCTTCAAGATCGGTGGGGAAACCGTGATGTTCCGGCACGAAAAGACGTTTTACAGCCCGACCGGCCTGGCCGCCGTAATCCCGTCCGATATGGACGCAGGAGACCTGGAGACCAAACTGAAGGCGTGGAACGCCTTACAATATGAGCGGGTGGGACTCAACCTCCAGCCCGAAATGGTGGCCCTGAAGGACGCCGGCGGCGACGCGGCAGCCTTTGCTGCAGCGGCAAAGAAGATCGCCGAGGAGAGTGAATTCGGTCTGATCCTGATGACGGACAGTGTGGATGTCATGAAGGCCGGCGTGGAGGTCTGTGCCTTCAAGAAGCCGCTTCTGTACGCGGCGACTGCGGACAATGCCGAAGACATGGGGAATCTGGCCAAGGAGAAAGGTCTTCCTCTGGCTGTCAAGGCGGATAACCTGGACGACCTGGTCGCTCTCAGCGACCAATTGACAGGCATGGGGCTGAAGGACCTGGTGCTCGACTCCGGGGCCAGGGAACTGAAGCAGCTCTTTCAGGATCAGGTTGCGATGCGGAGAGCACCGCTCAAAGCCGGAAACAAATCCCTGGGATTTCCCACCATCGCCTTCCCCTGTGAAATGGCCGGCAACCTCGATATGGAGACCCTCATCGCGTCGATGCTGATCGCCAAGTATGCGGGGATCGTGGTGCTGTCCGATTTCAAGGGTGCCAATCTCTTTCCGCTGCTCCTGGAACGGCTCAACATCTTTACCGACCCGCAGCGGCCCATGACCGTGACCGAAGGTATCTACGAGATCGGCGCACCGGACGAGAATTCGCCGGTCCTGGTCACCACCAACTTCTCCCTCACCTATTTTATTGTGAGCGGCGAGATCGAGGGAAGTCGGGTGCCGAGTTGGCTGCTGATCATGGATACCGAAGGACTTTCGGTCATGACCGCCTGGGCCGCGGGGAAATTCTCCGGGGACGTGGTGGGCATGTTTGTAAAAAAGTGCGGTATTGCCGACAAGGTGGCCCACAAGAAGATTATCATTCCCGGATACGCAGCGGCCATCAGCGGTGAGATGGAAGAAGAACTGCCCGACTGGGAGATCCTGATCGGGCCCCGGGATGCGTCGTTGATCCCGAAGTTTTTGAAGGATATGGCAAAGTAAGACACGCCGAAGGTTTGGGAGCCTGCGGCTGCGCAGCGGCCGGCAGGCTCCACCGGTCAACAATTAACAGGAGACTTCGGTCTCTCAATACACCAGGAAAAGGGGGAGTGTGCCCATGTTATTGATTGGTGAGAATCTGAATGTCATCAGCAGGGTGATCGGCAAGGCCTTCAAAGAGAAGGACCCGGGCCCCATAGCTGAGGAGGCCAAGCGCCAGAAGGAAAAGGGGATGGACTGGATCGACATCAACCTGGGTCCTGCCAGAAAGGGGGGTCCCGAGCTGATGGAGTTCGTGGTCAAAACGGTGCAGGAGGCCATCGGCGATACGCCCCCTCTCTGTCTCGATACCTCGAACATCGAGGCCATGGAAGCGGGGCTTTCCGCACACCAGGGCAAGGCCACCATCAATTCCATCATGTGCCGGCCCGAACGGTACGAAAAGATGATACCCCTGGCCGTGAAATACAAGGCAAACTTCATCGCATTAATGTGGGGGCCTGAAGGGTTACCCAGGGATGAAAACGAGCGGGGCGCCCTGGCCGCAGAGCTGATATACGCCGCCAACGAGGCCGGTGTTCCCAACGAGGACATCTTTGTAGACGGCATCGTGACGCCTGTCAATATCCAGCAGCCGCAGCTCATGAGCCTGATGGCCTTCCAGGAAATGCTTCAGGATATGTTCCCCGGCGTTAAGTCCACGTGCGGTCTTTCCAACGTCTCAAACGGCCCGCCGGACCATCTCCGGCCGATCCTGAATCAGACGTACATGGTGATGCTGGAGAGAAAAGGGATGTATTCCTGTATTGCCGATGCCTATGACGACCAGCTGGTCGCCATCGCTCGCGGCGAGCGGCCGGATGTGGTGGAGATCATTCACAAGGTCATGGATGGCGAAGCCATTGACATGGGGGGCCTCACAAAGGAACTGCAGGATTATGTCAAGACATCAAGGGTGATCTTAGGCGAGTCGCTTTACTCAGACTCGTGGCTTGAACTGTAACAACTACGTTATCGAACCTGAAACAGGCCTCCCCATGAGCAGCGGTGGTGTTGGATGGGGGGGTCTTTTTTTTAATAAGGGGAATAGGTTACACGTTTCGAAACGCGGAAGGCGGATAACTTAGGATGCGTCTTCTCAGCAAGCTAACGTGTTACTATTATGGATATTCGGTTTTGAGAGGAAAGTGAACATGGAACAAGGCGCATGCAGTACACCGGGTGATTTCGAGCGGGCCCAGCAGGATAAGATGATTGAGGCCAATCTGGCCCGGGTGGGAAGAAAAATCTTGGTGATGAGTGGAAAAGGCGGGGTGGGGAAAAGCACGGTTGCGAGCTATCTGGCCCTTCTGTTGAGCAGTAACGGGAAGAAGGTCGGGCTCCTGGATGTGGACCTACACGGTCCCACTGTCGCGAGACTCATGAACGTCCAGGGCGGCTTTGATACAGGCGAAGAGGGCACTGTCAAACCCTACAGCTTCTCCGACAACCTGAAGGTGGTTTCCCTGGAGATGGTCCTGGGGGATAAGGACACTGCGGTCATCTGGCGGGGGCCTCTGAAGATCAGTGCGATTCGCCAGTTCATATCCGATATCGATTGGGGAGACCTCGATTATCTCATGGTTGATTCCCCGCCCGGCACAGGGGACGAACCCCTCACCGTAGCCCAGACCATTCCCGATGCAGAGGCCTTGATCGTTACCACGCCCCAGGAGATCAGTCTGGCCGACGTCCGTAAGTCGATCAATTTTTGCCGTCAGGTCAATATGAAGATCTTGGGGGTCGTTGAAAACATGAGTGGCCTGGTTTGCCCCAGCTGCGGAGAGAAGATCCCTTTGTTCGGCACCGGCGGGGGCGCGCATATGGCCGCTCAGATGGGGGTTCCCCTTTTGGGAGAGGTTCCCATTGACGCGGAGATGGTCGTCTCCGGAGACCGGGGGGACCTTACGTCGTTGATGGCCCAATCGGATCGAGAGATCAACGCGGCCTACCAACGGATCGCAGACAAACTCATGCCGGAGTCTGTGCATTGAGGGGGGGTCCATGGCCTTCGGTGCACGAATCCGTTGGGTGTGTCAAGGGGGAGAGAGGTTTCCAGGCGTCAAGGTAGGGGTATAAGATTTGGAACCGATGCGCATTCTTGTTATTGATGACGAACAGACCCTCTGCGATGGATGCCGCCTGGTGCTTCGGGATCAGGGCTATGCTGTTGAGATCTGCAGGAACGGCGTGACGGGCCGGGATGCCGTATTGACCGGCCGCCACGATGTCCTCCTCTTGGACTTGAAGCTCCCGGACATAAACGGCATGGAGATCCTGAAGACCGTCCGCAGGGAGCGACCGGATGTCCATGTGATCGTCATGACGGGGCACTACACCGTGGAGAATGCGGTGGAGGCCATGAAGATCGGGGCCTTTGACTATCTGACCAAGCCCTTTTCAGACGATGAACTTACGATTGCCGTTTCCAAGGCCGCAGAGAACAAGCGCCTGAAAGACGAAAATCGTCTGCTGCGGAGTCAATTGCTGGATCGGTTTGACTTCGGCGATATCGTTGGTGAGAATCCTCAGATCTTGGGCCTGTTTGAAGAGATAAAAAAGGTGGCCCCTACGGACAGCACCGTGTTGCTCTGGGGGGAGACCGGGACAGGAAAGGAACTCTTTGCAAGGGCCGTTCACGCTCAGAGCAAGCGGGCGGACCGCCAGTTCATCGGCGTAGACTGCAGCACATTTTCAGCGTCTCTTCTCGAGAGCGAGCTGTTCGGACATGTCAAAGGGGCCTTCACCGGGGCCGTCAAGGACAAGGCCGGCATCTTTGAGGCGGCTGACGGAGGGACCCTCTTTCTGGATGAGGTGGCGAATCTGAACACGGCCATTCAGGGCAAGCTTCTGCGGACCATGGAGACCCACGAGTTTAAGCCCGTGGGGGGGAGTCACATCAAGAAGTCCGATATGCGGGTCATTGCCGCCACCAACCGCGATCTAAAGATCATGGTGGATGAAGGGGCCTTTCGTGAGGATCTATGGTATCGATTGAATGTATTCCCCCTCTATATCCCTCCCCTCAGGGAAAGGAAAGACGACATCCCGAGGCTGGCGTATCATTTCTTAAACGTATACTGCCGTAAGACCGGGAAACGGGTGGACGGGTTTTCAGACGATGCCCTCCATATGTTGACGACCTACGACTGGCCTGGAAATGTCCGCCAGCTGAGGAATACCGTTGAACGGCTGGTTATTCTGGCTGATGGGAAGATACTGGATAACCAAAGCCTGACCGACAACTGGGAGACACAGGGCCCACCCTCTAAAACGCCGATCCCCGAAACCCTGCAGGAACTCAAGTCGGTCAAGAAGGACCTCCTGGAAAACCGATTCGGTCAAATCGAAAAGGCCTTCCTTGAACAGGCCCTTTTAGCTGAAAAGGGCAACATCAGCCGGGCGGCCAAACGGGTGGGAATGCAGCGCTCCAATTTCTCCGCACTCATGAAAAGACACGGGCTCTCCGCGGAAACCCTAAGAGCGATGGCCACCACCGGCCGAACCACCACGTAGATGCCTCTTGGGTGGCACCGTATCCCGCCCCATATTCCCGAATAAAAAATTATACACGTTTAACTACCCGAAATTTAGTGTTTTATCGTGAAACCGGCGTTCGAGGGTATACACGATTTTAT
>Ga0272444_10004493_pt1 | contig 12321 bp, 9 predicted proteins | sample SSMForm13_FD_201033 | JGI IMG/M metagenome (GOLD analysis project Ga0272444, IMG submission 201033) | Marine sediment archaeal communities from Little Sippewissett salt marsh, Falmouth, MA, United States - SSM-Form-13 | ecosystem: Environmental > Aquatic > Marine > Wetlands > Sediment ... | reverse complement strand
GTGGAGAGCAACATGCATAAAGTGTGGAGAGCAACATGCATAAAGTGTGGAGAGCAACATGCATAAAGTGTGGAGAGCAACATGCATATAAGAGCCTTGCACATGGGATATCTGATGCTGATCTCGCTGGGGATCGGAGCCTTTTTCGTGAATCCGGTTTGTGGGGCCGAGGACCCGGATGAACTCTACAGACAGAGACGGTTTGCCGAGGCCGAAACGATATACACCCGCTCAGACATGGATCATCCCAAAGACCTCAGATATCGCTACAACAGGGGGTGCGCCAGTTTCCAGAAGGGAGACTACCAGGGGGCCATGGCCGCCTTCAGCAGTGTGCTCAGACGGGCCACAGACCGGGAAACCCGTTTGAAAGCGGCCTTTAACCTGGGCAACACCGCTTTCAAACGGGATGACCCGGCCTCAGCGGCCGCATATTATCGACAGGTCCTCCGGATCGATCCTGGCAACGAGAAAGCCAGATACAATCTTGAAATGGCCATTCGAGCGATGAAAAACCAGAAAAAAACGGGCCAGGAGCAGCAGAAGTCCAACGGGGAAAAGGGCAAACAAAAAAATTCCAAGAAAGAAGGAGGCTCCAAAAAAAATGCAGAGGGAGAGAGCCCCTCTTCCGGAGCCGATTCAGAAAAGAAGGAGGCGCGGGAAAACGCCCCTGAGGAAAAAGAAAAGGGGGGTGATCGTCCTTCAGGAGAGGAGAAGCGATCAGATGAGAGGGAAGAGGGACAGGGCGGTCAAGAACCAAAGACCGAGGAAACACCCCCTAAGGATCTCTCAGGGGACTTGAAGCCCCTCCAGGAACCACCTCCCGAGATAGACGAAGAGGACGGTTCCGGCACATCGGCAACCCGGATGGACCGGCAGAAGGCCGAAGCCCTTTTGGACAACGTCAAGGAAGATCGTTCCAGGTTTTTGCAGCTGCAGGCACGGGAAAGGACGCATCGAGGGGTCTCGTCAGGAAAGGATTGGTAGGATGAAGAAGCGTTTTCTGTTGTTAGCGATCTGGATCGGGCTGTGGATGCCTGTCCAGGCCGCTGCCGATATTTCGGTCTCAATAACACTGGAAAGGGAGACGGCCACGCTCTCGGACGCTGTCCGGGTGGTGGTCGGTATATCCGGGGCCCGGCGATGTGACGCCCCCCCGGTTATCGAGGGCCTGAAGCCGTTTCGGGTTGCCCAAGGGGGGAGTTCCAGCCGGGTAGAAATCGTGAACGGTCGTATGACCTCGGGCATCGACTACACCTATTATCTGTCCGCAACCCGGCCGGGAAAATTTGAGATCGGACCGGCCCGGGTTCAGATCGACGGTCGGACCTTTCAAAGCAATACCGTTGGGCTAACCATTGTCAAACAGGACGCTCACACATCGCCCGCCAGGGGACCCATTTTCCTCTCTGCCTCGGTTTCGGCAAACAGTGCGTTCGTTGAGGAGCAGGTCCTCTACACCCTCAAGCTATACCTCAGGACCCGAGTGTCCAACATCTCCCTGGAACTCCCGGAGCAGGATCATCTGAGATTTCAGCAACTGGGCAAACCAAAGGAATATCAAGGGGTGCTGGAGGGAACCCCCTATCAAATCGTCGAAGTCCGTTACGCCTTGATGGGCATCAGGGAAGGGGATTACCAGATACCGCCTGCCCAGATGGAGATGACCGCTTATAGCGGCCGGCAGTCGGAGCGGGGTTCCTTTGACCACCCCTTCTTCACAGACCCTTTCTTTAACCGAAGGAGACCCGTGAGGGTGTCCAGCGAGCCGCTGAGGTTACGCATCAGTGCCCTCCCCAGGGAGGGGAGGCCCTCGGATTTCAGCGGCCTTGTGGGGAGCTTCACCATTATCTCCCGGCTCCTTCCCCCCAAGATACGGGCGGGTGAGTCCGCCACCCTGACCGTACGGGTCAGCGGCCGCGGGAACGGGCATCGCATTCCAGACCTGAAACTCCCCGTCCTGGATCACCTTAAGGTCTATGCGGATGAACCGGTTTTTGCGGCCGGCCACGATCAAGAGGGCCTGACGGGCGCCAAGACAATGAAATGGGCCATTGTGCCTGAATTGCCGGGCGACTATGAGATCCCCCCCCTCTCTATCAGCTTTTTTGATCCCAAAGAAAGGGCATACCGGGTCATTAAGAGTGCCGTGCACGCCCTAGCCGTTATTCCCGGGAAAGGAAAGATGCTGATGGTGAATGCGGGGAAAGAGCGGGAAAACGGTTCTCAACGGCCTGAAAAGGAGGAGATTAAGGAGATCGGACATGATATCCTTCCCATTCATACCTCCCTTAGAGGCCTCGAAAACCGGGCCTGGGCGCGGTTTAGGTGGCCACTCCTCTGGGGCATCCTGTTTCTGCCGCCCTTTTTGTACGGGTCCACACGCCTGGGACTGCGCCTCAGAAAACGATCCGTACAAACCGTTTCCCTCCAGCGGGCCAGGAAAGCGGGAAAGCATTTGATCCACCAGTGCCGTGGATACGAGAGAGACAATCCGGAATATCTCCTCCTGATCGCAAGAAACTACTTCAATGATCGCTTCGGCCTTTCCCTTGCTGCCCTCACCCCGGAAGAAGCTGTGGGCATTTTGACCGACAACGGGGTGGCCCCTGAAACCGCAGAGAAACTCCGGAATGTTTTAGAGGGCATCGAGAATGCCGTGTATGCGGCCGACCGGCGGGGACTGAGCGGCGTAGGCAAAACGCTTCCGGGAATCATCAAGGCGATCGAAAAGGAGATCCGGTGAAAAAGCGCATCTGGTTGACCGTGGTCCTTCTCATGGCGGGGATTTCCGCCCTTCCGTATGCGCGTGCCGACGCCACGCATGAGGAGGCGTTTTTTACGGCAAACCAGGCATACCAGGAAGGGCACTACGCAGAAGCCATAAATGGATACCTTGGGGTCATCCAGTCAGGACACGCCGGCGGTTCCGTCTATTACAACCTGGGGAATGCCTATTTCAAATCCCATCAACTCGGCCGGGCGATTCGGGCCTATGAACGGGCACTTCTCTTTGCGCCCAGGGACCCGGATCTCAACTTCAATCTTTCTCATGCCCGGGATCAGACACGGGACGCCATCGGTGAATCCCGGGGGACTCTGAAGACAATATTTTTCTGGGTCAGCTCATTTAGCTTTAATGAGTTGTTCGGGTGCTTCGCCGTCTTGAATTTCATGTTCTGGGCGATCCTTATTTTAAGGCTTTTCAAGCGATCCGAATGGTTGTATTATCTTTTTCTCATCATCATCTCCTTATGGATGCTGTCAGGCATCTCTTTCGGCCTCAAATATTGCTGGGTCAGCAGCGATGAACGGGCCATCGTCCTGGAAAAGGAGGTGACAGTCCTGGCCGGACCCGACACGGCCGACACAACCCTTTTCAAGCTCCACGAAGGTACGGTGGTGCATCTTGAGAGATCCGAGGACGGGTGGTCACTGATTCACCTGTCCGACAACAAACGCGGGTGGGTTCCGGAAACGGCTGTCGGTAGAATCTCATTGAATTCAAATGGCCCGGTTCGGGGGGAAAAGGGATTTCCACGCCCTCTTTCTGATACCTAAAAACTGAGACTAGTTAGCCGGTTTGAAAGGAGAGCAGCCTTCACCGTGAAAAAGGAAATTGTACTCGACGAAGCCGCCCAGGAACTTTTTGCAGCACTCGGAGGCATTGATACATCTTCCGCCGCCAAGGGCACTCCTGGCGATCAGGGAGACCTTTCTGCTACCCTGGGCCAGGAAGACCGGCGCATGGATGAATGGCGTATTGCCTTGATCGAGTTCCTTTTTCGTTTGGGGGGTCACCTGAAAGGCCTAAGGCTGACGGGGATAAACGAACAGCGGGTCTCGGAACGAGACGATCTTTTTCGTTATTTGTCACGACTGATCCAAATGCCGGACAGGGGAAGCAAAATACTTCTCCGGTTCCGTGGAATGGGTTTCGGGACGGTGGGAAGGAGAGGACATGAATCTGATTATGTGGTTACGTATGGTCCGTTGACACTCGATATCCCCATTGTCAAGGCGGTCGTGAACCGGCGGGGGGTGAGCGCTTCCCATCTGCCCGGAAGGCTGTCCAGTGCCTTTGAGCTTTTTAGCTCTATGCAAATAAACACCCTTCATATTTCCCTTCGAGAGTGGAATGAAACGACCCAAAAACGAATGGATCTCTCCTTCCAGGGGTTGGCCCATTATTTCGTAGGCTTTTCAAGATCCTCCAGGCTCACACACGGCGCACAGACCCAAGAAACGGAATCTCCCGGAGTGGTCTTGGACCAGCACCAGAGACCGGATCCCAGTTTGACAATGCTTGCCTACGTTAACGGGTTGAGCGTCGAAACGGTTCAATCTCTGGCCAATAAGGTGGCGCTTATGCTGCTCCAGGCGGATGCCGAATCCCCCTTGAACCAGCACGCCAACATTTATGAGGCCATCTTTGCCTTCAAAAACCTTCGTGAAAAGCTGATGAGATCGCCCATCGAAGTAAACAACGTGCGGTGGCTGATAGCGGACAGGGATGATGAAGTCATTACCCGTGAAAAGGCCGCTGTCGGGCGCCTGGTCATGGAGAAGTTCTCTGATTCACCGAAACGGGCGGCACAGCTTATTGAAAGCATTTATGGTACCGATTTTCCGGATCTGGCGGCCGATGCCCTTGACGCTCGCCTGGGACGGGTGACCGATTTCCTGGATGAAATCGAGCCCGACGGGAAAAATCAGATGGTGGAAGAGGAGGTCCTGGGCCAGGTGCATGACCGGCTGGAACAGGTCCCTGAGGAAATCTTCGACAGCCTCGGCATGAAGGATTCAACAGCTGAAGCCCCTCTGGAGAAGACGGCTGCGGGAGGGGGGAAACTCCACCACAAACTGCTGGGTATGGTGTCCTTCTTTAAGCGCCGGTTTGGGACCAAGAAGAAGATACGCCAGATGATGCATAAGCCGGTTGAATTCGATGACCTGGACTATGAAACCATCGCCGAGGATTTCGGCATTACCCTTGAAGATGCCAGAAAGCTTGTAAAACTGCTAAAGAGCTGCTTTGACGGACAGGGGCATTTTCTGAGACCGGCCTTTGAAAAAAATATCCCCGCATTTGCCAAGCATGAAAACAAGGTATTTGAATTCCTTTGGTATTACCTTAAAGAAATCAAAGGCCGGGAAGACCGTGTTGCCTTCCTCAATTCAATCCAGAGCCTCATCTCCCAGATGAAGCGGAAAAAAGAGGCCATGAGGATCATCCTTAACGATCTCATCAAGGTTCCGGAGACCGTCTCCTTTTCAGACCGAAATGCACTGATGCTCGCGAATCTGCTGATCCGGAAGTACAACAAGGAACTCCGGATGGACATAGAAATTTCGCCGGAGGAGGTATTGCGGGTGAGGGATGGCCTCGACATGGAAATCATCAATAATATTCATGCGTTACTCGATGAAAAGCGGGAGCCGTTCATCGGCAAACTGCAAAGTATCCACCGCAAGACCAAGGAAATGTTGAATGGGAAGGACGGTGGCTCGCCCATCCCTGTTCGCTACCTTCTCTCTCTCGAAAGGGAGTGCTACATCTTTGTTTCGCTCGTCGGAGGCGGTATTGCCCACAGGATTATGTATGGTGCAGCCAAGGAATATGGTGACCCGACAGCTGAAATCTATCACCTCACAAGAAGCGGCCGGGCCATAAAAGGGCTGATCCAGATTTTGAGGGTGACCCTTCGGGGACTGGCTCGGTTTGGTGCCTCTGAAGACAAGATCCTCTTGAAGGAGGTAAAATCCTCGGAGCCTGAATTCATGGCTCTGACCAAAGACGACTCGGTGAGATATTCAATCGCCAATCTGATGAAGTGGATCAGCAATCTAGTGGCATAAATCACTCCAATCCCGCCATGCCCCTCCCGCCTGCAATGGCTCCTTTGCCGACGTCCTTGATTCCCCGGAAAGGGGTTCTATACAGTGAAAATCCGCCGTCGGTTGGCGCCTCCCTTAAACAGTGCTTCCGGGCATACGGCCTTTTAGGCGATATTGTTATCAGGCCACCCTTTCTGGATGTCATAGGCCTCCGCCGCCTCAATGGTCGTGAGAGACTGAATAGCGGCCTTATGATCCCACGAGGCCCGGTAGTTGGCATAAATCCAGTCGGTCACGGCCCCGTGAAACGCAAGGAGCTCCTCCTTCGCCATAGGGACATTCTGATTATCGCTGGTACGCCATGCAAAACCCTCGGGTAATTCAGCCCCGGGCAGTGCCATCCTTGCGGCTGCGGCGGTCAGGTTGCAGCGGCTCCTTTCACGACTGTCAAATGCATTTCCCCTGAAGACAACTCCCCCTGCCGTTTTGCGATCCCGCAAGAGATTGATCTGTTCACACCGTTTGGCAACCACCTCTTCCAACGTGATCAGCACATCTTGGATAACGGCCATGATGGCCTCCGGCTCTATCGGCTTTTCCAAAAACGCATCCGGCCTCGACTCGATGAACCGGTTCAGCACCTCTTCTGTGGGTTTATCCCCTAACGACTCAATATCTTCATGATAATCACGCAATTCAGCCAGGTGTTTTAAGAATCCACCCTCGCCGGTGAGAATGATGACAGGGATCTCCTTGTATTCCGGTGACTTCTTAAGTTCGTTGAATACAAATATGCCGCTTTTCTTGGGCATCCGAAGATCCAGGAGGATCAGGCCTGGGGAGACCTCCGCGACCTTGTTGAGGCCCTCTTCGCCGTCAAAGGCGCTGTGAATGTCGCTGAATCCGTTTTCCTCCAGAATGGTGGTCAAATAGCGGACATTCTCCTTTTCATCATCAATAATCAAGATCCTTGTATCTTTCATCGTATCCTCCTTGTGTGGGTGTTAACCGACGGCCTCTACTTTTCTTGACAACACCGTTGCCAGATGTTACGAAACGGTCGAGTGATTACGTGTATTCGCCAATGAAACCTGAAGCATCAAGCCAGCCCGTAAACGGGGCTGGCTTATCTGAAAACAGAGAGATGTCCATTGCATATCCGGTCGTTAGCATATCCGTTACCACCGTCGTTGACCTGGAAGCATACCGGGTGACCATCGGCTCTGTCTGGACCAAAGGGAACCTTCTGTTTCGCGCAACGGCATACGGACGGGACCTTCTGACCGGCCTGAATCGCTGGGCACTGGGTGAGGACGGAAACGGTCGCACCTACATCCTGTATCCAGCAGTCCATCCCAGGTCAAAAGCCCTGGTTATCCAGCCCATGGACAGTTACTATTGCTTCGAAATATCCCCTTTCGAGCCCTCAGCCTGAGCAGGATCATCGATTCGTATCGTGAAGACCGATCCCTTGCCCGGTGACGATGTCACGGAAATATCCCCTCCGTGCTCGGTGACGATTTTGTCGGTCACACACAGCCCTAATCCGGTTCCCCGCCCCTCTTTGGTACTGAAAAAGCGGGAGAAGAGTTTGGCCCGGGTTTCTTCTGTCATCCCGGCACCGTTGTCGCGCACCACAAACCGAAGGTTTCCTCCGCCCCGCTCCACACGGACGTTGACCGTGGGGGTCTCTCCCTCGGCATAGGGTTTCTCTCTACAGGCATCCACGGCGTTGGAGACCAGGTTCAACAAGGCGCGCTCGATGGTCTCGGGGTCCAATTCTACCACAGTCCCCTCCTCTCCGCTACAGGAAATGGCAATCCCCTCCTGTTCGGCAGAGGCCGCAATGAGGTTGACCGTGTCATTCGCAAGCTTCAGCGGGTCTGTGGGTACCAAGCTCGGTTTTCTATCCCGACAGTAGCTGAGCATATCGAGGCTGAGTCGGCTGATCCGCTCGATACCCTTCTGGACATTTTCCCATCCTTCCCGCAACAGCTGTGAATCGTCCCGCTTGAGGCCGACATTGAGCATATAAGACCCCCCCTTGAGGCCATTGAGAACATTTTTCATGCAGTGGGTGATACCGGCGACGGTCTCTCCCACCGCTGCCAGCCGTTCCTGTTCCATCAGCTGGCGGCGTAAGCGGTTTTCTTCGGTGACATCCCGGCTGATCCCCACGGTTCCGAGGACCCGGCCCTTGCTGTCCTTTAATTGCGAAAGGGAGAGGCGGACCTCCACTTCGTTTCCGCTCTTGGAGACAAGCGTGGCCGGAAAGTTATTCACAGCACCCTCTGCTGCTATTCTGCCCATGAGTTCCTGTCGCTCATCCGGCGCTTTCCAGAGGGTATCAATATGCGCACCGAGCACCTCCTCTGACCGGTATCCCAGCATGTACTCCCCCGCGGGGTTGAATGTGACAATGCGGGCACGCAGATCCGTGGTGATGATCATGTCGGAGGAATGGACCAAGATATTCTCGAGATATTCCTTATGCTGCTTCACCGCCTCCTGAAGTTCCACTTCCTCGGTCATATCCCGCGCCATGACGGCAAACGACACCATCTCTCCCTGCTCGTTCAATATGGGGAAACGTACGGTGTGAAAGTGAAACGTCTGTCCATTAATCGTCATCCTTTCATTAAAAAAAAGGGTCCGCTTTTGGTCCAGGACTTGCTGATCGTGGTCGGTCATGGACGCGGCAAGCGGCTGTTTGAAGAGGTCCTTATCGGTCTTCCCAATCACACGCTCCCGTGGTATCCCGATGTAATGAACGGTCGCGGGGTTAACGTACAGATACGTCCCCTTCAAATCCTTGATGCAAATGATATCCTGAGCCGACTCCAGAAACTGTCTGAGTTTTCGCTCCGCCTCATTCTGCACCTGCTGTTTCTCCGTCTCAATCTGAACCAAGTCCCACAGCAGGCGCGCCCCCCGATGATCAATGGAACTTACATCCAGAGGTTTGCTGCGGATAATTTCTTCACGGACGTCATTGGAGCCGGTCAGTTCAATAAGCAGATTCAATCCTGATATATCGTACAGTTCCTTAAAGTCGGTGGTCGTGAAGATCCCCATCTGTTTCGCCCGAGAGATCCCTGGGGCCGTCGGATCACAATCGGCGACACCCACGATTGCCATGTTCAACCGATTGAGCCGTTCCTGACTCAAGAGGATCAGGAGATCATCACACGCCTTGCCCCCACCGATAATGGCAGCCCTGAGCGGTACGCCGGACTGGGCCCCTCTCCGAATCACCGAGGTTGTATTTCCATCGGCCGTTAAATGCTTATTCAGGCGCATAGAATTCTGCTCCATCCTAATGTACGGGCTCAACGAGCGCTTTTGAAATCGTCCTACCCCAGGCTATTTGCAAAATTGCAGCATCCACGTTCCCGGCATCTCATCGCTTCACCCCATGGGTGCAGGAGAATTGCCGCGGCAGATGAGGGTGTTCCTCCCCGATCCGCTTGCTGTGGACCTTCTTTCACAACAGCCAAGAGCATAAAGCATGCCATGAGTGGAAGTCCACCAGAATCCTTGTATAAGGCTTATCTCTTTTGCCATCTCTTCCATCGACCTGAAAAACCATCCCTTTTGGGTATCTTGTCTCTATCGAAGACTTGCCTCTTTCCTTCTGCTTTCGGGAGACGCCCGCTTTCGTAAGCTATACGGGATGGTGGTGGTAATCACGACGGGGAGTCCCGCGCCGGTGTCCTGCGTCATCTCCAGGACAAGTCTGAATGAGCGAAAAGGATCTCCTTTGGCCGAGTGGAGTATAGGCACGCAGGCGGGTTCTGTCAAATCAGAGTTTGGGAGATGGATCCGCGGCTAACCAGGGCGTGGCAAAAGGATTCCTGCAAAATCAGCGAAATATGACCCCGGGTTTTCCGGATTCCAGGAAGGGAAGGGTTCATGTTTTCGTTCGTATACAGGGCCGAAACGGGTGAATTTTGACGGGCTGTTGAAAACGTGTTATGATGGAGATGTGTGGACTGAATACCTCTGGTGTTCCGACCCGGCGGCTATCCAAGGCAGATGACGTGGGAACGGCGACATCGCGCATAAACGTTGTTATAGCGGGTTGAAATGAGAAAATTTCTTTTGAGCATGTTGATCTGTCCCGCCTGTCTTCCGGATGAAAACGGCCTGGACAGCCGTATTGTCTCAGAACAGCAAGCGGATATCCTCGAGGGGTCCCTGGTATGCAGACATTGCGGAAGAGAATACGCGATTCAAGATGGCGTTGCATTCCTCGATCCCACGGTTTCCCCTGATGCGGCGACATCTGAATCCAAATATGAAACGGCTCCGGTTTTGTCCTCTTATCTCTGGAGCCATTACGGGGATCTGCTCAATGACCCGGACGCGACCCCGGCCTATCGGGAGTGGGCAGATCAGATCCATCCCCATTCGGGAGTGGCCCTGGATGCCGGGTCGGCGGTGGGCCGTTTTGCATTTGAAATGCGTACGAAGAGTGAACGGGTCGTTGGCATTGACAACTCGGTGTCGTTTATCCGATGTGCCAGGGCCCTCATGACCCACCGAACCATGATCATCGGGCTAAAAGAGGAGGGCGTCTTGGAGCGGGAGGTCACCATCTCCCTGCCTGATTCATGGGACACCCGGCAGGTTGAATTCATTGTGGCAGACGCCCAGGCCCTCCCCTTTCCGGCAGGCACTTTCTCGTCTCTGGCCTCGCTGAATCTTCTCGACAAGGTCCCGATGCCTATCCAGCATATGAAAGAGATGCACCGCGTGGCCGCACGACATCAGACCCAGATGCTGATCTCCGACCCTTATTCCTGGTCCGAAGAGGCAGCAAAAGAAGAAGACTGGCTGGGTGGAACCGACAAAGGGCCTTTTTCCGGCAGGGGGATTGAGAATGTCAAGGCCCTTCTGACCCGTTCCACCTACGGATGGTTCCCTCCATGGCGGGTGGAAGACCATGGACACATCTGGTGGAAAATACGAACCCACGCCAATCACTTTGAACTCATTCGGAGCTGCTATGTAAAGGCGGTCAGATGATAAAGGCATGGGGGTCGGGAGGCTTCACCCGGGCGACCACCTTCCCTAACACTCACTATTGCTGGGCCTTTCCCTGATTCGCCACAGCGGCCATGGCCTTTTTCACGGCCCCCGGATCGCCCAGGTAATAGCGATCCACGGCCTTCAGATCATCATCTAATTCTGACTCACTTCCCTCTTTCTTGGTGAACAAGGTCTTTAATTCATGCCAATTTGATCAAGGACGGGTCATAATCGGAAGGGGCCTCATATCCGATGAGATTACAAATTGTAGCAGCCACATTACTAAGGCCCGGCGTATCTAACTTGTTCAAGGAGAAACTGTTTGCTCTCGAGTAGTCCTTGAGAATGAAAGGAACCGGGTTTTTGGTGTGGGCGACCATAGGGGTGCGCCTTCCGTTCTTTTCTGTCCACATACAGTCAGCGTTGCCGTGGTCGGCCGTAATGATCCCCACTCCACCCGCATCCCTGATGGACTTTAGGAGCCTGCTTAGGCACAGGTCCACTGTTTCTACGGCAATACGGATGGAGATAGGGACGCCCGTGTGGCCCACCATGTCGCCGTTGGCATAGTTCAGGCGGATGAATTTGTATTTGCCGCTGCGGATGGCGTCTATTACTGCATCGGTTATCTCTGCTCCCTTCATCCAGGGCCTAAGGTCAAACTTAACCCTGTCCGATGGGATTTCCACGTATTTCTCCAATCGTTCATCAATGTAGCCGGAGTTGTTTCCGTTCCAGAAATAGGTAACGTGGCCGAATTTCTGAGTCTCCGAAATGGCGAAAGATGTAATGTTCGCAGCGCAGAGATATTCACCCAAAGTCCTATTGATGGCAGGCGGTTCAACCAAATAATTTTTAGGTATATGAGCGTCTCCATCATACTCCATCATACCCGCGTAAAAAACATTGGGAACCCGTTGGCGGTCAAACTCGGAAAAATCAGGCTCATCAAAAGCGCGGGAAATCTCAATCGCCCGGTCACCCCGAAAATTGAAAAGGATAACGGCATCGCCATCTTCTATGGTACCCACTGGCTTTCCATCTCTTACGACCACAAAAGAGGGTAGGTACTGATCTATAATATCCGGATCCTCAGCATAATAGGTTCGGATTGCCTCAGAGGCTGAAGGGAAACCGCGGCCTTCTCCAAGGACATGGGCATTCCAACCATTTTTCACTACGTCCCAATTAGCGTTATACCGATCCATGGTGGTGACCATTCGTCCACCTCCGGATGCGATGCGGTAGTCCCGACCGGATGTTGAAAGTTCCTTCAGCCTTTTTTCCAGGGGCTCAATATAGGTAAGAGCGCTTTTTTCGCCCACATCCCGGCCGTCGAGGAGACAGTGCATACGAACCCGTTTCATGCCATCAGCGACGGCACGTTTTAGAAGGGCGTACATGTGGTCAACGTGGCTGTGAACGTTTCCGTCGGAGACCATGCCTATGAGA
>Ga0272444_10004492_pt1 | contig 12324 bp, 14 predicted proteins | sample SSMForm13_FD_201033 | JGI IMG/M metagenome (GOLD analysis project Ga0272444, IMG submission 201033) | Marine sediment archaeal communities from Little Sippewissett salt marsh, Falmouth, MA, United States - SSM-Form-13 | ecosystem: Environmental > Aquatic > Marine > Wetlands > Sediment ... | reverse complement strand
GAAGGAATCTTAAAGGCCTGCACGACAAAAGTCCGAATGAAAAGGGCCAGGACAACGGCAACCAGTATCGCTTCGGCGTATTCGCGAAAGATACTCTTTTTTGGCTGAATAGGCCCTTCAGAGGATGGGGCTTTATTCAAAGCGATGGGTCTCCCTTTCTATCTTACACTGAGGGAAGCAATTCCTGCGGTTCCCCTAGGGTGAACTTCCCCTTCTGTATCCATTTCTTCAAGGTCTCTGCAATCTCTCTGGCCCGCACCACGCTCGACAGGGGAACGGTGGGCACGTCTCTGCCATTGACACGAATATTACCGCTCTTGAGTTCACCATAACTGACCGTGCCGTAGTGCTTTGATATGCCCTGTGGATAGTCATGTCCGTAGTCCACAATCTGGGTAAAGATCTCATCGTCTGAAACAGCCGTAAACTGCACTATCTCTTCATTGAGGATCGGAATCGGTACGCCCAGACCCACAGCTAACGAGCACCCGTACCCCTGAATGCTTACCCCCACGAGCCACTTGGGACTCATCCTTTTCAGGTCTCCCATCACCCACAGCGTGCCTGCCGGGGTTAGAGGGATACCCTTTTTGGTTCTCTTGACCTTGGCTTTGTGCTGGGTGCCGTGGGAGACGACAAACCCCTGACCTCCGCCAAGGAAGATTTTTGTGCCTGTCCCAATCGTCCTATAATAAGGGTCATTCATGAGGGGGCTCAACTGTCCTGCAGAACAGTAGTTTGCATTACCGGCGTTCGGTTTAAGGGTGCCCATATACGTGTAAATCGTCTTGTCGCTGAAATTGATGGCACAGTTATAGTTTTGATACGCATTCCTGGGGTCACAAAGCGTCGCCTGGGGAAGCTTCTTGAGGGTGATATCCTTTTCAATCCCTCGGTTAGGATAACAATCCGTTCCATAGGCCGTGGCCCTGAGCTGGACGGTCTTGCCAGCGACAAGATCCTGAATCACGTGGCCGCCTCCGTATTTGAAATCTCCGGGGTGGACCTTATTCAGGGGATCCTCTTCGCAGGGCTCCGTGGCCCCGATATAGCAATCCACTGCGGCCAGACCGGCATATGCCGGCACATTGTTAAGCCAGAGCCTGGAGGCTTTGATGCCAGGCACTGAATGGCCAAAATTGATGAATGCCCCCGACGAACACATGGGTGAAAAGGTCCCAGTGGTGACGACATCCACATGGCGAGCTGCTTCAACGGCACCTTTCTCTCTTACAATATCAATAATTTCTTCCGCCGTTACCACAACGACCTTGCCGTCTCTGATTCTCTGATTGATATCCTGGACGGTTTTTTGGACCTTATGGCGCTTCATGGCGTTGTTCCTTTCTTTGACTCACGTGACATGTCGTGAAGCCTATCTCCAGATACCCACCCGTCATCCTTTGATCGGTCCTGGGGCATCCGCAAACTTTTCTCCAATATTATGTTTGATCCAGGCTGCATCCCACCATTCCACTGGATTCACAAAGGTCTCATGAATGAGGATGGAAAAATGGAGATGGTCCCCTGCGGCTAGGCCCGTGCTGCCGGTCAAACCGATGACTTCCCCCTTTGAGACCATCTGGTCTCTCGTCACCCCGATGCGGCTCAGATGCCCATACAAGCTAAAAAGGCCCAAACCGTGATCTATGATAATCGTCTTACCATAGATACCCAGTTCCCGGGCAAAGGCGACCCGTCCACGATTGGCCGCGGGCACAGCCGAATGGGCCGTGGACGCAAGATCTATTCCGAGATGCACTTGATGATCTATGGCTCGACCCTGGTACTGGTAGGTCCGACGTTCGGCAAATCCGGCCCTCCGGGCCGAGCCTGGAAGTCTCAGAAATGCTCCCGTCCAGTGTCGCTTAGCATCACTGTCCCGGCAGGCATCTTTAATGGTTTCGTGATTGGCCTGTCGCAGATTTCTGTTGACTGCCAAGAACGTTTCAAGCAGGGAGGCGGGGGGGTGCCCCACGCCCAAAGAACCCTCAAATTCAGGCATCTTCTTTTCAAGGAAGGCGTCTGAAATATGGATGGTATCCTGCTTGAAGGTTTTTGGATTGATGTGATGGACAAACCCTGACCGCGACGTATTGCCCGCCCTGTCCGTGGCGGTCACAAAGAGCTGTGCTTCCGTTTCTTTATTGTGAGGGAGGGCAAAAAAGCCCACAAACACGCTGGCATCGGGGAAAAGGCCGCTTGAGCCCGAAAAGAACCGCTCGTCCACCTGCACACCACTTTTGGCAACCGGTTCAGAAACGCGATAAATGGCGAGCCCTGCGCCACCCTGATTGAGATTGTGGTTGTGGGTGATCATTTCAATGCTGGGCGGCTTGGTGTCAATGACCAGCTTCTGTTCCTCATAAAATCTGTTGCCAGAGAACCATTCTCGGTAAGAATGGTCCCAAAGGGCGACCCTAAGAAGGGCTTCCCCATCTCTTAGACCGAGGTCATGCGCCTTGATGTCGATAGAGACCGGTTGCTTTCGAACGACGCCCCCCATGAAGAATCCCTCAGAAGGAAAGGTTTGATCAAAGACAACAATTTCCTTCCCTTGTTGAATGATGGCGATCCATAGCCTCTTGAGACCGCTTCTCTGATCAGAGGCGAGTGCCTGGAGGGTGTAAGATTGACCGATGGCATGGATCGGTCCTTCCCAGCGGAATTCTGGTGCTTCGCCTTCCAGTTTCTTGATCGCCAACCATATGGATGCCGTTAGAAGAGAACAGACGGCGACGCCGACTAAAAAGTAAGCGACCTTTGAGATTCTAGACTTGTCTGCCATGTGATGAGCCCGTTAGTTGCGAAATCCGTGTTTTATCCGGCAGAAAATTGTTTAGAGAACCACGAAAGAGGGAGCCACCAAAGGAGAAAGACACGAAATTTTTCTGGACCTCTCTTTTTCCTGCTTTCGTGTCCCTTTGTGTTTTCGTGGTAATAATTTTTCTTGGTTCCGGTGTGCCCGGGTTAGGGTGATTGGAGAAAATTTGCGACGGACCATAACAACTTGCGTGTGAACAATCAAGGTCGATTTATACGCCCGCCTTGTCCCGGGGTGATCCTTGACATTTTAGCGGGCGTACGTTAAAAATATATATGTTTGTTAAACTTAGCTTCTCTGGTCCTCACAGGTCGGTCTTGTTGGCACGGATGTCGCATGCAACATCTTGTTAACGTAAGGGGAATCAGCATCGGCGGGGAAAATGAGCTGGTGTTGATCGCCGGCCCCTGTGTCATTGAGAGCCTTGAATCGACAATGGCCGCAGCGGTCTTTCTTAAGGACCTTACGGATGAACTTCAGATTCCGTTCATATTCAAGACCTCCTATGACAAGGCCAACAGAACCTCATTGAGTTCCTACCGAGGTCCGGGCCTTTCCAAAGGATTGGACATCATTTCCACCATCAAAGACAAGCTTGGCATCCGGGTGCTTTCTGACGTGCATCGATTTAGCGAGATTGCTCCGGCCGCCCAAGTCCTCGATGTGCTCCAGATTCCCGCTTTCTTGTGTCGCCAAACGGATTTTGTTACGGCCGTCTCTGAAGCAGGAAGGCCGGTCAATATTAAGAAGGGGCAGTTCTTGGCCCCATGGGATGTTGAACATGTGGTAGAAAAGGTGTTGTCTACGGGGAATCGGCAGATTATAGTCACTGAACGAGGTACCTCTTTCGGTTATAACAATCTGGTGGTTGACTTCCGCGGTCTGGCGATCCTGCGCGATCTGGGCTGGCCCGTGGTATTCGACGCCACACACAGCGTGCAGCTTCCAGGAGGGGCGGGCAAGGCCTCCGGGGGGCAGCGGCAATTCGTGCCGATGATGGCTCGGGCAGCCGTGGCTGCGGGCGTGGATGGTATATTCATGGAGGCTTACGAGGACCCAGATGGCGCCCTGTGTGACGGGCCCAATTCCCTGGCACTGGAAAGGGTCAGGCCGCTTGTGAAACAGTTGAAAGCCATAGAAAATGCCGTTTCGTCGTCATAGAATTTGCACACAAGGGTTATGATGTTGTAAAATGTCAAGGATATACATGGTCATGCTTGGTTTGCTTGGGTTGATACTTGCCGGCTTCGGGGTGGGGTTACTCGGTGATCAGCCTTTCCGCAAGGGTCCAGAGGACTTGGTGTCGATCTCGCCTGAAAGCAAAGATATCAGCCTCAATCGCATTCACCACGTTGCTACCCGAGACGGCGTCAAGGAATGGATACTCGACGCCGAATCAGCCGAATATGACAAGGCGGAAAACAAGACCATTTTCACGGATGTGGCTGCCACCTTTTTTCTCAAGGACGGTGGACATATCCAGCTGACCAGTCGTTACGGTGTGCTTTTGACGGACACCAAGGATATGGAAGTTTCCAAAGACGTGGTTGTGCGCAGTGGACCGTATGAATTGAAAACGGAAAGGCTGTTTTATAAACACGAGAGCCGGTCCGTTTCTACGGATGTGCCGATCGTCGTCAAAGGCAATGGCGTGAAAGTGACTGGGGAGAGCATGCTTTTTTCGCTTAACACAGAACGGGCCGTTCTGAGGGGCGCTGTAGAGGCCGTGTTTGAGAACTGGACCCTCTAGATGCTCTTTTGACTCACTGGTGAGAGCCCAGAACACAACCAAGGTGAACCAATCAGGTGCTTTGTCGTGAACGACCCAAGGTGCATGAAAGGGCCCCTATTTATCCTGCTCCTATGTCTGGGGTGGGGAACGATCAGTCCTGTTTCATCTCAGCCCAGTGGGACGGCATCCAAGGACAAGACGGACCCTGGGCAACCCATCCATATTACGTCTGACGCGGTTGAATCGGATCATACCATGGGGTGGGTGGAGTTCACAGGAAACGTTAAGGCCACTGAGGAAGATGCGGTCATCACCGCTGATCGTATCAAGATTTTCTACAGATCAGATGGTGAAACATCCACGGCGGCGACCAGGATTGAAAAGATCATTTCTCAAGGCAACGTCAAAATTCTATTTGATAACAAAACGAAGACAGCAATGGCGGAAATGGCTGAGTATACCGCGGATCAACAGGTCTTGGTCCTGAGCGGGGGGGATCCCACCGTGTGGTCCGGCAAGAATGTCATCTGCGGGAAGAAGATCATCCTGTTTCAAGCTGAAGATCGAACCGTTGTAGAGGGGGATGGAAAGGAACAGGTGAAAGCCACCTTCTATACGGAAGGCGAAGGCGGTCTGGTCAAACGGAGACCATAGTGATGACGTTGCGCCCCTGGCGCCCATTTGCTATGATATTATTTCAATATTCTCTTTGTTAGGCGGATATTTGGATCCATGGCGACTTTAAGCGCAGAGGACTTGGTCAAGAGTTACAATGGCAGGCGTGTTGTTGATGCCGTCAGCCTGGAGTTAGAGAGCGGCACAGTCGTAGGACTTCTGGGCCCCAATGGCGCGGGAAAGACTACGACCTTTTATATGATTGTGGGACTAATACGTCCTGATCGCGGGAAGGTTTTTTTGAACGGGCAGGACATGACGGCTTTTCCTATGTATCTTAGGGCGCGCAAGGGGGTCGGGTATCTTCCTCAGGAGTCCTCGGTTTTTCGGAAGCTGACCGTAGAAGAGAACATTCTGGCGATCTTGGAGACGCTGCCCATGTCCCGGCCCGAACGAGCCACCCGACTCAAAGGGCTCCTTCAGGAATTAGGCGTCGAACACTTGGCAAGGCAGAAGGCTTATGCCTTGTCTGGAGGGGAACGCCGACGGGTGGAGATCACGCGGGCCTTGGTCAGGGCCCCTTCATTTATACTCCTTGATGAGCCCTTTGCCGGGATTGACCCCATAGCGGTTGCGGACATACAAAGGATTATAGAACACCTGAAGGAGCGAGGGATTGGCGTTCTCATATCAGACCATAATGTCCGGGAGACTTTGGGCGTTTGTGACCGGGCATACATCTTAAACGAGGGCGTCTTAATGGAATCGGGTACCCCTGAAGTTATCGCCTCCAGCAGTGTGGCGCGGGAAATCTACCTGGGTGAAGGATTTCAATTATAGTGGTTTTCTTATGTTTCTGATTGAGATGAATTAAGATGGCATTGGAACTTCGACAACAGCTGCGCCTGACCCAACAGTTGGTCATGACGCCGCAGCTTCAGCAGGCGATCAAACTGTTACAACTGTCCCGGCTGGAGCTGCTGGATGTTATTAATGAAGAACTGGTGGAGAATCCCCTGCTCGAGGAGACCGCCGAGGAGCAGACGGCCGCCGAGAGGGACTCGAATGAGCCTGTATCCGCCACACCAGCAGACCAGGATGAACTGAAACCTGTCAGTGTCGAAGAAACAGCTCGAGAAGATATTGACTGGACCAACTATTTGGACGAGTATAATGCCTCAGGGCCTGTGTATTATGAACCCGAAGAACGGGAGGCCCCAGAATATGAGAATTTTTTAGCCCGCCGCAATTCCTTGGTTGATCACCTCAGATGGCAGCTTCTCTTGTCCCTTCCCACCAAGGCTGAAGAGACGATCGGCAGTGCTGTCATCGGCAACCTCAATCCCGATGGCTATCTCCGGGCCACGGTGGACGATATCGCTGCCCTGACGGAAGCCGATGTCTCAGAGGTAGAAAAAGTCCTAGAAAAGATGCAGTCCTTTGACCCCGTTGGGGTCTGCGCCAGGGACCTGAAAGAGTGTTTGTTGATTCAGACCAAGCATTTAGGGCTGGAAGACTCCCTCGTGGTTCAGGTTATTCAGAACCACTTCAAACACCTGGAAAACAAGAACTACAAGGCTATTGCTCAGGCCTTGGGCGTTTCCTTTGACGATGTGCTTGGCGCTGTGGAAATCATCACTGGCATGGAACCAAAGCCAGGCCGCCAATTCAGTGATGAAGATCCCCAGTACATTAGCCCTGACATCTTTGTCTACAAGATAGGCGATGAATTCGTCATTGTCTTGAATGAAGATGGCATGCCGAAACTTCGCGTAAGCGCCTTTTACAAGCAGGCCTTGAATCAAGAGGGACCATCCGCCAGCCGTGCGAAGGATTACATTCAGAATAAACTCCGGTCTGCTGTCTGGCTCATCCGCAGTATTCATCAGCGCCAAAGGACCATTTACAGGGTGGTTGACAGTATTGTCCGTTATCAGCGAGATTTTTTGGAATCTGGGATCACCCATTTGAAACCCATGGTATTGCGGGATGTGGCTGAGGACATTGGCATGCACGAGTCGACGGTAAGCCGTGTGACAACGAACAAGTACGTCCACACCCCCCAGGGGACCTTTGAGTTGAAGTTTTTCTTTAATAGTTCCATCAGCCGACTGGATGGAGACGCCATTGCCTCGGCGAGCGTGAAGGCAAGGATTCGTCAAATCATTCAGTCTGAAGACCCCTCCAAACCGTATAGTGACAGGAAGATGGTTGAGATTTTGTGTGCTTCAAACATTGATGTGGCTCGCAGGACCGTTGCCAAGTACCGGGAAATGTTAGGTGTATTACCATCCAACAAACGTAAAAGGATACAGGGAGGTCCATCAGGATGCAAAAATCGGTAACCTTCATCAGCCTTGCTCCGTCAGAATCTCTGAAAACGTATGCCTTCGAAAAACTTGATCGCTTTGACAAATACCTTGCCAATCCGGCCACGGCAAACGTGGTGTTGACGGTCGAAAAGTTTCGGCATATCGCCGAAATCAATATTAGCGCAGATGGATTCATGATCAATGCTCACGAGGAAACCTCTGACATGTATTCAGCCATAGACATGGCTCTGGACAAACTTGACAAACAAATTAAGAAGAATAAGAAAAAATACAAGAAATCCAGATCGACCGCCGCCAGACGCAAGACTTTTCCCTATCAGCAGACCGGTGCGACGGCATCAGGGGATGTGGAGCACGAGTCGATGCCCAGGGTGATGAAAATCAAGAATATCGAGTATAAACCCATGGATGTGGATGAAGCGGTTTTACAGATGAGATTGATCAAAGACAGCTTTCTGGTTTTTACCGATGCCCAGACCCAACAGATCCATGTGCTATATCGCCTCAAGGATGGCAATTTCGGTTTGATTCAACCTTCTTTGTAGCAGGGATTCCAATGAAAATCTCGGACACCCTCAAAGAGGGCGCCATCATTTCAGAACTCAATGCCACTGACAAGAAAGCGGTATTGGAAGAACTGACTGGTACGCTAGTAGAGGCCTACGGGGTTAACCAGGAGGAAATGGTTCGTGTCCTCTTGGAGCGGGAGCGGCTTGGCAGCACCGGCATCGGAGGGGGTATCGCTATCCCTCATGGAAAACTAGGGGCCTTGAAGTCTTTGTTGATGGCATTCGGGCGGAGCCGCAAGGGTGTCGAGTTTGATGCCATGGATGGAAAACCTACCCACCTGTTTTTTCTATTGTTAGCCCCGGAAGATTCCACGGGCGCTCATCTCAAGATGCTCGCTAGAATATCTCGATCACTCAAGAACAGCGTTTTTAGGGAACGCCTGATGACCGCTGCGGACGGCCGGGAACTCTACATGGTGATCCAGAGGGAAGACGAAGACTTCTGATTCTGCATGTGAGACAGACATAGTTTCCCGTTTATGGTCTGCCCCTGTCCGACCATTTTCTGCGGGCTTTTTAGATGCCATTGAAGCAGCAAAACATCATCATCATCACCGGCCTTTCCGGCTCCGGAAAAAGTACAGCCATCAAGGCCTTGGAAGACGTGGGGTTCTTCTGTGTAGATAACTTGCCGGTTGTGCTTTTGCCCAGCTTCCTGGAGCTTCGTGTGGCGCCATCTTCGGGGTTTGAGAAGCTGGCCCTCGTCATGGACATTAGACAAGAGGGGTTTGTCTCCAGTTATGACAAGGTGCTGGACAACCTGACGAAGCAAGGTTACCAATTTAAGATTATTTTTCTGGAAGCCACGGACAACGAGCTTCTGAGACGTTACAGTCAGACACGACGGCATCACCCCTTGGCCGGGAAAGAGAGCCTTCTGGAAGGGATACGTGCTGAAAGAGATCAGCTTCAAGGCCTTAAGGGCATTGCTGACAAGGTCATTGACACATCCCGTTATAATGTTCACGAACTCAAGCATATGGTGTCACGCTATGTGCTTAAGGAGGTTCACACCGGCGACATTGAGCTTCATGTCTTGTCTTTTGGTTTCAAGTATGGCATTCCCCACGATGCAGATTTGGTGATGGACATTCGTTTCTTACCCAATCCGTATTTTGTGCCTGAATTGAGAGACCTGGATGGAACATCGCCACAGGTGGAGGCCTTTGTGAAGAAATGGGCCGAAACCGGTCTTTTTTTGAAGAAGTATTTAGATCTACTTGACTTTCTGATTCCCTTTTACAAGAAAGAGGGGAAATCCTATTTGACCATTGCCGTGGGTTGTACCGGTGGAAGGCATCGTTCTATTGTGGTGGCGAACGAAATCTTTCGCTTTCTTAAAAGAACGACAAACCGCATCAACTTGACACATCGAGATATTGAATTAAGTTAGCAAACATTACTTTTTCCGGGGATAGATTCATGATAGGCATTGTTATAGTGACCCACAGCGGTTTAGGAGCTGCCCTTATCGAAGCGGCTGAAGCCATCTTGGAAACCCCTCTGGAAGCGACTACGGCTGTTTCAGTGGATCTGAAGCATAGTGCAGAAAAACTGAGGAAGAAGATCCGAGACGGAATGAAGGCCGTGGATGAAGGCGATGGCGTCATCATTTTGACGGACATGTTTGGCGGAACGCCGTCCAACCTGAGTCTCTCGTTTCTTGAGGAGGGCCGCATTGACGTTCTCACAGGTGTGAATCTGCCGGTGTTGATCCGAGCCGCAAAGATGCGCAAGGACAGCAACCTCTCTGAGTTGGCTCAGAGCGTTGAGGCCTATGGGAAAAAGAGCATTTCATTGGCCAGTGGGGTGCTGAAAGGAAACAAAAGAAGTTAGGGAGGGTCCATGAACGTGCGTGTTGGCATCAACGGGTTTGGTCGTATAGGGCGACTCGCCTTTAGAGCTGCCCTTCAAAGCGAGGCCATAGAGGTTGTGGCAATCAATGACCTCACAGACGCTGTAACCATGGCACATTTACTCCGATACGATTCGGTTCATGGTCCCTTAGATGCCGAGATCGTGGCCCGAGATGATGCGATTGAGGTCAATGGTCGGTCTGTGGCTTACACAGCGATTAGAGACCCGGCTGACTTGCGGTGGGGAGACCTTGGCGTGGACGTGGTCATGGAATGCACGGGGTTTTTTCGGGACCGCAAGGCTGCCGGCCAACATCTGGAATCAGGCGCTCGCAAGGTGATCATTTCAGCGCCAGCCTCCGATCCGGACATCACCGTGGTGATTGGTGTCAATGATGCCTTGTATGACCCTAAGGCGCACCATATCATATCAAACGCTTCGTGCACGACGAATTGCCTGGCGCCGGTGGCAAAGGTGCTTTTTGAAAACTTTGGTATCAAAAAGGGACTCATGACGACGATTCATTCCTATACAGGAGATCAACGCCTTCTTGATTTTCCCCACAAAGACCTCAGGCGCGCAAGGGCAGCCGCCCTTTCCATGATACCCACCACCACGGGGGCTGCCAGGGCCGTTGCCTTGGTCTTACCCGAACTCAAGGGAAAATTGAACGGCTTGGCCATACGAGTGCCGACGCCCAATGTGTCTCTCGTGGACTTAGTGGTCGCGATAGAAAAGAAGGGCTTGACCGCAGAGGATGTGAATCGGGCATTTAAGGCAGCAGCTCAAGGCGCGCTGGAGGGCATTTTGGCCTATAGCGATCTTCCCCTGGTTTCCAGCGATTTCAACGGTACCACGTATTCTTCCGTTGTGGATGGGCCAACGACGTATGTTATCGATGATCTGGTGAAAGTCTTGGCCTGGTACGACAATGAACGGGGGTATGCCACACGCATGGTCGATTTGGCAGCTATCATGGCAAAAGACCTTTAAAGGGTGCCCAGTCGAGCATCTGGCATATCAGGGCCATGGGGCGCAAAAAGGCAAGGCAAAGAGCAGGCCCGCGGATTTGGGCCGGCGCTCTCGGGATACGAAGGAGACTTTAGATTATGGGAAAGCGCAGACCCTTGATTGCTGGTAACTGGAAGATGTTCAAGACCGCTCCAGAGGCTTCGGAGCTTGCGACTCGATTGAGGTCCTTGCTAGATGATTTAGACGATGTGGACACCATGGTGGCCCCGCCATTCACGGCCCTTGGGATCGTGGCCGATATTGTGAAGGGATCGGCCATCCATGTGGGCGGTCAAGATCTTTTTTGGGAGATGGAAGGGGCCTATACCGGTCAAGTCTCGGCGCCCATGCTAAAAGCTGCGGGATGCAGCCATGTGATTATCGGCCATTCTGAAAGACGGCAATACTTTGGGGAAACCAATGCCACAACCAACCGAAAGATGACGGCGGCCCTCCGGGGAGATTTGATGCCTGTCTTGTGTGTGGGTGAATCTGAAGGTGAAAGAGAGGCCGGACAAACCTTTCCTGTTGTCAAGGGTCAGTTGGCGGAGGGCTTGCAAGGCCTCGATGCTGAAGGGCTCCAACAGGTCACGGTTGCCTATGAACCTGTCTGGGCCATCGGGACAGGCAAGACGGCGACCAATGAGCAGGCTCAGGAAGTTCACCAGTTTATCCGGGCGCGCATCAAGGAGAGTTTTGGAGAGGGGATTGCAAATGCCCTTCGCATCTTGTATGGTGGAAGTGTTAAACCTGCAAATATTGCCGGGCTTATCGCCATGGACGACATTGACGGGGCATTGGTCGGAGGGGCCAGTTTGGATGCCGAATCATTTGCAGCCATTGCCCGCAATGCCGTAAGATAGGTCAAGGATCATACGTGAGGGACGGAGCCTTTTTGTTATGTCAGCGTTCATTATTCTGGTTCATGTGATCGTTTGTATCGCCCTGATACTCATTGTTCTTTTGCAGACAGGCAAAGGATCGGACATGGGTGCGGCATTTGGGGGCGGGGCGAGTCAAACGCTGTTTGGAAGCACGGGTGCTTCGTCTTTCTTGACTAAACTGACCACCGGTGCTGCCATTGTTTTTATGCTTACATCTCTGACTCTGGCTTATTTTTCGAGTCGGCGCCCCACGACTTCCGTGATGTCGGATGTGGCGCCGATGACTCAAGAAGCCCAGCAGGCGCCGGCCGAGACGCCAGTCCAACCTGAAACCACGGAGCCTGCTGTTCCGGAACCGGCCCCCGAGCCTGCCGAAAAGAACTGAGCATTCCGTGCCGAAGTGGTGGAAGCTGGTAGACACGCTGTCTTGAGGGGGCAGTGGGTTACGCCCGTGCGGGTTCAAATCCCGCCTTCGGCACCATAACTTACTGATATTGCC
>Ga0272444_10004491_pt1 | contig 12324 bp, 12 predicted proteins | sample SSMForm13_FD_201033 | JGI IMG/M metagenome (GOLD analysis project Ga0272444, IMG submission 201033) | Marine sediment archaeal communities from Little Sippewissett salt marsh, Falmouth, MA, United States - SSM-Form-13 | ecosystem: Environmental > Aquatic > Marine > Wetlands > Sediment ... | reverse complement strand
GAGAAACGGGATGTCGCTTGCCAATGCATCCGGCTACCCCATTAAGGTCACAAAAAATCACGCCCTTTTTCACCCGGGAAATTTACACTCAGGTCAGACGCGAACGCTCTTTCTTACATTTAAAATGGCGCCCCACAATCAAAAAACATTTGAGATTAATGGAATCACTGCTCGATATATCCACAAAGGACAACCCTATAGCGCTTTGCTTTCAGAATGCTTTGAGATTGCTTGTGTGAAAAATCAGCGGGAAGTCATATCATCCATAGATAAAGAAGAATGGGAAAAGCAGGTAACTCAGGAAGACTACAATAAACTCAAAGATGAAGTTTCAATGGATATAAAGGATGGCAAAGAAAAAAAGGCTCTGGATCGCATCCAAACGTATTACAGAAAAAAACAACAGGTGAATACCGTGGTAGGTTCCGGGAAAGTGGCTGAAAATTTGGATAAAGATCTCAATGAATTGCGCCATGTTGTAAAAGATACGTTTACGGGAAGTTCTGAAGCGATAAGGCAAAAGCAAAAAGCCAACGCCAAAGCCTTACAATATGAAGGATATAAAGGGAGGAGAACGAATTAGCTTAAAATGTTTAATTAAAAAGGAGATTATTATGGGAATTTTGACTCGAATCGTACGGTTATGCAAAGCAGATATCCATGGTGTTATGGATCAAATAGAAGACCAGGGTCTCCTTCTCAGACAGCATCTCAGAGAAATGGAAAAAGCACTTTCGCTCAAGGAGGTCCGGCTTAAAAAGATGAGGGGGTCTCGCCGTCAGGCACAGCAGGAATATGACAAATACAAACGGGAATGTGAAAAAATGGAGCAGGATCTAACACTATCAATTGAAAAAGACAGGGATGATATTTCACGGTTGTTCATCAGAAAACTAAAACCAATGGCCGGCCACAAAGACGAACTCGGTCATCATATTGAAACTCTGGATCGAGAAATTGCCCAGCTTCAGGATTGTATTGATAAGCAGCGTCTTCAATATGAACAGTTTCGTCTCAAGTCTTCGGAATATTGCCATAAAACTGAACAACAAGAGTGGAGGAAATCCATGCCGGCTATTTTCCCGGAAATAACCTCACAGGATCTTTGTGACGAAGAAATAGAATTGGAGCTTCTTCAGCGCAAAGAAGCCCTCAAAGGAGGTGCACGGACATGAAAATCACACAAAAACCCATAAGAACTACGGTTTTTTTTGGACTGATTTGTGCACTTTTTTTCATTCCTTTAACATTAGGATTTTGCGCGTTTATTTCCTGGCCCCTGGCCTTTGGAATTATTCTCTGGTCATATCTTACGATTTACGGGTTTCTTTTAACCCGATGGGGAGGAAAAAGTGTGCTATCCATTCTTTTTCCGCTTCTCTTGCTTTTGATTATACTCTTTGTAGTGAAATCGAATAGTGCTTTTTTGGTTTTTGCACTTGTAATTTTCAGTTGGATTCGAAGCGGTATATGTTTTCAAAATTCTTTTTCAAGAGCATTGATAATAGAATTTTTTCTAACATGGGGAAGCGCCGCTCTGATAACCTGCTTCACCCCCGATTCCATGTTTACCTGGGCTTTGGGCATCTGGATGTTTTTTCTGGTGCAATCTCTTTATTTCGTTATTTTAGGAGACAGAAGTCTAAAAGAAAAAGTTGCGTTAGATCCTTTTGAAGAGGCTATGATGCAAGCCGAAAAAATAATATCAGGGTATGTTTAGGTATCATCTCAATGCATTGAGTATTTTAAGGACTAACCCACCAAAGCTCGGTGGCGGTTTAAAATTTGAGCCTAAGGCCGGAATTGCACAAAAGGCGGCATTTTGCAAAGGTCTCAATGCTTTTTGGTTCCGTCTCATCCGGGTTGGGATTTATTTTGACGTTTCTTTAAATTGATTATAAAGTTTTCTTGTCAATGGTATCGCCCTGTTCTATAATTTAAATTTAATATGTTATACGGAATAAAGGAGAGTTGTTATGAACGGGCTTTTGTTTGGTGAACGATTAATTGAGAAAAAAAGGATATCGAAAACACAGCTTCAAAAAGCTTTGGATCGCCAGCGAATTCAGGGGGGTAAACTCGGAAGCAATATGGTCGCTTTGGGGTTTATAGATCATGAGGATCTGACCGACTTCTTTACGAGTGCTCCAGACGTTCCGCAAACGGTGGAAGAAACCGGACTCGATTTTTCTTTCATAGTAGATCTGATCATCAAACATGGTTTGAACATGGGAGAATTCTCCATTCCGGAAATGGTATCACGAACAAAACTGACCGCTCCCGTGGTGGATCAAGCCATTGACAGTCTGCGCCATGACCAAATGGCCGAGGTAAAAGGCGCCGCTCAGCTCTCGAAACTTTCGTACCGGTTCATCCTTACAGAAGCCGGAATAAAACGATCCAGGGACTTAATGGAAGTCTCCCGTTATGTCGGGCCTGCTCCCGTGCCGTTCAATGAATACCGGAACATGGTAGAAATACAGACCATCAAAAGCATTTTTGTGGACCCGGAAAAGGTCAAAGATGCCTTTTCCAACCTTATTATAAGTGAACAGATCATAGATAGCCTTGGGCCGGCAATAAATTCCGGCAGGGCCATCTTTTTATACGGCCCTTCGGGTAATGGAAAGACGACGATTGCTGAAAACATTGGAAGAGTTTTGCCGGGAAGCATTTACATGCCATATGCCGTTCAGGCTGAAGGAGAAATTATCACGATCTACGACAAGGGCAGCCATGTGGCCGTTGAGCCGAAATATAGCGCTGACAGTGTAGACCAGCGATGGATTCTCGTAAAAAGGCCGGTCGTCATGGTTGGGGGGGAAATGACTCTCAGATCTCTGGATCTGGATTTTAATCCCATATCAAAATTTTATGAAGCGCCATTACAGATGAAGGCGAATAACGGTCTTTTTATTGTTGACGACTTTGGACGGCAGCAGGTGGATCCTCAAAACTTTTTGAATCGCTGGATTGTGCCCCTGGAACGCAGGACCGATTTTCTGTCTTTTCACACCGGAATGAAAATAGAAATTCCTTTTGATCAACTGGTAGTCTTCTCAACAAATCTTGATCCCGGTTCACTGGTAGATGAGGCGTTTTTGCGAAGGATTCGCTACAAGATAAAAATCGACCATCCGGAGTTAAATGAATATAGAGAAATCTTTCAAAGAGTATGTGACTCTAACGGCATTGCCTTCAATAATGAACTCTTTGATCATCTGATAGAAGACTATTACCATCAGAATAATGTCAAGCTCTCCTCCTGCCATTGTCGTGACATTATAGAACAAATCGTAGACAATGCCCGGTATCACGGCATAAAACCGGAACTTACAAAAGAAACTTTATCGGCTGCATGGAACAGCTATTTTGTGGAAATGTAGCCATGATGAATTCGTAAAGAGTCGAATTTATAAAATGAGAAAAACAGCGATCATTTTTTTTACCGCGATCCTAATTTCAGGGTGTGCATCAACACATGAAGCCACGAAAAGAGAAGTACTAAGCTTAACCACTCAACATTTCAAAAAAACAGTAATCATTAAACAGGTCTCATCCGGTGAGGTAACTAAATTTTCCACTTTAAGAGGGTATCGACATGAGAAATATCTGGGAATCGGCTGGCTGGACAGCTTTTTGATAGGATATTTGAACAATCAAACCGGAAAGAGATATTACCAAGTGTATCAATTTGTCAGTTACCAGGGACGGGGGTGGAGATTATATAATCGTGTGAACTACGAAACCCCTGAGGGAACCCGGTCTATACCTCTGAAAAGATATCATAGAGAATTAAAGAATTGTTCATCTTCAAGAGACTGTACGTACGAAGAACACGTTGTGTTTGATGTTGAGGCGGCGTTACTGAGACAGATAGCAAAACTTGCACCTGAAGCTCAAGGGAAAACAAATGCCAATGGCAAGATAGCCGCTTTTCTATACCAGCTCTCTTCACAGGACGGCCATAAAAAAAAGTATTGGTTACTGCCCGCTGAAGTTGCAGGTCTTATGGAAGTTATGGATGAATGTACGAAGTGTTTAAAGTGAACTAAAGTGCTTAACCTTATTAACTTTAGCTCACTTCAAACTTTAGGCACTACCCGGCTGTTAATTGCCCACATACTCATCAGCACCTATGTCTATGCGTTTGCCCTTTGGTCTGGGATCTCCGTCAATATCGATTTTTGGCACTTCCCTTGATATGCCGGCGTTTATCGCAGGGGATTTTTTCGTTAAATGATAAAAATCGCCGGAACCGATGAATAAGGGATCCACATTAATATTACCCCATCCTGAATATCCACCCTCAACTATTGAGAATATAATTTTCGGAGAATTCGTGTTCACGGACTCTTTAACCACCTGATTGGGCGTATTCCCATAAAGAATGCAATTGGTTAAGGTCGGAGCCGGTTTGTATCTAACGTATATTCCCCCTCCGTCTACGGCGACATTTCTGGTGATCGTACAATTGGTTATGGTTGGACGGGCGTTATAGGTATATATTCCTCCGCCCTGATAATTGGATGTATTTCTGGCAATAACGCAATTGGTTATGGTTGAAGAACCGGCAGTACCCAGGTAAATTCCGCCACCCTGGCTATTGTTGCTGCTGCTGACGGCAGTGTTATTAATAATAATGCAGTTGGTTATGGTTGGAGAACTGTTTCCGCAGTAAATTCCTCCGCCCTTATCCTTAACCCGTCCATTGGTGATGGTAAAACCGGAGACACGAGCGTCTTGCAATTCACCGTTATGGAAATAGAACCCTCGCCCGTTACTTTCACAATCAATAATGCATTGCTTAGGACCGTTCTCCGATTGAACGGTGAGTTCTTTGCCATTAAAATCCAGGTTTTTGTTGCCCGAGCCCGTATATTTACCGTCAGCAACCAAAACCGTATCACCGTCAAATGCCCCATCAATTGCTTCCTGTATTGTTTTGTAATCGGCAGGAACATGGATAGTGGCGCCAAAAGCGATGGTGGAACATAACATTAATGATAACACAAAAACATAAAAAAAATATCCTTTGAAACTACTTTCCTTTTTTTTCATAATTCTTTCTCCTTACACCCAGAATAGAGTTTAACCCTCAGTAAATGCTTATGGGCTCTAAGGGCTCACTCAAAAATAACTTCACATTTTGGATGCCCATGCATCCCGACTGGCTGCGTTACGAAAACTCGAAATATGCATGATATTCCTTAAGTTTTCGTGCCTTGCCAGCCGGACGCCTAAACTCCCAAAATTGTAAATTTATTTTTTCGTGAACCCTAAGGGCTTTTACCATCCGGTTTGGATGACGGTTTATTCTTGTTATCCCTTTCAGCTTTTCTTAAGTTCTCGTTTGCCTTTAAGTAATAAGAGGGTTTGCTTTTAATGGCTTTCTTAAAATATCGGATCGCCTTTTCTCGTTCTCCATTCTTTAAGTAACCAAACCCCAGGTTGTTATAAGCCTGTGCTTCATCTCCTCCTTTTTTAAACGCTTCCATTGCCAGCTCGTATCTACCCGTTTTAGATAAAATCAGACCCAGGTTGTTATATACTTTTTTATTAGAAGCATTCAATTCTAAGGCCTTGTTGAAGTTCTGGATTGCTTTGTCATATTCTTCCATCAAAGAATAAGCCAACCCTATATTATTATACAAAAACCCCTTACGAGGTTTAAGCCTGATCGCATAATTATATTCACGGACAGCAAGGTCATATTTCTCCTGATAGTCATAAATGACTCCCAGAAAATTGTAGGCCTTCCATAATGTTTGATCCAGCGATACGGCCTTGCTTAGATGTTTAATAGCATCTTCATAGTTTTCCAAACGAAAAAAGGCCTGACCAAGCCCCTGGTGGGCCAGTGCATGTTCCGGATCATTGTCTATTATCTTTTTAAATTCCCGGATTGCCGCTTTATCCATCTTCCCTTTCAAAAAAATCAAGCCCTTCTTATACCGCACTCTATTATTATCGGGATTCCGTTTAAGAAATTTTTCATATTCCACAATTGCTAACTGGAGGTTACCCTGGTTAAAATAGAAATCACCTGATCTTTCAATTTCAGCACCTGATATTTTCTTGGAAGACAAATCGTTGCGCAGATTATTTTGTTGACCTGCACACCCGGAAAAACTGCCGGCCATGAGTAAAATCATTGCCAGAAAATTTATAAAGTTTCCTTTTTCTATCATTTTAATAATTAAAAAACGCTCCCTTTTATTAATATCCTATATATATTTATAACCGCCGGTCCAAGAATCGCAACGAACAACGCCGGAAAGACAAATAAAATTAAAGGAAAAATTAATTTTACCGGGATCTTGGCGGCCATTTCTTCAGCTCGCTGAAATCTCTGGGTCCTCATCGTGTCCGAATATACCTTCAGCGCCTTGGCCACACTGGTACCAAATTTATCCGTCTGGATTAACAAGGTTACCAGATTATTTACTTCTTCCAAGTCAGTTCGCATTGCCAGATTTTTTAGAGCATTACGGCGAAACTTTCCGGCTCTCATTTCAAGATTATAGAGGTTGAGTTCATCGCTCAATATCTTATTGGTTAATGCTATCTCCTTTGCTACCCGGGTGATTGCTGAATCCAACCCCATTCCCGCTTCCACACATACGGTAAGAAGATCAAGTGCATCCGGAAAGCCGTCACGGATGATTTCTTTCCTTCTTGCAAGTTTCAGTCGCAGCCAGATATTCGGCAAATAAAAACCTGCAATCGCCAGAATGGTTAACAGAGCGACTAATCGGGTGGCGTCAAGGGAGAAACCGGGATAAATAAGGTGAAATAGGAATGCGGCTGCCGGCAAAAAAATTGCAAATATTACTTTAACTCCCAAAAAAACAGCAGGAACATTTTCACTGCGCAAGCCCGCCTTAAGAAAGATGGGTTTCAACTGGGGAGATCCTTCAGCTTTTTTCCTCACTGACGTGCGTTTGCCCAATTCCGTCAAAAATTTCAGAAATCGGTTTTTCACACCGTTATCGGTTTTAGACGGTAAAGTGGCCGTCGCGATTATTTCCGTCTCTTTTGCCTCATGTTTGATTCTTTCCAGGAACGCTTGTTTTTTGGCATTGTTTCGGGAAGATATTACAACCCCTGCTATAATCAGGAGCGCAATCAAAAAAACTGAAGCAGATATAACAATCGGCAGATATTCGGCTGGAATATTCATTACTAAAGACTCCCGGTAATTATACTTTAATATTAACCATTCTCCTCATTACAAAAAAACCCATGACCATCATTAACAGGGCGCCACCGCACATTATTCTTCCCACGGGCTCACGGAACAACATGCTAATATAATTTGGATTTGTTATAAAAAGAGCACACACGATTAAAAAAGGAAGCGCTATAAGAATCCACATGGACAACTTACCTTCAGCAGCCAGTGTTTGTACCCTGCCATAGAGTTTGAATCTTTCCCGGATAAGATAAGCGATGTTCTCCATAATATCGGCAAGGTTTCCACCAGTTTCGCGTTGCAATATTACGGCCACCACAAAAAAGCGCAAATCAGCACAATCTATCCGGCCTGCAAGATTTGTAAGCGCTTCGGCCACGCCTATCCCGAAATTAATTTCACCAAGGGTTATATTGAATTCCGTGCCAAGAGGATCGTCAAACTCATCCGCTGCCAGATTCATACCGGTTGAAAAGGCATGGCCCGCTCTCAAGGATCGAGCCATCAGGTCGAGAGCCTCGGGTAATTGAGTCTGAAACTTTTTCAATCTCTGATGTTTCTTTATGTAAAGATAAAAAACAGGGAGGCTGCCCATCAATAAGGCAAAAATTACAGATAACCATATCCCTTTTTTGAGCAGAACATAAAGGACTGTGAAACCTGAGGCTGCAAGGAAAAGGGAAAGTAAAAGAAAAAAACCGGTGGAATACTGAGTACTCGCCTGATATCTTAAGCGATCCAAATGCTCGATTCCGGAAATGCGACGCAGAATCTCATTCAATGCCGGTACGTCACTGATAACTTTTTTGCGCAAAATATCCGGTAGGTCTTCCCCCTGTTTTTTGGATGCCATTTTTCTAAGTTCTTTTTTGATTCTTGCACGATCCGGGTTGCGAATGGTTCTGAAAGCATAAAAGAGCAACTCTATAATCGATATGGATATACAAAAAATAATTACTGTGTTTGTAATAGCACCCATCTTTTTATTCCTTTAATAAAGATATGATGTTGTTAATAATTTTAGGCATTTTTGCTCATTTTAGATATTTCCCCCGCAGGGTAATCCCCTGCCCTGTGGAATCTGAAAGCCATTCCTCTGGGGTGCGAACTATATTTCAAAAATTTTCTCCGGATCGAATACGTCACGGGGTATGGATATCCCGGCTACGTCAAACTTATCAATAAACCTGGGGCGAACACCCTGGAACCTGAAGTGCCCTTTTATTTTCCCCTCCTCATCCAAACCTGTCTGTCGGAATGAAAAGATTTCCTGCATGGTGATAACGTTTCCTTCCATACCCGTAATTTCCTGGATGCTGGTAACCTTTCTTGTTCCATCCGGAAAACGTGAACTCTGTATAATCAGATCGATAGCCGAAGAGATAAACCTTCTCATAAACTCGTTGGAAATCTCCAGATTGGCCATGGCCACCATGCTTTCCAGGCGCATAAGGGCATCACGAGGAGAGTTGGCATGGATTGTGGTTAGAGATCCTTCATGTCCGGTATTCATAGCCTGCAACATATCAAAGGCTTCCGGGCCTCTGACCTCGCCCACAATAATCCGGTCCGGACGCATCCTCAGACTGTTTCTTACAAGATCCCGCGACGTAACTTCACCCTTGCCTTCAATATTCGAAGGCCTTGTTTCCATCCTTACCAAATGCTCCTGCTTGAGTTGTAACTCGGCGGCATCTTCGATGGTAACAATCCGTTCCTCTTCAGGTATGAATTGAGAAAGGCAATTGAGCAATGTGGTTTTGCCACTGCCTGTCCCGCCTGAAATCAAAATATTAAGCCTTGCTTTGACAACGCCTTTCACAACCTCCCCGATTTCTTTTGTAAATGACTTTAATAAGATAAGATCCTTTAACGAAAGCGGATCCTTACCAAATCGCCGAATGGATAAAATGGGGCCGTCAATAGCCAACGGCGGAATGATGACATTTACTCTGGAGCCGTCCGAAAGCCTGGCATCAACCATGGGGGAAGACTCGTCAATTCGACGTCCCATGGATGAAACAATCTTATCGATGATTCTCATCAGGTGAGTGTTGTCTTTGAATCTCGATTCGGTAATTTCCAACTTGCCGAACCTTTCTATAAAGATCTGATTGTATGTATTTACCAGGACATCAGAGATTGTATCGTCTTTAAGAAACGGTTCCAGCGGGCCCAGCCCCAGTACCTCGTCTTCTATTTCTGTATAAAGGTTTTCTCTTTCCGTTAAATTCAGAGGCACTCTGAAATCTTGTTCTTCTAATACCCGCTGCACCAGAGACCTGATCTGAGACTTGACAAGATTCTGATCAAGAGAATCTATCAGAGTCAGATCAATAAGATCGAGCAAACGATCATGAATCCTGGTTTTCAGCTCAAAATAATCTTCAGAACTATGTTCGTTGAAACTGCCTTCTATTATTGTTCCACGGTTCATCTGCATTATAATCCAAACCTCCTTTAATCACCCTCTAATGACGGCGTAGAAAAGACCAGCCCTTTTTTTCCTGTTTTTCAGGTTCAGAGATCATCTGATCTGCCAGCTTTCTGAAGTTATTGGTAATCGCTTCCCGGGGTGCAAATTGAGAAAGCGCCTTTCCCCTGTTTAAGGCGGTTACCGCTGTCTGGTAGTCGTTGGCTATCGTCCAGAATATCTCTTTTTCAAGGGTGGTCTCCGCATCCTTTATAGAAATATCCGATTTTTTTAAATAACGATTGATAACAAGCTTGATGTTTTCTTTTGGAGGAAAACCCAGATCATGAAACGTTCTTAACAACTTATTCGTATTGGACAGGCAGGGGAGAGTTAAATTTGAGACAAGCAAAAGCGTATCTGATAATTCCAGTATTTTCAAAGAAATACTCCCCAGAGATTGCCCGCCGTCGATGACCACAAAGTCAAACATTCTTCGCATAACCAGGAGCAAACGCTCCATAATCGCAGGTGTTGCCAGGTTCTGGTCGCTCAGGTAGCTTGGGGAGGGTAGGACACATACTCCTGAAGCATCAACGGACAGAATGTTCTTTAAAAAAGTATCATCCAGGCGGGAAATGTTTTTGGTAATTTCGCTCCAGTTATATTTTGGCTCTATCTCCAGGAAAAGAGGAATATCTCCAAACAAAAGATTCATGTCAATTAATGCCACAGATTGGACACTTTTTTTCTCGGCCAGGCTGACCGCCAGATTTACAGCCACTGTCGTGGTTCCAACCCCACCCTTGCTGCCGATGATATTTATAATCTTTCCGTCTTTTACTGATACCGTCCCTTGTACTTTAGCTTTCCTTTCTTTAAATGCTTTCAAAGCGTGTTTGATTTCTTCATCTTCGGTGGGCAGGCTGAAAAATTCCCTTGCCCCGATTCGTATCGCCTGCAAAAGCACAGCCTGATCGGAATGGTCTGAAACAAAAAAAACCTCCCCGACTTCCCCTATATTCAAAAGGTCCTGGACAAACTGAAATTCTTGATCAACTTTATCCCCCAGTTCAAAAATCAGAAGGTTGGATAAACCTTTGTCTGTTGGTCCTTGAATATTAAATCCCTTGACTGAACGAAGGATTTTTTCAAACCGGCTTTTTAGCTTCGGACTTTTAATCTCTAACTTAACCGTTAAGTTATCTTCTGCCACAGCATATTCCTTATCTTTATGTTTAGTTCGCTTTCGGCATTTTAATTCATTTTAGGCGCTTTTGCCTGCTTGTCTGTGTTACTCCGTCTAGCAGGAAGGCGGGATTGTCCGGGATAGAACCAATCATTCAATCTTAATAAGAGGCACTCTTATATCCTGTTTTTCCGTGTCCTTTTTGAAAGACTCTTTGTATTTATTAACACCATGTTCGGCTGCCTCACCATTAAGACCAACAACCGGTTCCAGATTTTTCCCGGCATCAGGATTTAAAATTTGATTCTTTTTAGCGGATTCAAAAGATTTTCCCCAATTCGTTTCCAAATTCTCCATCCTTTTCCCCTGAGGCAGGTTCCCGGCACAGCCCCATAACGTGATTGAGAACATACCCAGCATCACGACCCATATGATATTGCCTTTCAGCATCTTCATTTCATCCTCCTCCAATGATCCTTTTCAAGTTAAATAGGACGCGGATTTTTGCAGATATACACAGAAAATATTATTCTTTTTTAATTTAAGAATCTTGACAATTTGTGTTCACCTGCCCGCTCATGCCTTGCAATGGCAGGCGGGTCTGTGTCCAAAAAAGATTATCTTATTTGCTTTCAAAAATGTGTCCAAATTCACCGTCTAATTCAGCTTCTCCATAAGCGTTATGGGACTTACCGAAAACGCCCCAGAGGTAAAACTCAGCGTCATCCGGATCAATATAAAAATCGGTGGGTAAAGACTGCTCGGCCATATTAAGAGGTTTGACCAGATGAGGGGTAACGATAATTACCAGTTCCGTCTCATTCTTTTGATAAGATTTGCTCTTAAACAATGCACCAAGTACAGGCATGTCACCCAACCCCGGATACTTGGATAAATTCTCCCGGGTAGACTCCTGAAGAATGCCGGCAATGGCAAAGCTCTGGCCGTCTCCCAATTCCACCATAGTCGAAGCCGAGCGTGATAATATTCCGGGAACTACAGCACCTCCAATGGTTGTCTGGATCGAATAGTCTAATTCCGATATCACCGGCTGAACTTTTATGGCGATCCTTTTTTCACTCAGGACAGTTGGAGTAAACATTAAATTCACGCCGTATGGTTTAAACTCAACGCCGACATTCCCTTCGTCATCAATCGCGGGTATGGGGAATTCTCCACCGGCCAGAAAATTCGCCGTCTGACCGCTCAGGGCAATGAGGGTCGGTTCCGCCAAAATCTTTATCAACTGGTTTCCTTTAAGAAAATCGAAAATACCGGTCCACTGGTTACCCCCGTGTTCAAGCCGCAATAGCCCGGTAACATTATCAGAAAATAACATATCCATTCTCCCGGTATCTTCATCTTGAAAAACAGTGCTTAAACCCCCAAGCAAACTAATACCAAACTCCCCGGTGTCCTTAATCCAGTTGAAATTAATCCCAAGCCTGTTTATTGTTCTCTTTTGCATTTCCGCCACTTTTACTTCCAACATGACCTGTTGGGCACCGGCAGAGTTAAGTAAATTAA